>NICF_comb_assmDRAFT_10000556_pt1 | contig 31492 bp, 30 predicted proteins | sample NewIslPassag4_SG_FD_11279 | JGI IMG/M metagenome (IMG submission 11279)
GTTTCAATCCACGCGCCCGCGTGGGGCGCGACAGCCCGCAACAAACGATGTGCAGTCCGCAATCGCAGTTTCAATCCACGCGCCCGCGTGGGGCGCGACTGCAGGGCATCCGCCCGCCCTGCGTTGTTTGTTGTTTCAATCCACGCGCCCGCGTGGGGCGCGACAGCCCGCAACAAACGATGTGCAGTCCGCAATCGCAGTTTCAATCCACGCGCCCGCGTGGGGCGCGACTGCAGGGCATCCGCCCGCCCTGCGTTGTTTGTTGTTTCAATCCACGCGCCCGCGTGGGGCGCGACGGCCGGTCGGCTTGCAAGGCGTCACCATTGAACGGGTTTCAATCCACGCGCCCGCGTGGGGCGCGACCAGGGGGTCGCGACTTATTCTTCGCGGCGCTGGAGTTTCAATCCACGCGCCCGCGTGGGGCGCGACGTATGGCGGCACAGATGACGTTGGGTGCATCGCAGTTTCAATCCACGCGCCCGCGTGGGGCGCGACGAAGAAATTGAGTATGAAGAGTTTTTAGGATTGGCGTTTCAATCCACGCGCCCGCGTGGGGCGCGACCCCATTGGGCGCAGTACGCTGTGTCATATCAATCAGTTTCAATCCACGCGCCCGCGTGGGGCGCGACGGCTTACCGGCCGATTGGCCGGTACCAGCAAGAGGTTTCAATCCACGCGCCCGCGTGGGGCGCGACGTCCCACGCACCCAAACGCCCAATCCCACGCACCCGTTTCAATCCACGCGCCCGCGTGGGGCGCGACATAAGAGCAGGCGCGGCGCGAGTGCGGGCGGCGGCGTTTCAATCCACGCGCCCGCGTGGGGCGCGACCTCACACACGCGCGCGCGGATTGCCCGTGCGATGTTTCAATCCACGCGCCCGCGTGGGGCGCGACGGTGCAGGCGCATGTGGCAGCGCGGGCACACGAGTTTCAATCCACGCGCCCGCGTGGGGCGCGACGAATTGGCCGTTGCAATCATGGTTTCACCGTCCGGTTTCAATCCACGCGCCCGCGTGGGGCGCGACCTTGCAACGCCGTTTGTGTTTGCAAAACGGCGTCCGGTTTCAATCCACGCGCCCGCGTGGGGCGCGACTTGCGTATAATGTCGAGTGCGTTGCGGATAGTGCGTTTCAATCCACGCGCCCGCGTGGGGCGCGACACTGTGGTGGAGCTCCCAATCGTGTATGCTGGGGTTTCAATCCACGCGCCCGCGTGGGGCGCGACGCATATGTATCATTCTTTGGAGGTCGTCATGAAAGTTTCAATCCACGCGCCCGCGTGGGGCGCGACCGCACGTCGTCTTTCCACGCTAAGCCTTCGAGCAGGTTTCAATCCACGCGCCCGCGTGGGGCGCGACATCCGCAGCGAGGCGGAGCCGAGCGTCGTCGCGGGCGTTTCAATCCACGCGCCCGCGTGGGGCGCGACGGACTGTACGTCCATCTATTTGGTGCGCTGGGGCGAGTTTCAATCCACGCGCCCGCGTGGGGCGCGACGTTACCGCTGGGTCGCGCCCGTCACGCGGCGCATAGTTTCAATCCACGCGCCCGCGTGGGGCGCGACCTCCCGGCGGGTGGGAGGTCGTCGTGAGCGGCCACGACGTTTCAATCCACGCGCCCGCGTGGGGCGCGACTCGATGCAGACGACTTATGCGCACATATCTACGGGTTTCAATCCACGCGCCCGCGTGGGGCGCGACGGCTGCCCATTGGGCGCAGTACGCAGCATCGTATGTTTCAATCCACGCGCCCGCGTGGGGCGCGACCTACGTCACGCTGCTGATGGCGGTGCGCATGGCGGCGTTTCAATCCACGCGCCCGCGTGGGGCGCGACGCCTATGCCGGCAAGTGCGCCGGCGTAGATCCGCAAGTTTCAATCCACGCGCCCGCGTGGGGCGCGACGTTTTGCGGGTGCAGCTAATATCACGCTGCAGCAGTTTCAATCCACGCGCCCGCGTGGGGCGCGACTGCAGAAGCGTAAGCTTCCATTACATTGCAATTTACACACAAGGCGTCGCTAACCTTTCGCCTCTATTCCCACAACACACAGATCTACTGCACCTTGCATTCTCGCATGTCTCCAAGCATCAGCATGTTATGCAACTCCGCTAACCTCCCAGGAATTTCTCAGCAGCTTCGGTTAGCGCTCAGTGTTGTGCACAAGATCGTACCCTCTTCCTTTGGGCCTCGACCGCACATTTCATCCTGCACACCGACGCGTTTACATCCACACGCCCGAGGGCATGACCTGAGTCGGCTGCATCAAAAGATCAGCGGGTCATCAATACTCTGGACAACCGCAGCACCATGATGCTCTACCCGCTGCTGCCAATTATTCCCCAAAAAGTAGAATCGCAGACTATCTTCTTTCGGATTGTACGTGTCCAAGAGCCGCTTGCGTAATACCAACCAATCCCCTTCCGAAATGTTACATTCAAAAACCGATTTCTGCACCCGTATGCCATAGTTGAGGCAATGCTGTGCAATCTGCCGCAGACGCCGTGCGCCCTCGGGTGTAACAGTCGAAACATCGTAACTGACAAGCACCATCATCGCTACTTAACCACAAACGGTGGATACTCGTTGATATCGCCGCGGATGTACCGCGCCAGTAACTGCGCTTGCACATGCGGCAGCAAGCCGACGGTTATTTTCTCCTGGAGAAAAGGATGGGTAATCTCTTCTTGCTTCCGTTGCTGGTAGGCAACGATGACACGCTTACGAGCAGCATCGCTCATCCGAACCTCGCCGGAGGGCCGTATCTCGAAATCCTCGGCGGTGACTTGTCGAAGGTTGACCAAGGAGAACATCATCCGGTCGCCCAAGTACGCACGGAATTCTTCCAGTATATCGAGAGCCAGACTCGGTCTTCCCGGCCGTACTCGGTGAAAGAACCCTACGTAGGGATCAAGACCCACAGACTCGAGGGCAGAACAAATATCGTTTGTGATGAGCGCGTAGAGAAACGAAAGCAACGCATTTGACCGATCACGTGGCGGGCGCCGCGAACGTTGCGCAAATGCAAAGTCCTCCTGTTGCGCTGTAAAAAGATGCGCTGCGACACTGAAATACAGCTGGGCACATTCTCCTTCGTAGCCACGCAATTGTTCCAGCGAATCAACGCGCTGGAGCATGCGTATCCGATGAGCGAACGTCTCCGTAATCGGACGCAGCAAACGCTCCACTGCTGCATCGGGGTGATTTCGCATGTGGCGGAGAAGCATCGTCCGGTAGTTAGCAATTTTCGCCGCTACAATAGGACGCGAGGTAGCAAGGCTACGCTGTTCATCAGTGGCGATCGCATAGTGCGCCATGCGCAGGAGCACGTTCCCATGGGTATTGCCCGCTACTCGTGCTAAGAATGTCCCCGTAGTCGAAAGAAAACTGATGCTAACGTCACGCTCAGTGCAGAACGCCATCAGCGCTGGTGTTATTGGCTTGAAGCCAAAGCAAACAATGCTCCCGATCGAGCGTACCGGTGCCTGAAAGACTTTTTTCCCTTCGATTTCAACAACGAAGGTTTCGTGATCCTTCCGAAGGTACGCATCCTCCGAGGTGATGTAGAGCGTGTTGAGATGCTTTTTCATTTGCTCTCCGACGGTGGGTTATACAGCTCGCGCATGTACCGTTCCAGTCGGTGGTGGTTATGTGCTTTTGGCTGACATAGATCGAGCAATGAGCAACTGAGGCACTTTGGTTCATACTGCGCAGGCGGCAGCTGCCCCGATTCGAGCATCGCCCGTACCGCAGCAATCGTTTCGAGCGTCTCCGTTCGGAGTGCATCGTCAAGCTCGATGAGCAGCCGCCGCCGCGTCTTGCCGTAAAAGAACGCCCCGTACCGGATCGTGCAGTCCATCATTTCCTCCAGACAGAGCGCTTGCGCGCAGAGCTGGACATCATCGCTCCGATCGCGCTTTGGTGCCCCGACCTTGTACTCAATCGGCAGGATGCTTCGATTTCCACTGTCGTCGCTGATCTCGACGACATCGCATACGCCCGTGATGCCGTAGCGAAACGAGGCAATCCGCATCCCACGCACAATGTGGAGACCGTCGTCGCTCTCTTCATCGGGCAGATGAACGACCTCGTGGAAGAGCATGCCGCTGGTGGTCAGCACGTTATCCTGCCAGATGTTATCGAGCGCAAGCAGTCCACATTGGCGCTGGCAGAAACGCCAGTGCTGGAGCAGATTGATTGGCAACAGCTCGTCTTCGGTGTACATAGGCTCGATCGGCACCTATAGAGGGCACTGCGTAGAGCACCACCGCAGGATGATTCGTCGGCGCTGCGGCTTAGTCCACTGGAACAACCAACCGAGGTGATGCTTGGATCGGGTTCCCATCGAGCAAGAGCTCGTAATCGTCGAACGAGCGCGGGGGCGCTTGCGTGCGACGGCGATGAGACAGGCGCGCGAAGAGTTCATGCGCTGGTTTGGCACCGAGCTGCGAGCCATGTTCGAAGATGACCAGTGCGCGTGTGCTCATCAATCCCCGTGCTGCTGAGCGATCATGTTCGAACATTTGTTCGAGCGCTTGCCAGAATAGCTCCAGATCATCGGCTGAAAAGCCCGTCTGCTGTGCCAGAAACGGCGAGACAAAGCCGTAGGCGCGATAGAGGCCATATGGCACGGTGTATTTGCGCCCCATCGTGCGGTTATCACCTTGCTGCTTGGCTGCTTCTTCTTCGGTCGTCACCGCCATGCGTGTAATCGAGTGCTCCAGTGTAACGATCGGCTCGACCGAACGCGCAAAGGTCATCTGGATCGGTCCACGCACTTGGCCGCAATTGATCCCAGTGGTCATGACAGCCCCGAAGGCACGGATGTCGTAGAACGTCTGGCACATCCACTGGCGAGCTTCCTCGACAACATCCCCGCCTGTTCGTTTTTTCGCCTCCTTTTTCTCGACCATCTCTCCAGCGCCAATTGCTTGGTAGGCGCGTTTGTGCTGTTCGTTGAGAATGGCTTTTTCCTTGACGTAGATCTCATACGGCGACCGATTCTCTTTGGTCAGCAGAACGTAATTGCGCACCTTCCGTTTCAGGCAGACATCGGTGACAAGGCCGATGCCTGTTTCGGCATCAATGCGCGGAAGATTGCCTGCGTCCGGATCGCCATTGGGGTTGCCATCCTGGACATCAAAGTAGAGCACAAAATCGTAGCGACGGGTAATGGGTTCCATGGGAATCAAGACAACAATTGTGAAACAAACACTACGAAGCCGCTGGGGCGGATTCTTTCGGCTTGAAAAAGTCCTGGCGCTGGTGATAGTAACCGAGCGCAAACTCTGCCTGCTCTTGCATGCTCAGCTGAGCGGGGAATGTGCCGAGCGGCTCGATGATTTGCCCAACGAGCTTTTCGAAGTATGTCGTCAGCTGCGGGCTGTCGAGCTTGCCGATGTGGTGGTTTTTGAGTTTGAGCAATTGCGGGAAGACCGCCACCGGCGTTGCAGAAGCCGCGCCGTAGAAACGATCGCGGATGGTAGCGTTGATACCTGGCTGTGCTGCTTCTTGGATTCGCTCGAGCACAGCAAAGAGCCGCCCCAGCAAGTAGGCTGGGCGGGTGTTGGTAGGATCGATTGCCATCGTAACCTCCGAAGAAAAGTGATGAGACATACGGCGAAGGCGAACAAGACTTGCTTTCAGAATTGCAGCACGCGGGTAGGTGACCGACTGCTCGGCGCGTATCCGCCGAATGCACTGCTGCAGCAGCGTTGCAGGGTACGGCACACCGTCGAGGATGGATTCCACTAATTGCCCTTCGAGATTCGGCGCGAGATTTTCGAGCTTGCCCTGAAGGACGACTGCCTGCAGCAATCGGCGCAAAGGGAGGAACTCTGGGTCGTTAGGACCTCGCACGATGCGAAGATCCTCAAAGTGTTGGCGAATGTGCTCCCCAAATTGGCGAACAGTGCCCACGCGGAAAAATCGCACTGCTACTCGTCCTGCATTCGGTGCTAAGCCCAGGACGTAGAATCGGCCGGTGCTTTCGGCAAGTTTCCCTGTCTTGTGCGCTTCGAAGAGTGCACGCACGGCCTCGATACTCCGATCGGGATTATCGCTCTGTTGCTCGATGTACCAGCCGAACTGGCTCTCGAGATCGAACGTGCGCTCGCTCGATGGCTCTTCCGCCCAGAAGACAATTGTCGTATCACCGAGGACGACTTTGTTGCGCGAATCCCGATCGAGCAGCATGTTGAGCGCCGTCGTATATGCAAACGCTGCCTCGATGCTGACAGGGGAATTGAAGCTTTGCGACTTGCCGTAGGATTCGAACGCTCCTGCATTGAAGGAAACAAGCGATGCACCGGTCGGGTTTGCACCGCGTACCCCTTTGATCGCAGGGTGGAGTCGCTCGATGTAGTTGCGAGTTCCTGTCACTAAACAGATGCCTTCTGGAGTGCCATCCTCGACCGGCGGACTCCACTTGCCGAAGATGTCATCGGTCACGCACGCGTGCTCGGCACCATCAATGCGGAAGGTGATAAACGGGTTTTCCTGACACATCTGCTGCCATAGCTCGGCATCGTTCGATTGCTCGATTTGTGCAATTGGATTGTTGCGGAGGAACGCAAGAACTGCTTCCACAGAGGGAAGCTGCACGGCGCCGAGTTCTCGCTCGATACGCTCGATGAACGCTGCGTGCATCTGCTGCACACGCTCTGGTTCGGACTTGCACGGCTTGCCGAGTGCGTATTCGAGGTTGTCCCAGAGGAGGTTCGGCACTATCTGCACGGTACGCTTGACTGCTTTCGGCACACGGAATTTCCGCGCGCGTTTGCCCTCGCGCGTAGATTCGATGGCAGCAAACGAACCGTCTTGACTGAGAACGATGAGATACGGCAGCTCTTTGAACTCCCAGCCAGGTGGGGCAACGTCGGGAGCGTCGGCATCCGCAGAACGTTCGCTGCGCTGATGGGCTGCCTTTCGGTAGTAGTAGTTGTAGAGCGCGCTAAGAATCATCGCAGAATCTCTGAACTGTTGAACTGCGGAATTGTGATTGTGCCCTGATTCATCTGTGCACGAAAAAAAAGCGGCTCGGGGCTTTCGGGGTTGGTGTAGTCCAAGTCGTAGAGCATAATGCCGAGATCGCGTGTCTCTTCGATTGGGGGGTGCAGCTGGCGTTCGCGTTCGGGATCGTCCACTAAGCGGAAGAAGCAACTGAACTCGCGGCATCCCAAGTACGGCTGCAGAAAGCACTGTCCCTTCCGGGCGCGCCGTTCGAAGATGGCAAGGTATTTTCCAGCATTTTCGTTCGTGACCTTGTCAGTCTCTTCGAGCGACGGTGCGGGATGGAGCAGTGCTTCCTCTCGATCCCACAAGAACTCCGGGATAGGGCGGTAGATCTTCGTTGGGCGCTGGGACGGTGGCAGATATTCCAGTACCGCGAAGAAGCGGTAGCGGACATCTTTGAGTACAACTGCAGCGCGTTGCTGACGATCTTCCTCGATGAAGATGCCGTTACGTGAGCGATGACTGGCGCGGGAGGCAACTTCGTTGCGACGAACCGTTGCCCATCGAATAGGATGGAGAACTTCGATGCTCTGCACATGCCAACGGATCGCAGGCTTCCAGAAGATCGCCTCGAAGATCGCTCGCACTGCTGAGGGGGTTGGAACATCGTAGCTAACGCGCTCAACCTTGAGTTCGGGGCGAGTAAAGCACGCATAATCACCCCAGACTTCCAAGCAGAAAGGACGAAACGTACCGTGCATTGGAACCTCCGTGCAGGATTGGAACCAAACCTAAACTACAAAATCACCGAACCACGATCCTTGCCCATCGAACTGGATGCCAATACCAGGAACATAGAGCTGCTCGACTGCTTGCACCCATAGACTGCCGCAACGTTCGATGTAGCCACTGCGGGCCAGCTGCTCGACTTCGCTCCGATAGAGCGTGACCACGTAGCGTTGGAGCATACGCCAGGTTTTGTACGTATCGCGACCGCAGCGAATCTCCTCGATGAGCGTGCGACTGTCGAACCCTGTCACAGGATCAGTGTACCAGACAACGACGCTCTCGTGGACGCGCTCATCAACTATCCGAAACTCATCGGCAAAGGAGCGAAATGCAAAGCTGAATTCCTCTGCGCCGTGTACCAATCGTTCCTGGAAGTTCGCAGCATCGAATGTGTTGATCCGGCGATAGTATGCAGTGAAGTAATCCGTGTAGAATTCCGGGTCGAGTCTGAGTTCGCCGCGGGTCCGGAGGAGCTCTGCTGTAGCGTCAGCTGCTTTACGTAGCACACCGGCAGGTACGTGGGTGGGTGGATTGAAGACGACGACCTTCCCTTTTTGCTGCAGGCGTTGCTCGCGGTTGCAGCGGCCGGCTGCCTGCGCGATCGAATCCAAGCCTGCAATTGCACGATAGACAACGGGGAAGTCAATATCGACGCCTGCTTCGATAAGCTGCGTGCTAACAAGGCGGACGGGTTCTCCACGGCGAAGCCGTTCCTTGACCTGTTGGATAATCCAACTCCGCTCTTGCCCGCACTGGAGCGAGGAAAGATGAAATGTCCCCTCCGGCATGAGTTGGTGGAGATCGCGGCAGTCCTTGCGCGAGTTGACAATGCAGAGCACCTGCTGGTAGCCTCCCAATTCGCGGGCGAGCTCTTCCCACGTGAGACGATCCCCTCGCGCTCGATCTACAACAAGTTCGACGCGATCGAGCTTTTGAGCAAGCTCACTCGGATTTTCGATAATCGCTCGGACGCCCCGGATCCCCTGCAGCTGTGCGGGAGGTGAACCGATTGTTCCCTCCAGCACTGGCAGCGTTGCGGTCATCAGCAGAACCGTACAGCCGAAATAGTCCACAAGCCCGCGCAGCACAGAGAGCAGCGGACGAAGATGCTCTGCTGGCAATAGCTGCGCTTCGTCGAGGATGATCACACTCCGAGCGATGTTGTGAAGCTTTCGCAGCTGCGAAGGGCGACACCCGAAGAGCGATTCAAAAAGCTGGACGGTCGTGGTCACAATAATCGGAGCGTCCCAATTTTCTGCCGCAAGCCGTGAGCGCAGGGTTTCTTTGTCGGGGTCGAGATTACTGTGGTGCTCGACGATCGCCTCGCTCCCGAACAGCTGCATGCTGGGACTCGGCGCGTCGGTACCGTAGCGGAGGACCGCTGCCGTCTGTTCGATGATGCTGGTGTAGGGAATCGCAACAATGACGCGCCGCAGCCCATGGCGGAGGGCATGTTCAAGCGCAAATCCGATCGAAGCAAGCGTTTTCCGCCGCCGGTCGGTACCACAAGCGAGAAAAACCCCGGAGGATGCACTGACGCTTCGATGCACTGCAACCGAACCTGCCGTCGAAGCTCGTTGAGAGGCGTTGGTTGAACCGATCCTTCGAGCCGCTCGATGAACGCGTTGTAGTGCGCTCGTAGCTCATCGAGCGATGGATAGCTCCCGCGCTGGGCAGCGACATCCGGTTGCATAAAGCCCTCGGTATCGAGAACGTCGGCATCTACCAAGCAGGAAAAGAGCATGCGGACCCATAGGTGCAGCTGCTCAGGTGATTTCTGCCACGGCGTGGGTTTTGACTGCGGCGCTGGACAGGAAAGGATCTGCTGAGCCTGCGGAAGCTCGCGAACCTCGCGGTACAGGGCGCGCTCGCGTTCCTCGATTGTGAGGCGGTGTTCAAGATCCGGATGCCAATCAGCCAGACCACTGTGGTGACCCGCGATGCAGTACGCAAGAATCCTCGCAGGTGCGGCATGGTTGAAACGTTCAAGCGCAGCAATGGCGCCGACCCCGCTATGCCGAGGCCGCATGCTACTTTCCAAGTGCGCCTCGGGCAACACTTGACGTCGGAGGTAGCTCTGCCACTCGGGGTGGAATTTCCCCAAGTCGTGCATCATCCCAACATAGCGTGCCCAATCACTTGCGCCAAAGGGCTCGGCGAAGGTAGCAGCCATTGTAGCAACTGCCTTGAGATGCTCGGAAAGCTTATGCCACGACGGCTCGCCGTCGGCGAGGAGTCGAACGTGCGCGACTGCATCCATTTTTGAGGCAATCGAGAGCGAAGACTTCAACGTAGCCACGCAAACATAGGACGTGGCAACTCCCTGTACCAAGGATAAGAAGCTTCAGAGTATGCGGAGAGCGGGAGGCGGCGCATGAGGCGGTGATCGAGTTGGTCCGCGTGCAGTTGGAGAAAGCAAGGAGTGTGTAGCCATGCCCTACGACCCGGAAAAGCACCATCGGCACAGCATTCGCCTGCCCGGATACGATTACGCGCAGCCGGGGGCGTATTATGTGACCATCTGTACCAAGGACAGGTTGTGTCTGTTCGGCGAGGTGGTGGATGGGGAGATGCGGTTGAACAACATCGGGCGGGTTGTGAAGGAGGGATGGTTTCGGTCGGCGGACATCCGCCAGGAAGTCCAATTATTCCCGGATGAATTCGTGGCCATGCCCAACCATATTCATGGCATCGTGTGGATTGTGGAACATGGGAACGTGGGTATGGTAGGGGCGCACGGCCGTGCGCCCCTACATCATGCGCCCCAACACCGTGCCCCACGTTCGTTGGGGTCCTTTGTCGCTGGGTTCAAATCCGCCACCACAAGGCAGATCAACGAAATAGGACAAACCCCCGCGCACCCGTCTGGCAACGCAACTACTACGAACACATCATCCGCACCGAAGACGCTCTGCACCGCATCCGCGAATACATCACCACCAACCCCCTGCGCTGGCATCTGGACCGCGAAAACCCCGACCGCACCGGCAGAAACCCCGACGAGGAAATGTGGTTCAGCACCATATGACCCAACGTGTCGGGGCACGGCATGCCGTGCCCCTACCACCACGGACGGCGTACGATTTTTGTAGTCCCAACGGGATTCGAACCCGTACCGCCACCTTGAAAGGGTGGTGACCTAACCATTAGTCGATGGGACCGACCGCAGCACACTCGGGGATCCTCTGCTGGCAGCCGCACCAACCAGCCGGGACAGGCCGCAACGTGCTAATTTGGAGTGCAAAAATACGGCGCATCCACTTCTTTCGCAACAGCAATGCTCGTCCTTGGCCTTACCGGTAGCATCGGCAGCGGCAAGAGCACCGTCGCTGAACTCCTTGCCCGTCGCGGCGTTCCTGTCCTCTCCAGCGATGCAATCGCACAGCAGGTGATCGAGCAGGATGCCGAGACACGCGCTGCACTGGCAGAGGCCTTCGGCGCGGAAATCGTTCCTCCAGACGGGCCAATCAACCGCGGAGCGATGGCTGCGGCGATTTTTGGGCCGACGCCAGAGCACGAGCAGCGACGCCTCTTCGTCGAGCGCGTAGTGCACCCGCGCGTGATCGAACGCATCGCAGCCGAACTCGACCGGCTCGCTGCCCGCGGCGAACCAATCGCCATCGTCGAATCAGCGCTCATCTACCGAGCAGGAATCGAGGATTTGTTCGATTACGTCATCGCCGTTGTCGCCCCCGAACCGATCCGCCGCGAGCGCCTTCGTCTCCGCGGAATGGACGATGCAGACATCACCTACCGCCAAGCTATCCAGGACTCCGACGAGGAACTCCGCCACCGCGCCGACTTTGTGCTCGACAACAGCGGCACCCTCGCCGACCTTGAGACAGCCACCGAGACGCTGCTTGCACTGATCCGCACGCTACCACCACGTCCGGTTGAAGCATCGGCATGAGCAAGTGGCTTGCAAAACTCCAGGACGCAACCAATACCTCCAAACAAGAGCTTGTCGCGGTGATGACGCTGCTCGGAATGACACTTGCAGCGCTTGCGATCTCCTACTGGCGCATCTCAATCGCCGAAGACGAAACGCGCGCGTGGCTCCGCGCTCTCGATAGCCTGGCTCGCCAGGAGGACACATTCGCCCAAAGCACTGATGATACAGCAACGACGCTGAACCCAGCCAGCGATACTGCGCTGCCATTGCACCAGCGCCACGCCTCCCAGCGCAAGCTGCCACCTGCAGCACCGATCAACATCAACACCGCCTCGAAACAGCAACTGATGCAGCTTCCAGGTGTCGGCGATGTGATGGCTGCGCGCATCATCGAGGAGCGCGCCCGACGTCCGTTTGCATCGCCCGAGGATCTGCTCAGAGTCAAAGGCATCGGCAAGAAAAAGCTCGAACAGCTCCGCCCGTATGTCCGCACGCAATGAAGCCCTGTGCTCTCCGTTGATAGAAGCAGCCACATTAGTTCACTCACGCAGCGATGATTTACCTCGATAGCGCCGCCACCACCCGACTCGATGAACGCGTCCTGGAGGCAATGCTTCCGTGGCTGGGCGAGGACTACGGCAATGCGTCTGCGCTCTATAGCCTCGGCCGCCGAGCGCGCGTGGCAATCGAGGATGCCAGAGCTACTATCGCCGCATGCATCGGCGCTGAACCAGCAGAGGTGATGTTCACCAGCGGCGGCACCGAAGCCAATAACACCGTTCTGAAAAGCTTAGCCTGGCAATCGCGCACGATACGGACCGTCGCACATTCGACTATCGAGCATCACGCCGTCCTCCACGTCGCAGAAGCACTCGCGCCGGCTGGCATTGAGCTGGTTCCACTGCCAGTGGACGAGTCGGGCATCGTCCAGCTCGATGCTGTCGAGTGGGAAAGGCTCGATCGCCCGGACGTCCTCATCAGCGTGATGCACTCGAACAACGAAACAGGTGCACTGCAACCGATCGCCGAGATTCGCCAGCGTGCTCCCCATGCGCTGTTTCATACCGATGCGGTGCAGAGCTTCGGGAAAGTGCCACTGAACGTGCGGGAGCTGCAAGTGGACTTTGCAACGCTCTCGGCGCATAAAATTCACGGGCCAAAAGGTATCGGCGCACTTTACGTTCGGCGGGGCGTTCTACTGGAGCCGTTCATCCATGGCGGCGGACAGGAGCGCGGCCGACGTGGCGGCACCGAGCCAGTTGCGCTCATCTGTGGATTTGCGTGCGCAGCCCAACTTGCTTCGGTAGAGATGGATTCCCGCGCCCGGCACATGGAACGGCTGCGCGCTATGCTCGTGGAATTGCTCTGCGCCGAGATTCCCGACATCCGCATCAATACGCCGGACCGCGCACTCCCGAACATCCTCAACATCTCGTTCCTCGATGCCGAGCGGCTCGACGGCGAAGCGATTCTGCAGCTGCTCGACCTCCGCGGCATTGCCTGTTCGAATGGCTCTGCGTGCACCAGCGGCTCGATGCAGCCATCGCACGTGCTCAAGGCGATGGGCCGCCCCGACGCAGAAGCTCGCGCAGCAGTGCGCTTTTCGCTTTCGAAGGACAACACCGAAGACGACGTTCGTAGCGCCGCCACTGCGCTTGCGGAAATAGTTGCAGAAATGCGCAGGTCGTAGCGCAGGCACTCGCCGAGCCGGTGACCAGCCGCTCCATCCAGCGGTGCTACGTGTTCCGTCCGCAGCAGTGCTTGTACTTTTTCCCGCTGCCGCAGGGACAGGGGTCGTTCCGTCCGACGCGTGGCTGCTCACGGTGGATCGTTGCAACCGGCACTGGGCGCTGGTCAGCATCCTGGGGTCTGTGTGTGGAGAGTGGCTCGGTGCCCTCGGCTGTCGAGGGGTGCGAAAACTGAAGCGCTTCGGTTGCGACGCCTTCTGGTTGCAGCAGCGCGGCGCTCCGCGAGCGACGTCCGCGACGTTGCGGCAGAACGCGTTGGGGCTGCGGTGGTGCTTCGAGTGCGGGGAAGAACTTGAACGCCGTTTCGACGGTTTGCTTGGCAATCTCGAGCAAAAGCTGTTGGAAGAGACCGAATGCTTCGCGCTTGTACTCGAGCAGCGGGTCCTTCTGCCCGTAGGCGCGAAGGTAGATGCCCTCCTTGACTTCATCCATGATGCGTAGGTGCTCGCGCCATTTGTCATCAATGGCGGTGAGCACAGCATACCGCTCCAGCTGCGCCATAAAGTCGGCGCCGAGCATTTCTTCCTTGCGACGGTAGAACTCTTCGGCAACCTCAACGATTCGGCGGACGCATTCGTCGCGGCTCATTGTGCGGAATTCCTCGGGCGTAATTGGCAGTTCGCACAGCAGCGTTGTGCGGACGTTGTTCTTGAGTGCTTCGAGGTTGTCGCTGTCCTCGGAGTCGCCGTGCGTTTCGTCGTACCAGGCGGCGGCGAGTTCTTCGAGCGCGGCGAACACTTCGCTCCGCATGCGTTCACCGCGGAGGGCGTGACGGCGGCGGTCGTAGATGACCTCGCGCTGCTGGTTCATGACGTTGTCGTATTCGAGCAGCCGCTTGCGGATGGCGAAGTTGTTCTCCTCAACTTTTTTCTGGGCGCGTTCGACGGCTCGTGTGAGCATGCGCGCCTGGATTGGCTCGCCTTCCTTGAGATCAACCTTGAGCCGCTGGAGAAGCGAGGTGATGCGTTCCCCGCCGAAGAGCCGCATCAAGTCGTCTTCAAGCGAAATGAAAAACTGCGACGAGCCGGGATCGCCCTGCCGGCCGGCGCGACCGCGGAGCTGGCGGTCAATGCGGCGTGCTTCGTGCCGCTCGGTGCCGATGATGCAGAGTCCGCCGTTGGCGCGGACCTCGTCGTCGAGCTTAATGTCGGTGCCGCGCCCGGCCATGTTGGTGGCGATCGTGACTGCACCTTTCCGCCCTGCCTGCGCGATGATTTCTGCTTCGCGTTCGTGGTGCTTGGCGTTGAGCACGTTATGCGGAATCCCGACGCGGCGAAGCATCTTCGAGAGCACCTCGCTGGTCTCGACGCTCGTTGTACCGACAAGAATCGCACGCCCTGCCGCAAGCTGCTTTTGAATTTCCTCGATGACGGCGTTGTACTTCTCGCGCTTGGTGCGGTAGATGAGGTCGTCGTAATCCTTGCGGATGACGGGCTTGTTAGTCGGGATGACGACGACGTCGAGCTTGTAGATTTGGTAGAACTCGGCTGCTTCGGTCTCTGCGGTGCCAGTCATCCCCGCGAGCTTGCGGTAGAGGCGGAAGTAGTTCTGGATCGTGATGGTCGCATATGTTTGGGTATCGCGCTCGACGTGGACGCCTTCTTTTGCTTCGATCGCTTGGTGCAATCCGTCCGAGTAGCGTCTGCCTTCGAGGATGCGGCCGGTGAACTCATCAACGATTTTGACTTTGTTATCCTGGACAACGTACTCGACGTCCCGTTCGTAGAGCGAGTACGCCCGCAGCAGTTGCGAGACGATGTGGATGCGGTCGCTGCGCTCGGCGTAGAGGCGGTAGAGCTCATCTTTGCGCCGCTGCTTTTCCTCGGGGCTGAGCGTTGGGTCACCCTCGATCGCGCTCATCTGGGCGGCGATGTCGGGAATAACAAACATGTTGGGGTCTTCCTGCGCGGTTGCCAGCAGTTGGCGCCCTTTTTCGGAGATGTCAATGGTGTGGTTTTTCTCGTCAATGACGTAGTAGAGCTCTTCGTCCACGATGTGCATGTGGCGGCCCTGGTCGCGAAGGTAGTAGAGCTCAGTTTCGCGCATGAGCTTCATCGTGTCGGGGTCTTGGAGCAGCTTTTGAAGCTTTTTGTGTTTCGGCATCGCGCGGTAGGCACGCAGCAGCGCAAGGCCTGCTTTTTCGCGATCGTCTTTGGAGGAGCTTTTCAGCAGCCGCTCGGCTTCGCTGACAATGGCGTTGACCAGTCGCGCTTGCGCCTCGACCAAGCGCCGGACGCGGGGATTCATTTCGACGAACTTTTCATCAGTCGTCGAGCTAACCGGCCCGCTGATGATGAGCGGAGTGCGCGCTTCGTCAATGAGGACTGAGTCCACTTCGTCCACGATTGCGTAGTAGTGCCCGCGCTGGACCATCTCGGAAAGGTCAGCGACCATGTTATCGCGCAGGTAGTCGAAGCCAAACTCGTTGTTGGTGCCGTAGGTGATGTCGCAGGCATACTGGGCTTTGCGCTCGGCGGTCTCCATCTGCGATTGGATGCACCCCACCGTCACACCGAGCATGTCATAGACAGGTTTCATCCACTGGCTGTCGCGGCGGGCAAGGTAGTCGTTGACGGTGACAAGGTGCGCACCGTAGCCAGCCAGTGCGTTCAGGTAGAGCGGTGCAACGGCAACGAGCGTTTTCCCTTCGCCGGTGGCCATTTCGGCGATCTTGCCTTGATGAAGGACGATGCCACCCATGAGCTGGACGTCGTAGGGGACCATGTCCCAAACGACTTGGTGACCAGTGACCGAGTACGTGTAGCGGCGTTCTGCAAGGCGGCGGCAGACTTCTTTGAAGAGAGCGAAGGCTTCAGGGAGGATCTCATCGAGCAGCTCGCCGACGGCGGCGTACTCAGCATCCTCGGAACGGGCGATCTGCTGATAGATTTCGATGCGCTGATCTTGGGTGAGAGCCGGGTCCAGTAATCGCTGGTCGAGCTCGGCGCGTTCACGCTGGAACGGCTCTTTCCGCTCAGCCACCAGGGCGCGAAAGTGCTCGGTGCGCTGGCGAATCTCCTCGTCGCTGAGCGTGGAAAGCTGACTGTAGATTTCGTTGATACGTGCAACCACCGGACGCAAGGCCCGGATGTCGCGCTCGTGTTTGGTGCCGAAGAGTTTGGTGATGAAGCCAAGCATCGGAGTACGAGTAGAAGATGGAACGATCCCACCACGGTGGTACAGCGCCGATGGACGGATAAGCTGGGAGAGTATTTGGGGAGAAATCCTCGTGTTGTATATTCGCTCGGCAGGATACTCGTACCACATCAATGCTGCGGTTTCGTTCAACCTTCTGCCTTCTCGTTTTCGCCGTCACGGCGTTAGCTCAACCGCAATGGCGCCTTTTTGAGGACACACTACAACTAGGCCGACACTCGTTTCAAGCGCTTGCGATTCGGCCCACCCAAGTGTTAGTTATGGGCGGATTCACGCGTGCAGTCGGGGGATTGATAGGTCAGCCTGCCCGCGAGTGCGAAATCATCGACATCGAACAGCGCAAAGTATTACCCGTATCACCCATGAATGTAGGACGATCCGATTTTGCTGCATTGAGAACTCCAGATTCCAACGTTATCGTCATTAGTGGTGTAACAGGGTATGTCTCGACTGAAGGAGGGAGTGGCACGCTAACTCCAACGGTTGAATTCTATGAACGTACATCGAACCGCTGGCGTGTTCTCGGTAATCTCCTCGTTGCACGGCGACAGCACACCGCAATTTGGCTCGATGATCACCGAATCTTGATCGTTGGTGGCCGCCTCGAAGATCTCAGTTCTACAGCCTCCGCCGAAATCTTCGATATTCAAACGGGTGTCAGCCAACTAGCCCCTCCATACCCCTATAGCATGACAGACTTGGTTTCTGCTCGGACACGTACTGGTCGAATCCTTGTATGGGGAGGGCGACAGGGAGGTCCAAATAGCTTTCGCACCAATGAAATCTATGAGTACACCCCTACAGGGTGGAGACTTTATCAAACGATGCCTGAGGTTATCCGTTCACCATCTGTCATTGCTCTCGCAGATGGGAGGGTCCTCTTTTGTGGCGGGAGTCAACAAGAAACACCACAATTTATTTTCCCTCGAGGTATTTATATCGAGCGAAATGGTTTATTCATGCGATTGCAAGATTCATTGTTGATCGGACGTGCATGGCATGACCTCGTCCAGTGGACGGCAGATAGTGTGCTTGTAATAGGTGGCTTCAGGGGAGGAGCGAAGTGGACAAGTACTCGTAGTTGCGAGATTTTCAATATTGCCACCGGAAGAAGTGTTCAATCAGCACCTCTTGCTGTTGCGCGGGGATATGGCAAAGTAGTTGATTTAAGTGCGCCCAGTATGCCACGCACAGTCCTTGCCATCTCAGGTCTTGACTCCACCAATCGCAACACCCCCACCATCGAGATCCTCGAACGGAAGTGCCCAGAGCGAGCGGTGACGATCACCGGAGCGCGTTCCCTCTGCCCGGGCGATACCCTCATGCTCAGCGCCGATAGCGGCTTTGTCCGCTATCGCTGGTCCACTGGCGATACCACACGCTCCCTCCGCATCAGCTCGCCAGGGACCTACACCGTCACCGCCACCGACGCCGATAGCTGCACCGCCTCAGGGAGCGTTACCATCACTACTGCTCCTGGCACTGTTCTCCTGCGCACACGTCCAACTACAGCACGCGTTCCAATCGGAACCACTTGGTGCGACACGGTGGAACTGCTCAACCCCTCTGATGTTCCACTGCTCCTCGATAGCCTCTGGCTTGCCCGGAACGTCGAGTGGTCACTGCCTCTGCACCAGCTACCCCTGGAGCTCGCCCCCGGCGAACGCCGTACCCTCCTGGTCTGCTGGTCCTCCTGGGCGCGCGGCGAACACCGCGATACCCTCGTGCTGACTACTCCCTGCGGCGTAAAACTACTCCCCCTTGCACTCCTTGCCACCGATATCCAGTGGAAGGCTCAAAGCTCCTGCGGCGTTACCATCGAAAGCATCCTTGCCGACGATGCGATGACAACTCTCATTACCGCAGCGCACCTGGTGCGCATTCGTGACTTGGTCGGTCGCGTCGTGTTCGAGCACATCGGTGACGGACAGGCCACCCCAATCGCTATCCCCGGCGGGTTACGCCCTGGCATCTACCTGCTCGAACGCGACGAGGTCCGCTCCTTGCTCCTGGTACGGTAGCTGTGCTATTCCGTATCAATCGTGCTGCCGTAGATCGTGGGAAGCTGAAACTGGTGCGAGCGTACCGCCGAAAACAGTTGGTTGCTCGAAAAAACAAAGCCGATGCGACGCGTGTCGAGATTGTACGCAACGTCGAAGCGGAGAATACCACCGTCGCTGGCCCACTTGAGAATGTGCAACCGCACGCCAACGCCCACGGCATGGTGGAAACGCACCCTGTCGAACTGCATCCCTTGCCTCCAGACAGTGCCGCCATCGAGGAACGCAACACCGCTGAAACGGAAGATCCACCACTGCCACGTGGGTAACGCTCGGAGCTCAACGTTGTAGAGAAGGCGATTATCGCCGATGAGTTGGTTGACCGCGTAGCTCCGCAGTCCGGCGTCGTTGTCGAGCACCAATTGTCGAAAGGCTGTCCAATTCCAAACGGTCTGCTGCCAGAAACGTCCGACCAATACCAGCAGCGGAGAAAATCGCCAGTGTCCCAGGCCTTCCGATTCGATGGACGTATAGCGTGCTTGGCCTTGCTCGAATCCAGAGCCAGCGCTGATGCGACCGAACAGATACAGACGATCGCCAGCGAGGAAACCCGATTGTTCTGCCTCGCCGCCAACGTAGAAAAATCGCTCGCCCTCGGAATTTGCTGGGAAAAAGTAGCCGACCGTTGCTGCACCCCATGCACCACTGGCGAGGTCTTCGACCAGGTAGCCGTCCAGCCCGCTGACGCGACGGAACCGCTGCCGGAGCGAACCGAGCGAAAGCAGCACACGCGCGCTGTTATCGCCCGCTTGCCGGAACTGCGGTGCAATGCGTCGGACACTTTCCGCACTGACGTAGAGCGTAGCAAAGAGGCGGTCGGCATCGCTGTCGGTCGAACCAAGACTGATCCATCCGCTGGCGCGACGAAGATGGAACGGGAGCAGTTCATAGCGGCCGCTGCCCGGCTGGTAGAGAAAATCCGAGCCGAAGAGATTCATTGCCCCAAGACTCCAGGCAAGCGAGGATCGGAGCGTGCGGTAAGGCTGCAGCAGTGCAAGACGCTGCTCTGTTCGAATGCGATTCGCAAAAAGACTTGCCGCCAGCGTAAGCTCCGAGCGCAGGGCACGGCGCCAGGTAAGCCCGAGTGCGCCTTGCCAGCCGATGTTGTTTTCCGTGCGATAGATCCCACTGGCGCCGAGCCGCGAACCAGTGCCCGCCAGGTTGAACTCTTCCAGTTCGGCACCAAGCGTGGCCACTCCTCCGCCGCTGCCGAAGAGCAATGCTCCGCTTGTGGACCAAAAATCCTGCGTGGTAATGGTGACCTCGACGGTGTCGGGCGCAACCGTATCCACGTGCATTGCAACGCGCGAGAAGAGTCCCGTCCGCCGCAGATTCCGCTCTGATTCGTACAGGAGCGCCGTATCGAGCCGATCCCCAACGGCGAAGAGGAGTTCGTCGCCGATAACCCACGGGCGCGTCGTTGTGTGGAGCGTGTTCAACAGCGGAGCAGCGAAAAACCACTCATCGGCAGTAGAATCGAACACCTCCCGCTGGTCGAGCCAAATAGCGCCGATGATCGGCTGTGCTCGGGCAGAGCAGAGCGCCACTGCGGCACTCAGTGTGAGTAACCGCAGTGCCACGTGCAGCATGGTTTCGACCGAGAGAACTACGCTGATTCCGCTTCTGCTGGCTGGCAGCACCAGCGTTCGTAGATGCCATCGAGCAGCAGGTTGATTGCATCGGCAGCTTCGCGTGCTGCGTCGAGCGCAATGCGTTGCTGCTCTTCGGTGCGGCAGATGCGCACCAATGCATCGCGAGTAACTTGGCGATGAATGACGTCGGCGTGCTCGTGCACCTGGAAAAAGATGAGCGCATCCTCGGTGTCGAGGTTGTAGAATTTTTTGAGCCCCTCGATCTTGGTGGTCGCCACTTCGGGGATTTGGGACTCATAGGCATAGAGCGCTGCCAATCCCACCGCAGGATTGGGATCGAAGGCAAGTTCGCGGAGAATTTCGACCGACTTGCGCGTGTGGGGCAGGTACTGGCGCGTTGCCATTTCTTGTCGAGTAATGCCGAGCGCATCGCCGAAGCGTCGCCACAGCTCTGGATGATTATTCTCCCCGTGCTCTTCTTCCATCAAGTTTTCCAGCAACATTTGCCGCACTGCCATATCATCGGCGCAGCGTGCATGCGTCGCGCTGACGAAGGTCGGGAAGTGATAGACCTGGTGATAGTACTCCAGCGCGTACTGGCGCAACTGCTCGAGTGTCAGTTCGCCGCGATTCCAGAGCTGGTAGAACGGGTGCTGGAGCATGTGCCGCTCGGCAATGATCGCATCGAGCGCATCGAGAAATTCTTTGTCGGTCATGGCAGCATTGAACGTATGGATGGCAAGCAGCGCAAAACTACGGAATCTTTCAGCGCGTTCACCCAGCACTCTTCCCTTGGAGTGCGATATTTTTGCTGGTAGCATGTCGCATTAATGCTGCACATCGTCCCATGCCAAGCGAGCAGCTCCTTCCCGAACTGGAAGTAGAAACCACCGTCGGCATGCCAGCAAAGTGCATCCTCTACAACGATGACTGGCACACGTTCGACGAGGTTATCGTGCAGATTGTCAAGGCGACTGGTTGCAGCATCGAGGATGCAGAGCGCTTGACCTGGGAAGTGCATACCAACGGGAAAGCCGCTGTCTATGAGGGAGCGCTCAGCGATTGCCTCCGTGTCAGCAGCATTCTCGAGGAGATCGCGCTCCATACGAGTATCGAGATGTAGCGCATCAGCGAAAGAGCGTTTGCCACTCTGCGTGGCTCTGCCCGAGGGGGAACAAGGTTCGCGCTTGCAGTCGCTGCGTTGCTCCAAGCGCGCGAAGGTGCTCGCAAAAGCGCTCGCGCTGCAACTGATTGACCAGCCCCGATGCACACGTAGAGGGATGCTCTAATGCTTCGAGTGCACTGGCGAACTTCCGCCTGGCTGCAAGAACACCCGCCACAATAAATCGCCGCAAGCCTTCGTGGTGGCTATCGTTGCACGGCATCTCCAGGAGCTGTTCCGCCTCGAGCAACCGATCCTGCGCCAGCGCACATTGTGCTGCGCGAAGGCGGGCAAGTTCCCTCTGCTCAGCGGAAAGCTCAGGGCATGTACAGAGCGGAGCAAGCAGTGCAGCAGCACTGTCGAACTTGCCAGCAGCAAAGTACGCCAGCCCGAGATGGTAGCGGAGCCAGGGACTGTCGGGCTGACGCTCCAGCTCTGCGTGGAGGAGTGCAATGTTCCGCTCAATTTTTTCCGGCTGGACGGTTTGGTAGCCGTAGTGGAGGATGCGCACCTGCGAACGGGCAATCTCGAAGCCCGCCCGCTGAATGCTTGCTGCAATTTGCTCGTGGATAGCTCCCTCGAAGCGAATATCCCGATGCCGTCGAAAGAGCCGCGTGTAGCGGTGCTCTGCGGTGGTGATTCCGCCTTCGAGCGCACTGACGATAGTAAGCTCAACGCCACCGATCATTGGATCGGCAAGGTTCGGGCAATGCGCTCGGAACGATTCACCGTCGAGTTCTTCATCGCTGTCGAGCACGAGCACCCAATCGGTCCGGAGATAGTCGAGCGCGAGATTACGTGCGTCGGAAAAATCGTTCCTCCACGGGTGAAAGTACACCTCTGCTCCCAGACGGGCTGCAACCGTTGGCGTACGATCGTGGGAACCAGTATCGAGGACGACAATTTGGCGGGCGATGGTGCGAACCGAACAAAGCGCCCGCGCAATCGTTTCGGCACAATCGCGGGCGATCATCGCAACACCGACCGTTGGAATCTGGCTGTCCATGGAGAAAAGCGATAGACCATCGAACTTGTGCAAACGCAGCCGCCTACCTGCCTGCATCTCCGTGCTCATCTCGAGCACGCATGCAGCGATTGTTCGGCGCGCTACGTTTCGTTTGCACAAGGGGAGGACAGCGCAAAGAGTATGCCGAGCGCTTAGGAGTTCAGCTCGGCTTGCAGGCGGTACTGTCGGCGGGCTGCTCGATTGCGTGCCATGCGCCGCTCGACCGAGGGCTTCGTGTAGTAGGTCCGACGCCGGTATTCTCGCAGGATACCACTCCGCTCAAACTTTTTCTTGAAGCGGCGCAAGGCGCGGTCAATTGTTTCATTCGGTTGAATAGTAACTCCAATCACGCAGCAAATCACTCACGATGGTGAAACATGATTGCGTTCGAGGCTATGTTCGAAGGCGTTCGACCAGCCGACGCTCCTTCATCTTTTCGAAGATTACCACGAGGACCGACATGCCGTTGGTGGCGATTTCCTTGGCGCGCACCGAGCCGTAGTCGTCCCACTCACGGTGGTAGAGCACATCGCCAATGTTGTATTCTTGGCGTGGGTCGTAGTCTTTGGCGTCCTCACGCTCGATCTTGATGCTTGCAACCCGAAGCTGCTGCTGCTCGAGCGCATCGAGATTGACCAGTTGGGCATGGCGGCTGACGGTGCAGCGTGCCCACTGCATGCGTCCTTCCTCCGTTTCCGTTGGTTCGCCGATGAGCTCGTGCCGCGTTTCCTTCATCAGGAACGGCGAGTAGAGCGTGATGTATTTCCGCGTCCGGCGACGACGCTTTTTGACGTCAGCTTCTGCCATAGAGAACGCCTCGACAGTGGTTGCAGCCTATCTTGCAAGGTGCAAAAATACAAAACCACCTGCCGCACAGGGACAGCACCCCATCAGGCAGCAACCGGGGCGTCGCTTTTCCAGCGAAAGCGATACCCGACCCCTTTGACCGTTTCGATGCAGGAGGCATAGCGCCCGAGTTTATCGCGGATCTTCGAGATGTGGACGTCAACGGTCCGATCCACTACGTACACCGTCTCGCCCCAAATGCGGTTGAGAAGCTGATCGCGCGTGAAAACTTTATCGGGATTTGCCGCCAGAAATGCCAAGAGCTCGAACTCTTTTTTCGGGAAGAACATCTCGACCCCATCAACCCAAACCGTGTAGTTTTGGCGGTGGATCTCGAGCGTTCCAATTTTGAGCACCTCTGGGGCCACGATGCGCTCGGTGCGAGCTTGTTCGCTGACACGGCGCAACAGCGACTTGACACGCGCAATGAGCACACGCGGCGAGATCGGCTTGGTGACGTAATCGTCTGCGCCAAGTTCGAGACCGACGATCTGGTCAATCTCGCCGGTGCGCGCTGTCAAAAACATCACCGGAATGCCTGCTGTTTCCGGAGTTGACCGAAGCTTTTTGCATAGCTCGAAGCCATCGGCATCCGGCATCATAACGTCGAGGATGATAAGGTCCGGCTGCAACTGGGCAGCTTTTTCGAGTGCCGCTCCCCCCTGCGTAAAACCGAGTGCTTTATACCCTTCCCGCTCTAGATTGTACGTAATCAGTTCGACGATGTCGGGTTCATCGTCCACAACGAAAATTGTTTTGCGTTGCGAGAGCATCTGCCAATCACTCGATCATGGGGCGTTCGACCGGATGCAAAATTATCCGCCGCTATCAGAAGCGATGTGTAACCTTTTCGTAACGCACTGGCCAATACACGAAAACCGCACGTGCCCGCGTCAGGGGAAACTCCCAGCGTAGTTTTGCAACTGATTTTCTCCCCACGTGCGCATGATTCGGGTTCCGATCCGTACCGTCTCGATTGTCACGCTCGGATGCAGCAAGAACGCGGTTGATTCTGAAGTTCTTGCTGGCACACTTGCCCGTGCAGGGCTTGAGCTTGTCTCTGAGCCAGAGGGGGCCGATGCAATCGTTATCAACACGTGCGGATTCATCGCAGCTGCCAAAGAAGAAAGCGTCAACACCATTCTGGAAGCAATCGAGTTGAAAGCTGCCGGGCATACTCGCGCTGTCGTCGTCGCTGGTTGCTTGGCAGAACGGTATGGCGACGAGCTACGCAAGGAGCTTCCGGAAGTTGATCTGATTGTTGGGACCGAGCAGTTCAGTGCGATTGCACGGTTTCTCTCGCCGGACTACAAATACACCCTCGTCGGGGAGCGCGTCCAGAGCACACCGCCGCATTACGCCTACGTCAAGATTAGCGAAGGCTGCGACCATCCGTGTTCGTTCTGTGCAATTCCACTCATGCGGGGGCGGCATCGAAGCCGTCCCGAAGCGGAGATTGAGCGCGAGGTTCGACGCCTTGTCTCCAACGGGGTCCGCGAGATCATCCTCATCGGTCAGGACACGACGTACTACGGCTACGACCTTTACCGCAAGCGCACGATTGCAGATCTTCTGCGCCGCCTGCTCGACATCGAAGGTCTCCAGTGGCTCCGGATGCTCTATGCGTCCCGTCGCATTTCCCGCTGGAGGTGCTCGACGTCATGCGCGAGCGATCGAATATGTGCAAGTATCTCGACCTTCCGCTCCAGCACTGCTCGACGGACGTTCTCCGCTCCATGCGGCGCGGCATTACCCGCCGTGCGACCGAAGAGCTGATCGCGACAATCCGCGAGCGCGTTCCCGGCATTGCGCTGCGCACCACGTTCATCGTCGGCTACCCGACCGAATCTGAGCGGCATTTCGACGAGCTGTGTCGCTTCGTGGAAGAGCAGCGCTTCGATCGGCTCGGCGTCTTCACGTACTCCCACGAGGATGGCACCTACGCCGAAATTTTGGGCGACCCAATCCCGGAGGAAGTCAAAATCGAGCGCCAGCAAACGCTCATGGAGCTTCAGCGCGGGATTTCCTACCAGCGCAACCAAGCACTCATCGGCACAGCACTCCGCGCAGTCGTTGATGACGTGCTTCCGAACGGCGAGTACCGCTGCCGCACCGAAGCAGATGCTCCCGAGGTAGATTGCGAGCTTTACGTTACTGCACCGCAGAAGCTCTCCGTCGGTGACTTCATCACCGCCGAAATCACCGATGCTGCCGAGTACGACCTTTTTGGAACTGTTCAATGTACCGAGGACACCGAGCGGGCAACCGCACCTGCAGCATCGTAGCACTGGCTATCCTTGCTGCAGCGATTGCAGCAGCGCAGCCTTCGGGCGATGAGCTGCGCATGGCGACGATGTACGTTCGTGGTAGTGGGCCCGACTCCAGCCGGCTCGATGTGTACACAGCACTGCCGTATCGCTCGATACAGTTTGCATCCAGCGGACGCGATTACGTCGGGAGCTACCGCCTTTCCATCACAATCCGCGATAGCACGGGGATGACGGTTGTCCACGAGCAATCGCTCGAGCGAACGCTGCGTGCTGGGGAGCGTCCAACCGCCTCGAGCGAAATGGAGGACATCACGCAATCGGTCTTTACCGTGCCGCCGGGCCGCTACCGTGTCGAGGTCTCGGCGACCGACCAGCTCTCCAGCCGCCAGTGGCGCACCGCGCAGCATGTGACGATCCCCAACTGGCGCCGCCAGCCGATCGGCATCAGCGGCATCCTTCTTGTTTCGCGTATCGAGGAACGAAACCGCCGCTACGTGCTCACCCCATACATCGGCAGCGACATTGGTGCGCTCGGCGATGGATTCTTTGCATTCTTCGAAGTTTACGCCAGTGCAGGGCGCGCACTCCAGCTCCGCGCTCGCATTCTCGACAGCACCGCGACGGTGTTCTCCACAGCATGGCAGAGTATCCGCACCGATAGCACCGGCACTGCACAGCACTTTATTCGTCTGGTGCCGCCTGTCGCTCGGATGCCGCAAGGGCAGTACATCATCCGCGTCGAAGCTGCCACTGACACCGCAACTATTCTCGCAAGCGCCGAACGAAGCATCGAGCTGCGCTACGGCGTCTCCAGTAGCATCTTTAGCGACATCACACGCGCAATCCGACAGCTCCGCTACATCGCCACCCAGGCAGAGATTGATTCGATGCTCGCCAAACCTACCGACGCCGAGCGCCGCGCTGCATTCGAACAATTCTGGAAAGAACACGACCCCACGCCAGGCACACTCCGCAACGAAGCGTTCGAAGAATACTACGCCCGCATCGAGTACGCCAACCGCAACTTCCGCTCCTACACCGAAGGCTGGCTCACCGACATGGGCATGGTGTACATTGTCCTCGGCGAGCCATCGAGCGTCGAACGCCGCGTCAATCCATATGACAATCGCTCGATTATCATCTGGACGTACACGCAGCTAAATCGCCGCTACATCTTCATTGACAACACCGGATTCGGCGACTACCGGCTCTCGCCTTCGACTCCGTTTTTCTTGAACGAGAAGTACCGCTACCGCGGCGTGCAGTGATGCACGTCAACTGCTCGGTGGGGACTCATCGCCGAGAAGGTGCAGCTTGACAAGCTCGATCGTTCGATCGGTTGCCCGTAAAATCACAGCGCGGTAGGGTGGAATGTCAAACGTCGCTCCGACGGGAGGAATTGTCCCCGCCTGGAGGAAAATCAAGCCACCGAGCGTTTCGTAATCTTCGCTTTCGGGAAGAGGAACAGGCAGGTACTCGTTGAGGTCGGCAATCGGGGTCGCAGCTTGGACGATGTAGTCGCTCCGCTGACGCTCAACTGGCGCGCGTTCTTCGTCGTACTCATCGCGGATTTCGCCGACGATTTCTTCGAGCACATCTTCGAGCGTAACAAGGCCAGCAGTTCCGCCGAATTCATCGGTGACGATTGCCATATGCACCTGTTCCTGCTGGAAGCGTCTCAGCAAGCGGCTGAGCAGTTCTTCTTCACTGACGGTGATCACCGGGCGGAGGATGTCCTCCAGAATGATCAGGTGGCGCATGTGCACCAGCGAGAGCAGATCCTTTGTGTACACAATGCCGACGATGTCATCGAGTGTGCCTCGATAGACTGGCATGCGGGAGTACCCCTCTTCGATGACGACGTCGAGGATGCGGTCGGTCGGCATCCCGAGCTCGAGCGCGACGATGCGCCGGCGCGGGACCATGACGTGCCGTACCTGGCGCTGGCGGAATTCGAAAATGTTCTCGAGCAGTTCGTGATGCTCCGCTTCGAGGATGCCGCTCCGCTGGCTTTCTTCAAGGAGGTAGCGAAGCTCATCGGCCGAATGCAGCTCGCTTTCCTTCGCTGGGGAAATCCGAACAAGCCGCAGCAGCAACTGCGCAAGTCCATTGAGCAACCAGATCGCAGGTTTGAAGACCACGTAGAACGCGCGCATCGGGACGGAAACCGCATATGCGATGCGTTCACTGTGCTGGATTGCAAGCGATTTCGGCGCAAGCTCGCCGAGCACGATGTGCAGCACCGTAATTGTGCCGAATGCCACGGGCAGAGAGATTCGATGGATGGACTCCTGCGAAAGATGGAAGCCCAGCATCTCAAACGTTGCTGCGATCATCCGCGCGACAACTGGCTCCCCGATCCATCCCAACCCAAGCGATGCAATCGTGATGCCCAGCTGCGTTGCCGATAGATACCCATCGAGCTGCCCAATAATCGAGCGAACCAGCCGTGCAAGCACACTTCCTTCCCGCGCACGAACCTCGACATGCGACGAACGCACCTTGACCAGTGCAAATTCGGCAGCAACGAAAAATGCATTCAGACCAACCAGTGCAAGCGTAAGCAGGAGATCACCGACCATCGAGCGGGAACTTCCAAGCAAGACGACCACGTGCAATATCGGAAACGCTGCTCTATGCACACACCTGCACCGAATGTGCCGGCTCGCTCATCCCTTGCGCCAGGCTCTCCGCTTGAGGGCAGAGTCCGCCCTTCTCTGTAGAGAGCAGTTCGTACGGTAGGCGCGCACATGGCACGACGATTGCAACAAAAGCGAGAGATTATCGGATATGCGTACCCAAACATGAGGCACGGACGCCTTTTTCTTCTCGGAGTACTCGCATTGCTGGTGCTCATCGGCACAGATGCCCTCGCACAGCAACCAGGGGCAGCATTGCCGCTGCCGACGGTGACGATCGGTGTCCAGCAAACGCAAAGCCCGAAAGAATTCACCACCGCGCTGCAAATTCTGCTAGTGCTGACGGTGCTTGCACTGGCTCCCTCGATTTTGGTGATGATGACCTGCTTTACCCGCATCGTGGTGGTGTTCTACTTCATGAAGCAGGCACTCGGCACGCAGGCGCAACCACCAGCACAGCTCTTAGTCGGGCTGGCGCTGTTTCTGACGTTTTTCGTTATGCAGCCGGTCCTCGATCGTGCAAACCGTGAAGGACTCCAGCCATACTTGCGCCAGGAAATCAGCCAGGACGTTGCCGTCACGCGGATGATTCAGCCATTCCGCGAATTCATGCTCCGCCACACGCGCGAGGAGGATCTGCGCCTGTTTGTCAAGCTCAGCGGCAAGGACAAACCGCGCAACCTCGAGGAAGTCAGCACGTGGGCGGTGATTCCCGCTTATACCTTGAGCGAACTTCGGATCGCCTTCCAGATCGGCTTTATCATCTTCGTGCCGTTTTTGGTGGTGGATATGATCGTCTCGAGCACTCTGATGTCGCTGGGGATGTTCATGTTGCCGCCGCAGGTGATTTCTCTGCCGATCAAAGTGCTGCTGTTTCTGCTCGTTGACGGCTGGCATCTGCTTGTCGAATCGCTCATGAAAAGCCTTGTCCCACTCTGAACCGAAGACCGATGACTGATGCAATGGTTGTGCAAATCGCGCGCGATGCGTTCTACTACGTCCTGCTGGTCAGCGGGCCGCTGCTTCTGCTCTCGCTGGTGGTCGGCTTAGGGATTGCAATTTTCCAAGCGGCAACCTCGATCAGCGAACAGACACTCACCTACGTACCGAAGCTTTTGGTTACGTTCGTTGTGACGCTGCTGGTACTGCCGTTTATGATTCGCAACCTGAAGACGTTCACGATTGCGCTGTTTTCCATGATCCCGACGCTCAAGTAGCGTCGCAACTACAGCAAGCTGGAGGAAGCAATGCTCTTTCCACCGGGCAATGTGCTCGAATACCTCATGGGCAAGTTCATCGTTGGCATCCTGTTTTTCGTGCGGGTGCTGGCGATGATGGTCTCCGGGCCACTGCTGAGTGCGCTTGGCATTCCGCCGCTGGTCAAGGTTGGTCTTGCAGCCACGATTGCGCTCTCGATGGCAATGGTGGCGGCCCCACTGCAACCGACGATTGTCGTCGAGCCATTTGCCCTCGTCCCATTGGTGCTCAAAGAAACCTTCGTTGGTGCGCTCATCGGATTTTGCGCATCCATGGTCATGATGGCTGCACGCGTTGCTGGCGGACTTGCCGACATAGAACTTGGCTTCCAGACTGCGCTGCTGTTCGATCCAATGGCGGGCGTGCCGACTCTCCTTGGCGAGCTGAAAGCAATGGCAATGCTCATGCTGTTTTTAGGGATGAACGGACACCATGCCTTGCTCGAAGCGGTGCATGCAAGCGCAATGCTGGTGCCGCTCGACCGCTTCGCACTCGGCAGTGTGGACGTTACGTTTCTCGTTCGGATGGCAACAGAGGCGCTCATCCTTGGCGTCAAGATAGCAGCACCGATCATCGTTGCGACGTTCTTGGTGCACATAGCGCTGTCGCTGCTTGCTCGGATTGCCCCGCAGGTGAACATCTTCATGCTCTCGATGCACGTCAAGATTGTCGTGGGATTGCTCGTCCTGCTGGCGACAGTGCCGCTGGTTGTCCTCGTCATGAAAAATGCACTCGGCTGGTTCGATGATCAGCTGACGACGCTGCTTGTCGCACTTCGAACACGCTAAGTGCGATGCCCGAAACACCCGACGGCCAGGAACGAACCGAGGAAGCGACGCCGAAACGCTTGAGCGATGCCCGAGAGCGTGGCCAGGTCGCCAAGAGCATGGAGCTGACCAGCGCAGCACTGCTGCTGTTTGGGGGATGGTTCCTCTACACCTACGGCGCATACATCGGCGATCGGCTTGCGGCAATGTTTCGCTCGGTGTTCCAGCACGCTGCAGAGTTCACAATTAGCGATGCATCGCTCCCCGTCTATGCAGAGCATCTTGGCATGTTCGTTCTTCTGTTGCTGCTCCCGTTCCTGGGGGTTGCATTGGTGCTCGGCTTGGCGAGCGAAATTGGGCAAGTAGGCCTCCGCTGGGCAGGGAAAAAATTCACCGAAGGCATCAAGAACGCACCACTGTTCCACCCGATGCGCGGACTGCGGCGACTGTTCCTTTCGAAGGATACTGCTCTCCAGCTCGGGAAAAACTTGGGGAAGGTGCTCATCATCGGCGTGGTGGTCTGGGATGTACTCCGCCGCCGGACCGACGAGGTCCTCACCCTGATGGCACAGCCGCTGGAATCACTGGCGCGGACGATTGCATCGCTCGGCTTCGAGCTAGTGCTCAAGGTAAGCCTTGTCTATGCTCTCATTGCCATTGGCGATTTCCTCTACCAGCGGCGGCGCTTCCGCCAGGAGATGAAGATGACAAAGCAGGAAGTCAAAGACGAACTCAAGCAACAGGAGGGCGATACCCAGGTCAAGCAACGCATTCGTCAGATTGGGCGTCAGCGTTTGCGGAAACTGATGCTCCAACGTGTCAAGAACGCCGATGTTGTCGTCACAAACCCGACACACTACGCTGTGGCACTCCTCTACGAACGCGGGAAGATGAATGCTCCGCGTGTCGTTGCAAAGGGCGTGGACCACTTAGCCGAGCAGATTCGCCGCATCGCGAAGGAAAGCAACGTTCCGATCGTCGAGGATCCACCGCTTGCCCGTGCGCTCTACGCCTCGTGCGAAGTAGATGACGAAATCCCCGAAAGCCTCTTCCGGGCAGTCGCACGAGTATTGGCATACGTCTATCGGTTACGTTCTCGCACCCGCGGGTAATCGCTCTCGCTGGCGTTATCGCCGGACGTGTGCGCTCTGCTCTCACCTGTCCGCCGCCTTGAAAAAATCATTTGGTTTGTAAACATTTCTGCATTATTTTGGGGTGGAAATCGGACACGGGCAGTACGCCGATGCTCACCATGTTGGACAACCTGGTTTGGGATGCACGTGCACTGCGTCTGGCAACGCAGCCTGGGGAACGCGTGCCACTCTGCTGCTTCGCCGCTGAGAAGCTGACACACACACACA
>NICF_comb_assmDRAFT_10000558_pt1 | contig 31464 bp, 22 predicted proteins | sample NewIslPassag4_SG_FD_11279 | JGI IMG/M metagenome (IMG submission 11279)
GCTCGCTCCCGAGGATCGGGAGCAAGGGGTACCGCACCAGCGCTCCGGGGAACCCGCCGCGACTTGACCGGCCGCTTTCGGGATGCCGGTTTCAAGACCGTTGTCCCAAGGCGATGCCTCAGTGCAAGGACGCGTCTCCCGCACTGGTCCAGTCGGGAGACGATCACAAAGTCGCATGTTTCCTCGTCTCCCCCAAGGAGGAGAAAGAGAGTGCCTGATCAGCCCAGCCTGCTCCGCGTTGAGGGACTAAGCCGCGTCTTTGTCCTGCGCAGTGGCCTTACGCGCACCCGGATCCACGCGGTACACCGCGTCTCATTTGAGATCGCTGCAGGGTGCCCGGAAATCTTTTCCATCGTAGGGGAGAGCGGCAGCGGCAAGAGCACCCTAGCGAGAATGCTCCTGGGCCTGCTTGAGCCCACCGAGGGCCACATCATATACCACGGCAGGGACTTGGCCACCATCCGCAGGCGGAACGAGCGGCTTGCTTTTATGAAGGCGGTGCAGCCCGTCTTTCAAAATCCCTTCGACACGTTCAACCCACTCAAGAAGATTGAGACCTACCTTTATGAGACGGTGCGAAACTTCCAGATGGCAACGAACGCCCAAGAGGCCGATCGCATCGTCGACGAGGCCTTGCGGGCGGCAGGCCTTTCGCTGCAGGAGGTGAAAGGGCGTTATCCCAACGAGCTTTCGGGCGGACAGCTGCAGCGCGCCTCCGTCGCCAGGGCCTTGATCACCCGGCCGTCTTTGATCATCGCGGACGAGCCGGTGTCGATGATGGACGCGTCGCTGCGCATGTCGGTAGTCAACTTGTTCAAGGAGCTGAAAGAGGCGTACGGCGTCACCGTCATTTACATCACCCATGACCTGGCGACCGCCTATTACGTGAGTGACCGCATTGCGGTCATGCTCCGTGGGAACGTGGTCGAGCACGGGCCGGTCGAAAAAGTGTTGGCTGAGCCGCTGCACCCATACACGCGCCTTTTGAAGGAGTCGGTTCCCGAGCCCGATCCCACCGATAGGTGGGAGACTGACGTGAAGCTGGCGAGCTTCGAAGGGCAAGAGTTCGCCCGGGCGGGCTGTAAGTTTGCCGGCCGATGTCCCTACGCCCAGGACGTGTGTTTGCGCGAGGAGCCGCCGGAGAAGCTCTGCGGCGGGCGCACCGTCAAGTGCCACCGGGCGGAGGAGATCGCCTTAGGCATCGCCGGCGTGCGGGAGTCAACGGCCGCGGGTCCAGAGGGTCCTCCTGCAACGCCTGCCGACCCTCGAAGTCTCTTTTGATCGCTTTTGATCCGTCATTTCGCCGCCAGCGTCCCTGTCGCGGCGGTTATGGGTCCGATGAGCGGTGCCCCCAAAAGCGCCGCTCGTTATTTTTGTAGGTCCCTTTTTCTCATTATTGTGCTGGCGTATCACAGTTCGGGCGTTAGACGGGGCGTAAGGCGAAAGCTGCACGCCCCGCCGTCCGATAAAAAGAGTGTGAGAAGGGGGTGAGAATGGGTCTGGAAGCCAAAGTTGGTATCATATACAATCCATTAGCAGGAAAGGAGGAGAGAGTGCTGAATTAGTTAGTCGTCTAGACGTCTTACCCACCACTCCTTTAATCGGACAATCCTCTGAGATTCTGAAGTACCGGGGAAGGAGTTGAGTCGCGACCAGCAAACAAAACCCACTTCGGACGAGTATCCTTAATCGGGCGTCGACATCTGATCATGCACGTGTTCGCAGGAGGATGATTTAAGCAAATGTATAAGCTGCGATCGAGCATTTTCGTGGCTACTCTTCTCCTCATATTCGTGGTAGGAAGCGGAGTTCTAAGCGCTCAAGCCCCCATCGAGATCGAGGTCTGGCACCGCTGGGGCGGAGAGCATGAGAGAATCTTCAACGAACTGATCGAGGCCTTCAACGCGACGCATCCTGGAATCAAGGTGACCGGAGTCGGGATTCCCGGCGAGTACGTCGACCTGGTGGAGAGGCTCTTCGCAAGGCTCGCAGCCAGGCAAGCGCCGCCCGACGTGCTGGCCACGGGCCACTTCCTGCTGTCCTACACGACCCGGACCTTCAGCGCTCTGAACTTGGACTTCTTCGCCGCGGATGAGATCGCTGAGATCGAGGCGCGGTTCGCCAACTCGGCGCTTCTCGACATTGGGCGGGTGGACGGAGCGCTCTACGGCATTCCGTTCACGATTAGCAACCAGGTGCTCTACTATAACCCGGACATCTTCCGGCAGGCGGGTCTCGATCCCAACAAGCCCCCGTCCACCTGGGAAGAGGTGCGGGAGTACGCCGTCAAGATCAAGCAAAACACCTCTGCTGCTCCGCTCTACATCGCTACGCCGGATACCTGGTTGATGGCGGCATTGATCGAGAGCAACGGCGGCCGGATGATGGTCGACGGCAAGGCGGCCTTCAACAGCCCCGAAGCGGTCGAAGCTATGGAGATGTGGCGTGGCTTCTACGCCGACGGCTTGATCCCGCAGATCTCCACTGAAGAGGCTGAAAGGGTATTCCAAGCCGGCGGCATGGGAATGTACGCCCAGTCGATCATGAGGCTTGGACCGTTCTCGGTCACCGCACCGTGGCTCCAGGTGGCTCCGCTGCCCTCCTTCGGCGACAAGCCCAAGCGTCTGCCGGCCGGCGGCTCGTCGCTGGTCATCCTGAGCCGGGATCGCGCTAAGGCCCAGGCGGCTTGGGAGTTCCTGAAGTTCACCACGACGCCCGAGGCAATGGCCATCTGGGTGAAGACGGGTTACCTCAACCCGCTCAAGGCCGATGTGCCGTTGGCTGACCCGAGGCAGAAGCCGGCCATGGATCAGCTGGACCTCGCGGTGCCTTGGGTTGACTGGGGCGGTCCGCTGGGTCTTGAGATCGAGAAGGTCGTCATGGACTACCGCGACAAGATCCTCTACGGCGTCCTCGGTGTCAAAGAGGGCCTGGATCAAGCGGTCAGGGAAGTCAACAGCCTGTTGATCTTCTAAGCCTGCCGGATAGAATTCTGTTGACATAGAATCGGCTTTCCACGTCGTACTGCCCCTCCGCGTCGGCCGTTGCGGTCCCAGGTTGGGCCGCACGCCGGCGCCGGGGGGCAGTACAAATACCACGAGAAGCACCAAAAACAACCCGTGATCCTGGCGTGCCCGTATTCGGGGGTAAGGGTGTGTGAGTGAGTGAGGACTCGCAGGCGCTGGTCCGCCGTCGTGCCATATCTCTACCTGCTGCCGGCCCTAGGAGCTTTGATCTTGTTCTGGTATTGGCCGCTGGTCTACAACTTCATCCTGAGCTTCATGGACTGGAACTTCATCAGCCCGATCAAGCGGGTGGTGGGGTGGACAAATTACATCACGCTGTTCAATCGCCCGGTGTTTAGCGCAGCGTTCAAGAACACGTTTAAGTACATCGGCGGGATCTTGCCGCTTGCCATCGTGGTTCCCTTGGGAATGGCCGTCCTCCTCAACTCGGTGCGAGAGAAGTCGCTGAAGCAGGTCTATGAGACAATCCTCTTCGTGCCGACGGTCCTTTCCTTCTCGGTCGCTTGCTTCGTCTGGATCTGGATGTTTAGCCCGATCGGCGGCGTCATCGCCCAGATCTTTCAGGCCGTGGGCCTGCCGGTCATCTCCTGGCTTGCCAGTGAGAAGTATGCGCTGTGGGCGATCGTCATCGTCTCGGGCTGGCGCATGATCGGCTATCACGTACTGCTCTTCAACACGGCGCTAAACTCGGTGTCGCATGAGTACATCGAAGCGGCGCAGATTGACGGCGCTAGCCCATGGAGGCTGTTCTGGTCGATCAAATGGCCGCTCATCAGTCCCACTGTCTTCTTCTTGTTGATTACGACCGTCATCTTTGCGTCCGATTACGTGTTTATCCCGATTCGCATCCTCACCAAGGGAGGCCCCTTCAACTCGTCGACGGAACTGGTATATCTGGTGTATGAGTACGGCTTCCGGTTCTTTAACGTGGGGCTGGCAAGTGCCACCGCGATCATTGCGTTCCTGGTCTTCCTCGTAATTGCCCTTCTAGTGTATTTCTTCGGCGAAAGGCGAGTGCATTATGATAGCTAGGGCGCTTGCTAAGCACGCTGCGCTCATCGTGTTGTGCATCATCATCCTCTTTCCGGTCCTGTGGATGTTTTCTACGGCCTTTAAGGTGCCGACGGAGATCTTTTCGGTGGGGCTCATTCCCAGGCATCCGACGCTTGAGAACATCAGGACCATCATCGTCGATCACCCGTTTTGGACCTGGCTTGGCAACTCGGTCATCATCACCGTGGGAGTCACCTTGATCCGGGTGTTGACGTCGATTCTGGCGGCATACGCCTTCAGTTTCTACCGGTTTGCCGGCCAAGGGTTTTTGTTCTTGCTGACAGTGGGCTCGATGATGATTCCTTTCCCCATCACGATGATCCCTAACTACATCACCATCTCGTCGCTCAACCTCCTCAACACCCACTGGGGGGTCATCGCGCCCTATACGGCGTCGGGGTTTGGTATTTTCCTGCTGAGGCAGTACATGAAGTCGATCCCGCTTTCGATCATCGAGGCGGCGAGGATCGACGGCGCCAACTCCTGGCGCACCTTGTGGTCGATCGTCGTGCCGATGGTGAGAGGGCCCATCTTTGCGTTGTTCATCTGGCTCGCGATTGAAGGCTGGAACCTCTTCTTCTGGCCCATGCTGGTCATCTCGGAGGAGTCCATGCGAACGCTGCCCATCGCCATGCTCTCCTTCCAAGACACCGAGGCCGGCATGCTGTGGGGTGAGTTGATGGCGCTCGCCACGTTGACGTGCTTGCCCACGTTGATCGTGTACATCTTGGCAAGGCGCCAGATTCTGCAGGTTTCGATCTCGTCGGGAGTGAAGGGGTGACGCTGCGGAGCGGTCGCTGACGCGCTGTGGACCAACGCTGCTTTCGCCGGAGAACAAACGGGTCAAAAGACTTAAGCCGAGGGATGTGATCTCCAATGAGTTCCAGCATGAGATTCGCCATTTTTACGGACGTGCACTGCGGCCCCAACATGGACACCCGCTGGGGCGAAAACGCACCCAAGATGCTCGAGAAAGCGGTAGAGATCCTCAAGACGCTCGATGTCCAGTTCGTCGTCGACCTCGGCGACCGGATCAACGACGTCGACCTGGAGTATGACCGCAAGAGCGTCGCCGCGATCCGGGACGCCTACGCGAAGCTGGGACGACCCGTCTACTTCATTTACGGAAACCACGACACGGTAAACCTCAGCAAGGACGAGTACGGGAAGATGGTGGGAAAGAGCGGCCCCTACGAGTCCGTCGAGGTGGGCGACTACCGGCTCTTGCTTTTGGACTCGGTCGACCCGGTCTACGACCGCGTCGGTGGAACGTACTCCAAGGCCCAGGTGCAGTGGATCAAAGAGGCCATCGCGTCGAGTGACAAAGAGATCCTCATCTTCTCCCACCACCCGATCGCCGAATACGACATCGAAAGCCACTGGTACTTTGGAAAGAACCCGCATCACGCCTTCGTCCAGAACCGCGCCGACGTCCTCCCGTTGGTCAACGAGAAGGTGCGGGCGATGTTTAGCGGGCATTTGCACTGGATCCGCAAGGTGACGACGGGCAAGACGGTGCACTTTACCGTACCCTCGTTCGTCGACGTCTTCCTCACCGGCAGTATGCCGCCGGGATTCTTCACGGTGGTGGACATCTCGAGCGATTCGCTGAAGGTGCAGTTCAGGACCCTTGAAGGAGTCTACATGACGGTCCAGTGACGCGGCTTTTCGCAAAAGAGCGCACGTTGCACGTACGTCAAGGAGCCGGCTTCTTCCTCCGGGAAGAGGCCGGTTTCGTTTTCCGCCCGGGTACGGCTTTGAGCCGTAGTCGAAGAGCCTCAAGACAGAGATGCGTCTTTGTTCGACGCACTTCCTCGCCTCGTGTGGCTTTGTCACCATGGTCCGCTTGGGCTTGTGACCTCTTAGGGGCCGGNCGACCTAAAGCGCACTCGCCACCGATGATGATGGCCGTCAGGCTTTGAGGGCCGGCGCCGCGCGGAGGCGGATCGGGGGAGAGGCGCGAGGATGAGCAAAGAGAGGAAGAGGATGCGGATACGGCCTAGATCGAGGCGCACAAAGAGCGACCTTGGGGCGCCGAGCCTTTGTAGGCCGGGGAAAGAGGGGATCTCAGGCGCTCGGAGCGGTGGGACGCCCGTCTCGCCCCTCAAGCCGCAGGGAGATGCTGAAGCGGTCGTAGCGAAAGAGCTCGTGCATGAACTCGACGACGCGGCCGTTGTCGAGATAGGTGGTTCGCTCCACCTGCAAGGCCGGATCGTCGGGGCGGCAGTGGAGGAGCTTTGCATCCTCGGCCGTGAGCTTGCTCGCACAGATCACTTCATTAGCGTGGGAGAGGCGAAATCCGTATTCCCACTCGAAGATTTGGTACAGGGATTCGATCTTTCGTACGTGTTCTCCGAACCCCGGAACGAGATCGGTAGGGATGTACGTGGTCATCAACGCAAGAGGCGTGTTGTTGGCCAGGCGCAGCCTTTTGAGCTTATAAACGCTGGTGACGTGATCCGGCAGCTGGAGGCGCTTGGCGAAAGGTTCGGCAGGGATGGCCTCCAAGCTGATCACGACGGTCTTCGGCGTCTCGCCGCGTGCCCGGATCGATTCGGAGGTGCTGTAAATGCGGCCGATGGGCTGCACGATCTGGCTTTCGGCGACGAAGGTGCCGACGCCGTGTTTGCGGACGATGATGCCGTCTTGGACTAACTCGTCCAAGGCCCTCCGAATCGTCTGCCTGGCGCAACCGTAGCGCAGCTTCAGCTCGGTTTCGCTGGGGAGCTCGTCGCCGGGCTTCCACTCCTGGTCAGTGATCTTTTGNTTCAGGTCCAGATAGATCCTGTAGTACAGAGGGATCGGCGTCTTTACGGACATGGTCTTTACCAGCTCCTTGCGACGCTTCACCTCGCCGGGAGAGGCAAGCGCCTGTGGGAAGAGGCATCACCCGAAGGCGACGAGTGTGGCATCCCGCCCACGCATGGCATCAGTTACTATTCGAGAGAGAGCTGGAAGAGTCCTTCCAGCAAATGCTGGGAAGATCCCACCAGTAAAACGCGCTGCGCCGCCACTCGGTGCTTGCCGGCGGCAGCGCAGCGCGTCGATGAATTTCGAGATTCACAGCGTGAACCGCTTCACCAACCGTTCGAGGGCGCGCGCCGTCTCTGCCAGCATGTTGGCCGATTCCTTCACTCGTTCGGCGAACGCACTTCCTTCTTCGGCCGATGCGGTCACTTCCTCGGCCGCGGCGGCGGTCTCCTCCGAGACCGAAGCGATGGTCTCGATCGCTTGCGCCACCTGGTCGCTGGATTGCGCCATCTCCTCAGCGGCGACCGTGTTCTGCTGCGTCACCGCCGACACCTTGTCGACGTGCTCGACTAGCTTAGCGCTTTGAGCCGACGTCTCAGCGGCGACGCGAGCAATCTCTTGCGACAGCGAAAAGCTCTCTTCTACGACCCGGATGATCTGTTGCAGTGCCTCGCCGGCCGATGCGGCCAACGCGGTTCCGTTTTGCACCTGGGCGAGGCCCGTCTCGGTGGCTTCCGTGGCAGAGGCGATGCTCTGCTGCATGCTGCCGATGAGATTGGTGATCTGCTCCGCAGAGCGCGCCGAGTGCTCCGCGAGCTTGCGAACCTCCTGGGCGACCACCGCAAAGCCACGCCCGTGTTCACCCGCCCGAGCGGCTTCGATCGCGGCGTTGAGAGCGAGCAGGTTGGTGTTTTCGGCGATCTCTTTGATGATGTCGACGATCTCGCCGATCTCCCGGGAGCGCCGTTCGAGCTCTCCGACACGCGCCGCGGCCTGGCTGACCGACGCTTGGATCTCTTCCATGCCGGCGACCACGGCTCCCACGGAGTTGCCGCCTTGACGGGCCGATGTGACGGCCCGCTCGGACGCATTCGCCACGCGCTCGGCGGAATGGGCGACGCTTTCGAGCGTTCCGGTCATCTGGCGGACCACATCGTGTGTCTGCTGGACTTGACGGCTTTGCTCGTAGGCGCCCGACGCGATCTGATCGACCGAACGGCGCCACATGGCCACCGAGTCGACGGTCTGCTGGATCGAGGCGGACTGGCGGCTCGCACCGATGGCCACCTGGTTGATGGTTTCGGCGATCTGTTTGGTGGTGCGGTAGCTCTGCTCCGCCACGTGCTCCAGTTGCTGGCTGCTATCGGAGAGCTCGCTCGCACTGTGGATCAGTTCTCCTACGGTCTGCCGCAGGGTTTCGACCATCTGTGAGAAGTCCTTTGCCATCTCGCCCAGCTCGTCGGTGCGATTGGTGGGGAGAACCGGCGGAGCGAGGTTGCCTTGAGCGATCGCCCGAGTAGCCGTCGCAAAAGCGAGCACCGGACGGGTGATCGTGTTGGCAGCGATGAACCCTACGAGCACGACGGCGGCCACAGTGATGAGCACCGAGGCCACAAGCGCCCGGGAGAGGTGTTGGCCGAGCTGTTGGGCGGCGGCCACCGCCCGGGTCTCCTCGAGTTCGACGAGAAGGCCCCAGCCGAGGTGAGGTATGTACGTATACGAACCCATGACGGTGACGCCGGCCGGATTTTCGTATGTGCTGATGCCGGACTCACCCCGTTGAATGGCTTGGGCTGCCCTCGTGGTGAGGGGTCTCGTCATGTCGCGGATCGAAGAGGCGGACGAGAGCGGCATACCGTTCGATGCGATGAGGTACACGTCCGCCATCTCACCGATATCGACCTGGCGCACCTGTTCGAAAATGGTGTTGAGCCAGACCGCCGCAGCGACGACCCCGATGATCTCGTTGCCCTTGCGGATCGGGGCTGCGACCTGAATCTGGTACCTCTCTTCGTTCGACATCACGACGGGCTGCAGGGTGGGTTGCGAGAAAGCCTCCTCGCCCGCGATGGCCCGCCGGAACCACGCCTGGTCGCTCACGACGTAACTGGTCGCCGGGAAGACCAGCCGGCCGTCACCAAAGGAGAAGTCGATGCCAACCGCACCGGTGCCGTTGGGCGAGACGAGGTAGATCGACGCGTAGTCCGTCGCGCTTCTGGCAAAGTCGAGGAGCGGCCAGAAGATACTGCGATCAAGCTGCTGCGCTTCGGGCAGCGAGGCGATCCATTTGACCTCCTCGAGGCGGGCGAGGAGCCATTCTTCAATGACTCGGGCATTATCCGTGCCGAGTGTGTGGAGGCGGTTGGCTTCCACTTGGATGAGGGCACGCCGGCTCTGCCAGATGGTCGACCAGCCCGAAACCAGCACTGGCAGCACTCCGATGAGGACGAGGATGACGATGAGCTTCGGCCGAATTCCAGAGAATAATCGTCGCATGATCACCCAACTCCGCGGCGGCGTTTAGCTGCGCCATCCGATGGAAATTGATGGCGCGGCACTATTAGAATTCGACACAACAAAGCGTTTTCTTTAGCCTCCTTGCAGCTAAAAGCAGGGTTGTGGATTCCTGGGGTGCTCATGCAGCGGTGCGTGAAGAGCCGGCGGGGGTCAGCGGCTGCGATCCGTCCCCGGAGTTAACAGGTCGCGTCAAGAGTGGCGTCAACTTTGGTATCAGCTGTCCTCCGATTGGAGCGTATGGCGCGCACAACCTGCGGAGATCGCTGTGAACTTCGGTAGCCCGCCTGCTTGGGCATGCGGGCTTAGGCGGCTCCGGCGCGGAGCCGACGGCGGAAGAAGCGACGGCGGCCGACTGACCCCAGTTTTGACAGCTGAGGGAAAGGAGAACTGTAAAAAACAGTGGCTATCCCGCCACAAAAGGGGGGCGAGAAGTGTATAGTAAAATCAGAGAAAACGGAATTTTAGGGAGGTGCGCGTGGTTGCGCAGCTTGAGGGTGTGTTGTCTATGGTGGATCCTGACGATGGCGGTCGGGACGACGGAAGCGACAACGGTCCTGACGGTCGCGCCGTGGGGCGGCATGGGAGACCGGGTCCAGGGCGGGTTAGAAGAGATTCTGGCGGAGTATCAGGCCATTCGCCCCGACATCGAGTTTGAGGTCCTTGCCCAAATTCCAACGTATGAGTACTTGCCGAGGCTCATGCTGATGCCGGAGATGCCCGATATTCTCGAGACCCATCTGGGATGGTTCCCGGAGCTCATGGCCGTCGGCATCCCGACCCCCGTCCCCCACACTCTGCAGGAGCAGGCTATCTCCTTCTTCTTCCAGCAACCGCTCCAGCCCCTGCTTTACGACGGCGTGCTTTACGGCCTGCCGACCGAGTATCAGCTCTACGCATTGGGTTACAACCGGCGGATCTTCGACGAGCTCGGCTTCGGGGGGCCGCCCGAGACCTGGGAGGAGCTGCGCGAGCTCGCGGCCAAAGGAACGCGGCGAACGGGCGACGGGGTTCTGGAACGCATCGGCTTTCGCTTTTCGGGACTGGGATGGGCCGGCGGTGGGGAAGGCGAGACGCATACCTTCTTAGCACTGCTCTGGTCAAACGGGGGCTATTACGTCAACGAAGCGGGCCGGCCGGGGCTGGACCAGCCGGAAGCGCTGGAGACCCTGGAGTTCCTGGTGGGGATGCTCCGCGAAGAGATCGCCCTGGCCGACGGCTGGGGGGGCATCCCGGAGGGGACGACGCTGATGGCCGTCATCCCCTCCTGGGCGAGAAACGGGTTTGAGGTGGCCATGGGGGCGGATTTCGCCAATGCTTCGACGAGCTTGATTCCCCGGGGGAAAGCTGGCTTCGCGACGACTCAGTACGGCTGGGCTTTCATCGTTCCCCGAGGAGCCAAGAATCCCGAAGAGGCGTGGAAGTTCCTCGAGTGGTTGACGATGCGGGAGGGGTCTGCGGGCACGACCCCCACCGGAAGGGCCATGGCTCGCCTGGGGTCGATCCCGACGAATCCCCACGACTTGGCGATGCAGGAGGAGTTAGGAGTGCACCCGTTTTGGCGGGGATTTCTGGACGGCTTGACCTTCGCACGGCCCGAGCCACCGTATTCCAACATCTTCGGCCGGTGGAAGGAACTGGGGACGGCTCTCGAGCCGGTTTTGCGGCTTGAGATCCCGCCCTCGCAGGGCCTGCGAGAGGCGCAAGAGCGCGTGACTCGAGCTCTGGCGGAGGGGCTGGGCCAGCCGTGAGGAGTTCTGGGCGTCACTCATCGTGGACGATCGCGAACGCGTCTTTGGCGGCTTAAGTCGCAAGGACGCGTCATCAAGGAATTGGTCTCGAAACCGATCGGGTGGGCTACCGCGGAGGTGCGCGGTAGCCTTCATCATCTTCGGCGAACGTCATCATTGAGACAGGTATGTTGAGGGGGTGGAGCGATGGCATTGCTAAGCTGGGGAGAGTTTCCCGGACACGGCGAAGTGCTCGAGACTGAACGGCTGACGTTGCGCCCGTTTCGGAGGAGGACTTCGAGACGGCATTGGAACGCTGGCTAACGAGCAGGTGTTGGACCTGGAGCTCACCCGGGAGGAGTATTTCGAGTCGAGAGATCGGATGCAAAAAGATTTCTAAGTCACAAGCTGAATTCCCGCGCACGAGAGTGCCGCAAGGTCGCCGGAGGGAAGGGGTTTTCATAGATATCAGAGTAGAGAATCAATAGGGTGAATTTTGGAGAGAGGCGCTTGGCGGTGCCGGCGGCCGTGTCCAAGGGGCGATCTTTAGTACCGGTGATCCGGGGGGATCGGGCATGCATGGTCAAGATGGGTGGCCCCCGAGGAAAGTGGTGTGCGTGGGAGCCGTCGTATTGCGGGGCGACTTCGTCCTGCTGGTGCGTCAAGCCAAGGGGAGCCCGCTCGAGGGGCAGTGGAGCATTCCTTGGGGTGTGGTCGAGGAGGACGAAACGCCCGAGGAGGCCGCACGGCGGGAGACCTACGAGGAGGCCGGTGTCACGGTCGAAGTCGAAGGTTTGCTCGGAGTGCAAAACGTTCGATGGGAGTGCGCGGTTGCTCTGGTCTTTCTCTGCCGGCATGTCTCAGGCGAGCCCAAGGACGACGGCGGCGTCGAGACCGATGGGGCAAGCTATTTCACTCTGGCTGATCTTGATGGCCTCGCTAATGTGGAACCGTGGTGCGAATGGGTGGTGAGACGTGTCTTGCGAGGAGAGTACCGGCTTGTTCCCGAGGAGATGAGTCAACCCTATGCCCCGTTGCGGGCATTCTTTTAACAGTCCGCCACGGGATCCGGTCTTCGGGTTACGGCGTCTAACGGCGACATCAAGAACGAAGGAGGATGAAATGGACCAAGGAGACTAAAAAATCGAATTTATCAATATACTGTGTGCTCTTGGGCGCAGGCGTCGGAACGAAGGAACGCGTGGGGGCCTGTCCCCCGGGGAGGGTGCGCAATGAGGAGGATGTGGCTTTCGGCTCGGGCATCGATGGTGAACCTGTGTCTCTTGATCGCCTTGGGGCTCTCCGCCGCTTCGGGCAGTGCCAAGGTTCAGGAACTGCACTTTTTGGCGCCGGGCTTCAGCGTCGAACTCGTCACGCTGCTCGAAAATGAGATCCTTCCGGAGTTTGAGGCGCTTTACGATGTGGACGTCATGATCGAAACCCTCGACTGGGGAGCCCGAACGGACCGGATCACGATCCTGTTGGCGGCGGGAATCCCGCCGGATCTGATCGGCACGGGATACTACAGCCCCTACCAAGAAGGAGCCTCAGGGCTTTTGGCCCCGCTCGACAGGTACCTGGAAAGCTGGGAGCTCACGCATACGATTCCGGAGGCAGTCTGGGAGACCCAGCGGTGGCGGGGACAGGTAGTGGCGGTCCCCCTTTATTTCGATTTGCGCTCGATCGCCTACAACAAGGGCCTCTACTCTGAGGCGGGGCTCGATCCGGACACGCCTCCGCAGAGCTGGGAAGAACTCTTGGACGTGATCCATCTGCTCACTCGCTTTGAGCCGGGCGGCAACACTCTGTCCGTCCGCGGGATCACCTTTTGGGGCGGAGCTCAGGAGATGCTGAGCTGGATCCACCAGACCGGAATCCTGCCGGTCGATCTTGAGGTTTTCCGATCGAATCTCAATACGCCGCAAGCCATTGAGGCGGCACGCTTCTTCGTCGAGGCTAACCGGGCGGCACGCCCCGAGTTTCCGCTGTCGGGGGGCAACTTTGAAACCGGCGCGATCGCCATGACGACGGCCAGCCCAGGCACCTTGCGGGCGTGGCTTGAAAACATGGGTGCGGGTTTCCTCGCCCAAGTAGGCGTCTTTGCTCCCAGGAAGTCGCCTGGGCACGCTCCGGTGGCCCTCGCCTTCATCAACGGCGTCGGGATTGCCAGCGCGAGTCCCAACAAAGACCTCGCCTGGAAGCTGATCGATTTCTTGATGAGAGACGACGTCCTCCTTCGCATCCAGCCGGTGACGGGTTGGATGACGCCCCGGACCGACTTGGTGGGCGAGTTTGACGCTCCTTACCTCGACATGTACTACCCACTGGTGGCCCATATCAAAGCGGCCCAGCTTCCGCCGCCGAGAAACGACTCGCAAAACGGTCTCGACTCCATCATGAGCCGGGCCGTGAACAACCAGATCCCTCCGGAACAGGCGATGCTCGAGGCGCACGAGCTCTGGCAGCGGCTCTTAAACGAATGGCGGGCGGAGCTTGGGGAATGATTGGCCACCGGGCGCGCAAAGCTCGATCAAACAAGGCCGAGCCGCCACCTGGGCGGGGCGGCTCGGCCTGCGCTGCGCAGTCGTTGGGAGGTCACTTCAAGACGACTCTCACCGACCGGGGTGAGCGTGCCGGCACGGCAAGGAAAAGGTTTCCGTCGTCCAAGCCCAGTTCCTCCGCCTTTTCCTCGACAGGGTTGCAAAGCCACGCTCTCTCGATGCGAAGCAAAGCGGGGGCGACCCGAACAGTCAGCGGGGCGTCGCTTGGGTTGTAGAAGCGCAGGACAATTCCGTCACCGTCCTCGGCCGGGCTTATGCCTGCGAGCCGGGCGGCGCCTAGCTCAAGCGAGAGCGCTTGGCCTTCGGGTGCCAATGAGCCGCGTTGCGCCTTGGGTATGGGATGCAGCACCGGCTCGTTGAGGATGCGGTCGGCCGCAGCGTTGAGCGACTCGACCGTCGCTCCCGCGCCGTGGGGGACGAGAGCGTAGCGCAGGCGGAACGGGCCGGGTTGGCTGGCGCGGAAATTGGTTTGCCAATAGGTGTTGGACAGCCACGCCATGAGCCAAGGCGGCGCGCCCGGCGGTGCCGACTCGAGCCGTTTGCCGAAGTGTACTCCTCCGAAGGTCACCAGCGGGTTGTCAGGGCAGACGAGCTGCATGCCGAATCCCGCATTCTCGGGCTCCATATAAGCCCAGGTGTCCGTGGTGATGTAATCGCGGCATGAGCCAGGCAGCTGGTCGCGGTCGTACTGGACTTTGAGACCGGCGGTGGTGTACCAAGCGCGCCAACCGGCGCTGTCTGCGGCCTCAGCGGCGGCGCCGGGAGCTAAAGGAAAGCAGAGGTAAAGGGCTTCCGGCGCATGGCGATCGGGGAAGCGGCCTTCGATCTCGATTTCCAGACCGGGCCGGTCGTCCGCAACGCGCAGCCGCCAGGTAAGCTCCGGAAACTCCGGGATGCGCACCTTTTGCGAAAGGACGAGGCCGCCCGGCTCGGGCGTCGCGCTGATCGGGGACGCCGGGGCACCTTGAATCCGCATCGCGGGCCAGTCAGGGTTCCATTTCCCGGGAAAAAGCTCCCGCCACGGGTTGGGCGCGGTGCAGCGCTCGTAGATCAACTGGCCGAAACGATGCGGTGCCGAAGGATCGACGAACTCCCGGCCGCTGTGGATTTCCCGCCAGGAGACGATGCCCTGTCGCGAGGGATCAAGCCGTACCTCATAATCAGGGGTCCTAAGCAGGTGAGCCTCGGGATCCCACTGGAAAGCGGGTTCTTCCCGTTGAGCGGCTTCGACGATCGGTACGACGCGCCAGCTTAGAGGGGGGACCCGCACGATGTCGGTGGTGAGAAAGCTCGCGTTGATCCTCCACGGCTCGTCGTAGCGGTGCTGGTTGGGCAGTGCGGTCGAAAGGCCGGGCGATCGCCATTCCTCGGGGACGCGAAGGCGCCGCTCCATCGGGGCAGGGTATGGGTTGTAGACGAGAACGGAGGGCTCATCGTGGGGCGAGGTAACTTGCTCCGCAAGTTGGGCGATGGCCCGGCGCCGGACGAACTGGCTCTGAGCGGCGGCGCGGTTAGAGTAATCCTCTTTAAAAGCCCACTGAGCACGGGTGAGCTCACTGTCGGGCTGGCGGATGCTGGTCCATGCCCCCCAGGTGTGCTCGTCAAAGAGCATGAGGTTGACCCATGCGTCGCGAAAAAGCTCAAGGTCGCGGCGCTTGAGGGTGCCGTGGAACGAGGCGATGACGGCCGCGGCGTGGAGGAAGCGCCGGCTTCGCCGGTTGATCCGGAGAGGCTCGACGCTGGATCCCGCGCCGAAGTTCCAATAGTCATGCCAGTCACCGGGGACTTCCGGGAGAAGCTCCGCCGGCAACGCCGCAAGGCGCTCTATCGCTTCGGACGGGGTGACGAGGCGAAGGCGAGGGAGGAGGCCGGCTTCGTTCCACTCGCGGACAAACGGGGCTAGCTTTTCCGACGGCCCGTTGTTGTCCCAGTGGTCAAGCCGCGTGTTTTGCACGTACAGGACGGGCAAATCTTTGATGACCGGGTGAGACTCGAGCCATTCGACGATGCGGGGATGGGCTTCGTGGACCGGTGCCTCGCCCAGCCCGAAGCTCTGCAAGTATCCGTAGTGCAAGCCGTTGTACGCCAGGATCTTGCGCCCCGACGGTCCCACCCACCAGAACGCGTTGGGACGGCGGAGCGGGGCCCCGCCCATGTGTTCGTTGATCGCCATGGTCACGGCCGTGATGCCGCTGTCAAGCAAGAGGTCGACCAGCGGCCAGGGCAACCCGTTGACGTCGCTGTTCATCGCGGTGCGGATCGGGATCCCAAGCTCTCTCCTCAGGCGGGCGATGGGCAGGAGGAGGCGATGCAGTTCCTCAAGGTCGCAGAGCGGGGTCAGGTTGCAGAAAAAGGCCGTCACCTCGATGTGGCCTGAGCGGGCGTAGGCGGCGAAGCGCTGGACTTCATCTGGCTCCGCCGTTTCCAGCCAATAGAGGACGGGAGCGGTCACTTCGCATGTCCACTTGAACTGGGCGTCTTGGGGCCAGTCGAGACTTCTTTCGATCAAGTCCATGGCCTGCTGGATGTAGCGAGCTTGTAGTTCCCAAAAGATGGGCTGTTCGTGGGTGTACCCCACATCCGTGTGGCTGTGGTGGCTGATCAGAATTTCCCGGACGGGCACGTCGATCACCTCGCCTCTCGAATCGTTGATCTGCCTTCGATTGCCTCCAGCGCGGCGAGAGCCGCTCCTTTCAGCGCGGATCCGTCAAGATCCTCGCCTTTCCTGACCGCGGCGCGGGCGCCCAGCCGCTCAAGGGTCGAAACCAACGCGGGTCCAAAGAGCGAAAAGCTCTTGGCGATCTGACCGCCGACGACGAGGCCATCCGCGCGGAATCCCATGAGCAGCGGGGCGAGCGCCTCTCCCATCATCTCCCCAAACGTTTGAAAAAGCACGAGGGCTTGCTGCGAGCCCTCCGCCGCCATGCGCGCGAGGTCGAGGACGTCGACCTCTTTGGGGAGGCCGCCCATCTCGCGCCATAAGGCGAGGATTCCCCGGCGGGAGAGGTAGTCGTCGAGAGAGCCCTCCCGAAAGGGGAGATGATAGATCCATCCGTTTTCCGGCACTCCCGGGCCTTGGGTGACGAGCTTTCCGTCCACGAGAAAGGCGGAGCCGCAGCCTGTCCCAAGGGTGACGACCACCGTCCGCCTCCATCCCGACGCGGCTCCCCGGCTTTCTCCCAGGGCGTAGGCTGAGGCGTCGTTGATGAAGACGATTGGAAACTCTTGCGGCAGATTCAAGCGCCTTCTCAGCTCGTCTTTGACGTTGACGCCGTAGATGGCGTCGAACTTGCCAAGGCCGCGGATCCGACAGATGCCGTTTTCGTAGTCAAAGGGGCCCGGAAAGCCGATTCCGATGCCGCACAGCCGCCAGTCGACGAAAGGCTTAAGCCCGTCTTGAAAGCGGGTGAGGATGGTCTTTGCCGAAGCCGTGGCTTTGGGATCAAAGCGGTGCGGCCCATCGACCTGCGCGCCTTTCAGATCAAAGCGGGCCACCTTCACGCTGGTGCCGCCGACGTCGACTCCAAGGATTAACCGGTCGTGCATCTCGGGCTAGCCTCCCATCGTCACTGCTTGATGAAGGCCTTGATGACATGGGCCGGGCCGTCCTTGGCAACGAGGCGATAGGCGCCGAAGGCCTCGGGGATCACCGCCGTCTCCAGGTACGCGAGCGATAGGCACAAGAGGCCTTCCTCCGAGACAATGTCGACGCCTTCCCCGCGTACCGCGGTGACGATGTGGAAGCTTCCGGCCGTCGCATCGCGCATCTCCGTCTCAATCTCGAGCCGGTTCACCCCGTAAAAGGTAAAAGGCGTACTGCCCAGATGTACCTCACGGCCACCCGGTTCTTTGCGCACAAGCCGCGGTGTTTGGATGAGGTGGCGTCTCACCCACTCCGTCTTGCGGGAGAAGTCAATGACGTCAAAGGCATACTCGAGGTTGATGGGCCGGGGTTTTCCCGTAAGGTCGGGACGGAGGTAGTCGTAGATCTTGAACGTGTACCAGTAAGGCGTCGAGCTGATCTCGAGCACCAGGTTGTCTTTGCCACTGCAATGGACCGTGCCCGCGGGAATGAGGTAAAGATCGCCCACCTTGGAATCCCAAGCGGCTACGTATTCTTCGATGTCGAAGGGAACCTGCTCTTGTTGGGCTCGAATGGCGACGTGGCAAAAGGCATCGCGCGTCACGTGCTCTTTGAGCCCCAGGTACACTTTGGCTCCCGGCTTGTTCTCGACGATGTAGTACGTTTCGTCCTGGGCGATCGGTTCATTGAAACGCTCGTGGATGTACCCCGAGTGGGGGTGCACCTGGAGGCTTAGGTTCGTGCCGTCCATCGTGTCGAGGTAGTTGAAGCGGATAGGGAAATAGTCGCCGAAGTACTGAGTGGCCAGGGGACCGACGATCTTGGGACCGTTGAGCCACATGAAAATGTGAAACGGGACGGTGAACGTCTCCCCGCTTGCGCCCAGAGTGACGGCGTTTTCCGGCGCGACGATCTCAAAGTCCCAAGCGCAGTTGACCCACGACGAGGGAAGTCCAGCCACCTGCTTGATGCGCTGGCCTCCCCAGACTCCGGGCATGAAGTACGGTTTGCAGCGGAAAGGCCTGGAGCTTACGTCCTGAACCATTTCATAAAGGTCTTTCCGGCTGACCCACTTGAACTCGCCCCCGTGAGCGCTGATGTAATAGTCGACCTCGGGCAGCACTTGTTTCTTGTGGCGTTCAAGGAGGGGCCATTCCACATAGTAGGCGATCTTGTACTTGGTCTCGGCCGGAGCGGGCGTCTCAAAGCCTAGGTTGAGCCCACCCTGGCGGTGAAACGCCACGACGTCTTCACGCGGAAGATCGATATAGAGCGTGAGGTCGGTTGAGCGGGTCATGGGCGAAACGGCATAGGGGCCGAAGAGAAAGGCAACGTCGTGGGAGCCGTCGCGCATGAACGCTGCGACGAGCTCGCTGTAGGTCTCAGGCTGGAAGTAGTCGGTGATGGGCCGCTCCGCGACTCGTCCGAAAACGGGGTTGTCGGTGAGCCAGGGGGCGAAATGTGTGCGAAGTTCGTCCTCCGGGCGCAGCGCCGCCGTGGTGAAGTACGCCTGCGCCCGCCATCCTGCCTCCTTGAGGAGGCGGAGGAGCGTCGCGGCCACCTCTTCCCAGGCGACTCCCCACATCCCGTCGCAGCGCACCCTGACGGGAGCGGCCTTTTCCCGGCGAATGTCACCGATCAGCCGGGCAAGGCCGGTATAGCCACGATGAATCTCGATCGCTTCGGAGATTTCTGGGCTTTTCACCCAGTTGACCGGGCGGGGATCAAACGGCATCCCAAGCCTCCCCTTTCCGGAATCTCGCGTACCATAGTACCGTCTCGACTCGGAGGCCTCTGCCCACCAGAGGCGATGCGTCCTTTTTCAGTTCACAGGGCGTGCACGCGCCGGCTTGTGTCCAAAAACCGCTTGAAGGCCAGCGCGGCCGCCCCGTAGATGCCCGTCTCATCGCCGCGGGAAGCAAGCCGCACGAGCGGCGGGTCGGAGCGAAAGAGCGCCGGTCCCCTATCGCTCAGCATGCGCACCAGGGGAGAGAGAACGAGATCACCGGTCCGGCTAAGGCCGCCGCCCAGCACGATCTCGTCCGGATCCAGTGTGATGCGGAGGATGCTGGCGGCCACGGCCAAGTACTCCGCAGCTTCGGCTAGAATCCGGCGGACTCGCTCATCGCCGGCCAGCGCCGCCTCGACGACGGCGTCGATCGTCTCAAAGCGCTCCATAGGGACGCCCGCCGACGCGAGGCGGCGGCGGATCGCAGGAAAGGAGACGAAGGTCTCCAGGCAGCCGATCTGGCCGCACCGGCACGGCTCGCCTTTGGGGTCGATGACCGCATGGCCGATATCCCCGGCTGCCGCCAAGCGCCCGCGGTGCACTTCGCCGCCAATAGCGACTCCTGCGCCGACGCCGTAGTCGGCGACGATGTAGGCCAGGGTTTTTCCCTGGCTTGTGTGCCACCATAGCTCCGCGAGGACGCCGGCGCGGGCGTCGTTTTCTACGGCGACGGGCAGGCCGAATCGGCCGCTCAAGGGCCCGGCCAGAGCCAGGCCTTCGCCGCCGATGTTGGGAGCGAAGGTGACTCGATCGGAGGCGTCGTCATAAAAGGCGGGAAGGCTGACGCCTACGGCGACAGGCCGCGCTCCTCGTCGCTGCATCCGTCCCAGCAGATCGGCGATCGTCCGGTCGAGCTGCGCGGCAAGGGGAACGGCGTCGTGCTCGGCCTTCCGTTCCGAGCGCTCGTGCACCGCTCCGGTGATGTCGACGACCGCCGCTTTGATCCGATGTACTTGGAGGTCGACCGCGATGCACTGCAGGGCGGTCGCGTTGAGCGCATAAAGGCGTGCCTTGCGGCCGCCGGTGGCGACGCGCTCGCCGGGGACCACCCAATCGCACTTTTCCAGCCATCTCAAAATCGAGGTGACGGTAGGCGGCGTAAGCCCCGTTTCCTCACAGAGCATCTGGGTGGTGAGGCCCCCGCGGCGCCGCAACGTCTCAAAGACGATCATGGTGTTCTCAATTCGCACGTCTGCGACCCCGCGGGCATCAGACGCCACCGTGCTCACCGCCGCTTCCAAGAACTTGCCTCTATCTTACGTTCGCCTGGAACCCCATGTCAACTCTTAATATGAACTCTTATTTAAGAACTTCTCTGCCGGCGATCCCATGGGTGGATCCGGATTGCCGGCGCGAGCGGCGGGGAACGGTGCCGGTGACCACCAGACATAATTAGAAGGCTTTAAAAAGATATTGACACGTCCGCTGGGCCCTTCTAAAATGAAAGCAAAATTTGTATACAAAAGAAGAGTTGGGAACGGAGCGACGGCAACGGGAGTTCGCATCGGCGGCGATAGACGAGCTGGAAGAGGCCATAGTGGCCAGGCAGGGGGCGTGATCGCGATGGAGTTTCACGTCTCGGTTCGNGGAGACGACGCCAACGACGGGAGCTGGAAGGCGCCCTTAAGAAGCATCTCCGAAGCGGCGCGCCGCGCCCGCCCGGGGGATATCATCACGGTGCACGAGGGCACCTACCGCGAGTGGGTGAACCCGCTCCGGGGAGGGGAGTCGGACGAACAGCGTATCGTCTACCGGGCCGCCGAGGGCGAGCGGGTGGAGATTAAAGGCTCTGAGGTGGTCAAGGGTTGGGAGCGAGTCGGTGGTCCGGTCTGGAGGGTGGTCCTCCCCAACGCCTTTTTCGGAAACTACAACCCCTACGCGGACCGGATTCGCGGCGACTGGTTTCACGACTTGGGCAGAGATCACCATACGGGGCAGGTGTACCTGGGCGACACGCCCTTCAGCGAAGCAGCGAGCCTCGAGGAAGTGATGGACGGCCGGGACGGGAAGCCCCTCTGGTACGGGGAGATCGACGAGGAGACGACGACGATCTGGGCCAGGTTTGACGGTGTCGACCCTAATGGTGAAACGGTGGAGATCAACGTCCGCCCGGCAGTGTTTTATCCGGACCGGCCGGGCAGGAACTTCATCACTGTGCGCGGCTTTCACTTGCGGCATGCCGCGACGCAGTGGGCGCCGCCGACGACGGAGCAGATCGGCCTCATCGGCACTCACTGGAGCCGCGGATGGATCATCGAGGAGAACGTGATCAGCGATTCCCGCTGCACCGGTATCACCCTGGGCAAGTACGGTGGCAGCGTCGACGACACCGGGGCTACTGCGGACCGCTACAACGAGACGATCCGGCAGGCGCTGCAAAACGGCTGGCAAAAGGGTCTGGTAGGCGGTCACATCGTCCGCAACAACACCGTTTACAACTGCGGTCAGGCCGGGATCGTCGGCAGCCTGGGCGCAGCGTTTTCCACCGTGACCGGAAACCACATCCATCACATCCATGTCGAGCGGGCCTTTACCGGTGCTGAGATGGCGGGCATCAAATTTCACGGGGCTATCGACACCGTCATCGCCAAGAACCGCATTCACCATACCGTCCTGGGTATCTGGCTCGACTGGATGACACAAGGGACAAGGGTTCACGGGAACCTCCTTTACGCCAACGACAGGGACCTGTACGTTGAGGTAAGCCATGGGCCGTACCTGGTCGATCACAACCTTTTCCTCTCTGCTCACGAGGCGCTCCACAACGTCTCCCAAGGCGGGGCGTACGTGCACAACCTCTTCAGAGGCAAGATCAGCCAGCTGCCCGATCCCACGAGGAAGACGCCCTACCACAAAGAGCATTCGACGGAAGTCATGGGCCTTGCCCGGGTCCGGGGAGGCGATGACCGATTTTACAACAACATCTTTTTCGACGAAAGCGGCACGGCGGCGTACGACGAGACGTACGAAGAGTGGTTGCACCGGTTCGCTGCCGCTCGCAAGCTGGGCGACGACTGGCTAAAGCAGCGACTTGAGATCTGGGAGAGCTTCGAAGGTCCCAAGCCCTTCCCCGTTTGGATGGCCGGGAACGTCTACTTCAACCAAGCGCAGCCCAGCCGGCACGACGAGACTGCTCAGCTCATCGCGGAGCCTCTGAGTGTTGAAACCGACGACCAAGGAGACGTGGTGCGGCTGCGAATCAAGGCAGGCACCGCCTTGGTGCCGGCAGGCCCGCGGATCACCACGGCGCTACTGGGGACGGCGGCGATTACCGGTCTCTCCTTTACGCACCCCGATGGGACGCCCTACGACCTCGACACCGATTACTTCGGCCAAAAGAGGGAAGGTGACCGGGTCGTGGCCGGCCCGTTCACGACTTTCCCCGCAAGCGCATCCGAACCGTGGGAGGTGGTGGTGTGGGAAAGGCGGGGACATCAGCTCCCCGAGATAAAATCTGCGAGTGAAGCTTGAGCGCGCGAAGGCTAGAGTGAGGCCCAGGCGTGCGGAGAGCCGTTCAGGCTATTGTTGGAGATCGACTTCAGAATCGAAGGAAGCACCCCTACAGTAGCACTTAGTAAGGTTCTTTCGAAAGGTGGTTCGATAAACGATGAGGAACGGCCGTTGGGTCATCAAAAGGCGCGTTTGGACGTCCCTTGCGGTAGCCCTGACTCTCCTCCTTTTGCCACTCAGCGTCGCGGCTCAAACGGTCTTGTATCTCGGAACCTGGGCCGGGCCCCAGTCCGCCACGGGAATCCGCTTGCAGCAGCTCGCGGACGGCTTTAACAGCAGTCAGGACGAGTACACCGTCGTCGTCCAGCAGATCGCGAACTACGGTGAAGCCATCGTCACGCGCCTTGCCACCGGGACAGGCCCCGACATCATCCTCGTCCGCAATGACGAAGTCCGCTCGTTGGGGGACTTCCTCGTCGACCTGAGGCCGTACTTCGAGCGCTCCTCGATCGACAAGGACGCGTTTATCCCCGGCCTTCTCGACGTGGGAAGCGACCGGGTCGTGAGGGTCCCGGGAACCTTTGGCCTCATGAACTACGTGATCTTCTACCGGCCTTCGATGTTTGAGAGAGCGGGATTGCCGAGCCCGGTGCAACTCCACAAGGACGGCGCGTGGGACTGGGACGGCCTGGTCGACACAGCCAAGAGGCTGACCATCGACACGGACGGCGACGGGGCCCCTGAGCAGTTCGGAATATGGCTGTGGGACGGGGAGATCCACCGGATGCTGGCAAGGCAAAACGGCGGTCACTTCATCTCCCCGGACGGCCGGCAGTACCTGGGGGACCAGCCGGCGTACACGGATGCAATGCAGTGGGCGGCGGATCTCTTTTACGTGCATGGCGTGCGGGCGAGCGTCGACTTTGACCAGGGCAACGTCGCCATGGCCACCTGGCCCTTGGAGCGGCGAACGCTCATGAGGACGCTGGGATGGGATTGGGGGGTGGCGCCGCTCTTCAATAAGGCTGAAGGACGCCCCTTCCTGGATCTTACTGGAAACGGCTTTGGAATCACAACCAACTCGCAGCATCCTGACGGCGCGTGGGCATTCATCGAGTGGGCGCTCAGCGAAGAGGCCCAGATGATGATCGCAAGCCAGGGCGCCGTGCCGGGGAGAATCTCCACGCTGCGTTCGCCGGAGTTTCTCGCGGAGCCCGGGGTGCTGGATGTGCCCTACACCGTCGAGGTGCTAATGACCCAATACGGAGTCTTTCCCATCGGAGAGGGCGGCGGCATCGGGATCCCGCCCGAAATCAACCGGTTGTACCTGGAAACCTTGGCCCAAGTGGAGAGGGGCGAAAAGCCGGCGAGCGTCGCCTTCGCCGAAATCCGCGAGCCCATTCTCGCTCTCCTGAACTCTCTGGGACGTTAATTTTGGGGCTCCGGTTTCGCGGCGACTGAAGCCGAAGCGAAAGGCACTGCGGGAGCCGAATCGATGCGGCAAGGACTTGCATCGATTCGGCTCCACTTATACCAGCCGGGCTTTCCCTTTCCTATCCCGGTGACCCATGTCGTGCAGCCGGCAGACCGAATCAGCCTCTTAAGATCTTCTCCATCGGTTTTCCCTTCGCCAACTCGTCGATGAGCTTGTCGAGGTAGCGGATCTCCCGCATCGTCGGCTCTTGGATCTCCTCAACCCGGACGCCGCAGATGGTGCCCTTGATCAAGCGCCGGGCCGGGTTCAGGCGGGGAGCCTGCGCGAAAAACGTCTCAAAGTCTACTTCCTTTTCCAGCTGGGTTTTGAGTTCGTCCTGGGTGTAGCCCGTAAGCCACCGGATGATCTCGTCGACCTCCGCTCGGGTTCGGCCTTTCCTCTCCCCCTTGGCGACGTAATGGGGATAGACGCTCGCGACTGGCGTCGTATAGATGCGGGGTTTGGACAACGAGATCGCCTCTTTTCGTTCAAGTTTGCCGGCGGAGTCGGGCGTGGCGGATGGCTCCTTCCGCCGGCTCGATGGGGTGCCGGCTTGCCCACGGGCACTCCGCCCCATCCAGGTCCGAACCGAGCCGCCTGCTAGGCGATGCTTGGATTCGGCTGCAGCTGGGCCGCCCGGCGGCGGTCGGCGGCGACGATGGCCTGGTCGGCGCTCCAAAAGACCCGCTCCTCGCCCAGCATCGCGATGATCCCGCCGCGCTCAAGCTTTTCCCGCACGGGCTTGGCCAGACCGCTGACGTATACGTGCCGGCCTCTAGCCCTGTGGGCCTTGATGAACTCCGCGATCGCCTGCATGCCCGTGGTGTCGATGAGCGGCACCGTGCGCAGGCTCAGGATGATGTCATCGTAGGCGTCGAGGCTTTCCAGAGTCTTGCTAAAGCGGTGCGCCGTGCCAAAGAAGAGAGGCCCGACGACGTAGACCACCAGGATGCGCTCTCCGCCGCACTTCAATTCATAGCCGATCTTGCGCATGTCCTCCACCGAGATCGGCTTGCAGATGATCTCGGCTTTACTGCTTTGCAAGACAAAGACGAGGGCCGAAAAGGCCACTCCCAGGATGATCGCCTGCGTTAGATCGAGGACCGCCGTGGCGACGAGCGTGATCAGAAAGGCCAGCCACTCGCTGGAGAAGCGTTGGCGGAAGATCTCGCGAATCGCCTTCCATTCGTTCATCCGCCACGCCGTCACCGCAAGGACGCCCCCAAGCGCCGCAAGCGGCACCCGAGAGATGACGGGCGCGAGGACCTGCGCGGCGAGAAGGAGCATAAGACCGTGGACGATGCCGGTAAGCCGGGTCACTGCCCCGCTTTTGACCGCTACGCTCGAGCGAGCGATGGCCGCGGTCACGGGAACCCCGCCGAAAAACGGGACGACCATGTTGCCGACCCCTTGAGCGAAGAGCTCTTGGATGTCATCCATCTTCACGCTGGTCTGGCGGCCGATGACGGCGCCGCAGAGGAGGCTTTCAATCGCGCCGAGCGCTGCGACGGAGAGGGCGGGGCCGATCAGCTCGTCGATGCGGTGCCACGGGATGGTCGCAAGCGTTAGGCGCTCGTCGAGGACGATTGATTGGGGGATGGACCCGATGGTCGGAACGTCGAGCCTGAAGGCGGCAGCGACCGCGGTCGCAAGGATTAACGCCACGAGGGAGCCGGGAAACCGGGCGTTAAACCGCGAAGGCCATAACGCCATCGTCACGATGACGAGAAGGCTGAGCAGCACGGCGCTGGGATTGGGGGTTTCGCGAAACCGAAGGTACTCCCACAGCTGCAAGAGAGCGTTTTCGCCCGGGATGGGTTCGACGCCGAGGAGGTTTCCGATCTGGCCGACGAAGATGATGACGGCGATACCCGAGGTAAAGCCCGTGATCACCGACGACGGGATGAAATTGATGATCTGGCCGAGTTTGAAGATGCCGACGAGGATGAGGATGATCCCAGCGAGAAGGGAGACAGTCCATACGCCCTCGATGCCGTAACGGGTCGAGACGACGATGAGTACGGCCGACATGGCTCCGGTCGGACCCGAAATCTGAAAGGGCGCACCGCCTAGGAGGGCGATGACGATACCGGCGACGATAGCCGTCACCAGGCCGGCTGCGGCCGTAGCGCCCGACGCGACGCCAAAAGCCAACGCCAACGGCAAGGCGACGGCGGCGACGGTGACTCCGGCAAGCAAGTCCCGTTGAAACTTATGGAGGTCATACCCTTGAAATTCGTGTTGCCACAAGCTGAGGAGACGACGTCCTGTAAAGTAGTCGCGCACTTCTGCATCAGTTCCCTTTTGTCGCAGTCACCGCAATTCGAAACTTCGAGAGTCCGCCGACGATCGGAGAAGCGAGTTTTATGAAACTCCAGGAGGTGACGACGTCTCCATCCCTCTTTCCTTAAAGGCAGCGGCCGCTGCCGTGATGCACAGGCAAGCTCGTCACAAAGTGCTACAAGAGCTATTCTACATGATCTGCACGCGGCGGCAATGGGTGTCGCGAAAGGCAGACGCGACCAAGAAGGTGGCGTCTGCCTTCGCGTACCAGGATCAGCCGGATGCCGTCTTTGGGCCTCTACGATCCGACGAGGTCACCGCCCGTCCGGAAGGGGGGGAGTGTAGGCGGGCGGACGGCGATGCTGGGTCGCCTGCTCGTACGCGTAGCCGAACTTGAAGAGCATCCCTTCCGTGAACGGCCGGCCGAGAATGTCGATTCCCACGGGAAGGCCTGCGGGAGTAAACCCGGCCGGGACGGTAAGCGCCGGAAAGCCGATCAACGGGCTGAGGCTCCGGTTGCTGCCCGGTGTGCCGCCGCCGCTCGTGCGGGTGAGGATGTCATCAGGGATCACCGCCGGCTCGTGCGAGAACGTGGGATAGACGATGGCGTCCAGCTGATACTCGGCCATCACCTGCAGGATGACCTGGCGCAGCTCTTCTCTTTTTGCCAGCGACCGGAGGTAGTCGGGGTCCGAGGTGCTCCGGTTGAGAGCATTAATGAGCCCGCTGCGGCGAACGGGAGCGACCAGATCCGAGACAGCAATCTCGCGGAATGAGCGGACCGGAGCATTGGGCAGCTGTGCGAGGTAGGCGTTGATCGCCGCCTCGGTCTCGGAGCTTCCGCCTCCTACGTCCATCAACTCCATGAGGTTGGGGATGATGAGCGGGTCGATCACCTCCGCACCGAGGGCCCGCATGTCGCTTACGGCTTGATCGACGATCGCCTGGATAGCCGCATAGTCGGGCCGCGTCGGATCGGCGTCCGACGACATGGGCTCGCGGATCACGCCGATCCGGGCGCCCCGGAGGCCGTCGGGATCGAGGAACGCGGTGTATGTGTCGGGAACGTTTCCGACGCTGTACGCCGTGAGCGGGTCGTTGGGGTCATAGCCCGCGATCACGCTGGTGAGGATCGCGGCGTCCGTGACGGTGCGCGTCAAAGGCCCCAGCGTGTCTCGCGTCGGGGTGGCCGGCATCATCCCGTAGCGGCTGATCAGGGGTGTCGTCGGCCTCAGCCCGACGGTGCTGGTATGCGACGCAGGGCCGCGGGTGGAGCCGCCGGTGTCTTCGGCGATGCCGACGGCGCCGAAGTTGGCCGCAACGGCCGCACCGGTGCCGCACGACGAGCTGCTGGGATTGCGCGCCGGATCGTAGGGGTTGCGGCAAAAGCCGAAGGCGGAGCCCACATAGCCGGAGGCAAACTCACCCATGTTGGTCTTGGCGAGGATGATCGCCCCGGCCTCCTTCATCCGCTTCACGATGGTGGCGTCCCTGTCGGAGATGAAGTCCTTGAAGATGGCCGAGCCGTAGGTCGTGGGCATTCCGGCCACCTCCACCTGGTCTTTCACCAGCACCGGGATGCAGTGGAGCGGCCCTACCAGCCCGGATTCGGCGAAGGCTGCGTCGAGGCGAGCCGCCTCCTCGAGCGCCTGTGGGTTGACGGTCTGGATCGCGTTGAGGGCAGGCCCCTGCTTGTCGTAGGCTTCGATGCGGCGTAGATAGCCTTGTACCAGCTCGACGCAGGAGAGCTCTCCGCTCATGAACGCAGCGTGGATGCCGGGGATGGTAGCCTCCATGATGTCGAAAGCCTGGGCTTGAACGGTTATGCTCAGCAGGGCGGCGACGGCCAGGAGTGCCGCGGGGGCAAGACGACGCCCTTTGGTAGAAAGCGTCGACGAGATCACCTTGAGACCCACCTTTGTCAACCAATATTACGGGCCCATGACATGAAGTTGACAATACCCTCCTTTCATAGTCGTTGCTTGGGCCCTCGATGCGTTCATTCTAGCAAAATTCAAGCTCGGATCAATCAATGGTGTTAAGTATATGTAATATAACATGACTCGGAATCCTGGAGTCTTCCGATCGGGCGTGCCCGCGGGCCAAGGGCACGAGAACAAAGGAAAATGGACGGTCAATCACTAACGTGAGCGGAACGAGAACACAGAAGCAGAAGTTGGGAGGATGTGGAATGGGCAATACGTTGCGTTGGCTTGGGCATTCCGGTTGGCAAGTCGTGACGAGCCAGGGACGCCGGATGCTGATCGATGCCTGGCTGAGCCACAATCCCGTCGCACCAATGACCATCGCCGCGCTGGGCCCGTGCGACGACCTCCTGATCACGCACGATCATTCCGACCACGCATCGGACACCGTCGCGGTGGCAAAAGCCACAGGCGCGACCTTGATTGCTCAGCCGGAGATCGTCGCCCGGTACACGGACGAGGCTAAGCGCCAGGGCGTGACCATCGAGGCGGTCGGTATGAACATCGGAGGCACCGTGCAGCGCGGCGGCGTGCGAGTGACGATGATCGACGCGTATCACTCAAGCGAGAGCGGAACCCCTGCCGGTTACATCCTCACGCTGGAGGACGGGAAAGTCCTGTGTCATTTGGGCGACACGGGCCTGCACGTCAACATGGCCACGTGGGGGGATCTTTTTGACATCGACGTTGTACTCATTCCCATCGGTGACCACTTCACCATGGGCGCTCTGCAAGCGGCCCACGCCCTGAAGTGGCTTAAGCCGAAGCACGCCATTCCCATGCATTACCGGACTTTCCCGCTTCTTGCTCAGAGCGCGGATGAGTTGATCCGGCATGCGAAAGAGATCGCTCCGGACGTCACGGTGCACGTCCTCGATCCGGGCGACACTTTCGAGTTTTGAGCCGGCGGGGCTGGCTCAAGGCGCCGCGCTTAAACGATGGCTGGGGTCGCTTCAGGGATGTTTTTCCAGGCGGCGGCGAGTGGGTGTACCAAGAGAAGACGCAAAGATCGTGAAGGGAGTATCGACGTGAGCCAACGGTGGAATCCATCAGACTACGAGCGCAACGCCCGCTTTGTGAGCGACTACGGCAGTTCGGTGGTGGAGCTGCTCGATCCCCGGCCGGGCGAGCGTATCCTCGACCTTGGGTGTGGCGACGGGGTTCTGACCCGCAAGCTCCTTGAGCGGGGGTGCGAAGTCGTCGGTGTGGACTCGAGCGCCGATATGGTCGAGGTCGCCCGCACGCTGGGTGTGGACGCCCGGGTCATGGATGGCCACGAGCTTACGTTTCAGGCGGAGTTTGACGCCGTGTTCTCCAACGCCGCGTTGCATTGGATGACACGCCCCGAGCGGGTGCTCGCGGGCGTGTCCAGGGCGTTGAAGCCCGGCGGCCGTTTCGTGGGTGAGTTCGGCGGTTACGGGAACATCGACGCCGTGCTCGCGGGAATCAAGGGGGCCCTGGCCGAGCGGCGACTGGATTTTGACGCGATGAATCCCTGGTACTATCCCACTGATGAGGAATACCGCACGCTCCTTGAGCGCCATGGGATGCGAGTCGTGCAGTGCGCGCTCTTTCCCCGGCCGACCAGGCTTCCCACGGATCTTGCGGGCTGGCTCAGGGTCTTCGGACGCTCGTTCCTGGACGCTTTGCCCGAGGTCGAGCGGGAGCCTTTCGTCGCGGACGTCGTCGAACGGTGCCGCCCAAGGCTTTACGATCCAGCGCAAGGATGGTGGGTCGATTACGTCCGCCTGCGTTTTTTTGCGGTCAAGGATCGTGCTTAAAGGTTCGGTCGCGTAAGGTTGGTTCACCGGGAGAAAGCAGGTGTTTTCCCAAGGGGTGCGAAATGAGAAGTCGCGCATTTTGAGCAGGCGGAGGTGGCGACTCGTGTCACGAGGGGGTGCGCGCCAGTTGAAAGCGCGCAGTATCTGGGTCGCAACGGTAATGGCGATACTCCTGGTAAGCTCGGCGGTCTTTGCGGCGCCGGTGACGGTGACCTTCTGGCATGCGCTCGGGGGCGAGCACGGTCCCGTCATCCAGGGGCTCGTCGATGAGTTCAACGCTTCGCAAGACGAGATCCTCGTTGAGGCGGCTTACCAGGGCAATTATAACACTCTGATGCAAAAGCTAATGGCGGCGGTCGCCGCGGGTGACCCGCCGACGATCGCAGGTTCGTACAATAACTGGACTTCAGTCTTTATCGACGGCGAGGTCATCGTGCCTCTTGAGCGCTTCGTGACCGATCCCGAGGTCGGCTTGAGCTCCGACGAGCTTGCCGACTTCGTCCCGGCGTTCATCGAGGCGAACCGGTGGGACGGAGTGCTCTATTCGCTTCCCTTCAACAAGAGCGTTCAGATTCTCTACTACAACAAAGAGCTTCTCGACCGGGCGGGCGTTGCGGTTCCCACCACCATGGACGAACTTTCCGCCGCGGCAAGGGCGGTGTACGCGGCGACGGGAGTCCCCGGATTGGCCGTGCGGCCTGACGTCGACACCTTCGGCACTTATCTGCGGGCCTTCGGCGGCGAATGGCTCGACGCCCAAGGCAGGCCGGCGTTCGCAGGCGAAGCGGGAGTGCGAGCCCTCGAGTTTCTCCGCGACCTCATTGCGAGCGGGGCGGCGTACGCCATCGACGGCTGGCTCGACGAGGAGTTCAACAAGGTCAACACGGCCATGTTCATCCACTCCAACTCGACCATCCCGTGGGTGCAGCAAGGCGCGAGTTTCCCCTGGGGGACGGCGCCGGTGCCCCGCGGGGAGCGGGCAGCGGCGACAGTCGCCGGTCAAGACCTGGTGATCTTCGCCGACGCGACGGCCGAGCAGCAGGTCGCGGCGTGGAAGTTTGTGAAGTGGCTGCTCTCGCCCGACGCCAACGCCCGCTTCAGCGTGGGCACGGGGTATCTGCCGGTGCGCCGTTCGGCGCTGGCCACCCCGGTGCTCAAGGAGTATGTGGCCAGCGCTCCGGAGCAGTACGGGGCGGGCATGGAGAGCCTCGACAGGCTCGTGTTTGACCCGAGCATCCCGGCGTGGAACGAGATGCGTGGCTTTATCTCCGAAGCCGTGCAGCGCGTCCTGTTAACCGGCGACGACCCGAGGACCGCGCTGCAGGACGCGGCGGCCAAATCCCAGGCGGCGATCGACGACGCCTGGTAAACGGCCGCGGTCCATCGCCGCTAGCTCGCCCGGGAGCGTGAGCGAGATCGTGCAAGTGGGTGAAGTCCCCATCCGCAGGACCCGCCGCTGGCGGGGCCTGCGCCCTATCGAGGGG
>NICF_comb_assmDRAFT_10000563_pt1 | contig 31333 bp, 32 predicted proteins | sample NewIslPassag4_SG_FD_11279 | JGI IMG/M metagenome (IMG submission 11279)
CGTGTTTGTCAAGGGCAAATGGCGGAGCCTTTCCACAACTTTACGGAAGAAAATTCTTATCTCGACCGTTTTTTCATAGAACTTTTGACACTACCATTATCCATTTATTGAAATTATACTACAGAATTTATTCATCAGTCATATATTTCTAAGGAATATAAAAGATTTTTATAATCCGAGTTTTTTAACGGAACCATTTCCCAACAGGAACAAACTCATACCCTAATTCTTTTAATTTAGGAATGACTTGATCAACGGCCTTCGGGGTGTTAATTCCACCGATATGCATCAGTACAATCCCACCATTTTTCGCTTTCGATAATATTCTTTCTACAATAACAGAGCTTTCTGGTTGCTGCCAGTCAATTGTGTCGCTGGACCATTGAATGCTATATTTATAACCTGCTTCGCCAACAGACTTAAGGGTATCTTGATTGTAGGCACCATAGGGGAAACGGAAAAGAGGAGCAGGTTTTATCCCTAGTACCTTTTGAATGGCCTCATCGGTTTTTTTGATTGAATTGATCCGCTCTTCATGGCTGATTTTTGTAAAATCTTCATGACCATAAGAATGATTCGCTATTTCATGACCTTCAGCATAAATTCTTTTAGTATAATCCGGAAATTTTTCTACCCATTTTCCTGTTAAGAAAAAGGTGGATTTAACCCCATGCTTCTTCAGAACATCAAGAATCTGAATTCCTTCGATCCCGCTTCCTGCATCAAAAGTAAGGGCAATTTCCTTCCGTTCGGGGCTACCTTCGTAGACCAAAATAGAGGGTTCCTTAGAAACAGGTGTTTTCGATTTCGGTTTTTCGGTTATTGGGTCACCCGAAACTTTGATGTGACTTCCTACAAGAATTTTCTCCGAATCAAGACCATTCCAAGCCATTAGTTCATCAACAGTAATTCCGAAGTATTGTGAAATCGACCATAAAGTATCCCCTTTTTGCACAAGATACGTTTTGTTTACCGGATCATAATACTTATCCCTGGAGATCTCTTTATTTCCTTCATCGTTATCCTCTTCTTCAGGAAGTGTTTCTTCATCAGACTCATTTTGTTNCTCTTTTCGAGAATCTTCATCGCTAACTTCTTCCCGGTCTTCAGTTTCCCTTTGATTTTCTTTATCCTTATCCTGATTTTCTTCTTCAGTTATAGGGCTTTCACTGGTTTTATCGCCGTTGGCACTTGTAAACCGGTTATCTAGCCACTCTTTTCCCAAAAACAGAAACAAACTCACCAACATGATTGCAATAACGTATAAAAGGGTTTGGAAGGAATCTTTCTTTTTTAAGCTCCGATATATAAGCCAAAAACCTAATATGAATACAAATAAGTATGCAATCAACCAATATATCATTTTTTTCCCTCTCCCTGAAATTAAGTTCCTTTTTTATTTGACTTTTTTTCTGAAAAATGGTCACATATTTTTTGAGGATTTGATAAAATTGGGCTATATAACATAAGTTTGACATTTCTGAAAAATACCTATATTCCGTATTATAAACCATCGTTTTTTAACGAGAAAGAAAAAAATACATTTCAGGTGAAATAAGAAAGAAAAAGTTACGCAACTTCGGCATTTGCATTTTAAATGTTTTTTTATGAATTTTCATAAAATGGGGTGAGGAGATGAGTTTTCAAGGACAAAAGATTATACCTGCTATCCGTTCCATGAAGGACTTTGAGAAAATGCTGAAAATGCCGTTTACCTACGGTGTCTTATTGGAAATTCATATTGGCGTTTTACAAAGTGTCATGAAACTTGCCAATGATCACAAGAAAAAACTATTCCTTCATCTTGATTTAATCCAAGGTTTGAATCAGGATGAAGCAGCTACGGAATTTGTTTGTCAAACAATGAAACCATACGGATTGATATCTACGAAAGGGAATGTGATCGTTAAGGCCAAGCAAAGAGGAGTTATAGCAACGCAAAGGGTTTTTTTTATCGACTCCAATGCCATGAAAAAAAGCATTCAACTAATTGAAAAAACCGATCCTGACATTGTGGAAGTCTTGCCCGGTTTAATACCCAAAGCCATTTCCCGTTTGAAGGATAAAACCGGAAAAATCATATTTGCAGGAGGACTGATTGAAACTCCCGAAGAGGTAGACAAAGCGTTGGAGGCAGGGGCTTCTGCAATCACTACATCCAATTTGGATTTGTGGAAGTATTTTTCGAAAGGAAAATAAAAATCCAAAAAAATGATAAAAAATTGGAATTATTCTTTTTCCTTTGTTATAATTTGAAATAGGTTAATATTTGGTTGGAGTTATTGGAGAGACCATTTGCAGTTTAGTTTTTTAACTAAATTGTAAGTGGTCTCTTTTGTCTTTTTCTTATACATCAAATTTTTGGAAAGTGGGGGGAGACTATGTTTTCTGCCAAAGAACGTACCCAAAGGCTACAGAAAATGGCGGAAAAGGAACACGATCTATTAATTATCGGGGGTGGTATTACAGGTGCCGGTATAGCCTTGGATGCTTCAAGCCGGGGAATGAGTACAGCTTTAGTCGAGATGCAGGATTTTGCTGCTGGTACTTCGAGCCGTTCAACCAAACTTGTTCATGGAGGATTACGATATTTAAAGCAATTTGAATTTAACATTGTCAGGGAAACCGGTCGGGAGAGGGCCGTTGTTTATGAAAACGGACCTCATGTGACACAACCAGAATGGATGATCTTGCCTTTCTATAAAGGGGGAACACTTGGTCCTTTAACCACTGCCATCGGTTTAACCATTTATGATCGTCTTGCCGGTGTGAAAAAATCGGAGAGACGAAAAATGCTGAATGTGGATGAGACATTACAAAAGGAACCCCTCGTTAAAAAAGAAGGGTTAAAAGGATCCGGTTATTACGTTGAGTATAGAACCGATGATGCTAGATTGACTATTGAAGTATTAAAAAAAGCCATTGAATTTGGTGCAAATCCCGTCAATTATACAAAGGCAGAAGGATTTCTGTATGATTCATCGAAAAAGATAATTGGTGCCATTGTTAGGGACTTGTTATCCGGAAAAGAGTATGAAATACGTGCGAAAAAAGTGGTCAACGCAACGGGCCCATGGGTTGATGATGTAAGAAAAATGGATTATGCCAGAAACAATAAAAAACTAAGATTAACGAAAGGAATCCACATTGTTTTTGATCAATCCGTGTTCCCGTTAAGACAGGCAGTTTATTTTGATACTCCGGACGGACGTATGGTTTTTGCCATTCCACGGGACGGAAAAACCTATGTAGGGACAACCGATACGTTCTATGATGCCAATAAAGCAAATCCGAAAATGACAAAGGCGGATTTAGACTATCTAATTGGAACGATCAATTATATATTCCCAAGCGTAAATATTAAGAGGGAACATTTGGAATCAAGCTGGGCCGGACTCCGACCATTAATTTATGAAGAGGGAAAGGATCCGTCTGCAATTTCCAGAAAAGATGAAATATGGAACTCTGAAAGCGGTCTCATAACGATTGCCGGTGGAAAATTGACAGGTTACCGGAAAATGGCAGAGTCTGTAGTAAATTTAGTTGCAAAAATTTTGGAAAAGGAATACGGCATGACCTTTAAATCATGCTTAACCTATAACATGCCCATCTCCGGTGGAAATGTTGGGGGCAGTAAAAACTTTGCAAATTTCATTGAAGAAAAAGGAGGGGGAGCAATCGCTTATGGATTAACAGAGGAAGAAGGAAAGTTTTTGGCAAGAAAGTATGGATCCAATGTCGACATTCTGTTCCGTTATGCTAAAGAAAGGGAAAATGACAGCTCATTACCACCTATCATTTACAGTCAATTGATGTATGCCATTCATCATGAAATGGCAACCAAACCGACGGACTTTTTCATTCGTCGTACCGGTGCACTTTATTTTAATCTTGCTTGGGTAAAGGAATGGAAAGGTCAAGTTCTAGAAGAAATGGCAAAAATTTTGGATTGGTCTGAAGAATTAACGAAACAATATAAAGAAGAGTTGGAAGCTGCCATTGTTGACGCAACGAACCCGGTAGAATCGGATTAAAGGATTTTCCTTGCTTTAAAAGATTTATAGAAATCCACTGTCCTATATTTATAAGATTTCCAATATATTTATAGTACGATAAGGAGGCTGGTTAATATGAAAAAATTGATTAATGATCCGAACCAAGTCGTTAAAGAAATGATTGAAGGGATGATTTTGGCACATCCGGAAAAATTAAGAAATATTGAAGGAACGAGCGTTATCGTCCGTAAAGATGCACCGGTAAATGGTAAAGTCGGTATTGTTTCTGGAGGGGGTTCCGGACATGAGCCTTCCCATGCCGGTTATGTCGGAAAAGGAATGCTTGATGCGGCTGTATGCGGAGAAGTGTTTACTTCCCCAACACCTGATCAAGTTTATGAAGCTATTAAAGCGGTTGACTCTGGAAAAGGTGTATTACTTGTAATCAAAAACTATACCGGTGATGTCATGAATTTTGAAATGGCGGCAGAAATGGCAGAAGCCGAAGGGATTAAAGTGGCTAAAGTGGTTGTAAATGATGATGTCGCAGTGGAAAACAGTACGTATACGACAGGAAGAAGAGGAATTGCAGGTACGGTATTTGTCCATAAAATTGCCGGTGCAAAAGCTGCCCAAGGTGCATCATTGGAAGAAGTGGAAGCCGTTGCCAATAAAACAATCCAAAATGTCCGTTCGATGGGAATGGCTTTGACCCCTTGCACTGTTCCGGCTGCCGGAAAACCGGGATTTGAATTGGGCGAAAATGAAATGGAAATTGGGATGGGCATTCATGGGGAGCCAGGAATTGAAAAAACGGAATTAAAACCTGCCGATGAAGTGGCCGAAATCCTAACAACAAAAATATTGGAAGATTTACAGCTTCAAAAGGGAGATAAAGTTGCGGTTATGGTAAATGGCTTAGGAGCAACACCGGTAATGGAACTATACATCATAAACCGGAAAGTATCCCAAATGCTGTCTGAGCGTGGTATCCAGGTTCACGAAACCTTTGTCGGAAATTATATGACTTCGTTGGAAATGGCAGGTTGTTCTGTCACCCTCTTAAAATTGGATGACGAATTGACCGAACTCCTTGATTCCGAAAGTGATACTCTTGCCTTCAAAAAATAACATTTTACTAGCCAGGGAGAGATCGAAATGGATATAACAATAACCAAAGTTAAGAACTGGATTCTTCAATTAAACGAAAAGATACAAGATGAAAAAATGTATTTAACCGAATTGGATCAAGCCATCGGTGATGGGGACCACGGACTGAATATGGCGAGGGGGTTTGAAGAAGCGGTCAATCGCATTGATCAAGGGGATTTTCACGACCTCGGCCAATTATTCAAAACCGTGGCTATGGCTCTTTTGTCAAAGGTTGGTGGGGCTAGCGGCCCCCTTTATGGAACGGTTTTCATGAAAATGTCTTCCACCCTCAATGGGAAATCTGAAGTTTCCATAAAGGAGTTTTCCCAGGCTCTTAAAGATGGGCTTGATGGTTTGAAAATGAGGGGCAAAGCAGAAGTCGGAGAAAAAACGATGGTGGATGTATGGGAACCTGTCGTCCGATATTTACTTGATTCCGAAAAGATCGATACTAAGGAAATAAAATCCCTGGCAAAAATGCGGATGGAGTCGACCAAAGATTTGGAAGCAAAAAAGGGGAGAGCGAGTTATCTTGGCAAGCGATCCATTGGACATATAGATCCCGGATCCCGTTCCTCATATCTCTTTTTTGCAACCCTTGCGGATGCCATTGACCAGGGGGAAAGCGCCGAATGAATACGGTAAGCATCGTATTGGTATCCCATAGTGAAGAAATCGCCAGAGGGTTAAAGAAATTGTTGGAACAGGTCCAACCTGGAGTTGCCATTGCCGCTTGCGGTGGGATGGACGGTGAAATTGGCACAAATGCTTTTGCCATCAAAGAAGCGATCGAATCCGTATATTCCGAAAAAGGGGTTCTCGTCTTATTTGACTTAGGAAGTGGTTACCTTAATACCGAAATGGCCATAGAAATGTTGGATAATCAAGAAAATATCAAGATCAGTGATGCACCACTTGTAGAAGGAGCCTACGCTGCAGCTGTTGAATCGGGAATTGGCGGCTCGTTAGAAGAAGTCCTGAAAGCGAGCCAAAGCGCAAAGGAATATCGTAAAATTCCAAATTGATCGTTGGGGGGAGAAATTTTGATCGAAAAAGGGGTAACGGTAAAAATTAAGGATGGATTTCATCCGAGAATTGCCGCCCAGTTTGTTAAAGGTCTCATCCAGTATGACTGTAAGGTGGAATTTTACAAAAATCGGCGCTATGTAAATCCGAAAAATATTTTGCAATTAACTGCAGCTTCCATTAAAGAAAATGATGAAATTGAGGTTCACGTTAACGGAAGGGATGAAAAGGAGGTAATGGAATATATCGAGAAATTTTTGAGCGGTGAAAAGGGAAAAGCTGAATAATCCAAGGTTGAACATGAAATGATCTGTGTGAAATGTGCAAATTCTAAATATAACAAAAAGTAAGAAAAAGAAGATTAATTCATTGACAACGCTTTCAGAATTTGATACTTTTTAAGTAAGTTAATAGATGTGGGGAGTGTAGGAGAAACACACAGAGAGAGCCTTGGCTTTTGTGCGGGTTTTTTCTGTGTGTTTTCATGCTTTACGGCAATCATTTATACCCTTTTTCTTCCCATATCTATTAAAATAAAAATCTTTTAGAAAGGGGAATCTTCATGGATCTTCAAATTTTTCTGGGAGAAATCATCGGAACGGCTGTCCTCATCCTTTTCGGGGGCGGTGTCGTGGCAGGAGTGAATCTTGCAAAAACTAAATCTAATGGCGGTGGCTGGGTTGTCGTAACCTTTGCCTGGGGTCTTGCCGTTACAATGGGAATTTATGCAAGCGGTGAGTTAAGTGGCGCTCATTTGAATCCGGCTGTTACCCTCGGTTTTGCGGCAATCGGAGACACCAATTGGGGAGATGTCCCGACCTTCATTTTGGGTCAAATGATCGGTGCTTTTATCGGTGGCACCCTTGTACTGTTCCATTATTTGCCCCATTTCAAAGCAACCAGTGATCAGGCTACAAAACTCGGGGTATTTTCGACATCTCCGGCAATCCGTCATACGTATTCCAACCTGCTTTCTGAAATCATCGGTACCTTCATCCTTGTATTTGGTCTTCTCTTTATTGGGGTCAATGAATTCACTGAAGGGTTCAAACCATTCGTTGTCGGTTTGTTGATTGTGGTCATCGGTATGGCTCTCGGTGGAACGACTGGTTATGCCATTAACCCTGCCCGGGATTTGGGTCCTCGTCTCGTCCATGCTTTGTTGCCGGTACCTGGAAAAGGGTCCTCTGACTGGGGTTATTCCTGGATTCCCGTAGTTGGACCGATCCTCGGTGGGGTTTTGGGAGCATATACTTACAAGGCCTTATTTGACAGTGAGTTTTCCATCGGCTTCTGGATTTCGTTAGCAGTAGTCCTGATTATCGCAATCCTTTCTTTTGCCACAAAGAATCAAGTTTCCGTAGACAAAGATAATCTTTCGGCATAATCGATAAAAGGAGGAAAAAGAGTGGAAAAGTACATTTTGTCTATCGACCAGGGAACAACCAGTACCAGAGCCATTCTCTTCAATAAAAATGGGGAAATCATCCATGTGGCCCAAAAGGAATTTACCCAAATTTTCCCTCAACCCGGATGGGTAGAACATGATGCCAACGAAATTTGGGGTTCCGTGTTGGCCGTGTTGGCCAGTGTATTGGCTGAGTCCAATGTAAAACCGGAACAAATCGCCGGCATCGGAATCACAAACCAACGGGAAACCGCTGTCGTCTGGGATAAAGAAACCGGAAAACCGGTATACAATGCGATTGTCTGGCAATCAAGACAAACAGCCGATATTTGCGATGAACTGAAAGCAAAAGGATATAATGATCTGTTCAGAGAAAAAACCGGATTGTTAATCGATGCCTATTTCTCCGGCACAAAGGTAAAATGGATCCTTGATCATGTGGAAGGGGCAAGGGAGAAAGCGGAAGCCGGTAAACTTCTCTTTGGGACCATCGATACATGGATTGTCTGGAAGCTTTCCGGTGGAAAGGCCCATGTCACCGACTATTCCAACGCATCCCGGACTTTGATGTACAATATTTACGATCTGAAGTGGGATGACGAATTATTGGAAATCTTAACCGTTCCGAAGAATATGCTTCCGGAAGTTCGCCCATCCTCTGAAATATATGCGACAACAGCTCCACATCATTTCTTCGGTCAGGAAATCCCAATTTCCGGTATTGCCGGTGATCAGCAGGCTGCCCTATTCGGTCAGGCATGCTATCAGGAAGGAATGGCGAAAAACACCTATGGCACAGGTTGCTTCATGCTCATGAATACCGGAGAAAAGGCTGTGAAGTCCAACCATGGGCTTTTAACAACCATTGCTTGGGGCTTGAACGGTAAAGTTGAGTATGCTCTGGAAGGAAGTATCTTTGTCGCCGGATCCGCAATTCAATGGCTGCGGGATGGTCTCCGGATGTTCAAGGAAGCAAAGGATTCTGAAGAATATGCTTCCCGTGTGTCTTCAACGGATGGTGTCTATATGGTTCCTGCTTTTGTGGGACTTGGCACCCCTTATTGGGATAGTGATGTCCGCGGAGCAGTCTTTGGCTTAACCCGTGGTACAACGAAAGAACATTTTATCCGTGCTACCCTGGAATCTCTAGCCTATCAGACAAAGGATGTATTGTCCGCTATGGAAAGCGATTCCGGCATTGCCTTAAAAACCTTGCGGGTAGACGGCGGGGCAGTAAAGAATAATTTCCTCATGCAGTTCCAAAGCGACATTTTGAATGTCCCTGTCCAAAGGCCGATCGTCAATGAAACAACGGCATTAGGAGCCGCCTACTTGGCTGGTCTTGCCGTAGGTTATTGGGAAAACCAAGATGAAATTGCAAAACAATGGGCAGTTGACCGAACATTCGAACCGCAAATGTCCGAAGAAGAAAGAAATAAGCTGTATGATGGTTGGAAAAAGGCTGTCCATGCCACCATGGCTTTCAAATAATCCAATATCCAATAGACAATCGACGGTAAATGCCGTCGATTTTTTTTGGTAATATGAAATTGCCGAGCTATTTACCTAAAAATACGTCGTGCTTTATACTATAGATAACAAGATCGTTTCTTGGCACTTATCAATCGAGGAAATGAAGGTGTAATCATGCTCGAGGAACAGGTATGGCTAAAAATCGATGACGGTACGGAAATATTTTTACATAAATGGTTTGGAGAAGGGAAACCCCGGGCAATTTTGCAAATTCTCCATGGCATGGCTGAACATAGCGGTCGTTATAAACCTTTTGCCCAGTTTCTGGTGGAAAAGGGAATATGGGTTTACGGACATGATCACCGGGGGCATGGAGAAACCGGGAAACGGGCAAATATATTAGGTTATTTTGCCGATCAAGATGGTTTTGAAAAGGTAACAGAGGATGCCTACCAAATCACGAACCATATAAAAGAAGAGTATTGCAACGTTCCTCTGATCCTTTTTGGTCATAGCATGGGGTCTTTTATCGCAAGAAGATACATTCAAAAGTATCCGAATAGCGTATCTTCGGTTATCTTATCTGGTACAGGGGGAAATCCGGGGATAATAGGTAAAATCGGGAAATGGCTGGCGAAACGGGAGATGAAAAAGGTAGGTGCGATGAGCCCAAGCCCATTCATGGATCGAATGATATTCGGATCCTATAATAAAGGAATTGAAGAAGCAAAAAACAAATTTGCCTGGTTATCTAGAGACGAAAAAGAAGTAGAAAAATATTTGCAGGATCCCCTTTGCGGATTCGTATGTACTTCCGGATTTTTTTATGATTTATTATCGGGACTTGAAAAAATATGTGATCCCAAGGAAATGAGCCGAGTAAATAAAGATATCCATCTTTTATTTATCAGTGGAGATCGGGACCCTGTAGGTGCCTATTCGATCGGTGTCAAGAAGACCATTCACGACTTTGAAAAACATGGCATCAAAAATATAAACATGATTTTTTATCCTGAAGGTAGACATGAAATGTTGAACGAAATAAATAGGCAAGAAGTATACAATGATATTTGGAATTGGATTGAACGGGAATTAGAGCGTTAAACAAATAGAGGTGAGTTATCGTTAACTCACCTTTACTTTGATTGATCCTGAAGAATCGGTGAAGAGCCAGCAACGGTCCATCCATTGCATACATCAACCCATCCGATAGCACTCGAATATTCATATAACTCATCGTTGGAAACTTTGATGGCGGAATTAACACTGCCGCAAGCGGGATAAACAAAATCGAATCGCTTTAAGGAAATATCCAAATAAACATCCAACGGGGATTTCAATCCGAAGGGACACACCCCTCCCACTGGATGCCCGGTTAATTCAAGCACCTCATCAGGGGTTAGCATTCTTGCCTTAAACCCAAAAAAACTTTTGAACTTTTTATTGTCAATTTTTGCATCGCCACTGGTCACAATTAGAAATGCATTCCCTTCCTTCCCGCTGAAGGAAAGGGTTTTGGCTATTTTTTCCGGTTCAACACCGATTGCTTCCGCGGCCTGGGCAACTGTTGCACTTAATGTATTAAATTCCATAATATCTTGATCCCGACCCCATTTTTTTAAATGTTGACGAACATGCTCAATTGACATTCTCCCCATCCTTTCCTTTGTCATGATCTTAATAGAGGTTGAACACAAAAATATATATTATAGGTACCTTTATCCAAAAATATAGCGCTTTTCAATTGTATTTTCCAACTTTCCATGGAATAAATCCGTTTTTTGAATGGAAAGTAAAAAATTTTCGCTATTTGGCACGGTACTCTTGACATAGAAGGGAAAAAATTGTATTTTATTTGAAAACGATATACGAACAACGATGATGAGGAATAGTAAAACGGTTACGGCTTTTCCAGAGAGGAAATTCATGTGGTGGAAGATTTCCAAAGCCCCCGTTTGAACCTGCCCTCGGAGTTCATCGCGAGTCAAAATTTTTTGGCGAAGCGATTTGCGGAAGGTTCCGTTATCAAGAAAGAGTGTGCAGATTTTTTTCTGCAAAATAGGGTGGTAACGCCAAGCCCCGGTCCCTTGCTGTCGGATTGGGGCTTTTTTATATGTAAAAATTGTATAGAAGGAGTTTGACAAAATGGCTAAAGAAAAGAAATTTGTTGAAGAAATTACTGCCATGGAAGAGGATTTTGCCCAATGGTATACCGATGTTGTAAAGAAGGCTGACCTTGTTGACTATTCGACTGTACGGGGCTGCATGATTATCCGTCCTTATGGTTATGCCTTATGGGAAAACATCCAAAAGGTTCTGGACAAAAAATTTAAAGAGACGGGTCATCAAAACGTATATATGCCCCTATTCATTCCGGAAAGCCTCCTGCAAAAGGAAAAGGATCATATCGAAGGATTTGCACCGGAAGTGGCTTGGGTAACCCATGGAGGAAATGAAGAACTCCATGAACGTTTAGTTGTGCGCCCGACTTCAGAGGTCCTATTTTGCGACTACTATTCAAAGGCCATCCAATCTTACCGGGATTTGCCGATGTTATACAATCAATGGGCTAATGTTGTCCGGTGGGAAAAAACTACCCGTCCTTTCCTAAGAACCCTTGAGTTTCTCTGGCAAGAAGGGCATACGGCTCATGCTACAGATGAAGAAGCCAAGGAAGAAGTTGTCCGCATGTTAAACATCTATGCTGACTTCTGTGAAAACTACTTGGCAATTCCTGTCGTGAAAGGTCAGAAAACTGATAAAGAGAAATTTGCCGGAGCAAAATTCACCTACACGATCGAAAGTTTGATGCACGATGGAAAAGCGTTGCAATCAGCTACTTCCCACCATTTGGGAACTGGCTTCGCCGAACAATTTAATATTCAATATCTTGATCAAAACGGTCAATGGCAATATGTTCATCAAACTTCCTGGGGAATTTCTACCCGGATTATCGGTGGGCTGATCATGGTTCATGGCGATAATCGTGGACTTGTACTTCCTCCTAAGATTGCACCGACCCAAGTTATGATTGTGCCAATCGCTATCCATAAAGAAGGGGTCTTGGATTATGCCCTTGATTTAAAAGCCCGACTTGAAAAAGTAGCAAGAGTCGGTATCGATACGAGCGATAAGACTCCAGGATGGAAATTCAATGAATATGAAATGAAGGGGATTCCTGTCCGGCTCGAAGTCGGTCCTAAGGATATTGAAAAGGGTCAAGTCGTATTGGTTCGTCGTGATACAAATGAAAAGATTTTTGTTTCGGTAGACAATTTGGAAGAAAAATTGATTGAACTCTTGGATGATATTCAAAAAAATCTTTACAATAAAGCCTTAAAACATCGGGAAGAAAAAACGAGTGTAGCCACAAATATGGTTGAATTCAAACGGGCATTGGAAGAAAACCCTGGCTTCATTAAAGCTATGTGGTGCGGTAGCTTAGCCTGTGAAGAAAAAATTAAAGAAGAAACTTCCGCAACTTCCCGTTGCATTCCCTTTGAGCAAGAACATATTCACGATCATTGTGTCGTTTGTGGAGAAAAAGCCAAACATCTTGTTTACTGGGCAAAGGCCTACTAATGATCCTAAAACCATTTTAGAAACCGCCGGTACATTCTGGCGGTTTTTTTGTATGGAACTTATAGCATTTTTTTGCTTTTGAAGCGGATCTTTTCCTTTACGGTTAAAAATAACGTATGATGGAAGGAAAGTCAGAAAAGGTGGTAAAGCTGATGATGATTATTGTCAAGATTCCCGCAATGGAACAATTGCAAAAATTAAACCTGAAAGAAAATGAAGGTATCCGGATTTTAAGCGATGTAGAAGGTGGGTGTTCAATGTATGTAAACTACTCCTTGGTGGTCGATCAGAAACGAACAGACGACATAGTTGTTACATCTGGAGACATTGATTTTCTTGTAAATGAAAGGGTGAAATGGAATTTGCCAGAAAAGGTATATATAGCCTATACAGGGAATGGATACAAATTATATACTGACGAAGAAATATTACAAACGGATATCCAAATTAAATAAAGAATGTCCGACGGACAAAAAAACCGCCCAATTAGAATGATGAAATATCCATTTGGGCGGTTTTTGCTGGACTCCATTTCGTAAAAAAATTGAATATTCCATATCCCAGCGTATTAAGATAAATATGGGTTTATGTAGATAAAATTATCCGATCGGTGTTCCGTTTTCTACAAAGTCGTCTGGTTTTAGCAAAATGACATCGCCATCTTTAGCCATTGCACCCAATACAAGTACTTCAGACTCGAAACCGACTATTCTTCTCGGGGGAAAATTGGTTACTGCAACAATTTGTCTTCCTATGAGGCTTTCTGGGGTATACCGTTTCGTAATTTGCGCACTCGACTTTCTGATGCCAAGTTCGCCAAAATCAATCGTCAATTTATAGGCAGGCTTCCTTGCTTCTGGAAATACTTCCGCATGGATAATGGTACCTACCCGAATATCTAATTTAAAAAAATCATCAACCGTTGCCATAAAATCCCTCCCATTTTTTCAATGTATCATAATTATGGACAAAGTCAAACTTTTTAGACTATAGACATAATAACACACCGTTTCGTGTTGTTTAAGATAATTATATTATGTTAACATGGTATATTTAAAAGTACAGTTGCCGCTGATATCCGACTCTTGTTCAGGGAAAAATCTTTTCTGTAAATGAACAAAGTCCAAATGAAGCATAAATGATCATTTATATGGCAGCCGTTCTTTCAAAACCGATAACCAGCTAAAAAATCCTTTACCTTTTTAATAAGGAATTAAAGGGCAGGGGTGGTATAAAAAATGACTTATTCCTTAATCCTGAAGGTTTTGCTGTTTTACCTGTATATTGACTTTTCCTGTTTATGAAACTTTTTTAAAAGGGAAACGTCTATTTATTAGGAATATGCCTATAGGTATGAATGGAAAGTCCGTTGGGAAATCTTTCACGTTTATCCAATGATTTATTGGTCGCAATCAGCAGGTTCTCTCTTATTTTTACATGTATATATCTTGACTTTTTGGGATTAAAAAGTATACTAAGATAATTGTAGAAGAAAAGCAAGCAGATTAATAGATTATAAATGTCTTTATAAACCTGTCTATTTCTACAATCAAGTGGAAAAAATAGAGTGGAAATGTTATGTGAAAAAAAGGAAGAAAAGAAAATGTTATCTTAATAAAATAAGTATGTGATTATGCCTAGAAAGCAGGTGTGGAAATTGAACAATCCTTTGATAAAAAAAGGAAAAAATATGATAAATCCTTTTGTTTCTTACTATTTATTGGCGATATTCTTCCTTTGGATTAAAACATATATGACCCAATTGTTCGTTTTCGATTTAGGGGTTGAAGGGACTTTACAGCAATTTTTACTGTTGCTTAATCCTATTGGATCCGCCATGCTTTTCCTTGGCATTTCTTTCTTGTTTAAAGGAAAAAGAAAATACTACGTCCTAGTTACCATTCATACGATATTGTCTATATTGCTTTATGCCAATACGGTATATTATCGGGAATTTACGGACTTTTTGACCTTACCTACCATATTCTCGGCAACTAACCTCGGCGATATGGGCGGAAGTGTCGTAGCATTATTGGAACCCTATGATATTTTATACTTTGTCGATATTTTCCTAATGATTGGCCTACTCGTGTTTAAGTTTGTGAAAATTGAAACCTATGAGCCTTCCCGGAGAAAAATAGCCGCCGTTCTTTCCTTGGCATTAGGAATATCCTGTTTAAATCTTGGTCTTGCTGAAAGTGATCGGCCTGAATTATTAACCCGTGGTTTTGACAGGAATTATATTGTGAAATATTTAGGAATGTATAATTACACCATATATGATGCCGTACAAAGCACAAAAGCAAGTGCCCAACGGGTTTTGGCAGACAGTAATGATATTACAGAGATTGTGAACTTTACCAAGTCCAACTATGCAAAACCGAATGAGGAGTATTTTGGTATTGCAAAGGGTCGGAATGTCATTTATATCCATTTGGAATCAATTCAAGAATTTGTCATTGACTATGTATTAAACGGGGAAGAGGTAACTCCTTTCCTAAATTCGTTGAAAGAGGATAAGGATACCATTTATTTCAATAATTTCTTCCATCAAACTGCCCAAGGGAAAACCTCCGATGCGGAGTTCATGATCGAAAATTCCTTATTTGGTTTGCCACAAGGTTCGGCTTTTATCACTTCTGCAAGGAATACCTATCATGCCGCTCCGGCCATCCTGAAGGATTTCGGCTATACATCAGCTGTTTTCCATGGCAATGGTGGAAGTTTCTGGAATCGGAACGAAATATACAAATCCTTTGGATATGATCATTTCTTTGATGCCGAATATTATGATATTAATTCGGAGGACATGGCCCAATATGGCTTAATGGATAAACCATTCTTTGCCCAATCCATTGAAATGTTGAAAACATTACCTCAACCTTTCTATACGAAGTTTATTACCGTTGCCAATCATCACCCCTATGATTTGGATCCGGAATTGGCAACGATCGAAAAGGCTGATACCGGTAATCGGTTTGTCGACAATTACTTCCAGACCGTTCGTTATGCAGACGAAGCTTTGGAACAATTCTTTCATGATTTGAAGGAATCTGGATTGTATGACAACTCCATCATCATCATGTATGGCGACCATTATGGAATCTCGCAAAATCATAATAAAGATATGGAAAAAATCATCGGGAAAGAAATTGGGGATTTTGAAAGTGCGGAATTACAACGGGTACCNCTCTTTATCCATATACCCGGAGCGAATGTAAAGGGTGGGGTAAATCCAGTTTACGGGGGTCAAATCGATTTGTTGCCAACGTTGTTGCACTTNTTAGGTATCAACTCCCAAGAATTCGTTCATTTTGGTACCGATTTNCTATCTGAAGATCATAGTGAAATCGTGCCGTTCCGTAATGGTGATTTTGTNGGACCGGACATNCAACATTTGAATGGAACCTATTATGATACANTTACCGGAGAAGAATTAGCTGAAGATGATCCAAGACTTGAATATGCAAGTGAATTAAACGAATTGGTTCATTATAAATTGGAACTGTCCGATAAGGTTGTAAACGGAGATCTCCTTCGTTTTTATACACCTAAGGATTTTACACCTGTAGACCGAACCCAATTTGACTATAAAAAACATGATGAATATTAAATAAAAAAATCCGAGCATTGACCATTCTAAACTGCCTTTCATGCTCGGATTTTTATATGATTTCCTAGTTGCTCTAAAACTAATTCCAAACATATCAGCTACTGTGGCTTATTACAAATTTGGGTTCGGTTCAGATCCTTGACCCATCACTGTAAAGGAACAGTCCTTGAAAAAACGAAAATCAGAAACGAAATATAATCATGAATAAATCGAATATTTTATCTATACCATTTTCCTTCTATTTGGTATGATTGGTAATAATATTTCTAAAAAAAGAATGATTGGTTTAATAGGATTGGGGGGGTATTATGCTTCTGAACCTTGATGGAAAGGTGGCTTTGGTAACAGGCGGCAGTAAGGGTATCGGTTTTGCCACAGCGGAAAATTTAGCAAAGGAAGGAACTAAAGTGGCGATTTGTGCAAGAGATGAGAAAGGCCTGATCGAAGCCAAAGAAAAAATATTAAAAAGTACAGGTCAGGAAATTTACACCATTGTGGCGGATGTGACCCGTGAGTCGGATTGTAAAGTTGCAGTGAAAAGTACGTATAGCCATTTCGGACGTTTTGATATTTTGGTCAATAATGCAGGGACTGCCTTTTCAAAATCCTTTGATTATGTAAGTACTGAAGACTGGAAACAGGATCTGGATTTAAAATTATTCGGTGCCATATTCTGTTCCCGTTATGCCATTCCCTTTATGAAGGAAGGAGGAGGGGGAGCGATCGTCAATGTTACAAGCGTAATGGGAAAAACTCCACAAGCCTCATCCTTACCAACGTCCGTAAGTCGGGCAGCTGGACTGGCTTTAACTAAAGCGATGGCCAAAGATTTAGGTCCTTTCAATATCCGGGTGAATGCTGTGTGTATTGGTTTGATCAGGAGCGACCAGATCGAAAAGAAATGGAGAAAGAAATACCCGGATCTCACTTGGGAAGAATATTCAAAAACGATGGGTAAAAATATTCCGCTAGGTCGGATAGGCGATGCCAGAGAAGCTGCGAATGTTATCACTTTTTTGGTCTCTGACGCTGCCTCTTATGTGACCGGTACATCCGTTAATATCGATGGTGGAATGGGTCATGCCCTTTAAATGAAGGAAAAGGAAGAAGGGGAAGCACCCTCTATAGTGCTGGGGTTTCCCCTTCAGAGTTCGTATAATATAGCATTTAACGGCTAATATGATCTGCCTTATTTGATTCCGGGAAATCTAAAAGATTCATTTTTTCCAATTCCAACCTTAATTTTTCCGTTTCCAACAAGTAGTTTTGATACTTTATTTTTTCCAATTCCAGCTCATCTTCCAGCATTCTCTTTTTCAATTCAGCTTGCTTACGGAAATGGCTCAGGATCGTATCCAGTATCGGTATGGAAAAGATTAAGATAACAGCAACTAACGCTACCACCTTCGGAACCTCCTTACATAGGATGACCCTATATTATTAACCGCTATCATTTCAATGTGTCCGTACCTTTATTTTATATACGATTCTTTATTAAAAAAGCTTCATTTTTTTTATAATTTTATCAGATAAATACGTCCGACTCCAGAACGTTTGTATAAATTCCAACTTGTCTCCATAAAATGGACAAGAAAGCACTTATTTGTTTTTTGTATTCTTCTTTGTCTTATTTAGGTTTTCATGTATACCAAGGGGAAATATAGGGTCATAAGGAGGATTATAGTGGAAATTTTTTTTTCACCTGAGGTAATTACCCCACATTTTCAAGCATTAAATGTGGTTGATGCCAAGGAAAAAGCTGTGGGAAGTGTTGCCTTTTTATTTCATGGAGAAAAAATATATATTTACGGAATTCTCGAGGAAGAAGGAGTATCTGAGAGTTTTAAAGATCTTTTAAAACCCTATATAAAAGGGTTGGCAAAAACAATAGATGACGCGGAAATTTATGCATGTATCTATTCTGGTTGTAAAAAGATCCAATTAATGGAAGATCATGATCAAACATAAAAGGAATGGTCACTTCTTCATCCAAAATTACATCATGCGTTATTTCCATAAAGAATGTGGAAAGGTTTTTTCCTAGCCCATTCTTTTTTTATTTTATGGGGCAATGTTCCGTTTGTTTTAAAAAATCTTTATACAGTTAAATCATGATACCCAATGGTTGACAATTGAATATATTCTGATATTTTAATATTGATAAAGATTGGGTTTAGGAAAGGAGTAAATTCAATCGATGAAAACCAAGCTATTCATAGGAATATCCCTAGCAGTTATTTTCATCGGTTTCCTTATAATCCTTTTGATGACAAATAAAAATAACGATGTGGATCATGGAAAACAGGTAAGCAAAGAAACACCAGAAGATACAGAAACCATTATTGCCGAAAATCCAGAAACAGAGGAAGCAATCGAACAACAGATTGAATTTATGGATGAAAAACAATTTCAGCAAATATTACATGAAATGACCCACCAAAAGGTGAAAGCGGACGTAAAATGGGGATTTACCCCAATGACGGAAGAACAAATTGACAGGATGCTTCGAATCTTGGAAAATTCGGATTTTGAACATGAAGAATTTTATCGTGATGCTTTAACCGCTTGGAAAAATGGGGATTTTTCAAATGCAGTGGAAGTCCATAATACCATTTGGAAATGGCAAAACGGAACAATTGGAAAGGCTTATGGTTTGATGACGGAGGAAGAGGAAGAAGAATATTTGAAAAAGCAACGTTGGAAAAGATAACAACCCGGTGCACGGTGCATCGGATTTTTTTAATTTCTAAAATGGAATTTTTATCAAATATGAGGATATCTTGAGTAAAAATAAAACACCCAATCGGGTGCTGTTTTAAATGCCTAAGATGAAAAGTTCATAAAAATTGGCTTCCATAAAACGATACGCAATCAAACCGGTAAGACTACCAAGAAAACAACCTACTAGTACATCAGAAGGATAATGGAGACCCAGTACCATCCGAGAAAGTCCGACTGAGATTCCAATTACAATCAGAAATAAGGACCAGAATCCTAAGGGGAAATAGAGGATGAAGGGTGTAATAAGAGAAAAAATAGCTGTTGTATGTCCAGATGGAAAAGAATGATCTTTTAATGGGTTATCTGTTACAAAAATTTCCTGAAGAACGAGATAAGGACGTTTCCTTGGATATAATTTCTTCGTAAGTAAAACCGGAATTTGACTTATTGAAAGGGCTATCGCACTGGCAATCGCTGTCATTTTCAATGGTCCCTTTGACAAAAGAATCAAAAGGGTGACAACGCTAATGGTAAATGTAGCTCCTCCCATATGGGTAATCGTTCGAAAATATCCTTGGAATAATTTCTTTTCATAATGACGATTGATCTTTTTGAATATTTTGCATTCGAATCGGTACAGATAGTCCGTGTATTTTGCCATTTCATCACCTCTTTGTTATAAGATACCGAAATGACAGCAAAAAGTAAATAAAAAGGGGAAAAATCATTGGAAAATTTATATAACTGGAAGCGTTATCTACCTATCATTATTATAAACTTTGCTACAATAAAGAAAAAGGGAAAGCTGGGATAAGAATGTGTCTGATTCTTTTAGCCTACAAAATACATCCGGAATATCCAGTAATACTTGCCTCAAACAGGGATGAGTTTTATCAGCGCCCCACAAAGGCAGCTCATTTTTGGAACGATTACCCTAATATATTAGCAGGTAGAGATTTGGAGAAGCTGGGAACGTGGATGGGGGTAACAAGGGCAGGGCGTTTCGTAGCATTAACCAACTACCGGGACTTTGGTGAAGAAATGGATGGAAAATTGTCCCGCGGCAAATTGGTGACTGAAGCCCTTTTATATAAAGGAAACTTACTAGAATTTATATCCAATCTAAAGGAACAGGATCATTTATATCCAGGTTATAATTTGCTTATGGGGAACGGAAACCAGATCTATTATTATTCCAATCGACAAGGAAAAATAATGGAAGTTACCCCTGGCATTCACGGTTTAAGCAACGCATTTTTCAATACCCCATGGCCAAAAGTTAAGAGAGGAAAAGAAGAATTGCAGAAAATCTTAAATGCCGGGGAGCCACTTGTGGAAAGCATATTTGCTTTGTTAAGAAAGTCCGAGCCCTTCCCAGAGGAAATCTTGCCGAAAACCGGGATACCTATGGAATGGGAAAAGAAACTATCTCCGTTATTCATTGAAACCCCCGATTATGGTACTAGGGCGTCCACCATTTTACTCATCGGAAAAGGCAAAATCCTTTTTATCGAAAGAACCTTTGACCCTAAAATGAGGAAAATGAAAGAGAAGAAGTTTACCTTTTCCATTGAAGAGGAGAAGCAATTGACATGATAATAAAATTATGATATTTAAAAAATGGTGTTAGCACTCTTTGGTAAAGAGTGCTAAAATATTTGACGAAGCATCCACTTTTTACAAGAAGGGAGAGATCAAATTTGGAGAAAAAAGAGTTTCAAGCTGAGTCGAAACGTCTGTTGGAAATGATGATCAATTCAATCTATACGAAGAAGGAAGTGTTCTTAAGGGAGCTTATTTCCAACGCAAGTGACGCTATAGATAAACTTTATTATAAGGCTCTTACTGATGAAAATTTGACCTTTAATAAGGATGACTATTACATAAAAGTGGTACCAGATAAAGAAAACCGGATTTTGAAGGTAATCGATACCGGGATTGGAATGACCAAGGAGGAATTGGAAGAAAATCTGGGTACGATCGCCAAGAGTGGATCACTTGCCTTCAAACGGGAACATGAAATTGCTGATGATGTGGAAATCATCGGCCAATTCGGTGTCGGATTCTATTCCGCCTTTATGGTAGCGGACAAAGTCACAGTCATCAGTCGGGCTTTCGAAAGCGACCAAGGATACAAATGGGAGTCCGAAGGAACAGATGGATATACCATTGAACCTTTTGACAAAAAAGAGGTTGGAACGGAAGTTATTTTAAAAATTAAGGAAAATACAGAGGAAGAAGAATATGATGATTATTTAGAGGAATGGACCTTAAGGAGCATCATTAAAAAATATTCCGACTTCATCCGCTATCCGATAAAAATGGATGTAAAAAAATCCAAACCGAAAGATGATGATTCCGACGAATATGTTGATTATATTGAAGAAGAAACCATTAATAGCATGGTTCCCATTTGGAAGAAAAACAAAAAGGAACTGACGGATGAAGATTACGTCAAATTTTACCAAGATAAACATTACGGGTTTGATACTCCCTTAAAACATATCCACATAAGTGTGGATGGTGCGGTACGATATAACGCCATTCTGTATATTCCGGAAAGAGCACCTTTTGATTTTTACACGCCAGAATATGAGAAGGGACTTGAATTATATTCCAATGGCGTCCTTATCATGAACAAATGTCCGGATTTGTTACCTGACTATTTCAGTTTTGTCAAAGGGTTGGTGGATTCCGAAGATTTATCCCTCAATATTTCGAGGGAAATGCTGCAGCATGACCGGCAATTGAAGGTCATTGCCAAAAATATTAAAAATAAAATTAAACGTGAACTGGAAACTTTGTTGAAAAATGATAGAGATAAATATGAAAAGTTTTATAAAGCCTTTGGTCGCCAACTGAAGTTTGGCATTTATGCGGATTTTGGTGCCAATAAGGATGTCCTTCAAGATTTGATCATGTTCTACTCCTCGAAGGAGAAAAAAATGATTACTTTGGACGAATATGTATCGAAAATGCCAGAGGGTCAACGTTACATCTATTATGCCACCGGTGAGTCCATCGAAAGAATCGACAAGCTTCCGCAAACGGAACTTGTCCTTGATAAAGGTTACGACATTTTGTACTTTACCGAAGATATTGATGAATTTGCCATAAAGATGCTGATGAACTATAAGGATCGCCCTTTCAAGTCCGTTTCTGACAGTGATTTGGGAATCGAAACCGAAGATGATAAGAAACAAACCGAAGAAACGGAGAAAGAGCATCAGGAACTGTTCACCTACATGGCTGATATACTGAAAGACAAGATTAAGAAAGTCAAATTATCGAAACGACTAAAAACCCATCCGGTATGCTTGTCAACAGAAGGGGATATTACCATTGAAATGGAGAAATTGCTGAATGCAATGCCCAACGGTCAAAAGGTAAAGGCCGAAAAGGTTCTGGAAATCAATCCGAACCATGAGGTTTTTCAGTCCTTGAAAAAAGCCTATGATACCGATAAGGAAAAACTCCATTTGTATACCAAGCTATTATACAACCAAGCCTTGCTAATTGAAGGTTTGCCTATAGAAGATCCTGTTGAATTTTCCAATGATCTCTGTAAAGTAATGGTATAAGCAAATAAAAACTAGGAAAACCGCCCTATTCGGCGGTTTTTCTATTTGGATATCTCGAAGCCTCAGAAAGGAACTTATAGGAGATAATTGAAAAAGTTGCCTAAATCGGTTCAGGACTTGGGTTAAAATTATTTTTTCTCCATAAACTTGTTAAAAATCTGACATTCTACTTAAGGAAGTTGCCAAAAATTTTGGTAAAATAAGTAGTGTTAATTACGGAATAAAGGGAGCTTGATATGGAACTTGTAACTGTTTTTCTCATATTAGGTGCGACGATTTTTCTGTTTGTAACAGGAAAATTACGGGCAGATCTTGTTGCACTCATGTCGATGGTGACCTTGATCGTAACCGGGATTTTGGATGTGCAGGAAGCATTGGCGGGATTTTCGAATTCAACCGTTTTTATGCTGGCTGGTCTTTTTATTGTAAGTGGAGGAATATTACGGACTGGTTTAGCCCATAAAGGCGGGGAATTGTTAAAAAGGTATTCCAATAATAACGAAACTAGGCTTTTTATTTTGATTATTTTGGTTGTGGCCATCGTTGGATCGTTTATCAGCAATACCGGCACTGTTGCCATTTTGTTGCCGATTGTCATTAGCCTAGCGACCAGTATGGACTTAAGTACTTCTAAATTTTTAATTCCATTGGCATTCAGTGCGAACTTATCAGGGTTAATGACCTTAATATCCACCCCAACCAACCTGATTGTCAGTCAAACATTGACGGACTATGGTTTTAAGAAGCTAGGTTTCTTTTCGGTTACCCCCCTTGGTATTATTGCTTTTATAACGGGACTTATATATATGTTACTCGTACGAAATGTACTTTTGCCTGAAAATCGAAAAAGGCAAACCTTCGAAAATAAGAAAACGAATCCGTATGGTCTGATCCATCAATACCATCTGCAGGATAAATTGCATCGGGTATTTGTTCCTGAAAATTCACCTGTTGTCTCAAAAAGCTTGAAAGACCTTAAATTGCCTTCCAAATACCATCTGATCGTGTTAAAAATCGAGCGGAAAGCTGGCGAAGGACTTTTGCTCCGGACGAACGGAAAACATGAAATGGCCGGTCCGGATAGTATCATTGAACCCAACGACATTTTATATCTTCAAGGTTCTCCTTTAGAAATCGCTCGATTTGCCGTTGATTTCGGCCTAACTGTAGAACCTCATAAAGAAGAAGAACAACTGGTTTCCAAAAAGATAGGCGTAGCAGAAGTCCTTCTGACCCCTAATTCCAGTCTGGTCAATCAAACCGTGGGTGGATCTGGGTTCCGAGAAAAATACAATTTAAATATTATTGGCATAAATCGGAAAGGGACATATATATTGGAAGATATCCAGGATGTTCGCCTTCGTTTTGGAGATGCTTTACTGGTTCAAGGGGATTGGGATGATATTGAGTTTTTGACGAAAGATACGAATGACCTTGTTGTTGTAGGAAAGCCGGCAGAATATGCAAGTTATGTTAACGCCAGCGGGAAAGCTCCGGTGGCAGCCATGATTTTGCTTTTCATGGTAGGGTTAATGATTTTCGATGTTTTCCCGACAGTTGTTTCCGTCTTAATTGCCGCAGGTCTGATGATATTAACCGGATGCCTACGCAATATGGATGATGCCTATAGCCATATAAACTGGGAAAGTATAATTTTAATTGGTGCGATGATGCCAATGGGAACAGCTTTGGAGAAAACCGGCGGAATGGAGTTGATTACCAACTGGATTATTGAAACGGTAGGGAGTTTTGGACCGATAGGGGTTCTTGCCGGAATTTACCTTGTAACGAATATCTTTGGTCAATTTGTTAGCAACTCAGCTACTGCCGTTTTATTTGCCCCGATCGCATTAAAAGCGGCATTGGAATTGAGTGTTAGCCCGCTTCCCTTTGTGATGGCCGTAGCCGTTGCAAGCGGTATGTCCTTCGCCACTCCTTTCTCGTCACCGACGAATGCCCTCGTCATGACGGCTGGAAATTATACTTTCAGCGACTTTTTCAAAATTGGCATGCCTTTTATCTTTATCATGTTTGCTGTAATGATGATTGCAATTCCCATCATTTTCCCTTTCTAAAAAAGAATCCTTTCATGGATTCTTTTTTGTAATGCTGTTTTTCGTGGGTGGAAAAAGAGTCAATGCAAAAATGATGAATATAATAATTGGGAGTACTTAAATGCTATAGAGGATAGTAAGGAAATATTGATCAAAATGTTTATAAAGGAAGGGAAGTATGGGAAACCGTTCAACCTTGTCAAATTGGAAACGAAATACCGTTATTTTTTTAGGAAGTCAGACAATCACTCTTTTAGGTTCATCCTTGGTTCAATATGCCATTATGTGGTATATAACCTTAAACACCCAATCCGGGTTAATGATGACAATCTATATTTTATGCGGTTTTTTACCGACCTTTTTGCTCTCACCTTTTGCTGGTGTCTGGGCAGACCGATACAACAGAAAAATGCTCATTATCCTTTCTGACTTATCCATTGCGTTGGCTACACTTCTTCTCGCCATTGTCCTCTTCATCGGATACCATGCCTTCTGGCTGTTATTTTTGATTGCTGCCATCAGAGCGGTAGGGGGAGGAATCCAAACCCCAGCAATTGCAGCCATCCTGCCCCAATTTGTCCCAAAAGAACATTTGACGAAAGTGAACGGGGCAAATAGCAGCATCCAGTCGATGATCATGCTAATATCACCAATGATTGCTGCAGTTTTATATACATTTGCAAACCTGGAAGTCATTTTACTTGTTGATGTTGTCACAGCTTTTATTGCCTGTTCAATTTTATTGTTCTTTTTCCACATTCCCGTTCATCAAAAGGCAAGGGAAAAACAGGAAATTGGTTATTTTGCCGATTTGAAGGAAGGATTTCGTTTCATTGGCAAACATATGTTTTTAAAACCGTTTTTTATTTTTCTGGCTATTGCCTTTATTCTTGTGGCACCGGTTTCCTTCCTAACACCGATCCAAGTGGCCCGAAAATTTGGTGAAGAAGTATGGCGTCTTACGGGGATTGAAATCGCATTTTCGATCGGGATGCTCTTGGGAGGGGCCATAATTGCTGTTTGGGGCGGATTCAAAAATCGGATTCACACGATCTGTCTTTCTGTCCTCATTACTGGAACTTGTATTTTCAGTTTAGGAATCATCCCTAACTTCTTTATCTACTGTATTTTTATGGGGATTATTGGAATTGCCATGCCGATATTAAATACACCGGCAACGGTCTTGCTCCAGGAAAAGGTGGCACCGGATTTTTTGGGAAGAGTGTTTGGTGTCATGGGAATGATTTCAACCTCCATGATGCCCCTTGGGATGTTGATTTTTGGTCCAATTGCCGATTATATTGAGATTGAATGGTTATTGGTTGCCACTGGGTTGTCTTATTTCCTGATGGGGTTGTTACTGAGTGGGAATAAAGTATTAATAAAGGCAGGGCATTTCGCTGAAAAACAAAATTAGGATTGGAATTTTGGTAGGGGGGTATCTTCAATTGCCGGTAGTTAACAAAAGAACAAAGAGTATAGAGTGGGCAATGGAATATCAAAGGATATTCCGCTGCCCTATATGTAAAGTAGACATGATTATTCAGGAAGAAGGCAGTATTCTCTGTGAGAACCGTCATACCTTTGATATCGCAAGACATGGTTATGTTAATTTTTTAACCCGACCTACGAGTGCAAAATATGAAAAGGAACTATTTGTGGCTAGGAGACGAATAATTGTAGAAGAGAATTTTTTTCAGCCCCTTGATCGAAAATTGGAGGAACTCATCTCGAAGATGGTTCCTCACCATCAAAATCATCATTTTATACTTGATGCAGGCTGTGGGGAGGGATCCCACCTGGCCATCGTCATGAGTTCGTTAAAAAGGAGGGGCAATTCCGATTGGCAAGGAATCGGTATTGATATTACCAAGGAAGGAGTCATTCAGGCTGCCAAAAACTACGGAGACCTATTTTGGTGTGTTGGCGACCTGGCACAGTCTCCCTTTCAGGATCACACTTTTTCATGCATTATCAATATTTTATCTCCATCAAATTACAAAGAGTTCAAGCGTTTGCTCAAACCAGGAGGAATTTTGATAAAAGCCGTTCCCGGTCAAAACTACTTAAAGGAATTGCGGGAAGCCCTTTTTATAAATGAGGAAAAGCAAAAATTTACAAATGAGGAAGTCATTAACCATTTTCGCAGCCAGTTTCATCAAGCTAAGCAGGAGAATTTAATGTACTCGGTTGAACTGAAAAAAGAAGCAATGGAAGATTTATTAAAAATGACCCCATTAACTTGGGGAGTTGAGGAACGTCACGTACAATCCTTTTTGGAAAAAGGAATCCAAAGGGTCACCGTTGAACTGGACCTGTTAATAGGAAAACAAATCTAAAGCTAGTGTTAAATAGTTAAGTAATTTTTTTGCCTGATTCAGGATAATATTTTTTGGCATATGCACTTCCCCGGTCCAAAAAATACGGTATTTAATGATAATGTCTTTTTACATGTACTNAAGGAGGATATATGAAAAGATTTATCGTACGTTTTTCCAAGATTGTCTTAGTACTGATTTTTATTTATATTGGACTCCTTGTTTATTCCACCTACTTTTTTACCTTCAGAGACTTAAAGGGAGAATTGCTCCAGAGACCTGTTATTTCCCCTACAGGCAAATATACCGCCAATGCATATTATAAACCCTATGGAGGGGCAGCCGGGGGCATAAAAGGATGGGTAATGATAAAAGATGATAAGGGGGATGAAAGAATCGTATATTACGGGGAAGCCAATACTGATTTCCGTATGAGATGGATAGATGATCATACATTGTACATAAACAATGAAGAACCTGGATTTCCGGAAGAAAGCAGGAGCGTTAAATTAAATTTGGAAGAAAAAGTGATATACCATGATACCGGGGAAGCATGCAAAAGTTTATTAATGAAAAACGACTATGATAAGTGTTTGAGTAAATAATTCATTGATTCCTTCTTCTTGGAATGCAAAATTTAATTAATTTATAGATTCTAAAGTCTCTATGTTTATTATTAAGGTAAAGGAGAAGTAGCCGTTGGAAAATATCAAAAAGCCTATCTCGAGCCGCCAAAACATATCCTTTCTGCTGCTGCCATCGTCATTAATGAAAACAACGAAATATTATTGATCAAAGGTCCAAAAAGGGGATGGGAAAAGCCCGGTGGCCAGGTTGAAGAAGGGGAATCTCTTATTGAAGCTGCCATTAGGGAAACAAAGGAGGAAGCGGGAATCGATGTGGAGTTCATCCGTTTTTGTGGTGTCTTTCAAAATGTAAAAAAATCAATCTGCAATACGCTTTTCCTTGCTAGACCTGTAGGTATCAAACTTAGCACCTCCTCAGAAAGCCTGGATGTTGGCTATTTTCCAATTGACAAGACACTGAAAATGGTAACCCATGGAATTTTTAGGGACCGCATCGAGCTTTGCCTTGATATAAGCAAACAGCCATTTTTAATAGAATTTTAATTGGAGGATGAATCAAATGGATAATGATGATATAAAGAAAATCAAAAGTATACCCATTAGATTGATTGAACAGGAAGAAGCATCAAAAAACCTGGGAATTATTTTGCCTGGAAGGAATTATACTGTTCAGGCACCATTGCTCCATTTTGCTACAAGGATTCTTTTAAAAAAGGGTTTTGATGTGCTACGCATCAATTACAATTTGAATCTTCCGGAATGGTCTTCATTACATGAAAAGGATTTAGCCGGTAGAATTCAGGATTCCATTCATGACGGAATCAAGAATAATAACTACAATAATATCTATATTGTCGCTAAATCCATCGGAACCATTTATTTAAGCTATTTGCTTGAAGATTCCAGATGGAAGGATGCGAAACTGGTATGGCTAACCCCTCTCCTTCAGAGTGACGACGTGTATCATACAATGCTTGAGGCAACGAATAAAGGAATTTGTATTATCGGAAATAAGGACTATTGTTATATTGAGGAGCGGATTGATCAATTGATATATAATAAGAACCTTGCATTATCGATAGCGGATAAAGGTAACCATATTTTGGAAATTCAGGACGATCCAATAAAATCCATTGATCTATTAAAAAAGGTTGTAATGGATATGAATGAATTTATTCAGTATGAAAAAGCATTAAGAAATTGAACGGGGAAATCGGATAAGAATTACCCGTTTTTTGGTGATGATCGATTAAGGAAGAGTAATATTAATTGCTTAATATTAGGACTTGTAGCCTTGGAAGAAAATCAGTCTCTGATACTACAAAGAATGATGAAATATAACTTCGAATCGTATTAATAAAGACTCATCAGACGAGTAAAACCGTAAAGAGTTTGCTCGTTTTTTCATAATTAAAATAATATAATACAAATATAGGTCTGCATTCCAAAAATATTTTGAGAAAGGTAAGGACTTTAAAGATGAATAAAACAACTTTATACATTGTGAGACACGGGCAAACCGAATGGAATCAAGAAGGAAGATTGCAGGGGCATATGGATTCCCCATTAACGAAATTGGGAGAATTGCAGGCTAGAAGTTTATATGAGCCATTAAAAAATGTTCAATTTGATTGTATATACTCGAGTCCAAGCCTAAGAGCGCTTCACACTGCAGAACTTATAACCGGTAACAAAAAAGGGGAAATCGTAAAAATTGATGAATTTAAAGAAATTTATTTTGGAGAATGGGAAGGACAGCTTGAGAAGAATTTGGAGAAGAAATTTCCGGAACAGTTTACCCCCTTCAAGGAAGCCCCTCATCTTTATCGAAATGATTCTGGTGAGTCCTTTTTTGACGTTCAAAAACGAGTATTACCAAAACTTAGCGAAATCATTAATAAACATACCGGTTCAAATATTTTGATTGTTGCCCATAACGTTGTAATAAAAATCATTCTTGCCCATTTCCAGGATAGTCCCATGGCAGATATCTGGAAACTGCCACCCATTAAGCCGGCAAGCTTAAGCAAGGTAGAAATAATGGATGATATCCCTAAAATCTTGCTTTTCGGAGACATATCCCATTATAAGGATCAGTTATAATTTGCATATTATTTGATCTCCTCCAAAAATGACCGTAACCCTAATTTGAGTATGCATAGCTAGTTTAAGTTTTTTAAATAGAAAAATGGAAGATTTTTAGGGAGTAGGATCAATCATTCATGAACCTAAAGTGAAAAAAGGGAATGGATACCATTAGTTCTTTGGGAATCATCAATAATAAGATTATGTTAACTTAAATGCTAGCTAAGTCATAATTAAGCAGGGAGAGAATGAAAAAATGGGTTACAGCTGGCAAACATGCCCTTTGAAAATAAAGAACAGGATTATTGATTTAAAAGATGAAATGAAAACGGTGTTGGATGGTAATTTTGAAGGATTTTACTTACATGGGTCACTGGCCATGGGAGGATTTAACCCTATTCGAAGCGATATTGATATATTGGTTATTACATCAAATCCTATTGATATGAAGCAAAAAAGATCATTGGCACGGTTGTTCCTGGATTTTTCCAACAATCCTAATCCAATCGAGATTAGTATTCTAAATCAAAGTCAATTATCTCCTTGGCGGCATCCCTGTCCCTATGATTTCCATTATAGCGAAGCTTGGAGAAAGAGATACGAAGAGGATCTAATGAAGGGATCCCATCATTTCATTAAGGATGGCTGCCATACCGACCCGGATATAGCAGCGCATATAACCATGACCTATCATAGAGGGATTTGTGTAGAAGGGAAAGGAATCAAGGATGTTTTCCAAAAGGTTCCGGATAAAGATTTTCTATCCTCAATTCTCGGGGATTTTCATGATTGCTTGGAAAATATAGAAAAAGATCCGATATATTGTTCCTTGAATATGATCCGGGTTTATTGGTACCTTAAAGAAGGCGTTCTTTCATCAAAGGAAGAAGCTGGAAAGTGGGCGATGTATTCTCTACCCCGTGAATTACAAAAGGTGATTCAAAAGGTAATGACGATTTATGTAAGTGAACATAAGGAAGGATTGCTTGAAAAAGAAGAACTGGTTTTATTTAAAAAAACTCTTTCAAAACAGATTCATCAATTTCTTAATTCTTAGCCTACTATTTTTCCATATTTTGTATAAATCGGACGGAAAAAATATGAAACACACAAAAGGAGCAAACAGATGAAAAGACATATCCTTGCAATATCAGGCGGCGGTTTTTCTGAAGAGGATCAAGCGTTTATCGACGAATATTTATTGAAAATCCCGAGAAATAAAGAGAAATTAAAGATAGCCTTTGTCCCTACTGCCAGTCATGATGATGAAAACTATATTAACAAATTTTATAAAGCTTTTGAAAGAGAAAATCCAATGCACTTGACCGTAAACGATATGATATCATTTGGAATTCAAAATCAAGTAAAATCATTGGACATTATTTACGTAGGTGGTGGGGATACCCGGTATATGGTTGAAACATGGAAAAAAACAGGCTTCGATAAAGTACTTATCAATGCTTATCAAGAGGGTGTAATTTTAGCTGGAATTAGCGCTGGAGCCATGTGCTGGTTTGATACTTGTTTCAGTCTAAAGCAAGAAGAGGAGTTCGAAGTTTTTAATGGGATTGGCATATTGAATGGTTGTCTATGCCCCCATTACAATGATGAAAATGTAAGACGTGTTTTCAATAAGTGGTCAAAAAGCCATCAATTAAGACCTCTATATGCTCTTGAAGATAATGAAAATTTACATTTCATAAATGAAAAGTTAGTAGCAAAAATTACTACATAGGTG
>NICF_comb_assmDRAFT_10000572_pt1 | contig 31095 bp, 24 predicted proteins | sample NewIslPassag4_SG_FD_11279 | JGI IMG/M metagenome (IMG submission 11279)
CCATCGTTCAAGGAAAAATTAGTTGTTCCATGACAAAACTGTCACCTTGTATTCACCGTAAAGTCATTTTCGGGGAATATAGTAAAAGAAAAAATAGAGTAGGAAGGAAATGTTTGTTATGGAAATTGTACGAGTTGAACATTTATCGAAAATATATGGAAAAGGAGAAACCGCGGTTAAAGCTTTAGATGATGTTTCCTTTTCCGTGAAGAAAGGTGAATTTATTGCGATTATCGGTCCTTCCGGATCAGGGAAGTCGACCCTGCTTCATTTGTTGGGTGGGGTGGATAGGCCGACATCCGGAAAAGTTTTCATTGAAAACACGGATATTTATAGCTTAAATGAAACGAATCTGGCCATTTTCCGGAGAAGGCAAATTGGTTTGATTTACCAATTCTATAACTTGATTCCCGTATTAACCGTGGAGGAAAATATTACTTTGCCTATTCTTTTGGATGGCCATCAGGTAGACCGGGAACATTTTGAAAAAATCATAACGGTCTTGGGACTGGAAAATCGGCTTCATCATCTGCCCAATCAGCTTTCCGGAGGACAGCAGCAACGGGTTTCCATTGGACGGGCATTGATGAATCAGCCCGCCTTGATGCTTGCCGATGAACCGACCGGGAATCTCGACAGCAAAAATTCTGCGGAAATCATTGAGCTTTTGAAAATGTTCAATAAGACATTGAAACAAACCTTGATCGTGATTACCCACGATGAACGGATAGCTCTGCAAGCAGACCGGATCCTTTCCATTGAGGATGGAAGAATAAAAAAGGATGAGGTGATCCGGAAATGAACATCATGAATAAATTGACATTACGGACATTAAAGGAAAACAAAAGACGGTCAATAATCACCGTGATCGGCGTCATAATTTCCGTAGCCATGCTTACCGCTGTAAGTACCATTGCCACTTCTTTCATGGATGCCATGCAGCGGCAGGAAATCGCCAATAATGGCGAGTGGCATGTACAGTTCGGGGGTGTCAAGCGAGAACAGATTGATTCCATTGTCAATGATGATCAAACGAAAGATGCTTTTCTTACCCGTCCGTTAGGTTATTCCTATCTGGAAGGAAGTGGAAATGAACATAAACCCTATTTGTATGTTCGTCAGTTCGATCCAAAAGCATATGACTATATGCAAGTAAAGCTGGTGGAAGGAAGGCTCCCGCAAGCAAGCGGGGAAGCAGTCATTACACAGGACATTCTGTTGGATGCTGGGGTTGACCTGAAAATTGGTGATATCCTGGATTTGGAAGTGGGAGAACGGTATCTTAAGGGATCCCAGGGGGAGGAAATGGACCAAAGCTGGCCTGTAAACCGTGATGGGGATAAGAACCTCGAAACCCTGGTCAATACACAATCAATGGAATTTAAAATCGTTGGTATTATTGAAACTCCCAAATGGGAATTTTCCTGGTCACCCGGATATACCGTCCTTGCCCATCTTGAACGGGGTGAGCTTAATCCGGATGATACCGTGGATGTAAACGTAATTGCCAAACATTTAAATCGTTCCCTTTTTTCTGAAGCAGATCACCTTGCAAATGATGCCAAAGTTGCAAAAGTGACATTTAATTCTGGTTTATTGCGCACGTATGGTGTGATGGATAACGACAATTTAAATGCCGTCATGTACAGCATTGTCGGTATTTTGATGGCGGTCATCATGATTGGCTCGATTTCCCTGATCTATAACGCCTTTGCCATTTCCGTATCCGAACGGGCCCGTTATTTAGGAATGTTATCCAGCATTGGGGCAACGAAAAAGCAAAAACGGAATTCCGTCTTCTATGAAGGGGCAATTATTGGAGTAATCAGTATTCCCCTTGGAATTGGAATCGGAATATTGGGGATTTGGCTGACATTCCAATTTATCAATACCTATCTGTCAAGTGCCTTGTTTGACATGACGGAAAAACTCAGGGTAGTCGTAACCCCCGGGGCCCTTCTCCTTTCAGTATTGGTATCTGTTTTCACCATTTTCATTTCTGCTTTTATTCCGGCAAGAAAGGCATCAAAAATTTCTGCCATAGATGCCATACGTCAGACCCAGGATATTAAGTTAACCCAAAAGCAAGTGAAAACCTCAAAACTGATTCGTAAATTATTTGGGTTTGAAGCGGAAATTGGACTGAAAAATCTGAAAAGAAATAAACGGAGATACTTGGCTACCGTATTTTCCATCGTAATCAGTATTGTTTTATTTATGACCGTTTCCTATTTTACGGATAACCTGAAAAAATCCTATGAGCTGACCAACCTGGAAGATGATTCGGATATATTTGTGACCAGTTATGATAACGACCAAAAGGAGTTTCGCCAGGCGGCGGATGAGATTATCCGATTTGATGAGGTTACAAAGGCAAGCCTTATGCTAAGGAACTATAATATGTACACAAAAGTAGATAAGTCCAAACTGGGCAAAGTGTATTTGGATTGGTATGAAAACAATCCTTATTATGAAGATCCGGGGGGTTTTACCGTCACTCTCTATGGATTATCTGATGAAAGCCTGAAATCCTATATGGAAGAAGCGGGCATAAAAGCCGATTTCTCAACAAACGAAGGAATTCCGGCTGTCGTAGTTAATTCCAACAAATATCGGGATCAGGAGGATAGAAGATTTGTTGGGGGTAAGGTTTTTGAAGGGGAAATCGGTGATACATTGGAAATAGCTTCAATGGTTTGGGAAGAAGATAAGGAGGAACCGTCCAAAATTCCTGCCGGCACGCTAACGGTAGTTGGGCTTACGGATGTTCTTCCCCTTGGTGCAACGAAAACCAATTATCCCAATGAGTTGACGATAATCGTATCGGAAGAGGATTTTTGGCAACTGGTCAAAAAAGAAGAAAACTACATGAATTATGAACTCTATTTATATAGCAACAATCCCTCCTCAACTGTAGAGAAAATTGAGGATTTGAACATTAGCGGTTTGTATGTTTTCAATAAAGCGAAGGAGATGGAAAGGGGCAGACAGTTTATCATCATGATGAATGTCTTTATCTATGGATTTATCTCCCTGATTACGGCCATTTCCGTCGCAAACATATTTAACACAATAACGACCAGCATCGCCCTAAGGAAACGGGAGTTTGCCATGTTGAAATCCGTGGGCATGACTCCAAAGGGTTTTAATAAAATGATCAATTATGAAAGTCTATTTTATGGGATAAAAGCATTGCTTTACGGATTGCCGATCAGTTTCCTCATTCTGTATGGGGAATACAGATCCTTCCAAAACAGCTTTGTCTATAGCTTTGAAATTCCCTGGAAATCCTTGATCATTGTCGTTTTGTCGGTCTTTATTATAGTAGGTTCGGCGATGATCTACTCTTCTGCCAAAATTAAAAAGGAAAATATTATTGAAGGATTGAGACAGGAGAATCTATAATCGATAAAGAAAAGTTGATCATACCCGGATGCATCTCGTGGAAAACTTTTCTTTTGAAAATAGCAACTGGTTAGATATGAAAGGAGAAGGAGAGTTTTTGGCTCAAATTCTCCTTTTTTTGTTGCAAGAAATATTTTTAATTTAATATGATGTTCCTTCCATAACCATGCTAAGATATATATAAAGATTTCAAAAAAATGATAAAATTACCATTTTTTTGCGGAACTTTCATTTGTGTTTCCTTTTTTAAAAAGAAAAAGTTTATAAGGGGGATGGTTATGGAGATTGTTCGGGTTGAGAATCTATCGAAGATTTATGGAAAGGGAGAAACAGCGGTTCGGGCATTGAATGATGTTTCTTTTACTGTAAATAGAGGAGAGTTCATTGCCATAGTCGGTCCCTCCGGTTCGGGGAAATCAACCCTTCTTCATTTATTGGGAGGAGTGGACCGGCCCATATCCGGAAAGGTGTTAATTGAAAATACGGATATATATAATTTAGATGAAACAAAACTTGCCATTTTTAGAAGAAGACAGATCGGATTAATCTATCAATTTTATAATCTAATCCCGGTTTTGACAGTGGAGGAAAATATTACCCTGCCCCTCCTTTTGGATGGCCAAAAGGTGGACAAGAACCATTTTGAACATATTGTTACATCCCTCGGTTTATCAGACCGGCTTAACCATTTGCCAAATCAATTGTCCGGTGGTCAGCAACAACGGGTTTCCATAGGACGGGCCCTAATCAACAATCCGGCTTTAATGCTGGCGGATGAACCGACAGGAAATTTGGACAGCAGAAACTCGGCGGAAATTATCAATTTATTGAAAATGTTTAATAAAACATTGAACCAGACGTTAATTGTGATTACCCATGATGAACGAATTGCCCTTCAAGCTGACCGGATCCTGACAATTGAAGACGGCTGCATCCAAAGGGATGAGGTGATTCAAAAATGAACATCATGAATAAACTGACCTTAAGAGTTTTGAAGGAAAATAAACGGAGAACCCTTATTACAATTATCGGGGTCATTATTTCCGTAGCGATGCTTACCGCTGTCAGTACCATTACCAGTTCTTTCCTTGATACCATTCGCAGACAAATCATTGCCTATAGTGGGGAATGGCATGTCCAATATGGCGGTGTAAAAAAAGATAAGCTGGAATACATTGTCCTTGATGAAAATACAAAAGCTTTCTTCCTATCCCGGCCATTGGGCTATGCCCTGCCAAGAGAAAGCCCGGAAGAATTTTCCTATTTTTACCTGCAGCAGTTTAACGAAGAAGCTTTTCGATACATGCAAGTTAAGCTTGTGGAGGGGCGCTTGCCAAAATCAGGGGAAGAGGTGGTTATTTCCAAAAGGTTACAATCAGAATCCGGGTTTGACTTAAAGGTTGGAGACACCCTATCTGTACAGGTGGGAGAACTTTTATTTGATGCTCCTTTTTTTGAAGGTTTGATTATTGATCCGGGGGATTTTTCTAATGAAATTGATTTAAAGAACATTGGGTCATTTATAAATACCCGTCCAATAGATTTAAAAGTGGTTGGCATCATAGAAACCCCAAAATGGGAGTATTTGATGTCCGATGGAGGATATTCGGTTCTATCTTTCTTGGATGAGGAAAAGCTGGCATCTGATGATATGTTGAATGTTTTTGTAATAGGAAAAAAATTAACCCCTTCCCTTTATTCTGATGCCGAAGATCTTGCAGAGGATTTGGGAATAAAAGAAGTCTTCTTTAATAATGATTTATTGTTCTTTCATGGTGTAGCCCAGTATGATAATGTGAATTCCTTTTTATTTGGCATAATCGGTATTTTGATAACGATCATCGTTATCGGGTCTGTTGCCCTTATTTATAATGCCTTTGCAATATCCGTTTCCGAGCGAGCCAGTCATTTAGGGATGTTGACCAGCATTGGGGCAACAAAAAAGCAAAAACGAAATTCGATTTTCTTTGAGGGAGCCGTCATTGGCTTGATCAGCATTCCCCTTGGGGTTATTACCGGTATACTGGGAATTTGGGTGACTTTTTATTTTATCAACACATATTTACCCGGGGCTTTATTTGGGATGACAGAAAAACTCCGGGTGGTGGTGACACTGAAATATTTGATTTTGTCTATTGCCGTTTCGATTTTTACTATTTTCATTTCAGTCTGTATTCCTGCCATTAGAGCATCGAGAATTTCCGCTATTGATGCCATCCGTAAAGTTAGGGACGTGAAGCTAACACGAAAACAGGTGAAAACATCTAAGCTTGTCCGAAAATTATTTGGTTTTGAAGCTGAAATTGGACTGAAAAACTTAAAGAGAAATAAGCGGAGATATCAGGTAACCGTATTTTCCATCGTAATCAGCATCATTTTGTTTTTGACGGTTTCTTATTTTACGGAAAACCTGAAGAAGTCCTATGATCTGAGCAGATTGGAAGATGATTCGGATTTAATCATCTATCCGGGATATGAAACTGCTACACGAACAGAAGCCCGGGATGCAATGGATGAAATCATGAAGTTTGACGATGTGACAGAGGCCAGTCTATTATTTTCCACCTATATTAGTATCAATACAAATGTGGAACAGGAAAATCTTGGACGGGTTTATAGGGATTGGTATGAATCCCAAAGCAAGTTGGGAGAAGAGTCCTGGTTTGAAATGATCGGAAAGGAGTTGGGCTATTTTAACATAACTTTATATGGACTGGAGGAAGAAAGTCTGAAGGCTTACATGAAAGAAGCCGGTATCCGGGCAGATATGTCCCCGACCGATGCCATTCCTGGTATTATTGTCAATGTAACCCGATATTACGACTACGAAGAAAATAAATATGTGGAAGGTAAAGTATTTGAAGGGAAGGTCGGGGATACATTGGAATTACAGTCGGTTGTGTGGGATGAAGAAAAGGAAGAAGCAGTTAATTCCGCCATCGGAACTTTATATATTGCGGGTCTGGCAGATACCCTTCCATTGGGTGCAGATTTTCCTTATGTCCCGAACCAGTTGAGTATCATTGTGTCGGAAGAGTCCTTTTTTGACCTGATTGAAAAATCAGAGGACTTTAATTCCTATGAATATCCCTATGATTTTCAGCTAAGCCTAAAAAGCAACAATCCGGATAAGACCGAAGAGGAAATCATGAATTTGAATGTTGACGGATTGAATGTATACAATAGGGCGAAACAGAATGAAAACGTAAAGCAACTTTCGATTATGATTAGTGTGTTTATATATGGATTTATAGGATTGATCACAGCCATCTCGATTGCCAATATCTTTAATACAATTTCTACCAGTGTGGCCTTAAGAAAACGGGAATTTGCCATGTTAAAATCCGTCGGTATGACCCCGAAGGGATTTAATAAAATGATTAAATATGAAAGCATTTTTTACGGTATCAAGGCACTGTTATACGGTTTGCCGATCAGTTTTCTCATCATGTATTGGGAATACCGGATTTTCCAGGACAGTTTTGAATATGGTTTGGAATTCCCCTGGAAATCCATTCTCATTGTCATTTTATCTGTCTTTCTTATCGTCGGCTCAAGCATGCTGTATTCTTCAGCCAAAATCAAAAAGGAGAACATTATTGATGGCATGAGGCAGGAAAATATATAATTATGGAAAACAAGGCAAGAGGAATTGTGATTTCGTTCCTGCTTGCCTTTTTCTCTTGGAAAAAGCAAGGTAAGGGTTTGTATGAAAATTCCTTTTTAAATCTGTTTTATCTGAAAAGTGACAAAATAGTCATCTTTATTTTCACCTGAAAGTCATATTTGTCTGATACATTACAGGTTAATAAGAGGTAAGAAGGAGGAAATGTCATGGAAATCGTTCGGGTGGAAGGTCTTTCGAAAATATATGGAAAAGGGGAAACGGCGGTAAAAGCTCTTGATAATGTATCCTTTACCGTAAATAAAGGAGAATTTATTGCCATTGTAGGTCCCTCCGGTTCGGGGAAATCGACCCTTCTGCACCTTTTGGGAGGGGTGGATCGGCCAAGTTCCGGAAAGGTTTTTATCGATAATACCGATATTTATAGCTTGAACGAAACGAATTTGGCAATCTTCCGCCGTAGGCAAATAGGGCTTGTTTATCAGTTTTATAATTTAATTCCGGTACTAACCGTTGAAGAAAATTTGACTTTGCCCCTTCTTTTGGACGGTCATCAGGTGAACAAGGAACATTTTGAAAAGATCGTTTCGGTCTTAGGGTTACGGGATCGGTTGAACCATCTTCCAAACCAGCTTTCGGGTGGACAACAACAACGGGTATCGATCGGTCGGGCACTTATGAACAATCCTGCATTGATGCTTGCGGATGAACCCACCGGAAACCTGGATAGTAAAAACTCCAGCGAAATCATGGATTTTTTAAAAATGTTCAATAAAACCTTAAAACAGACGTTAATAGTAATAACCCACGATGAACGGATTGCCCTCCAGGCAGATCGGATTATATCCATTGAAGATGGCCGAATCAAGAGCGATGAGGTGATCCGAACTTGAATATTATGAACAAATTAACATTAAGGACCTTGAAAAAGAATAAACGTAGGACGGTTATTACGATCATTGGGGTCATTATTTCTGTTGCCATGATTACAGCGGTAAGTACAATCGTTGTTTCTTTCATGGATCTTTTTCAACGGGAAGAAATGGCAGTTAGCGGAAAGTGGCATGTCCGTTATAAAGACGTCAATAAAAATCAACTGGAAGATATTCTGGAAGATGCCAATACGAAACACGTTTTCATAACCAGGGATTTAGGTTATGCCGAATTGGAAGGGAGCAAAAATGAATACAAACCGTATTTATTCCTACAAGAATTCAATATGACCGCCTTTCGCTATTTCCCTGTCCGTTTAATCGAAGGAAGGCTTCCCCTAGCGCCGAATGAAGTGATCATTTCTCAGCATATTAAAGACAACGGAAAGGTAAAGTTAGAAATCGGTGACAGCCTAATGATTGAGGTGGGGGAACGCTTTTATGAAGATCCTGATTTTGATGATGTAAAACTCGATCAAATGTGGAGCTTAAATGCTTTGGATGGCCAAAATCTTGAGAAAATCGTGAACAGCTCGCCGATGAAGTTTACCATTGTAGGAATCATGGAGCGCCCCAACTGGGAACCGTTTACAGCTCCAGGGTATACGATTGTCACCTATCTGAATGAGGCTAATCTTCAGCCGGGGGATCAATTTGATGTCTATGTTTTTCTAAAAAAAGTGAATAGGTCGGTTTTTTCGGATGTCGAGGCTACGGCAAAAGAATTGGGAATTAAGGATGTAGAACTTAATGAAATTCTTTTACGTTGGTATGGAATTACTGATGATGATAATTTCAAATCTTTCATGTTTAGCATTGCGGGTATTCTAATGATGATTATCCTTGTCGGTTCGGTATCCTTAATCTATAATGCCTTTGCCATTTCTGTTTCGGAGCGGGCGAGATACTTAGGTATGTTGTCTAGTGTCGGAGCGACAAAAAAACAAAAAAGAAATTCCGTCTTTTTTGAAGGAATCGTGATTGGACTCATCAGTATACCAATCGGTATTTTGGCAGGAATATTAGGGATTGGTGCGACCTTCCTATTTCTGAATTCGATCTTGGAGGACGCCCTTGGGACAACCCAATCCCTCCGGATCATTGTCACCCCCTGGTCTCTTTTGGTGGCGATCATTGTCTCTTTTCTGACCATATTTATTTCCGCTTATATTCCTGCAAAAAAGGCTTCAAAAATATCAGCCATTGACGCCATTCGGCAAACTCAGGATGTAAAATTGACCCGAAAGCAAGTAAATACGTCAAAATTCATTCGAAAATTATTCGGCTTCGAGGGAGAAATTGGGCTGAAAAATTTGAAAAGGAATAAAAGAAGGTACCAGGCAACGGTTCTTTCCCTTGTCATCAGCATTGTTTTATTTTTGTCTATCGCCTATTTTACCAATAACCTACAAAAAGCTTATGAAATGACAATATCCGATAGAATGTACGATATCCATGTCATGTTTTCCGGGGTTGAAGAGAATGTGGATCAACGGAAAGCGGCAGAGTTGATCATGGAATTCGAAGATGTAACCGATTCAGCCCTAATGATATCTTCCTATGTTCGAACAAATGTGGAAGAAAGGATGCGAGGCAAGGTCTATTTGGATTGGTTAAAAGAGGTGGAAGAGTACTATGCAGGGNCCCATAACCAATATGAAGTTGAATTGTATGGTTTATCTGAAAAAAGTCTGAATGCTTATATGGAAAAAGCGGGAATTGAGGATTTTGCTTCCGGGGAAAAACCAAAAGCCATTGTTATAAATACAGTCCGCTATCGGGATGAAGAAATGAAAAAATATGTTGAAGGGAAAAACTTAGAAGGAAAAGTTGGAGATCGATTGGGTTTGTTCATGCAAAATTGGACCCAAGAAGGAGAGGCAAAGATCATTGATCTTGGCGAAGTGGAAATTGCCGCTTTAACGGATCAATTGCCTATCGGAATTTCCCGGGAAAATCTTCCGAATTCTCTAAGGATCATTGTGTCGGAAAAGGATTTTTTGCAGATGGTCAAACAAGAAAACCATCAATACCATTTATATTTAGCAAGTACTAACCCATCAAAAACCCAAAAAGAAATTGAAAATCTTAATTTGGAAAATGTGCAAATTTACAATGTCCATGAATCAATTCAGGGTGAAAGACAATTTACTTTAATGCTGTCTGTTTTTATTTATGGGTTCATTACCCTTATTACCGCCATATCAGTGGCCAATATTTTTAACACGATTACCACCAGTATTGCCCTCCGGAAAAGAGAGTTTGCCATGTTAAAATCCGTCGGCATGTCTCCAAAAAGTTTTAATAAAATGATGAATTATGAAAGCATTTTTTACGGGTTAAAGGCTCTTCTCTATGGGCTTCCTATAAGCATTGCCATCATGGTATTGGAGTATTTGGCTTTCCAGGAAAGCTTTGTCTACCATTTTCAATTGCCATGGACGGAAATCATCGTTACCATCCTCGTCGTATTTTTCATCGTTGGGTCGGCGATGCTGTATTCCTCAGCTAAAATTCGAAAGGAAAATATTATTGAAGGATTAAGGCAGGAAAATATTTAATTCCTAGATCCATCTTTACACTATAATGCACCTCCATAAATTGGCTATTTCCCAATGGAGGTGCATTTTCCAGTTTTATTCAGAAAAAACTTTCTACAGGGTTAACGGTTTGTCCTAGGGGACGGAGAGGTGCTGTATTCCCGATCGGACTTAAATAAAAGACCTAAATTAATTAAACCGCTGATACCTACAATTCCATAAATGATTCGGGATAAGGCAGAATCTTGACCGCCAAAAATGGCTGCCACTAAATCATATTGAAAAAATCCAATTAGACCCCAGTTGATTGCACCGATAATCGTAAAGAGCAATGCGATTCTTTGTAACGCACTCATGAAATATCCTCCTTCAGAATGAAAATAGGTTCATTCATAGAATGAGAAAAATTGTCCCATTCTATGCATATCCCGGTTATTTCTTGAATTGAATCTTGAAATATTGTTCACAATCTTATGGATGTTTATAATGGGAATTAAAGGAGGGAAATTATGCGGAATTTTACATTTTGGAATCCAACAAAATTAATTTTTGGAAGAGGTCAAGTTGATCAATTAAGAAATGAAATACCAAAGTACGGGAAAAAAGTACTAATCGTTTATGGTGGTGGCAGCATCAAGCGAAATGGACTGTATGACGAAGTTTTAAGGGAACTAAATGAAATTGGTGCAGAAGTTCATGAGCTGTCCGGTGTTGAACCGAATCCAAGAATTTCCACAGTCCGAAAAGGTGTCGAAATTTGCAAAAAGGAACAAATTGACTTTTTGCTGGCAGTTGGCGGCGGTAGTGTCATCGACTGTACGAAACTAATCGCTGTCGGGGCTAAATATGAAGGGGATCCATGGGATATTGTCATGAAAAAAACCAATCCCACTGAAGCCTTGCCCCTTGGAACTATTTTGACCCTTGCCGCAACCGGTTCCGAAATGAATTCCGGCTCTGTCATTACGAATTGGGAAACAAAGGAAAAGTATGGTTGGGGTTCACCCCTTGTCTTCCCGAAGTTTTCCATACTGGATCCGGTTTATACTTTTACCGTACCAAAGGATCAGACGGTTTATGGCATTGTGGACATAATGAGCCATGTGTTTGAACATTACTTCCATTTGGATGAAAATACACCTTTGCAAGATCGGTTCCTTGAATCCTTGTTGTTGACGGTTATTGAGACCGCACCGAAATTAATAGAAGATCTGGAAAATTATGAGCTGAGGGAAACCATATTATATTGCGGAACGATGGCTTTAAATGGGATGTTGCAAATGGGCTTTAAAGGGGATTGGGCTACCCATAATCTCGAGCATGCTGTATCTGCCGTTTATGATATTCCCCATGGTGGAGGACTCGCAATCCTGTTTCCGAACTGGATGAAACATACCATCGTAAAAAATCCTTCCCGATTCAAGCAATTGGCGGTAAGGGTTTTCGGTGTGAATCCAGCTGGTAAATCCGATCTTGAAGCAGGTCTTGAAGGAATCGAACGCCTACGGGAATTCTGGAATTCTATTGGTGCACCGAGTCGCCTGGCGGATTACGGCATTGATGACACCAAAATGGATGTCCTTGTCGATCGTGCCATGAGAAGAGGACCTTTTGGAGTGTTTGCAGTATTAGATGCAAAAGATGTTGAAGAGATTTATCGGGCATCTTTATAATTCCAAAGAGCCTCTTGATTCAACAAATTTTCTATCTTTTTCCACCCCGCTACTTGCGAAGTGGACAATCATTCTGTAAAGTAAATTTTGAACAAATTAATGGAGGTTTCATGATGACACATATTGCTTTTGACTACTCCAAGGCGCTGAAGTTCTTTGGAGAACACGAATTGAAGCAAATGAAAAATTTGGTCAAAACCTGCCATCGGATGCTACATGAAGGAACCGGTGCAGGGAGCGACTTCCTTGGCTGGATTGATCTGCCGGTCAATTACGATAAAGAAGAATTCGACCGAATTCTAAAAGCGAAGGAAAAAATCCAAAACAATAGCGATGTTCTTGTGGTTATTGGAATTGGTGGATCCTATCTTGGCGCACGGGCAGCGATTGAAATGTTAAACCACAGTTTCTACAATGCGTTGCCTAAAGAAAAACGGAAAACTCCGCAAGTTATTTTTGTCGGAAACAATATTAGTTCTACATACATGACGGATGTCATTGACCTGCTGGAAGGAAAAGATTGGTCCATCAACGTCATTTCAAAATCCGGAACCACAACCGAACCGGCTCTTGCCTTCCGTGTATTCCGGAAATTGCTGATCGACAAATACGGAAAAGCTGAAGCAAAAAACCGAATTTTTGTCACTACCGATAAAGCACGCGGCGCCTTGAAAACCTTGGCTACAGAAGAAGGATACGAAACCTTTGTCGTTCCTGATGATATCGGTGGCAGATATTCTGTATTAACCGCTGTTGGTCTCCTTCCGATTGCAGTAAGCGGCGTGGACATTCAGGCTATGATGGATGGCGCCAGAAAAGCCCGGGAAGATTTCAGCAAAGAAGATTTGGAAGAAAACTTGGCATACCAATATGCTGCGATCCGCAATATTTTGTACAACAAAGGAAAAACCATCGAAATGCTCATTAATTATGAGCCCGGCCTTCAATACTTTGCCGAATGGTGGAAACAATTATTTGGCGAAAGTGAAGGTAAGGATCAAAAGGGGATTTACCCTTCATCCGCCAATTTCTCTACCGATCTTCACTCCTTAGGCCAATATGTCCAAGAAGGCCGTAGGGATATATTTGAAACGGTCATTAAGGTGGAAAAGGCACGCCATGAGATTGTCATTGAAAAAGAAGATGTTGATCTCGATGGGCTGAATTATTTGGCTGGAAAAACGGTTGATTTTGTCAATACAAAAGCCTTTGAAGGTACCATCTTGGCCCATACGGACGGAAATGTTCCGAATCTTGTTGTTTCCATACCGGCAATGGATGCTTATACCTTTGGCTACCTTGTTTATTTCTTTGAAAAGGCCTGTGCCATCAGCGGCTACTTACTCGGGGTTAATCCCTTCGACCAACCTGGGGTGGAAGCATACAAAGTAAACATGTTTGCTCTCCTCGGAAAACCTGGGTATGAAGATAAAAAGGCCGAATTGGAAAAACGTCTGAAATAGAAGAAAAAATATGAACCGGTCCTTTCATGGACCGGTTTTCATTTGAAAGGAAAACTTATGTTTCTTTCCCCTTACTTTCCTCGATAAACAATAATTGGTCGCCAGGCTGGATCCACTCTGTTGGGCTTGGATTCATGATTGTTTTTTGCCCCCGAATTAACCCGATTAATATCTTTTTTTCATTTAATAGGAAGGACTGAACCTTCCCAAAAACTTGGCCAGAGTAGGGATGGGATTCCAACAAATCCAAATTCGCCTCTTGCAGTTGGCTGACAAAATCCAATAATGCTTTTGAAATGCCATGATTGTACATGGTTTGAAACATGAGGGAACTTGTGAATTGATTGGTAGGTATAACTTCATCAGCTCCCGCCCTTTTTGCATTGGCGATTTGGTCGGAAGTTAAGATTTCAGCAATGCAATAGATGTTGGGAGCAAGGCCTTTGATTGTGATGATTGTTAATATGGTTTGCATATCCGCTTCGATTTCCTTTTTTTCTGCATTAGCGGTGATTAAAACAACCTCGGCCCGTTTGATATTTGCCTTCCGCAAGATATCCTCAGAATAGGGTTCACCGTGGATAAAATAAAGATTCATTTCCTTTTCCAACGGATTCTTTTCCAAACTGGCATCCACCAGAATAACAGGTTTGTCCGGATTCTTTTTCAGAGAGTGATATATGATCTCCCGGGATCGCTCATTCCACCCAATAACAATAAAATGTCGGTCGACATTCACTTTCATCGTCCCTTTCATAAGACTGTTTTGTTTTTTTACCGTTGTGGCTGCCAGAGCCGCAAAGTAGCTGGATACAAAGCCTACTCCAATGATCACCAACAAAATCCCAAAAATCCTTCCAGCAATCGTACTAGGAACATAGTCTCCGTAGCCGATGGTGGAAGCGGTGATGATTGCCCACCAAACCCCATCAAAAACCGTTAGGAATCGATTCGGCTCGAGAAAATGGATGATGGAACCAAAAATAAGCAGGATACTTGAAGCGAACATGAATAACCGTAAGACATAAGGAAATCGCCGAAATCTTCTTATGATCCATCCGAACATAGAGGACACCATCCCGATGATTTGCTTTCTAAATATTTTCTGTTATTTTTGGAAAGAAAACCCCAAGGTTTAGGAGTTGTTCTTTTATATCTATGTATCCAAATGCTCTTCCATGGGAGATGTCCAATTTCTAGTTTCAAAATCCGTTTCTCGTCGTATAATAAAATGACAATATTGTCTGGGCTTCAAAGGCTTGGTCACGGGAGGGTTTATGATGAATGTAATTGATCTTCATTGCGATGCGTTATCAAAATTATCTGCCAGTAAAGGAACACTTAATTTTGCTGATTCGGCGGAACTGGACGTAAACAAGGACCGGCTGAAAAAGGGGAAAATTAAGGCTCAAGCCTTTGCGATTTTTGTGGAAGAACTGAACACGGATCAACAATTCCAGGAAGCCCTAAATCAGATCGACTATTTTTACCGGGAAGTTCTCGGGAAAAATCCTGAGATGAAGCAAATAAAGAGATGGGAAGATTTTGAGAATTTACAGGATGGAGAAATAGGGGCTTTTTTAACCTTAGAAGGGGTAGATTGCATCGGGAACGACCTGTCCAAATTAAGGGTTCTCTTTGAACTTGGTGTTATGTCCGTTGGCTTGTGTTGGAACCATGCAAATTTGGCGGCGGATGGAGTGGACGAACCGAGGGGAGGGGGTCTAACCCGATTCGGGAAGAAGATCGTCGAATTGAATAACGAATATAAAGTATTGACCGATGTATCCCATCTTTCGGAACGGGGATTTTGGGATGTCATGGAACTGGCCAAATACCCGATTGCAAGTCACTCCAATGCGAAATCGGTTTGTGGACATCGACGGAACTTGACCGATGAACAGGCGGAGGCGATGTTTAAAAAAGGTGGAATGATCCATGTGGTTTATCACCCTCCTTTTATAAAGGAAAATGGGGCAGCAACCATCGATGACCTGGTGAGACATATTGATCATTTTTGCTCCTTAGGAGGGGTGAAACAAATTGGTCTTGGATCGGATTTTGATGGGATTACAACGAAGGTAAAGGGATTGGAAAATGCGGCTATGACCCAAAACTTGATCTTGAGACTACTGAAATATTATAGAGAAGAGGAAGTAAAGGGTTTTGCCTATCAAAACTTTCTGGAACACCGACCTAGTTGATCATTTTTTTCATAAAGAGGGAGAGACCAATGTTGAACTTGCCATAGGCTTCCCTTTCATTTCCTATGAATCTATCCGAAAACGCCCCACTTATTAAAGGGGGCGTATCCTTATAAAATTTGGATTTATATGGGAGGGAAACTGTATTGGGAAGTTTCCCCCTTTTCATTATTATCATTTTATCACATACCGGAATAGGAATTCGTTATTCCTGATATTGAAGACCTTCATGTTGATCATAAATCATGATATCGGGGATGTTATAAAGAATATTCCAATCAGAAACGAGATTTTTATTCAGGATGATTCTTCTTAAACTGTTTAAATTAGCCAAAGACTGGACAGAAACAACATCCGTCTCTGCGATATTCAGAGTTTCCAGCTGAGCTAAACTTTGCAAAGGGGAAACATCTTCTATTCCGGTTCCATAAAGATTTAAATCTTTAAGATTTGATAACCCGGTAAGCGGCGATAAATCTGTAATCGTCGAATAGGATAAGTCCAGTTTTTCCAATTGTGACAGCTGACTCAAAGATGAGAAACCACCCTCCTCATGAAAAAAAAGTGTGAGCTCTTTTAGATATGGCAGTTGGCTTAATAGTGAAAAGTCTTTCACCGATGTAGATCCTAAAAAGAGGGACTCCAGACTCAAATTGTTTTTAAGAAATTCTATAGATTGCACATCTCGGGAATGGACAGATATATGTTTAAGATGTTTAAGTTGTTGTATTGGTGTCAAATCTTTTGCCTCAATACAGTTTAAGTATAGTTCTTCCAGATTCGGAAAATGATGGATACTTTCCATATTTGGTAACTGGTGTTCATTTATAAAGAGTTTTTTCAGATGTTCCGATCCTGGTAATTGCGCTAAATCTGTAAGACCAACTTCCGATAGGTCCAACTCTTGCAATTGCTCAAGGTTTGAAAGAAAGCTATAATTAGAAATTCTTCCTTCAAATAAAGATAAATACTGCAAATGATCCATTTTGTTCAGGAAGTTTAAGTTGTTTGCTTTTGATACATTAACGGATAGAACTTTTACATTTTTTAAACCTTCAACAAAAGATAAATCTTCCAAGGGATAATATATATAAAGTTCTTCCAAGTTTTCCAATACTTCAAGGGCACTTCCTATATTGGTTCTTTCATCCATAATAAAATAACTTCGAATTCCCGCTAAATCTTCCATTGTCAAGTCGTCCAGCGTTTTTCCGACCATACTAGCAAATAACTCCATCACTTCTGTTGAAATAGTTATCCGTTTTTGATCTTTTTCAGTATCTTTATGATCTTGGTTATCCTCTTTTAATGCAGGGGGCATAGGAGGAGATAGGGGATCGGTGGTGTCGTCCATTTGACCATCACATCCGGTAAGGAAGAGGCCGGTAAACAGAATCAAAAGAAAGACCAATCTTTTCAATGTCATCACCTGCCATGTACTTACGATATTTGGAAATACCCTTTATCCGCAAAACAAATTCCGGATTTCCATCAAGCCGAAAGGATTTCAGTTTCGGAAGTATATGTATTCCGGTGTAAAAAAGTATGTGTTTATTTGATAGGGTTTTTTATAAGATTTTGATTTTGGAATTGTAAATGTTTTCCTGCTTTGACAAAAACAGTATCAGAGAACAATAGTGTGAAAAAAGGGGGAACCACTCCTTCACGTTGGAATATAGGTTCGGAGTCAGTGGAAAATATGATTCAGATTTTAATAGGAGCAGCTCCCCAATGATGAAATCGTTATTTCAAAATATCCGGATTACAAATCCACGATTTCGACGTTCGGAAGTGAAGTAAGCTTTTCCCAATCCGTTACACGGCTTTTGGTTAGACCAACAAAACGGAGTTTTTTTAAGCCTAGCAAAGGCTGAATGGAAGCAACCTTTGTTCCGCCAATATATAATGATTCCAACTGGTGCAAATTTTGCAGTGGTGATAAATCGGATACATCTGCTTGGAGCAGATTTAAATGTTTCATGTTCGTTAACCTTTCCAAGGGGGATAAATCTTTTACGGTCGTATGTGAAACATCCAATTCTTCTATATACTGACAATTTTGTAATGGAGACAAATCAGATACATTTGTGTCGTATAAATATAATTTTTGCAGGTTCTTCATTGATGCAACGGCCGAAATATCTGCAACTTTTGTGGTGGATAAATTCAGAACTTCCAGTTTTGACATATGTTGCAATGGGGATATATCCTCTATTTCGCTTTCGGATAAATTTAAAATTTTTATGTTCCTTAATCCAGCTAAAGGTTCCAGTTTAAGTTTTCCTGTATAGGAAATTGATAGTTCTTCCAATTGATGCAAATTGCTTAAAGGTGATAAGTTATCTACCAGGGTTCCGTTAAGGTCCAATGTTTGGAGCTTGGTTAATTTGGCAAGGGGACTAATATCTTCGATCATAGTGTACGATAAATTCAATTCAGTCAGTTGCTGTAATTTCTCAAGCGGGCTAATGTCTGTTATACGATTGGTCTCCAGTCGCAACCCAGTGAGGGAGGTCAAATGAGACAATATTGAAATGTCGTCGATTCCTGTTAAGGTTAAGTCCAAAAATTCCAATTGGGATAGATGATCTAAAAAAGAAAAACTGGATATTTTGGTACCATGCAAATTCAAATGTTTCAAGTTGGTTAGTTTGGCGATTGGTGAAATATCTTCAATAGTTGAGGAGAGGACACTAAATTTTTTTAAGTTTGGTAAATCTCCCAAATCCAATGACCCGAAATTGACTCCGTGAAAAATGATCGAATCGAGTTTGCGGAGTTTTCCAATAGGGGTAAGGGGAAAATCGGAATATTGAAAGGACAGCAATAAGGTTTCGAGATTGCTAAATTTTCCGATCTCCTCCAGATTTGGCAATCCTGAATCGAGAATGTAAAGTTGTTTCAGGTTTTCCAATTCGGGTATCTTGGATAAATCCGCCAGCCCAGTGTAGGAAAGTTCCAAAGTTGTCAGGTGCTCTAAAGAGGAGAGAAAACGATAATCCTCATTTGGTATGTTAGATAAGGTTAAACTCTCCAAATTCTTCATTTTCGTTAAATAAACGGTATCCTCAGGATGAAGGGTTTGGATAATAAGCTTTTTTACGTTTTCAAGTTCCGGAAGAAAAGATAGGTCAATAGGAATATAGATGCTAAGTTCTTCCAAATTTTCCAGAACCTTTAATGCGCTACCGATATTCTTGACTTCACTATCAATGATAAATGAATTTATCTTTTGCAAATCTTCCCAAGTCATTTCATCTAATGATATCCCCACTTCATTTGCTAAAACTTCCATAGCTTCATGGGAAATGGCAAGCCGATTTGAGCTATTTTCATCCGTATTTTCTTGATCGGGATCATTGATAATCACAGGAGCAACAGGGTTTGGTTTTTCCTTTGTCGTTTCCTTATTTTTATCGTTACAGCCGAACATGAGAATAACAGCTAAAATTAAGACATTCAGGATTTTTTTCATTTCATCACCTATTAAATAGTTATATATGCCTGAAACTTAGACATTATTGGTCATGGACTTTGAACAATGGAATTTTTCCCCAGGAAACAGTAGCCCTTGGTTAATTCTCCGCATCGCGAATATAAATATTTGGGAATACTTGATGTAACTCTTCCCAGTCAGTGACATTTTTCTTTGTCAGGGTGATTCTTCTTAAATTAGGGAGTTCTAACAGTGGTTGAATGCTTGTAACCTTTGTATTTTGGATATTTAGTTCTTCCAGCTGATGAAGATTTGCCAAGGGTGATAAGTCTGAAACGGCTGAACCCGATAGGTCCAGTTCTTTTAGTTGCCGTAAATTTGCAAGTGGGGTGAGGTCTGTTATATTTGAATTTTTGACATATAATGTGGTTAATTGGAAAAAATTTGCGAATGATGCTAGGTCATCAAATGGTCCATTCAATTCAAGATGTTTTAGGTTTGGAAGCTGTCCTAAGAAATCGGTTCCTTCAATCCCATTGCCAAAAATCTCTAAAACCTCTAATTCAGGTAAATTCAATGTTGAAAGGGATCCGGAGAATGTTTCTATACTATATAGAGAAAGGGATTTTAATTTTGGGTAGTTATTTAGTGCCTGCAAATTTTCAATCACATCGGCTCCTACAGTCAAAGTCTCCAACTGATTCCATTCGGGTAACCGGGCGATATCCATTTTATTCGTATGGTTGACCGTTAAGGATTTTAGGTTTTTGGCGGAGGATAAAGGAGTAAAATCCGCATCGGATACGGTAAGCAAATATACTTCCAGCAAATGTTCTAGGCCCGATAAAAAAGATAGATTCCCATTCGGGCCATTGGTAATAAACAAATATTTTAAGTTTTTAAGATCCTGAATAAAGGAATAGTCTTCCAAAGCTTGATAAATGAAAAGTTCTTCCAAATTTTCCAAGGCCTTTAGAGAACGGGAAATATCGACTTCCTCCTCACTAGTGACGAAAAAGGAAGTAATCTCCAAAAGGTCTTCCCTTGTCATTTCCTCCGGTCTTTTACCTATCTTTGTGGCAAAGATTTCCATCGCTTTTTTAGAAATTGCCAGCCGCTCTTCCTGATTCGGATTTTGATCTTCCCCTGGTGCTTCAATGAGGGGCGGAATGACAGGTGGGGAATTTACATCGGTCTTCTCTTCACAACCCCAAAAAACAAGGACAATGAGAAGCATCAACCATCCCTTTTTCATTTACTTTTTCCATCCCCTTTTATAGAAAATCATGAAAAAACAGATGAAATATCCCGCTATTTATTAAAGTGGTTATGTTCTTAGCCATTAATATTCGTAATCCTCGATAAGTAATCCAGGAATTTCCAAAAGCTTTTCCCAGTCTGAAATTTTGTTCTTATTAAGAATAATATGTTTGAGATTTGGTAATTGTAAAAGAGGTTCGATCGATGTAACTTGTGAATTTGCTATGTTTAGATACTCCAATTTAGGTAAATTAGCTAAAGGTGATAAATCGGATATATTCGTTCCATAAATGTTCAATGACTCCAATTCCAATGTCGTTTGCAAAGGAGATAGGTCTTTGATGAAAGAATTGTAGGATATATCCAAGTGTTTCAAATTGGGCATATGCTGCATAAAATCAATCGACTCAATGATCAAAAATGGCAATTCCACTGACTCCAATTGGCTAATTTGTTGTAATGCCCTCAAATCTATATCCCGGCTTTTCCCCAGTTTTAATGCTTTTAATTTGGGAAAGTTTTTTAATGCATCAAGGTGATGGAATTGATAGGCTTCCAGTTCCAGCTTCTCCAAATTTTCCATGACGGGTAATTGGGAAAGATCGATTTCAGGATATTCCCCCTCTACATTGGAAAATGATAGTTGTAAATGTTTTAATTGCTTTAAGGTGGATAATGGTTGAAAATCAACTGTTTCCAAAATATCCAGGCGTAGCCTTTCCAATTGCTCCAAACCTGTCAAAAAATCAAGGGAGTCAATGGCCATGGAAGGTGACATTGTAAATACTTTTAGGTTTGGCAGATTTCTAATCAAGGATAGATCCATTTCTGTTTCGACACCAGGATTTAAATACAGTTCTTCCAAATCGGTTAAAATTTTTAAGACAGTCTCATGATCATCCTCTTTTTTGGGGATATATGTGCGAATCCCTTGCAAATCTTCTTTTGTGATTTTTTCCATTGGCTTAGACAGGATTCTGGAGAAAACTTCCATGATATCTTGGGAGAGGAGTAGCCTTTCCTCGTCTTCACTATTTGTCTTTTCAACAGGTTTTTCGTTAGTAACTAAAGGATAAAGAGGAGATGGTGGATTTTTTGTCGTTTTCCCTTCACAACCCCAAAGAATCAGAACCAGCAGTAAACATAACCAACGTTTCATCATCCAATCACCTCAAAAAATCTATAGGGATGAGGGGAACCGGGGATCCTTCTCAGGCTTTTAACATGGTGTTTAAATTCCATAATAAATGTATTATTTTTATTATACTATTTTTTAAAATTTTTTGTAAAATTTTTGTAATCATTTTGAAATAAAACCTTGGGGTAATCGGATCGGTTTTTATGGAAAGGAAAGGTGTTTTCCTGAAGGGGATTAATGGAAAAAGCTGGGTCATCCGACACCAGCTTCCTTTCATTATAAGTTTTCTGTTTCCAGGCGGAATCCTTCAACGATTACATCCTCATCCACTTCCAACAACAAACAACGTTTTCCTTGATAAGTGATATATTTTACATATTTAAAGTCTTTCGGATCGATAGAAACATTGGCTACCTTCGTTTTTATTTTGATTTTTTTCGGGACAACATTGGCAGCTTTAAATTCATGTTTTTCATCGAGCATGATTTCTTGAAAGGCAAACTCCAATTTCGTGGGATCCACATTTTCGACCCCACTAACGGTTAAAATCCTCTCAATCTCCCTTTGATCTACGGTAGGAGGTTCGCTTTCATCCGCATCTTCTTCCTGGTTTTCCATTAATTTGCCAATTTCTTCATACACATTGGCAATGACTTCCGTTTCCACTTTATCACCAATCACTCTTTGCAAAATGAACCCGAAAGAATCCTTTTCTTCAAGTGCGGTAACAATTTCCTCACATTGAAGGACCTCATCAATAAATGTTTCATCAGGCTGATTCGCTTTACCGGTATAATAAAGGATGCGGTTCACATCAAAACCATAATCAAAAATGGCCGGAAATAAAAATCCGTTTAATGGTGCTGATACATTGATAATCGGATCAAGCCCGTTCGTCGGCTTAATTTCCTTTTCAATATAATCAAATAACAGCGCTTTTTTTGGCTGATCCATTTTATTGGTTGAACAAAGGATAAAGGGATTGGAATAGACTTCATCCATTCCACCTTCTTCGGATTCAGCATCCCTGTTCCTTTTCGGTTTCACATATTCCCCCCGGATAAGAGTTACAACGATATCAAACTCATAACCCCCGCCTGCAAACATTTTATTAACGATTTTCAACATATTTTCTTGCCATTCATTGGCGGGGACTTTTAAACTTTCAAAAAGTATCGATTGGGTATTTTCTTCTAAACTATGATTGTGCCGGAATTTCAAGTCGAAAATCTTTTCATCGGATTTGCCGGAAAGGACTTTTTTGAAATTCGCCAAAAATAATTCCTGGGTTTCCCGTTCCAAGAGCGTAAAGGGTTGCCCAGAATAATGGTAAATATTTCCTGTTTCCTTTTGAACATAAATATTTAGGATTTCTGTAATCTTCATCCGCTGGTTATCCAGCTTAAATTGTCTCCGTAAATCTGCTAAAGCTTGTTTATTCATTTTCTTTCTCAACTCCCATTCCCGATTATACCTGTTTAAGTGAGGAAATGTAATATGGAGAATGTTGCTAGTAGGTGGATATGATGAGATAAGATGTTCCGGTTCGGGAATGGCTACTAAATGAAAAAATCCCCAAAATATCCTTGTAACCAATCGGGGGATTGGTACTTAAGGATATTTGTCGGGGATTTTAATGGCACTGTGATCGCCAAATCATTAACTCTTGACGGCAACCTTTTCCCAAACAGCGGACTTAGCCAATGTTTCCAATTCGTCATCTAAAGGAATCATCCACTCTTCAGCCTTTTCGGAGCCGTATTTTTTCTCGATTGCCTTTTTAATAAGAAAGTCGGCTATTTGCGGGTTTTTTGGAAGAATGGGACCATGAAGATAAGTCCCGATCAAATTTTTATAGAGAAGTCCCTCTTTTCGATCCTCATCATTATTGCCGTAGCCTACTTCCACATCACCGAGGGTGTCATAAGGATGATAGGTGCGGCCAGCATGATTTTCAAAACCAACCACTTTTCCAAACATATTCGAATGGATTAAAACGTTCCCGATCAACCTCGGTTGTTTTGCCACTGTGCGGAAGTCGAGGATTCCAAGGGTTTCCAGTCGATTCCCACTTGCATCAATGTACTCGGTTCCTAAAAATTGGTATCCGCCACAGATGGTTAATCCTGGTGTCCCTGACTCTATTTTTTCTTTCAATTCATCTTTAATTTTTTGAAGTTCCCCGGTAGCGATACTTTGTTCCCGGTCACTGCCACCACCGATGAAAAATAGATCCATTTCATCCAGGCTCAAATGATCTGTCTCTTTAATTTCTTTGATTTGAAGGGTTATGCCCCTCCACTCACAACGTTTTTTGAGGACAATGATATTTCCCCGATCACCGTAAAGGTTCAGTTTATCGGGGGAAAAATGATATAAGGTTAACGTTTTTTCGGAATTAGCTGTTAAATTATCCAACTTCAAGCGCTCCTTGTGGTGAATTTATATGCTTTATCTGTTTGGTCAGTTCAGTTCTCGTTATTTCGAGAGCTGTGTAATTGGGAATGATGTAGCTTTCCATCGGAACATTTACCAGCTCCTCTACAGCTTCGGGAATGCTTTTAATGATCACAATCTTTTCAAGGGGGATGCCGGCGTATTTCATCCGTAAAGCCAATTCTTCGGCACGCAAACCACTGCAAATCACCCGCTCGGTTTTCTCATCGGCAATCTTTTCGTAATCAGCATCCCAAATCCAAGAAATATCAATGCCGTCTGCCCGATTGTCATTCAGAACAAACAAATATTGGCGCTTATTGTCGCTATATTTAGATTCCGAAAGGCTGACATTGACCCCGGCGGGGTTTTTCGCCAAATTCAAAATTGCCCGGTGACCATCCAAGTTAAAACCTTCCATCCTTCCATTGGCGACATGGAAACTGTTTAATGCTTGAGCAATCTGATCATGGCTTAAGCCGAACTCAAGGCAGACACTGATAGCTGCTAAAACATTGTATGCATTGTAAGAGCCTAAGATGGGGATCTGGAAATCGCCCCAATTTGTTTCCATGCGGAGAACTGCATTTAAGGATATATGATTCCCTTCGTATTTTGGATCTTGCCTTTCAAATCCACAATCGCATCGATAGTGACCCAACTGTCCGTAATGTTCATAGGTATATTCCAATGGATTGCCACAATTCGGGCAGAAAGTTGATTCTATCATTTCATGACTTTCAAAAGGGAAACTTCCTTCAGATAAGCCATAATAAACTGTCTCAAGGCCAATCTGACCGAGACGGCTGGCAAAAGGATCATCGGCGTTTAACACCAATTTCACATTCGTTGTTTTTATCGTATCAGATATCGTTTGGATCAATGTATCGATTTCACCGAAGCGGTCCAATTGGTCCCGGAAAAAGTTTGTAAAGACCATTACATCCGGAGTCACTTCTTTCATGACTCTCGGAATCGAACCTTCATCAATTTCAATAACGGCAACATCGGCATGATTATTCGAAAAAATCCGCTCATTATTGATGAAGGCCGTGGTAATCCCGGTAATCATGTTAGAGCCTTCCGTGTTGTGGATCAGCTTGTACCCATTTTCCCGGAAAATATGCGCAACAATTTGGCTGGTTGTTGTTTTCCCGTTTGTTCCGCTGATAAAAATGATTTTATCCGTTTTTTTCGCAAGTTTTTTCAAGACATCCTGATCAATTTTCCGGGCGATTACACCGGGAATGTTGCTTCCATTTTTATTTAAAAGCCTGCTGGCCTTTTGGGCCAGTTTGGCGGATATAATAGATGTTTTCAATGAGATGGACAAATTCATTCGCTCCCTTAAAATTGGCTATATACCAATGTGTCACATGCATGTTTACCAAAGATCGTAAAATAGATGCAATGATTGGCTGATAGCGTGAGTTTCACTGGCTAATTTTTACTATATTAATAGTACATGTGCCCCCCTGGACTGTCAATTATCCAAAATATGCCCACCCATTAAGTCCGAGAAACTTCCCATTACAGGATTTCCGGTTTTTTGATCAGTTATGCGAAGGGGGAATTTTTATATGAAAGAAGCCAGGAAAAAGGTTTTCATGGAAAGCAGCAATTTCCCTTTGGTTTAGTGCCCTATCAACGGGAAGTTTTATCTCATAGGATGGTATAAATCAAAATATAGGAGTTGAATTGAGGATGAACAAAACCCCATCAATGATCGAGCCTTATCATGACCATGGGGGAGAAACGGGAACCGGACATAGAAGTCCAAAGCTCAGGAAATTTGTGGACCCCCTTCCAAGACTGGAAACGTTAAAACCAAAACGGAAATCCAAAAAGTCCGCCTATTTTGAAGTAACAATGGATGAGTTCCGGGTAAAAATGCACAGGGATTTGCCTCCAACCCGGGTGTGGGGCTATAACCGAAGCGTTCCCGGTCCTTTATTTGATGTGAACCAAGGTGAACCCATCCGCGTTAAATGGATCAACAATTTGCCAGACCGTCATTTCTTGCCGATTGACCATTCTTTTATGCATGGGGATCATTTGCCGGAAGTGCGTACGGTGGTCCATCTCCATGGCAGCGAGACAAAAGCGGATAGTGATGGATATCCGGAAAGCTGGTATACGCGGAACTTTCAAGAAAAAGGTCCAACCTTTACACGGGAAATTTATGAATATCCGAATCATCAGCGGGCCAGTACCCTTTGGTATCATGATCATGCGATGGGAATTACCAGGCTCAATGTTTATGCCGGACTTGTAGGGATGTACATTATTCGGGATAAAGAGGAAAGGAAATTGCCTTTGCCAAAGGGAGAGTATGAAATACCACTAATTATTATGGATCGCTCCTTTAATCGGGACGGTTCCCTATTTTATCCGACGGGTCCCGATAATGCTTCAGAAAACATCCCGCACCCCTCGGTTGTCCCCTTTTTTGCCGGCGATACAATTTTGGTCAATGGAAAAGTTTGGCCGCACCTCGAAGTGGAACCTAGAAAATATAGATTTCGAATTTTAAATGCTGCCAATGGAAGAACATTTAATCTATATTTGGATAATGGTGAACCCTTCAATCAAATAGGAAGTGATGGGGGGCTATTGTCAAAACCGGTTAAAGTGGAAACCTTGTCATTAATGCCCGCGGAACGGGGAGATGTCATTATTGACTTTTCAAAATATAAAGGCAAGGTCATCCACTTAAAAAATAATCTTGGTCCAAATGCCGATCCGGACGATGAAACCGATGATGTTATGCAATTTCGGGTTACAAAACGTCTGAAAGGGAAGGATCGAAGTAGGATTCCTTCTTTATTAACCCCGATTCCATCTTTAAAAAATGAGAAGGTGAAGGGCGTCAGATATTTGAAGCTTGTGGGGAAAACCGATGAATTTGATAGACCTCTCCTTTTGTTAAACAATCGGAAATGGTCGGATCCAGTTACAGAAAAGCCTATCCTCGGAACAACCGAAATTTGGAACATTATCAATACGACAAACTTTCCTCATCCGATTCACATCCATTTGATCCAATTCCAAGTCCTCGACCGACAATCCTTTGATCTTGAACATTATAATGAAACGGGTGAGATCAAGTTAACCGGACCGATTTTGGCACCCGAGCCTAATGAGCGGGGCTGGAAAGATACCGTAAATGCTCCAGCCGGACAAATCACCCGACTCATTATGCGCTTTTCGCCATATGCAGGAAAATATGTATGGCATTGCCATATTCTGGAACATGAGGACTATGATATGATGCGCCCCTTAGAAGTGGTTGAGTGGGGATGTGAAAAAATAGCAAAACCCTCCAATCAGTAAAATGCAAAGATGCTTATTTCAATCTTCTGCGACAGATGGATATTAAAGGACATCCTTCACAAATAGGCTTTATTTTACAGTGAACTTTTCCATGTTCAACAATTAAAGCATGAAATTCATTGAACAACTGAACATCTTTAGGAAACTCCCTTTCCACAATTTCTTGAAAATCATCATAGGAATGGGGCATATCGAACCCGAGTCGGGAAAATAACCTTCGGGCATAGGCGTCGACTATAAAAGCTTCTTTATTTAATGCATAGAGAATAATGACATCTGCAGTTTCTTTCCCGATTCCTTTAATATGTAGAAGTTCATTCCTGAGGTCCTGTCGGGTTTTTTTCATAAGATTATCCAGATTATAATCATACCCTTTAAACCAGCTTAGAAAGTTTTTGATTCTTTCAGCTTTTATATTGTAATAACCACTCGGTCGTATGAGTTCGGCCAACTCATTCAAGGAAAGCTTATCCATCCGTTTCGGATCCATAAACGGTTTTAAGTTCGACAGTGCTTTTTCTACATTTTTCCAATTTGTATTTTGGATTAAGATCGCACCAATCATCATTTCAAAAGCGCTATCCGCAGGCCACCAATGTTGCGGTCCATACCTGTCATATAATTGATGGTAAATATGTATAAACGCACCTTTTTCCAAAATGTTCACCTGCCAAGCATCCTTTATTATCAGCGTAAATATGCTACGAAAAAAGTCAACCAGATGAGAGCATGAAATTGATTCCGAAATGAAGATGCAAGAAGTCTGGGACGAAAAAATGGTGGGAAGGGAATGGATGGGAGTCGTCGATGAAATAACGGAAAGTTAAGATGAAAAAAGATAAAGAAAAAACCCTTGGTTTTCCAAGGGTTTTGGTATGGAGAATAGGGGGCTCGAACCCCTGACCTCAACGCTGCCAGCGTTGCGCTCTCCCAGCTGAGCTAATTCCCCGTATTTCTTTTTTTGTTCGACTTGTTTGCCGGAACGATTTTTATTATACAAGCGGTTTTTTATTTTTGCAAGGGGGTAAATTAAAGTTTATTAATTTGAAATTCACAAAATATTATAACCTGATCTTTATGGAATGAAAAATAGGGTAGACAAAGTGCTTACCTTGCTACCCATAGACTTTGAAATCTATTGGATACTTTCAATCTCTACATATTTTACCCCTTCCATTTTGGAGACTAAATAATAGATATCTGTTGTCTTCTGTTTTTTATGGATGGCAAGCTTCAATTGAATCAAATGTCCTCCATCTTTTAAATCCCTAATTCTTGTTCGGTTAATGGCAATATGCTGTTCTTGAATAAAATCAATGGTTTCCTGAATGAACTGGGGATCTGTCACCGTAATTTCCAAAGAGATTTCTCTTTCTTTTAACTGTTTCGGTCCGATAAAAGACATCATAAAGGGAATAACCTCAACGCTAATCATAATCAGAAAAGCGCCGGCGACAGCTTCAAGATAAAAACCAGCCCCTACGGCAATCCCAATACCAGCTGCTCCCCATATAATGGCAGCGGTGGTTAAACCCGTAATACTATCATTGCCTCTTCTTAAGATGACTCCAGCTCCTAAAAATCCTATACCAGATACAATTTGTGCTGCCAACCGAAGAGGATCCATCGTAATATTGATTCCCAAATTTGAAGCTTTTGCTATATAAGCTGATTCAATTGAAACAATGGTCAATAAACAGGAAACAATGGATATCACCAGACTTGTCTTAAGGCCTAATGGTTTCCGTTTAATCTCCCTTTCCAGACCTATGATAAGCCCAAGAATAGCGGTGATTCCCAGTTTCATTAACACTTCTACATCAAATTGATTCATAATTTCATTAAACATCGGGGAATTAGATCACTCCTATACCGTTGGTTTATCCAATGTATTCCCAATACTATAATAGTTTGTGAAAAGTTTTTTCGAAGATATAGACCGTATCCATTTCTTTTTTCAAAAACTCTATAAGTCTAACAATAATATCAAATACGAAAAAATTCAAAAGAAACTTGGTGCTTTTTAATGGAAAAACGTTATTTTAATCCGTATATTTTCATTGCAATCGGAGTGATCTCCGTATCAACCTCGGCTATATTCGTTAAATTGGCACAAGCTCCTAGTGGTGTAACTGCTTTTTATCGACTGTTATTTTCAGCAATTCTATTGATGCCTTTTGTAATTCGCAATCATCTTTTGGACTTCCGCAAAATCAAAAAGGGCGATTACCTTTCAGCTCTATTAGCCGGGGGATTGTTAGCATTTCATTTTATTCTTTGGTTTGAATCACTGAAATACACTTCTGTAGCCAGTTCCACCGTAATGGTTACCATGCAGCCTTTATTCGCTTTCCTGGGAACATATATCTTCTTCCAAGAGAAATTAACAAAAAGAAAAATGTTCAGCGCAATTTTGGCAATGGTGGGAAGTATGATCATAGGATGGGGGGACTTTCAAAATTCGGGTTCCGCAGCCTATGGCGACCTTATGGCTTTGATTGCTTGTGTTCTCATTACCGGTTATCTATTGGTAGGTCAGGCGGTCAGGAAAAGGGTGCCAAATTTACTCTACACCCTTGTTATTTATACGATTAGCACCCTCATTTTGTTAATTTATGTTTTAATTAAGGGAGAAGCACTGTATCCTTATTCAGGAGAACAATGGTTATATTTTCTATTGCTGGCGGTTTTTCCAACCTTATTAGGACATTCCCTCTTTAATTGGTCACTAAAATGGGTCAGTACGAACACCATTTCAATGGCGATTTTATTTGAGCCGGTTGGAGCTAGTCTTCTTTCGGCGATGATATTGAAGGAAAGTCTAATCTGGTCCCAGTGGGTCGGGGGGATTTTGGTGTTAATTGGATTGTCTTTATTTTCACTGCCCTTCAAATCCACAGGAAGTGGATAAGGAGGAGGTGATGGGGATATTGAAATTATCTTAGTAAAATGGTATATTATTTTTTGAATTCAAGCCTACGATAGTTGTCGTAGCGGGGTTTGAGAGCTGTTTTTGGTATATCTTTTATTTTTTTGTTGACGAGAAAAATAAAATCTGATATATTTAAATGCGTCGCAACGAACAAAACATTTCTTCAAAAAAGAAAACGAAAAAAGTTGTTGACAAAGAAAATGTTATTGTGATATATTAAAAAAGTCGCTTTTGCGACAACAGAAAATTGAACCTTGAAAACTGAACAAGACAAAGCGTTTTATGAATTCAAGCTAGTCATTCATTTTGAGCAATCAAACATCTTTTTGGAGAGTTTGATCCTGGCTCAGGACGAACGCTGGCGGCGTGCCTAATACATGCAAGTCGAGCGGACATACTTTAAAGCTTGCTTTGAAGTATGTTAGCGGCGGACGGGTGAGTAACACGTGGGCAACCTGCCCGTAAGACCGGGATAACTCGCGGAAACGCGTGCTAATACCGGATAGGTTCCTTCCCCGCATGGGGAAGGAAGGAAAGGTGGCGCAAGCTACCACTTACGGATGGGCCCGCGGCGCATTAGCTAGTTGGTGGGGTAACGGCCTACCAAGGCGACGATGCGTAGCCGACCTGAGAGGGTGATCGGCCACACTGGGACTGAGACACGGCCCAGACTCCTACGGGAGGCAGCAGTAGGGAATCTTCCGCAATGGACGAAAGT
>NICF_comb_assmDRAFT_10000573_pt1 | contig 31083 bp, 34 predicted proteins | sample NewIslPassag4_SG_FD_11279 | JGI IMG/M metagenome (IMG submission 11279)
TCCTTTCCACCAGGACCACGGGGTGGCCCCTTTGCAGGAAGTAACGGGCGTTCCGCCCCAGGCCCCCCGCCAGGTCCAACACGGGACCCTGGGGGACGAAGGGGCCGTAGGCCCGCACCACGAAGGCCGGGGGGCGGTCTTCCGGGGCGTTGCGGTAGAAGGCGTCCCAGTCCTTAGGCATCCTTGCGGAAGGCGAGGAGGCCCCCTACGGTGAGGATGAGGCAGGTCCCTCCCCAGAAGACCGCCTTGGGGAGGGCGAGGGCGAGTCCGGGGCGGTGGAGGAGGTGGGCGAGGGTGTGGGTGCCCTCCAGGAAGAGCTTGACCCCGGAAAGCAGGGCCTCGAGGGCCGCCACGGAGAAGAGCACCAAGAGGTCCTCTCCGCTCATTGCGGCCCCAAGAGGTAGCGCAGCCCCGGGGCCAGGGCCTGCTTCCAGGTGACCCAGTTGTGCCCCGAAGGCCTCTCCCGGTAGGCGTGGGGGACCTTTTTGTCGGCGAAAAGGGCGGCGAGGCGGCGGTTGGGCCCCAAAAGCCACTCCAAAAGCCCCACCTCTAAATAAACCCTGGGAAGCCTCTCGGCCTCGGCGAAGCGTTCAAGAAGCCACTCCTTGTCCTGGTAGGCGTCCATTCCCCCGGGGTGGGCCTTGAGGGCGGGGGAGAGGGCGAGGACCTTGGGGAAGCGCTCGGGGTGCCTCCAGGCCTGCCACAAGGAGAAAAGCCCCCCCAAGGAGGCCCCCACCAGGACCAGCTCGTTCAGGGGGCCGTAGGCCCCTTCCACCTCTTCCAGCACCCGGTGGAACTCCGCCTCGTAGGCCTCGTTGAAGCGGTACTCGGTGTTCCGGTCTATGGGTTCCACGAAGACGAGGCGCACCGGGGGAATCTCCCCCGCCTCAAAGAGCGCCCGCGCCACCTTGTGCAACCCTGCGGTGCGGTAGAAGGCCACCCCGTCCTGGGCCACCACCGTGGCCTTGGGGGAGGGCCCCGTCTCCGCCACGTAAAAGCGCCTCTCCCCCAGGCGGTGGCGGTGCACCTTGGGCTCCTCCTGGGGCTTTGGCGGGGCCTCGTAGCGGAAGCCGGGAAGCTTTATGGCCCTGGGGTAGCTCCACCACGGGTTTTCGGCCTTCTCGGGGTTGTCGGGGTCGGGAAAGGGCCTTCCCTCCCGGTCCAGGAAGGCGTACTCCACGTACGCTCCTTCGGGGAACTCCAGGGTGAGGGGGCCCTCGAGGGGGATGGGGTTCCTCTCCCAGTCGGTGAAGTCTCCGATGAGGGCGGTGGCCCCTTCCGGCGGGTAAAAGGTGGCGCTCCTTCGTCCTACCCGTACCACGGGTATACTCTACCCATGAAGGTCGGCATCGTGGGGAGCGGCATGGTGGGGAGCGCCGCCGCCTACGCCATGGTCCTTATGGGGGTGGCGCGGGAGGTGGTCCTGGTGGACCTGGACCGGAAGCTGGCCCAGGCCCACGCCGAGGACATCCTCCACGCCACGCCCTTCGCCCACCCGGTCTGGGTGCGGGCGGGGTCGTACGGGGACCTCGAGGGGGCGCGGGCGGTGGTGCTCGCCGCCGGGGTGGCCCAGCGCCCCGGGGAGACCCGCCTGCAGCTTCTGGACCGCAACGCCCAGGTCTTCGCCCAGGTGGTGCCCCGGGTTTTAGAGGCGGCCCCGGAGGCGGTGCTCCTCGTGGCCACGAACCCGGTGGACGTGATGACCCAGGTGGCCTACCGCCTCTCCGGCCTGCCCCCGGGGCGGGTGGTGGGCTCGGGGACGATCCTGGACACGGCCCGCTTCCGGGCCCTCCTGGCGGAGCACCTGGAGGTGGCCCCCCAGTCGGTCCACGCCTACGTGCTGGGGGAGCACGGGGACTCGGAGGTGCTGGTCTGGTCCAGCGCCCAGGTGGGCGGGGTGCCCCTCTTGGAGTTCGCCGAGGCCCGGGGGCGGGCCCTTTCTCCGGAGGACCGGGCCCGCATTGACGAGGGGGTCCGCCGGGCCGCCTACCGGATCATTGAGGGGAAGGGGGCCACCTACTACGGCATCGGGGCGGGCCTCGCCCGGCTTGTGCGGGCCATCCTCACCGACGAAAAGGGGGTGTACACCGTGAGCGCCTTCACCCCCGAGGTGGAGGGGGTCTTGGAGGTGAGCCTCTCCCTGCCCCGCATCCTGGGCGCAGGGGGCGTGGAGGGGACCGTCTACCCGAGCCTAAACGCGGAGGAACGGGAGGCCCTTAGGCGGAGTGCCGAGATCCTTAAGGAGGCGGCCTTCGCCCTAGGGTTTTAAAGTTTTTCCAGGTTTGGGTAGAGGGCGAGGAGCTCCTCTTCCGTGAGGCCCTCGCCCTCCTTCTCCGGCGTCCAGGCCAGGTGGAAGGCGAGGAGGGTGAAGGGGGTGCTTCCCGCGAAGGCGAGGAGGACTTCCTTCGCCTTTCCCCGGTCCAAAGGCCCCTCGGGGGGCAGGCTTCCCCGGACGGCGAGGACGAGGGAGGCCACCAGATAGCGCCCGCCCGGCTCCACCTTGGGGGTGTAGGCCGCCTCCACCTTCTTCCCCTCAAAGTGCCGGAAGGTCTCCCGGTAGGTGCTCCGGTCCTCCAGCATCCAGGCGTCAAACTGGCCCAGGACCTCTTCCTCCGTCCCTTCCCGCGCCTCGTAGCTTGCGAAGCGCCAGGCGGGGGCTTCCCGGAGGAGGACCAGGGCCACCTCGTCCAGGAGGTCCGCAAGCCCCTTGGCCGTGGTGGTGTCCGCCTCCTCGGCGAGGCGCCTCAGGGCCCGCTGCACCCCGGGGCGGAGGAGGAGGGCGAGGCGCAGGCGGCCTACGCTGGCCCTGGGCCCTTCCTCCCCGGCCCGGCTTAGCCCCCGGACCATGAGGAAGGCCACCAGGGCGAGGCCGAAGAAGACGAGGACCGGCGCCGCCCCCAGGTTCCCTCCGCCCCCGGGGTACACGTACACCGGTCCGGGGACGGGGTAATAGGGCGCGGGGGTGGGGTAGACTGGGGCGGGCCCCGGGCTCATGGGCGGCGGGGTGGAGGGCACGTAGGGCCTGCCCCCGACCCCGCCCCCGCTTTTCTGCCCGAGGGCGAGGCCGAGGAGGAGGAGGAGGCCGAGGGCCCGCAGGGCCTTCACGCCCCTTAGCATAAAGGGCTTTCCGTCCGGGCCCTTTGCGTAAAACGGGGATTTGCAGTAAACTTGACATAGGTAGGCTTAGGCTATGGACGAACGCAGAACCGCCGAAGAAAGGAGGGAACGCATGCTACCGGAAACCATGCCCGTCTGCCCGGTGCGGGGCTCGGTCATCTACCCCACCATGGTGATGCCCATAGACGCCGGGAGGCCCATCTCCATTCGGGCCATTGACGAGGCCCTGGCCCGCGACCGGGTCCTTCTCATCGTGAGCCAGAGGGACAAGGAGGTGGAGACCCCCAAGCCCTCAGACCTCTTTGAGGTGGGCACGGCCTGCAACATCCTGAAGATGCGCAAGAACCCGGACGGCTCCGTCCAGGTCCTGGTGCAGGCCTTCGCCCGGGTCCGGGTGAAGGAGTGGCTGGACCTGGGGGACCACCTCGAGGCCCGCGGCAAGGTCCTCGCCGACGAGCCCGGGGAGCCCATTCTGGTCAAGGCCCTGGTCCGGGAGGTCAAGGACAAGTTCCAGGCCCTCCTCAAGGAGGGGAAGTACCTGGCCCCGGAGGTGGCCCAGTTCATCCTGAACCTGGAGGACCCCTCGCAGCTTGCCGACTACGTCGCTTTCCACATGGACTTCCGCCTCGAGGACAAGCAGAAGGTCCTGGAGACGGCGAACGTGGCCGAGCGCCTGCGGGCGGTTTTGGTGCTCCTGGAGGCGGAGCTCGCCCTCATTGAGACCCAGCGGCGCATCCAGCAGCAGGTCAAGGAGGAGATTGACCGCAACCAGCGGGAGTACTTCCTGAGGGAGCAGATGAAGGCCATCCAGCGGGAGCTCCACGGGGAGGAGGGGGAGCAGGAGGTGGAGGAGTTCCGCAGGAAGCTGGAGGCCCTGGACCTTCCCCCCGTGGTGCGCCAGGAAGCGGAGCGGGAGCTCAACCGCTTCGCCCGCATGCACCCCGACTCCGCCGAGGCCAGCGTCATCCGCACCTACCTGGACTGGATCGTCAACCTCCCCTGGAACACCCGCACCGAGGACAACCTGGACCTGGAGCGGGCCAAGGAGATCCTGGAACGGGACCACTACGGCCTGGAGAAGGTGAAGGACCGGGTCCTGGAGTACCTGGCGGTGCGCAAGCTCAAGGCGGAACGGGCCAAGCGGGGGGAGATCCCGCCCGACGAGGTGAACAAGGGCCCCATCCTCCTCTTCGTGGGGCCCCCCGGGGTGGGGAAGACCTCCATCGCCAAGAGCATCGCCGAGGCCCTGGGCCGCAAGTACGTGCGCGTCTCCTTGGGCGGCGTCCGGGACGAGTCGGACATCCGGGGCCACCGCCGCACCTACATCGGGGCCATGCCGGGCCGGATCATCCAGGGCCTGAGGCAAGCCGGGACCAAGAACCCCGTCTTCCTCCTGGACGAGGTGGATAAGCTCGGCATCTCCTACCAGGGGGACCCGGCGGCGGCCCTCCTCGAGGTCTTGGACCCCGCCCAGAACAAGGAGTTCGTGGACCACTACCTGGGGGTGCCCTTTGACCTCAGCGAGGTGATGTTCATCTGCACCGCCAACTTCCCCCAGAACATCCCCGCCCCCCTCTACGACCGGATGGAGCCCATTGAGTTCACCAGCTACACCGAGCAGGAGAAGCTGGAGATCGCCAAGCGCTACCTCCTGCCCAGGCAGCTAAAGGAAAACGGCCTCGAGCCCGAGCAGGTGGTGGTGACCGAGGCCGCCCTCACGCGCCTCATCACCCACTACACCCGGGAGGCAGGGGGTGCGGCAGCTGGAGCGGGAGATCGGGGCCCTCCTCCGCAAGGCCGCCCGCAGGATCCTGGAGGAGGGCAAGAAGCGGGTGCGGATCACGGAGAAGGACCTAGAGGCCTACCTCGGCCCGCCCCGCTTCCTCCCCGAGACCGAGGCCCGGGAGCCCCAGGTGGGGGTGGCCACGGGGATGTACTACACCCCCGTGGGCGGGGACATCATGTTCGTGGAGGTCTCCGTGATGCCCGGCAAGGGGAACCTCATCCTCACCGGGCAGCTCGGCGACGTGATGAAGGAGTCGGCCAGGGCCGCCCTCTCCTACGCCAAGAAGAACGCCCTCCGCTTTGGCATCCCTCTGGAGAAGTTTGACAAGTCCGACATCCACATCCACGTCCCCGCCGGGGCCATTCCCAAGGAGGGCCCCTCCGCCGGGGTGGCCCTCGTGAGCGCCCTGGTCTCCGCCCTCACGGAGGTGCCGGTGCGGCACGACATCGCCATGACCGGGGAGATCACCCTCACAGGCAGGGTCCTCCCCATCGGCGGGGTGAAGGAGAAGGTCTTGGGGGCGAGGCGGGCCGGGATCCGGGAGGTGATCCTGCCCAAGCTCAACGAGCCCGACCTCTCCGACATCCCCAAGCCCCTCCGGCAGAACATGACCTTCCACTTCGTGGAGCACCTGGACCAGGTCCTGGACCTTGCCCTGGTGGGCGGCCTCAAGGCCTTGGAGGAGCGGGGTAAGCGCCAGAAGAGCGCTCGGCGGAAGCGGAAGGAGCTCGTGGCCCACGCTTAGCCCAGGGCCTTGGCGTAGACCTCCAGGTAAGCCCGGGTGATCCTTTCCGGGTGGAAGCGCAGGAGGGCCCACTCCCGGGCCCTCCTCCTTATCTCGGGGAGGCGGGGGCTTCCCAGGAGGTCCAAGGCGGCCTCCGCCATGGCCTCCAGGTCGCCGAGCTCCACGAGCCTTCCCACCTCGGGGGTGACCACCTCGGCCACCCCGCCCACCGCCGTGGCCACCACGGGGACGCCGGAGGCTAAGGCCTCGAGGGCCGCCTGGCCGAAGGACTCCTCCTCCGAGGCGAGAAGGAAGAGATCCGCCGCCCCCAGGACCTCCTCCGGGTGGGGGGTGGGGGGGTGGAAGGTGACCCAGGGGGCGACGCCGAGCTCCGCCGCCACCCGCCGGGCCTCCTCCTCCTCGGGGCCGGTGCCCAGGAGGAGGAGCCTGGCGGGAAGGCGCTTCCTGATCTTGGCGAAGGCCCGGACGATGTCGGGCACCCGCTTGATGGGGCGGAAGTTGGAGGCGTGCACGAGAAGCCACTCCCCCTCCTCGGCGTAGAGCCTCTTGCGCTCAGGTCTAGGGCGGAAGTGCTCCGGGTCCACGGCGTTGGGGACCACCACCGCCTCCACCCCGAAGGCCCGTTTGGCCTCCTGGGCCAGGGCCCGGCTTACCGCCGTGACCGCCCGGGCGGCCTCGAGGGCGCGGCGGGTGGGGCCGTGGAAGGCGGGGTCCATCCCCACCACGGAGACGTCGGTGCCGTGGAGGGTGTGGACCAAGGGGAGGCTTTCCCCGAAGGCGAGGTAGGCCGCGGCGGCGTGGGGGACGGCGTAGTGGGTGTGGACGAGGTCCAGGCCGAGCCGCCTGGCCTCCCGCTCCAGGGTGCCCGCCAGGGAGAGGGTGTAGAGGGGTCCAGGGAAGACGGGGTAGTAGGGAAGGTCCACGGGGACGTAGACTACGGGGCTTGCCTCGGGGAGGCGGAAGGGGCGGGCCGTGGCGAAGAGGTAGACCCGGTGCCCCATCCGGGCCAGGCGGTCGGCGAGCTCGGCGGCCACCGTCCCGCTCCCCCCAAGGCCCGGGTAGGCCACGAGGCCCAGGCGAAGCTCCTCCCGGCGCATGCCCTAAGCCTAGCGGAGGGCCCTTAGGCCCAAAAGGAGGAAGAGCAGGTTGGCCCCCCAGGCCCCAAGCTCAGGGGGGAGGGCCCCGATCCCGGCCAGGGCCCGGCCCAGGAAGAAGGCGCCGTAGTAGGCCAGGGCGAGGACCACGCTCATCCCCAGGGCGAGCCCGGGGCTTTTCCCGTAGCGGAGGGCCATGGCCGCCGCGAGGAGGACGAGGACCAGGTTGGCGAGGGGAAGGGCGAGCTTGGAGTGGAGCTCAAGCCGCGCCCGCCACTTCTCCAAGGGGGGCAAGAAGGGGTCCTTGAGCTTCCGCCAGGCCTCCGAAAGGCTATCCTGGCCGAAGCTGAAGGTGTCGGCGTAGTCGGCGATGGCCCGGGCCCGGGAGAGGTCCGAGGTCACCTCCAGGGTCTTGCCCTGGCTCACCACCCGGAAGACCCGGCGCACCTGGGCGAGGAGGTCGGGGGCGGTTTCCAGCCCCGGCACCTGGGCGAAGTCCACCTGGTAGTAGCGGTAGTCCTTGAGGGTGAGGGTCTTGTCCTCCCAGGTGCCCCGCTCGGCGAAGAGGAAGGTCCCCACCTCCCCCTGGAAGGCGGTGATCCGCACCCCCACCATCTCCTTGGCCGCCATGTCAAAGTCCTGGAAGTAGAGGCTCTTGCCCTGGCCTATGGGGATCTGCATCCCCTTGAGCCGGAAGAGGCCCGCCCCTTGGGTGTGGATCTCGTCCCACCAGGCCACCCGCACCCGGTTGTTGGCCTCCGGGACCACGTACTCCTGGAGGTAGAGGGCGAGGCCGCTCAGGACCGCCCCCACGGCCACGAGGGGAAGCGCCGCCCGCCCCAAGGGGATCCCGGCGGAAAGAAGGGCGAAGTGGGCCCCCTCGGCGGCGAGCCTGCCGAAGACCAGGACCGTGGTGGTCACCAAGGCGATGGGGAAGACCTGGACCCAGATCCCGGGGACGTGGTAGGAGAGCCAGCGGAGGATCTTGGGGAGGGGCACCCCCTCAAGCCACCTCGCCCCGGCGTAGAAGAAGCCGAAGAGGTAGACGGCGGTGAGGAAGAGGAGGGCGAGGAGGAGGACGGGGAGGCTCTCCCTGAGGAGGTAGCGGTGGAGGATCATGGGAGGCGCTTCGCGTAGGCCTCGAGGCGGGCCGCCTGGGCCGGGAGCTTGGTCGTGGCCTGCACCTTCCCGCCCGCGAAGCGGAGGTAGAGGCGGGCGTCCTTCCCCTGGCCCCGCAGCGTGGCCTTCCCCTCCTGGTAGGTGAAGCTCCCCAGGGCCAGGGCCTCCCGGGCCTTGAGGTCCACCACCAGGGCCTCGGCCTGGAGCCTGGGCGACTTGGCCTGGACCCGCCCCTTCAGGACCACCACCTCCTCCTCAAAGAGGGCCAGGGCGCGGTCCGCCCTCAGGTCCTGGAAGTCGGCGTTGGCGAAGAGGAGGTCCTGGAAGAGGGCCTGTTGCTTGGGGATGTCGTGCTCCAGGGAGGCGGCCACGAACCGCTCCTTCTCGGAGAGGAGCTCCCCCTCCCTGGCCCGGACGAAGCTTCCTTCCTTGTAGGCGATGTAGGCCGCCTTGAGGCGGAGGCCGTTCTCGTTGTCGGTGAGGATCCCTCCCTGGGGGAGGGTGGTGACGCCGGTGTCCAGGTCCAGGCGCTGGGCCCCGAAGGGCTCCACGCTGAAGGTGGCGAACCGGGCCCCCAGGGCGAGGCCCACGAGGCCCAAGAGGAGGGTCCAGGCCAGGCGCTTCATGGGTTTTACTCTACCCGTCCTTTCTGAAAGGAAGCTTAGGCGGGGCTTTCCCGGTATAGTGCCTCTGTGCGCGGCCTGGCCTTCCTCCTCGCCTTGGCGCCCCTCTTTCCCCCGCTTGCGGGGCTTGCCCTTTTTTTCGTGCCCTGGGTCCGGCGGCTTCCCCTTTGGGGGCAGGCCCTGCTCGCCTTTTACGGGGCGAGCCTTCTCCTTCCCGCCCTCTTCGCCCCGGAGCCTTTGGCCTGGCCCTTGGCCCTCTTCCGCTTCCTCTACGTCCTCGGCCTGGTGGGGCTTGGGGTGGCCTTGAATAGGCCAGAGCGGGCCCTTGGGGCCTGGGGCGTGGGCCTCTTCCTCCTTTACCTTTCGGGCTTCGCCGCCACCTACTGGGTTTTGGGGGACGGGGCGGTGCGGGCCCGGCTCAGCCACCCCTTTCACAGCCCCGTGGGCTTCGGCTTCCTCGGGGGGCTCGGCCTCCTCCTCGCCCTCCACCTCCGCTACCCCTGGCCCTTTCGGGCCCTCCTGGGCCTTCTGGGGGGGGCGGTCCTCCTCCTCTCGGGGAGCCGTGGGGGGATGCTGGGCCTCCTCGTGGGCGGGGCGGCGGCCCTCCTCTTCCGCAGGCGGGGCCTTCTCGCCCTGGCTTTAGGGGGCGGGCTTCTCCTCGCCGCCTCCGCCCTGGACCTTCCCGCCACGGAGCGCTTCTTCCAGGCCCACCTTTCCGGGAGGGAGGGGGTGTGGCTCGCCGCCTACCGGGTCTTCCAGGAACACCCCTGGACGGGGGTGGGGCCCTACCTCCTCGGGGAGCGGATCGGGGGGGTGCTCTTCGGGGGCTGCTTCCTCTTTCCCCTCCTCGAGGCCCGGGGGCTCACCTGTCCCGACTGGCTCAGGCCCTGGGGCGGGCTTTGGACCTTCGCCCACAACCACCTCCTCCAGGCCCTGGGGGAAGGGGGGGTCTTCGGGGCGGTGGGGCTTCTCCTCCTCGCCGGGGGGTTCCTTGCGGGGGCCTGGGGGGACGGCCTCCTCTTCGGCCTCCTCGCCGCCTATTTGGGGATGGGGATGGTGGACAACCCCTTTAGCGTCCCGAGCCCCTTCCGGGGCGAGGTCTTCTTCCTCCTCGGGGGGATGGCCCTGGCCCGCCTCGAGGGGGGGCGGGCGCCCCTGGGGCTCGGGCTTGCCGGGGGGGTGGCCCTCCTCTGGTCCCTCCCCTTCCTTTACCTGGCGGCCCGCCCCGAGGGGCCTCCCCCGGCCCTCCGCTACCTCGTCGTCCCGGATCGGGGGGGTGCAGGGGCGGTGGCCCTGGAGGGGGGCGAGGAGTACCGCCTCCAGGTCTGGCTCTGCGCCGAGGGGTGCCGGAGGCTCGGCTGGGAGTGGCCGGCGGAGAAGCCCGTCCGCTTCCCCCTTCCCGAGGCCCTCGAGGAGGGGAAGAAAAGGCTCGTGCTCGTGCTTTTCCGGGAGGGGGGCCTGGCCTTGCGGCCCGCCTTTTTCCTAGAGGAGGAGGTGGGGCGGTGAGGTGGGCCTTGGGGGTCCTGGCCTTCGCCCTGGGGCTTGGGGCAGCGCTTTGGGGGCTGGAGAGGGGGCTTGCGCCGAAGCCCTTTTCCCTTGGCGGGTGCCGCCCGGGGCCTCTGCCTGAGCGGGCGGACCTTTACGCCAACGGCGTGGTGGAGATCCCCCTTTGCCGGGAGGCGGAGGTGGTCCTCCGCCTCGAGGGCACCCCCGCCAAGGGGGAGGGTCCCTGGGCCGTGGTGGCCGAGGGGAACCGGGTGCTCTGGCAGGGGGAGGTCCTGGGCCTAAAGGAGGTGCGGGTCCGGACCGCGGGGCAAGGCGTGCTCGTCCTCGCCTTCCTCAACGACCTCTATGCCCCTCCGGAGGACCGGAACCTCTTCCTGCGGGAGCTTAAGGTGCGCTAACGCTCCCGTTGGCGTGGGCGGGGTAGGAGCCCAAGACCTTGAGGAAGGCCACCCGCCTGAGGAGGCGGAGGAGGGCCTGGGCGGGCCCGGGGTCCTCCAGGTGCCCCTCCAGGTCCAGGTAGAAGAGGTAGCTGAAGGGCTTGTCCCTCCGGGGCCTGGACTCCAGCTTGGTGAGGTTCACCCCCGCCTCGGCGAAGACGGAGAGCGCCTCCAAAAGCCCCCCGGGCCGGTGCCGGACGGCGAAGACGATGCTCGTCTTGTAGGGCCCCTGGCCCCTCGGGGGCTCCTTGTGCCCGATGACGAAGAAGCGGGTGTAGTTGTGGGGGTAGTCCTCGATGTTTTCCGCCAGGACCTCGAGGCCGTAAAGCTCCGCCGCCCGCCTGGAGGCGATGGCGGCGAGGCCCGGCTCCGGGTGCTCGGCGAGCTCCTTGGCCGCCCCGGCGGTGTCAAAGACGGGGATGGGGGTGAGGCGCATCCGGGCGAGGAAGCCGTCGCACTGGGCCAGGGCCTGGGGGTGGCTCTTCACCGCGTGCAGGTCCTTGAGCGTTGTGCCCTTGGGGGCGAGGAGGCAGTGCTCCACCCGGTGGACGATCTCCCCCACCACGTGGAGGTCGCTCTCCAGGAGGAGGTCGTAGGTTTGGTTGATGCTCCCCGCCGTGGTGTTCTCCACCGGCACCACCCCAAGCTCCGCCTCGCCCGCCTCCACCGCCTCAAAGACCTGGTGAAAGGTGGGAAAGCCCACGGGCGTCGCTTCGGGAAAGGCCTTGAGCAAGGCCTCCTCGCTGTAGGCCCCCGCCGTGCCCTGGAAGGCGATCCTCATGCCTCCCATGGTACACGGGCCCGCCTTCTGGAAGACCGGGTCCGGGCCCTGTAGGCTTGAGGGGTGTGGGAGCTTGCCGAGGTTCAAGAGCCCGAGGCGTGGAACCGCCTGGTCTCGGGCTTCGCCATCACGAGCCCCCTCCAGTCCTGGGGCTGGGGGGAGGTGAAGCGGACCACGGGCTGGGAGCCCCGCCGCTTCCTCCTCCTGGGGGGCGAAGGCCCGGTGGCCGCGGCCCAGGTTCTCCTTAAGGCGGCCCCCGGGGGGCTGCGCCTGGCCTACGCCCCTAGGGGGCCTGCCCTCCACCGCCTCGAGGACCTGCCCCAGGTGGCCCGGGCCCTGGGGCGGGCCCTTCGGGCCACCCACCTGGTCCTGGAGCCGGAGGCGGGGCTTCCTGCCCACCTTCCCGCCCCCCGCTTCCCTGGCCTCCTCTTGGAGGAGCCCATCCAGCCCGCCCACTCCCTCTGGCTGGACCTCACCCGGGGGGAGGAGGCCCTCCTCAAGGGGATGAAGGAGATGCACCGCCGGAACGCCCGGCTTGCCCTCAAGCGGGTGGCCCTTTCCGTGGAGGGGGAGGAGGCCTTCGCGGAGTTCTACCGCCTCTTCACGGAGACCAACCGGAGGGCCCGGCTCCTCCAGCACGACGAGGCCTACTACCGGGCGGTCCTCAAGGAGATGAACCAGCCCTTGGGGGAGGCCTTCCTCGCCCTGGCGCGGAAGGACGGGGAGGCCTTGGCGGCGGGGCTTTTCGTGGCCTTCGCCGGCCGGGTGGCCTACCTCTACGGCGGCAGCACCCGCAAGCACCCCGAGGCCAAGGCCCCCATGGGCATGCACCTCGCCGCCATCCGGCACGGGATGGCCCGGGGCTACCGCATCTACGACCTTTGGGGCATCCCCAAAAACCCCCGGGGGAGCCACGCCGAGGGGATCCACCGCTTCAAGGAGGGGTTTGGGGGCGAGCGGGTCCAGTTCCCCGCCTACGTCCTGCCCCTCTCCCCCTTCTACCGCCCCCTAAGGCTCCTCCTCCGCCTGAGGAAGACCTGGGTCAACCTGCGGGTGCGGGGCAACCCTCGGGACGTCCTTGGCTGAACGTCATCTTTCTCAAGCGCCTTTCGCTATCGTGGGGGCGTGGTGCGGCTTCTCCTCCTCCTTCTCGCCCTAGGCCTCGCCTTCGTCCTCTGGCCCCGTCCCGCTGAAGCGCCCAAGGAGGCGGGGGTGCGGCTTTACGGCGTGGCCTTTCACCTCTTTCCCGAGGAGGAAGGGGTGGAGTGGCGCTTCCGTGCGGAGGAGATGGTGGAGGAGGAGGGGCGCTTTAGGGTGCGGGGGGGGCTTTCCGGGGGGCGGTACGTGGAGGGACGGCTGGACCTGCGCCTTTTCGCCCCCGAGGTGGTGGTGGAGCCCGGGGACAACCTCCGGGCCCCCTACGCCCGGGTGGAGATCCTGAAGGGGTGCTACCGCCTGGAGCTCTCCCGGCCCGGCCTCGGGGACGTCCTCATCCGGCAGAAGGAGGGGTTTTCGGCCCCCTGGGTGCGGATTGAGGCCCCCAACCTCCGGGGCGAGGCGGAGCGCTTCCGCTCCGACTTCGCCCTGGAGCGGATTGAGGCGGAAAACCCTCGGTTTGAGTTTCCTGCCGGGGGGAGCTTCGGACCTTGCCAGGTGGAAGGAGGAAGCGGATGAAACGGATGGGATGGGTGCTCTTGGGCATGGCCTTGGTCTTCGCGGCCTCGGAGGTGCGGGTGATCCGGGTGGAGGGAGGGCGGCTTTCCGGGGACCTCCGCTACGGTCCCTGGGTTTTTGAGGGGGAGGTGCGGGGGCGGGTGAAGGACCTCACCATCCTCGCCCCCAAGGCCACCCTCATCGCCCCGAAGGGGAAGACCATGCAGGAGGCGGAAGGGGAGCGGGAGGCCCGGTTTGAGGGGGGCGTGGTGGTGCGGAGGGGCCGGGTGGAGGCCCGGGGGCCCGCCCTCGTCTACCGGGAAAGCACCGGGGAAGGGGTTCTCCTGGGCCCGGCCCGGATGCGCCAGGAGCCCAAGCCCGGGGAGGACCCCGTGGAAGTGGAGGCGGCCCGGATGACCTTCCAGGTGGACACCGACACCTCCACCAGCGAAAACGCCCTCCTCAAGAGCGGCAACCAGGAGGGGCGGGCGGGGCTTGTGTACTACGAGGAGGAGCGGGGCCTCGCCGTCTTCACCGACCCCAAGGAGGTGGTCCTCATCCGCAAGCGCAAGGACGGGGACCTGAGGATCCGGGCCAAGGAGGTGCGGAGCCTCACCGGCCCCAAAAGGCTCATCGCCACCGGGGGGGTGGTCCTCGAGGACGGCGACCTCGTGACCCGCGGGGAGAGCCTTTACTACGACGACACCACCGGGGAGGCCATCGTCCTGGGGAGGCCCGCCGTGAGCGAGAACGCGAAGGAGGGCTTCCGGCTTTCCGGGGGAACCCTCCTCCACAACGTGAACCGCCACCAGGTCCGCGTCTACGGCCGCGCTTTCCGCCTGCCCCTGGAGGAGTTCAAGAAGCTCGGGGAGAGGTAGGTGCCCTGGCTCAGGCTCTCCCTCCTCGCTCTCCTCGGCCTCTCCCTCGTCCTGGCCCAGGAGGTCTACCGCCCAGAGGTGGAGCTCGTCCGCAAGGACAAGAAGGGGGTGGCCTCGGTTTCGGGGGAGGAGGGGAGCCTCTTCTACGCCGACTACGGGGACCTCCACGTGGGGGAGCTCGTGGCCCTCGCCGAGGACCGGGCGGTGGTGGGGGAGCGGGCCTTTTTCCTGGACGCGGGGAGCGTCCTCGAGGAGGGCCTTTCCCCGGGGGACCGGGTGGAGGCCGCCTACAACAAGGACCTCCTTCGGGAGGGGCTTCCCTACCTGATGCGCCTCAGGCGGGCGGGGGAGGAAGGGGCGAAGACCTACCTCCGCCTTGTCCTCTACGACCCTAAGGGGGTGGAGGTGCGCCTGGGGGAGGAGGTGGAGGCCCGGGGGCCTTTGGCCCTGGTGGAGCGGGGAGGGAGGGAGGAGCTTCTTCTCTCCGGGGGCGAGGCCCGTTACCTGGAGGAGGAGGGGCGCCTCGAGGTCCGGCCCGCCCCGGGGGCGGTGGCCCTCGCCCAGGGGGCGACCCGGGTGGAGGGGGTGAGGCTCCGCTACCGCAACGATACCGGGGAGGCCTTCCTGGAAGGGCCCTTGGCCTTGAGCCGGGAAGGGGAGAAGCCCCTAAAGGGCAAGGCCCAGGCCCTCCGCTACCTCCTGGACGAGGACGCCCTCTGGCTTCTTGGGGGCGTGGAGTTCGTCCAGGGAGGCCGCACCACCCGGGCGGAGCGGGCCCTTCTCCGGGAGAAGGAGGGGTACGCCTACCTTTACGGCGGCGTGGAGAGCCGGGACGAGAAGGGATTCGTCCGGGGCGAGGGGGTGCGCTACGCCCTAGGGACCGGGGAGGTGGTGGTCCTCGGCCGGGTGGCCGGGGAGCTTCGCGAGTGAGGCTTCCGGGCGGGAACGGGGAGGGAGGGCCTCAGGCGGTGACCCCGGCCATGAGGAGGCCGAGCCTTTCCTCCGTGGCCTCCTCCGGGGTGAGCTCCCCCACGATGCGCCCTCCGTGCATCACCAGGATCCGGTCGGAGAGGGCGAGGATCTCGGAGAGGTCGGCGGAGACGAGAAGGACGGCAAGCCCCTGGTCCCTGGCCTTGACGAGCTCCTTGTGGATGAACTCAATGGCGCCCACGTCCACGCCCCGGGTGGGCTGGGCGGCGACGAGGAGCCTTGGGCCCCTTAGAAGCTCCCGCCCCACCACGATTTTCTGCTGGTTCCCCCCGGAGAAGCGCCGGGCGGAGAGGGCGGTGGAGCGGGGGCGGACGTCGTAGGCCTCCACGAGGGTTCTCGCGTGGGCCTCGGCCGCCCGGTCGTCCAGGAAGCCCAAAAAGCCCCGGAAGGGGGGGCGGTGCTGGTCCCCGAGGACGGCGTTCTCCTTCACGGAGAAGTCCAGGACGAGGCCGCGGGCGAGCCGGTCTTCGGGCACGTGGCTTGCCCCCAGGTCCCGGACCCCCCGGGCCGAAGGGGGAAGGGGCCGGCCCAGGAGGAGGGCCTTGCCCCTAAAGGGCCTAAGGCCGGTGAGGGCTTCCACGAGCTCGGTCTGGCCGTTGCCTTCCACCCCGGCGATGCCCACGATCTCCCCGGCCCTCACCTGGAAGCTCACCCCCTTGAGGCGGAGCGGGGCCTCGAGGCCCTCCACCTCCAGGACCACCTCTCCAGGCCTCGCCGGGGTCTTCTCCACCCTGAGCACCACCTCCCGGCCCACCATCATCCGGGCGAGGGCTTCCAGGGAGGTCTCCCGCGTCCGCACCGTCCCCACCACCTTGCCGTCCCGGATCACGGTGACGCGGTCCGAGACCGCGAGCACCTCCTTGAGCTTGTGGCTGATGAAGATGGCGGCGTTGCCCCTCGCCACGTACTCCCGGAGGAAGCGGAAGAGCTCCTCGGCCTCCTGGGGGGTGAGGACGGCGGTGGGCTCGTCCAGGATGAGGATCCTGGCCTCCCGGTAGAGGGCCTTGAGGATCTCCACCCGCTGCTGCAGACCCACGGGGAGGTTCTCCACCTTCTCGTCCAGGGGCACCTGGAAGCCCAGCTCCTCCATGAGGGCGGTGGCCCGCTTCCTGGCCTCGTCCAGGTTGAGGAAGAGGGGGCTTCCGGGCTCGAGGCCCAGGACCAAGTTCTCCAAGACGGTGAAGGGCTCCACCAGCATGAAGTGCTGGTGGACCATGCCGATGCCCGCCCTTATGGCGTCCAGGGGGCTTTGGGGCCGGTAGGGCTTCCCGTCCACCCACATCTCCCCAGCGTCCGGGGGCTGGAGGCCGTAGACGATCTTCATCAGGGTGGACTTGCCCGCCCCGTTCTCCCCCACCAGGGCCAAGACCTCGCCCCACTCCAGGTCCAGGCTGATGCGGTCGTTCGCCAGGACCAGGGGGAAACGCTTGGTGATGTCCTTGAGGACCAGCGCCTTCGCCACGGGAGGAGTATACGGGAAAACCGGGGCCAGAAGGCCCCGGCCTTTGGGCCCCTGCCCGTTAGCGGGTTTCGGGCACCTGGATCTCCCCGTTGATGATGGCCTGCTTCAGCTCCTCGAGGCGGGCCTTCACCTCCTCGGGGATCAGGGCTTGGTTGTACTCGTCCAGGGCGTAGCCCACGCCGTCCTCGGCGAGGCCCAGGTCCTTGACCCCGCCCTGGAAGGTGCCGTCCACGACGCTCTTGATGGTGTCGTACACGGCCACGTCTGCCCGCTTGACCATGGAGGTCAGGCCGTGGTTGAGGGTGGTGGGGTCGTTATCGGTGTCGCCCAGGTAGTTCTGGTTGGAGTCCACGCCGATGAAGAAGAGGGGTGTGGTGCCCTCGCCGCACTTCTCCTCGTAGGCGGGGTACTTGGGCACGTCGGCGAAGCGGTCCTCGCGCACGAAGCGCACGGCCCCGCCTTCCCTGAGGCACATCTCCTCCTTCACGAAGTCAATGAGGCCGAGGCCGGAGCCCCCGGCGGCGGCGTAGATGATGTCCGCCCCCTGACGGGCCTGGCTGGAGGCGATCTCCTTGGCCTTGGCGGGGTCGTTCCAAGCGGCGGGGGTGTTGCCCACGTAGCCCACCAGGACCCGACCCTGGATCCCGTCCTCCTGGAAGGCGTACTCCGCCCCGGCGCGGAAGCCCGCCTCAAACTTGTGGATGAGGGGGATGTCCATGCCGCCGATGAACCCCACCACGCCGGTGCGGGAGAGCTTGCCCGCCACGTAGCCCACGAGGAAGCTCCCCTCGTGCTCTCGGAAGACCACGCCCAAGGCGTTGGGCAGCTGCCCTTCCCCGGGCACGGCGTCAATCACGGCGAACTTCACGTTGGGGAACTCCTNNGCGGTGGCGGTGATGGCGGGCTCGTTGGCGAAGCCCACNCCGATCACCANGTCAAACCCNTCCTCGGCGAAGGTGCGGATGCCCTGGCCCACCTGGGAGGGGTCGGCGGGNTCAAAGTCAAAGATCTGGACGCCNAGCTCCTGGGCCGCCCGTTGCGCCCCTTCCCAGGCGGACTGGTTGAAGGAGCGGTCAAACTTGCCGCCGGCGTCAAAGGCAAGCCCCACCCGGACGTTGGCCCCGGGAAGGCTCGTTTCCTCGGCCGGAGCCGTCTCCGTGGCGGCCTGCTCCTCCGCTTTCCTGGGGCAGGCCGTGAGGGCCACGGCGAGCGCGCCTAGGGTGAGCAACCACAAAAGCCTCCTCATAACGCCTCCTTTCGGGATAGGGGATGCGCCCCTAGTCCAAGGAAAAGTATAACCCAGAGGTACACTAGGGCCATGACCCTGGAAGAGGCGAGGAAGCGGGTGAACGAGCTCAGGGACCTCATCCGCTACCACAACTACCGCTACTACGTCCTGGCGGACCCGGAGATTTCCGACGCCGAGTACGACCGGCTCCTTAGGGAGCTTAAGGAGCTTGAGGAGCGCTTCCCCGAGCTTAAAAGCCCGGACTCCCCCACGGAGCAGGTGGGGGCAAGGCCTTTGGAGTCCACCTTCCGCCCCGTCCGCCACCCCACCCGCATGTACTCCTTGGACAACGCCTTCAGCTTTGACGAGCTCAAGGCCTTTGAGGAGCGGATAGAGCGGGCCCTGGGCCGGAAGGGCCCCTTCGCCTACACCGTGGAGCACAAGGTGGACGGCCTCTCCGTCAACCTTTACTACGAGGACGGGGTCCTGGTCTACGGGGCCACCCGGGGGGACGGGGAGGTGGGGGAGGAGGAGGTGACCCAGAACCTCCTCACCATTCCCACCATCCCGAGAAGGCTCAAGGGGGTGCCGGAGCGCCTCGAGGTCCGGGGCGAAGTCTACATGCCCATAGAGGCCTTCCTCCGGCTCAACGAGGAGCTGGAGGAGCGGGGGGAGAAGATCTTCAAAAACCCTAGGAACGCGGCGGCGGGTTCCTTAAGGCAAAAAGACCCCCGCATCACCGCCAAGCGGGGCCTCAGGGCCACCTTCTACGCCTTAGGGCTTGGGCTGGAAGAGGTGGAGAGGGAAGGGGTGGCGACCCAGTTTGCCCTCCTCCACTGGCTCCAGGAAAAAGGCTTCCCCGTGGAGCACGGCTACGCGCGGGCCGTGGGGGCGGAAGGGGTGGAGGCGGTCTACCAGGACTGGCTCAAGAAGCGGCGGGCGCTTCCCTTTGAGGCGGACGGGGTGGTGGTGAAGCTGGACGAGCTTGCCCTTTGGCGGGAGCTCGGCTACACCGCCCGCGCCCCCCGGTTCGCCATCGCCTACAAGTTCCCCGCCGAGGAGAAGGAGACCCGGCTTTTGGACGTGGTCTTCCAAGTGGGGCGCACCGGGCGGGTGACCCCGGTGGGGATCCTGGAGCCCGTCTTCCTAGAGGGCAGCGAGGTTTCCCGGGTCACCCTGCACAACGAGAGCTACATAGAGGAGCTGGACATCCGCATCGGGGACTGGGTTTTGGTGCACAAGGCGGGCGGGGTCATCCCCGAGATCCTCCGGGTCCTCAAGGAGAGGCGCACCGGGGAGGAGCGCCCATTCGCTGGCCCGAGACCTGCCCCGAGTGCGGCCACCGCCTCCTCAAGGAGGGGAAAGTCCACCGGTGCCCCAACCCCTTGTGCCCCGCCAAGCGCTTTGAGGCCATCCGCCACTTCGCCTCCCGCAAGGCCATGGACATCCAGGGTCTGGGGGAGAAGCTCATTGAGAGGCTTTTGGAAAAAGGGCTGGTCAAGGACGTGGCCGACCTCTACCGCTTGAGAAAGGAAGACCTGGTGGGCCTAGAGCGCATGGGGGAGAAGAGCGCCCAAAACCTCCTCCGCCAGATAGAAGAGAGCAAAAAAAGAGGCCTGGAGCGCCTCCTCTACGCCTTGGGGCTTCCCGGGGTGGGGGAGGTCTTGGCCCGGAACCTGGCGGCCCGCTTCGGGAACATGGACCGCCTCCTCGAGGCCAGCCTGGAGGAGCTCTTGGAGGTGGAGGAGGTGGGGGAGCTCACGGCGAGGGCCATCTTGGAGACCCTAAAGGACCCCGCCTTCCGCGACCTGGTGCGGAGGCTTAAGGAGGCGGGGGTGGAGATGGAGGCCAAGGAAAAGGGCGGGGAGGCCCTTAAAGGGCTCACCTTCGTGATCACCGGGGAGCTTTCCCGCCCCCGGGAAGAGGTGAAGGCCCTCCTCCGGCGCCTCGGGGCCAAGGTGACGGACTCCGTGAGCCGGAAGACGAGCTACCTCGTGGTGGGGGAGAACCCGGGGAGCAAGCTGGAGAAGGCCAGGGCCCTCGGGGTCCCCACCCTCACGGAGGAGGAGCTCTACCGCCTCCTGGAGGCGCGGACGGGGAAGAAGACGGAGGAGCTCGTCTAAAGAGCTTCCCCTGGCCCGAAGACCTTTTCCAGGGCCTCTTTCAGGCGGCTTCCCCCAAGGCCCAAGGAGGAAAGGGCCTTCTCGTAGACCTCAGGGGTCAAGAGGCCCCTTAGGGCCCTAAGCTCCGTGCGGGAGAGGAAGGCCCCTTCCAGGAGGTGTTCCTCAAAGGCGGCCCAGGCGAGGGGGACCCTTTCCTTGACGATTTCGGCGATGGCCCGGGCGTACTGGCGGATCTCCCACTGGGCCTCGGGGGCGAGGCGGAGCTTGAGGAAGTGGAAGAGGTTGTGCAGATCCTGCTTCCAGTAGAACTCGGTGTAGAGGTTCAGGGGAAGGACCATCCGGGCCATCTCCCGGGCCACGCCCTTCTCCAGAAGGGCCCGGTAGGCCCCGTAGGCCTCCTGCTCCACCTTCCTTAGGAGGGCCAAGGCCTCCTCGTCCAAGAGGGCCCCTTCCGAGGCCTGCTTGTTTCTTTTCGCCTGCTTGCGGAAGGCCTCGGGCTCGTAGAACTCCTCCTTGAGGATGGAGTAGCGCCCCGAGATCTCGTTGACGCTCGCCGTGCGGTGGCGGAACCACTGCCGCACCACGAAGATGGGGGCCTTGACGTGAAACTTGAAGACCACCATCTCAAAGGGGCTCGTGTGGCGGTGGCGCATGAGGTAGTCGATGAGGGCGGCATCCTCCCGCACCGTCTTCGTCCCTTCCCCGTAGGAGACCCGGGCCGCCTGGACGATGGCGCGGTCGTCCCCCATCTGGTCCACCAGGCGGACGAAGCCCTTGTCCAAGACCGGGATCGTGAGAGGCCCTTCCATCCCCCCGAGTTTACCGGGAGGCCCCTCCGGGGTAGGATGGGAGTTGTCTTGGCGCGAGGCGCCTTTAGGGAGCGAAGCATGCTGACCCTACCCGACTTTCCCTTGCCCGACGCGAGGGGGCGGTTCGGCCCCTACGGGGGGCGGTACGTGCCCGAGACCCTAATCCCCGCCCTGGAGGAGCTGGAGGCCGCCTACCGGGAGGCCAAGAAGGATCCGGCCTTCCTGGAGGAGCTGGACCACTACCTCAGGCAGTTCGCCGGCAGGCCCACGCCCCTTTACCACGCCAAGCGGCTTTCCGAGTACTGGGGTGGGGCCCAGGTCTACCTCAAGCGGGAGGACCTCCTCCACACCGGGGCCCACAAGATCAACAACACCCTGGGCCAAGCCCTCCTGGCGAGGCGCATGGGCAAGAGGCGGGTCATCGCCGAAACGGGGGCGGGGCAGCACGGGGTGAGCGTGGCCACGGTGGCGGCCCTCTTCGGCCTGGAGTGCGTGGTCTACATGGGGGAGGAGGACGTCAGGCGCCAGGCCTTAAACGTCTTCCGCATGAAGCTCCTCGGGGCCGAGGTCCGGCCCGTGGCCGCGGGGAGCCGCACCCTCAAGGACGCCACCAACGAGGCCATCCGCGACTGGATCACGAACGTGCGCACCACCTTCTACATCCTGGGCTCCGTGGTGGGCCCCCACCCCTACCCCATGATGGTCCGGGACTTCCAGAGCGTCATCGGGGAGGAGGTGAAGCGGCAAAGCCTGGAGCTTTTCGGCCGCCTGCCCGACGCCCTCATCGCCGCAGTGGGGGGCGGTTCCAACGCCATCGGCCTCTTCGCCCCCTTCGCCTACCTGCCTGAGGGCAGGCCCAAGCTCATCGGGGTGGAGGCCGCCGGGGAGGGGCTTTCCACGGGCAGGCACGCCGCGAGCATCGGGGCGGGGAAGCGGGGGGTGCTGCACGGGAGCTACATGTACCTCCTCTACGACCACGACGGGCAGATCACCCCGGCCCACTCCGTCTCCGCAGGGCTGGACTACCCCGGGGTGGGGCCGGAGCACAGCTACTACGCCGACGCCGGGGTGGCGGAGTACGCCAGCGTCACGGACGAGGAGGCCCTCGAGGGCTTCAAGCTCCTGGCGCGGCTTGAGGGCATCATCCCCGCCTTGGAGTCGGCCCACGCCATCGCCTACGCCGCCAAGGTGGTGCCGGAGATGGACAAGGACCAGGTGGTGGTCATCAACCTCTCCGGCCGGGGGGACAAGGACGTGACCGAGGTGATGCGCCTTCTGGGAGGGGAGCTGTGACCACCCTCGAGGCCTTCGCCAAGGCCCGGTCCGAGGGCCGGGCCGCCCTCATCCCTTACCTCACCGCGGGCTTTCCCAGCCGGGAGGGCTTTTTGCAGGCGGTGGAGGAGGTCCTCCCCTATGCCGACCTTCTGGAGATCGGCCTTCCCTACTCTGACCCCCTTGGGGACGGCCCCGTGATCCAGCGGGCGAGCGAACTGGCCCTGAGGAAGGGGATGAGCGTCCAGGGCGCTTTGGAGCTCGTCCGCGAGGTGCGCGCCCTCACGGAGAAACCCCTCTTCCTCATGACCTACCTAAACCCCGTCCTGGCCTGGGGGCCGGAGCGCTTTTTCGGCCTCTTCAAGCAGGCGGGGGCCACGGGGGTGATCCTCCCCGACCTCCCCCCCGACGAGGACCCAGGCCTCGTGCGCCTCGCCCAGGAGATCGGCCTGGAGACGGTCTTCCTCCTCGCCCCCACCTCCACGGACGCCCGCATCGCCACCGTGGTCCGTTACGCCACGGGTTTCGTCTACGCCGTCTCCGTCACCGGGGTCACGGGGATGCGGGAAAGGCTTCCCGAGGAGGTCAAGGACCTGGTGCGGCGCATCAAGGCCAGGACCGCCCTCCCCGTGGCCGTGGGCTTCGGGGTTTCCGGCAAGGCCACGGCCGCGCAGGCGGCGGTGGCGGACGGGGTGGGTGGTGGGAAGCGCCTTGGTCCGGGCCTTGGAAGAGGGGAGGCCCCTTGCGTCCCTTCTCCAGGAGATCCGCCAGGGCCTCCAGCGCCTCGAGGCCAACCCCGGCTTGAGAGAAGGTTAACTTCGTTTTAATAAAAAGCCGCTACCCTGGGCCCTGGAGGACAAACCCATGCGGCAGTGGCCTTTAGTTTTGGCAGGCGGCCTCCTCCTCGGAGCCTGTGGGCTTATTCCAGGTTTTGGGGGGCCTAAGGTCTCCGGAGAGTTCCAGGGGGACTGGTCCGGCGTGGTCCAGGGCCTGCGCCTGGCCTTGGTGGGCCTCACGACGGAGGGGCAGGTGGACTACAGCAACCAGCTGGAAATCAAAGACCCGAGCCTCACCAAGGGCTACCTGATGGAGCTCCCCCCGGAGGCCAGCGAGGGGAGCTATCGGGTGGTGGCCTACCGGGACGACGACAACAACGGCCGCTACAGCCGCGGCGACGCGGTCTTGGGGGACACCTGCAGCAAGTACCTCCTCTACGCCAACGGCTCCGGCACCAAGCTCTACTGGGTGGGAAGCCCCAAGACCCTCAAGGTGAAGCACGGCTGGAACGGTTACGATGCCCAGAAGGGGGGCGACCCCTACCAGGCCTCGGTCTACACCGACTACGACCTCTACCGCTCGGGGAACTGCCCTTAGGCGAGGGGGAGCTCTACGGGCTCGGGCTCGCTGAGGATGGCCTCGGCGTCGGGGTAGCGGAGGATGCGGTAGAGGGGGTCCCGTTCCGCCGGCTTAAACCCCGCGTCCACGATGTGGCGCACGATCTGGCGCACCGTGGCGTGGGTGCGCCCGTGCCCCCCCGCGGCCGAGACCACGTTCTCCTCCAGCATGGTGCTCCCGAAGTCGTCGGCCCCGTAGTAGAGGGCCGCCTGGGCCACCTTGAAGCCCAGGGTAGGCCAGGAGGCCTGGAAGTGGGCGAAGTTGTCCAGGGCAAGCCGGGCGATGCTTAGGGTCTTCAGGTACTCGTGGGCCGTGGCCCCTGGGGCCTTGCCCTTTAGCCGGGTGTGCTCCACCTGAAGGGTCCACAGGGCGAAGGCGGCGAAGCCGTTCTCATAGCGTTCCAGGGCCCTGTCCTGCTGGGCGCGAAGGCCCAGGAGGTGGGCGGTGCGCTCCTTGGGGCCTTCTCCGAAGCCGATGACCATGGTGGCGAGGGTGTAAAGCCCCAGGGCCTGGGCGGCGTCCACGATGCGGTACCAGTCCGCCGTCCGGATCCGGGCGGGGGCTGCCTTCAGGCGGACCTCGTCCACCAAAATCTCCGCCCCGGCCCCGGGCAGGCCGTCCAGGCCCGCTTCCTTTAGCTTTTCCAGGATCGCCTCCGCCCTAAGGCCCGTGAGGCGTTCTAGGCCCAGGATCTCCTCGGGGCTGAAGGCGTCTATGCGGAGGTCGGGGAAGCGGCCCTTGAGGTAGCGGAGGAGGTCCAGGTACCACTCCAGGGGAAGCTCCGGGTTCACCCCGCCCTGCATGAGGATCCGCCTGCCCCCCACCTGGTAGAGCTCCTCCACTTTCCTCCCGATCTCCTCGTAGCTCAGGGTGTAGGCGTCCTTCTGCCTCTTGGTGCGGTAGAAGGCGCAGAAGGCGCAGGCCACGGTGCAGACGTTGGTGTAGTTGATGTTCCGGTCAATGAGGAAGGTCACCACCTCGGGGTCGGTCTTCTTAAGCCGCACCTCGTGAGCGGCGGCGGCGAGCTCGGGCAAGGGGAGGCTGAAGAGGCTTAGAACCTCCGCTTCGGAAAGCCGCTCCCCGGCCACGGCCTTCTCCAGGACGTCCATGGCCTTTATCCTACACCCGTTTTCCCGTGTTAAGGNGGCCTTCGGTAAAATCGGGGCATGGAACTCAAGCTTATTCCCATAGAGAAGCCCGAGAACCTCAACGTCATCCTGGGCCAGGCCCACTTCATCAAGACGGTGGAGGACCTGCACGAGGCCCTGGTGACCGCCGTGCCCGGGATCCGCTTCGGCCTCGCCTTCTCCGAGGCGAGCGGCAAGCGCCTCGTCCGCCGCTCGGGGACGGACCCGGAGCTTGTGGAGCTTGCCGTGAAGAACCTCCTCAACCTCGCCTGCGGCCACGCCTTCCTCATCGTCCTGGGGGAGGGGTTTTACCCCATCAACGTCCTCCACGCCGTGAAGGCCTGCCCCGAGGTGGTCCGGATCTACGCCGCCACCGCAAATCCCCTCAAGGTGGTGGTGGCCGAGGAGGGGGAGCAGAGGGCCATCCTCGGGGTCATGGACGGCTTCACCCCCTTGGGTGTGGAGGACGAGGCCGAGGNGGCCTGGCGGAAGGACCTCCTCCGGCGCCTGGGGTACAAGCTTTAGGGCGTCTTCCGGTTTTCCTTCGTCCGACTGGCCTGGGGAGGCTCCCTAAGAACCTTTTGCCGGGGCCCCCATGCTGGCGCAAGCCAGCATGGGGTGGGATCTAAAGGGGCTTCGCCGTGCCCATGCGGGCGTAGAAGGCGTGGGTCAGGGCGATGGCCAAGGCGTCTGCCAGGTGGCTTGGCCTCGGGGCCTCCTTCAGGCCCAGGATGCCCCGGACCATGAGGGCCACCTCCTCCTTGGCGGCGTGGCCGTGCCCCGCCAGGGCCTGCTTCACCTGCATGGGGCCGTAGGCGTAGACGGGCACCCCCGCTTCAAAGGCCGCCACCAGGACGGCCCCCAGGGCCCAGCCCACCTTGTAGGCGAGCTCGTTTTGGCGATAGAAGAACTGCTCCTCCACCGCCACCGCCTCGGGCCGGAAGCGGTGGAGGNCNTCCAGGACCCGGGCGTGGATCCGCCCCACCCTCTCCTTTGCGGGCTCTTGCGGCGAGGTCTTCACCACTTCCCCGTGGAGGAGGCGGGCCTTGAGGGCCCCCTTCCCCTCCACCGCCACCACCCCGAGGCCCAGGTGGGTGATCCCGGGGTCTATGCCGGCCACGACCACGGGAAGAGGAGGCTCAGTTGCCCCGCCTGGGCGGGTAGTCCCCGTCCCCGTAGCGGATGAAGGCGGGGATGTCGTAGTTCGTCAGGTCCACGTGGCCCGTGGGGAAGTCCACGGGGCGGGCGGGGCGGGGCACCACGGTGCTCTCCGCGAAGCCCGCGGCGATGAGGATGACCCGGAGCTCGTCCTGGGCCCGCTCGTTGTAGGTGACCCCGTAGAGGATGTCCACGTCCTCGTGGCCCGTGGCCTCCCGGATCCTTTCCCCCACCTCGGCGGCCTCCATGAGGGAGAGCTCCTCGGAGCCCACCACGTTGAGGAGGAGCCTCTTGGCCCCTTCAATGGAGCGCTCCAGGAGGGGGCTGTGGATGGCGCTTTTGGCCGCCTCCTCCACCCGGTTCTCCCCGCGCCCCGCCCCGATGCCCATGAGCACCTGGCCCGCGCCCTCCAGGAGGGCCTTGACGTCGGCGAAGTCCACGTTGATGAGGCCGGGGAGGTTGATGACGTCGGTGATGCCCTTGACCCCGTGGTACAGCACCCGGTCGGCGATGAGGAAGGCGTCTTTTAAGGTCATCTTCTTGTCCACGGCGGAGAGGAGGCGGTCGTTCTGGACCCACCACCATGGCGTCCACCCGCTCTTTGAGCTTTTTGATGCCCTCCTCGGCGGCGCGCATGCGCTTGGGGCCCTCAAAGCTGAAGGGGCGCGTCACCACCGCCACGGTGAGGGCGCCGAGCCGCTTGGCGATGTCGGCGACCACGGGGGCGCTTCCCGTCCCCGTGCCGCCCCCCATGCCCGCGGTGATGAAGACGAGGTCCGCCCCCTCCAGGGCCTCGGCGATGAGGTCTTCGGCCTCGAGGGCCGCCTTCTCCCCAATCTCGGGGTTGGCCCCGGCCCCGAGGCCCCGGGTGAGCTTCTCCCCGAGCTGGATCCGGTGGTCGGCGAGGCTTTTGGCCAACACCTGGGCGTCCGTGTTGGCGGCGATGAACTCCACGCCGGAAAGCTCCGCCTCAATCATGCGGTTCACCGCGTTGTTCCCCGCACCCCCGAGCCCGATGACCTTGATGACCGCTCCTTCCATACCCCCCTCCCTCTAGAACAGGTTGCTCAGAAACTCCTTGATCCTGGCCCAAAGCCCCTCGCCCTTGGGCTTGTCCTCCGGTTTTTCCCTGATCCGCTTGGCCTCCTGGGGCTTTAGGGGGAGGCTTGCCCCGTAGCGGACGAGCCCCACCGCCGCCGCGTGGGCGGGGGAGGCGACCACGTCCGTAAGCCCCGAAACCCCCTGGGGCTTGCCCACCCGCACGGGGAGACCGTACTGCTGCCGGGCGAGGAGGTCGGTGCCCCGGAGGAGGGCCCCGCCCCCCGTGAGGACCACGCGGTTGACCTGGATCTCCAAAGGCCCCAGGGTTTCGTCCACGCTCTGGCGCGCCAGATGGAGGATCTCCCGCATCCGCGGCCGGATGATGCGGGCGAGCTCCGGGGCCGGAACCTCGCCCAGGGCGCCGCCCTCCTGGTTGATCTCCAGGACGAGCTCCGGGTCGGCGAGCTCCGGCAGGGCGGCCCCGTACTTGCGCTTGACCCGTTCCGCCTCCTCAAAGGGGATCTTGAGGAGCTGGGCGATGTCGTGGGTCACGTGGTCCCCGCCCAGGGGATTACGGCCGAGTGGGCGAGCCTTCCGCCCCGGAAGACGGCCACGTCGGTGGTGCCGCCGCCGATGTCCAGGAGGAGGACGGTCATCTCCTCCTCCTCGGGGGTGAGGACGGCGAGCCCGCTGGCCAGGGCCTGGACGCAGACGGCGTCCAGGGCGAGGCCTGCTTCCTCCACGGCCCGGCGCAGGTTGGCGAGGGGGCCCCGGCCCGCGGCGATGAGGTGGACGTCCACCTCGAGGCGCACCCCCGCCATCCCCACGGGATCCCGGATTCCCTCCTGGCCGTCCACCTTGAACTCCAGGGGCAGGGCGTGCAAAAGCTCCAGCTCCCCTTCAAAGGGGTAGGCCTTGGCCTGCTCTATGGCCCGCTCCACGTCCGCCTCGGCGATGGTGTGGCCGCGGCGGATGGCGGCGAGGCCGTGGCTGGTGACGCTTTTGAGGTGGGGGCCGCCCACGCCCACCACCACCCGCTCCACCTTGACCCCGGCCACCCTTTCCGCCTGGAAGAGGCTTTGGCGGATGGCCTCCGTGGTCCTTTCCAGGTTGACCACCCACCCCGCGCCGCAGCCCCTGGGAGGGGACGGTGCCCTCGCCGATGATGTCCAAAACGCCGTCAGGGGCGAGCTCCCCGATGACGGTGGTGACCTTGGTGGTGCCTACGTCCAAACCGGCGATGATCATGGGCGCTGACTCACCCCCCAAGAATACACGAAAACCCGCCCCTTAGGGCGCGCGGTTTGGGCGTACTTTAGCAGATACGCGGCCTCGGGGGCAAAGAGGGTGGCCCCTTCCAGCTCCACCCAGAAGCCCGCCGGGGTGTAGCGGATCTCCCGGGCTTGGGGGAAGGCCCGGCCCAGGGAGAGGAGGGCTTCCCGGGGGAGGGGCCCTACCCCCCGCACCCGGGGCCCGGGGGCGAGGGGGGCGCCTTGGGGGAGGAGGACGCCGTCCTCGGCCAGGGCGTCCCCGGTTTCCAGGGGGAGGAAGGGCCGGCGTTCCCGCACCCGGACGACCACCTGTCCCAAGGCGGGCTTTTCCAGGTGGGCCTCGGCCACCCAGGGGTTTTCCAGGAGGGGCCGGAGCCTGTTCCCCCAGACCCAAAGCCACGGGTCGCCCGGAGCGAGGCGGAGGGTTTGCAGGACGGCCTCCCTGGAGAGGTGGCGTAGCCCTTCCACCCGCACCTCCTCCACGGGGACGGCCACGAGGCTCGCCACGTAGAGGCTCGCCCCGAGGATGAGGAGGAGAACGCCTTTCACCACGCCCATCTTACCCCTCCTTTACGGCCACACCTCCCACTCCAGCTCCAAGGGAAGCTCCTCCTGTACCCGGCGGACGAGCTCCAGGACGTCCTTTGCCCGGGCCTGGCCCAGGTTGACGATGAAGTTGCCGTGCTCTAAGGAGATCATGGCGTCCCCCACCCGAAGCCCCTTGAGGCCGCGCTCGTCAATGAGCCGCCCCGCCGACTGGCCCGGGGGGTTCTTGAAGGCGCACCCGGCGCTTTTCCGCTTGGGCTGGCCCTTGCGGGCCCGGTCCACCTCGGCCATGCGCCTCAGGATCTCCTCCTTGGGGCGCTCCTTCAGCTTGAGGCGCACCCGGGTGACGATGCCCCCGGGGGGGAGGTGGCTTTTCCGGTAGCCGAAGCCGAGCTCCTCCGGGCGGTAGACGTGGAAGGCGCCGTCGTGGAAGACCTCCACCGCCTCCAGGGCGTCGGCCATCTCCCCGAAGCGGGTGCCCGCGTTCATCTTCACCGCGCCGCCCACCTGGGCGGGGATGCCGAGGAGGCCCTCGAGGCCGGAAAGCCCCGCCCGGGCCGCCTCCTGGACGAGGAGAGGGAGGAGGGTCCCCGCCCCCACCCAGCCCTTCAGGTCGTAGGTCCGGAACTCGCCCGCAAGCCGGATGACCCGCTCCGGCACCCCCTCGTCCAGGACGAGGAGGTTGGAGCCGTTGCCCAGGACGCGGTAAGGGGCCTCGGTGGCCCGCTTGAGCTCCTCCCGGGTCTCCACGGTCCAGAGCTCCGCCGGCCCCCCTACCCCCAGGGTGGTGTAGTCCTTGAGCAGCACCCTTTCAACCCTCATGGACGAGCCTCCGCGCGAGAAGGGTCACGTCCCCGGCCCCCATGAAAAGGAGAAGGTCCTCGGGCCTTGCCGTGGCGCGGGCGTAGGCCAGGGCCTCTTCCTTGTCCATCCGGCGCGCGGGCCGGCCCAGGTCCTCAAGCCTCTTTGCGATGCGGTCGGAGAGGGCCTCGGGGCTTTCCCGGCCCCGCTCCCCTGCGGTGTAGACGGGCAGAACCACCACCTCGTGGGCCCCCTTGAGGGCCTGGGCGAAGGCCTCCCAGAGCTCCTGGGTGCGGAGGAGGCGGTGGGGCTGGAAGAAGACGCGGACCCGCCGCCCGGAGAGGAGGGCCGCCTCCAGGGTGGCCTGGACCTCGGTGGGGTGGTGGGCGTAGTCGTCCACCACCCAGGCCCCGCCCACCTCCCCCACCCGCTCAAACCGCCGCCCCACGCCGGGGAAGCGGGAAAGCCCCCGGGAGATGGCCTCCGGGGACGCCCCCAGGGCTAGGGCGGCGAGGGCGGCGGCGAGGGCGTTGTGGACGTTGTGCCTCCCCGGCACCCGCAGGTGGACCTCCCCCAGGGGGCCTTCCCGGTGGACGAGGCGGAAGGAGGCCCCGGAGGGGCTTAGGTCCACCGCCTCCGCCCAAACCTCCCCCCCGGGGCCGAAGAGCCTCCGGGGAAGCCCCTCGGTGAGGGCGAGGAGGCCCGGGTCCATTGCGGGGACCACCACGGTCTTTGCGCCCGCGAGGAAGCCCCGCATGGCCTCCTTTAGGGCCTCGAGGCTTTCGTGGTAGTTGGGGGCCCGCTCCCCCGGGGGGGCCACGTGGTCCGCCTCCAGGTTGGTGGCCACGGCGACGCTCACCCGGACCTCCCGGAAGAGGGGGTCCGACTCGTCCACCTCGGCCACCCGGGGCCCCCGGCCGGGGCGGGCGTTGCCGGGGAGGAGGGCGAGCTCCCCCCCCAGGAAGACCCAGGGGTCCAGGCCCGCCTCCAGGAGGATGGCCGCGAGCATCCCCGTGGTGGTGGTCTTGCCGTGGGTGCCGGTCACGCCCGCGGAGGGCCTTTGCGCGAGGAAGTGGGCGAGGAGCTCCATCCGGCGGAGGACCCTAAGGCCCCTCTTCCGGGCCTCCACCACCTCGGGGTGGTCCGGGGGCACGGGGGTGGGGACCACCAAGGTGTCCTCGTCGGCGAGGTGGCCGGGGTCGTGCCCGTGGTGGACGGGAACTCCGAGCCGCCTTGCCCTAGGGCCTGGGGCGAGGTCGCACCCCGTCACCGCCACCCCTTCCGCCATGAGGAGCCGGGCGAGGGCGCTCATGCCCACGCCTTCAATGCCCATGATGTGCGCCTTTCTCATAGGAATGCCTCCAGAAGGTCGGCGAGGCGCGCCGCCGCCCCCTCGGGGGAGAGGCGGGCCATGGCCCTTTGGCGCGCCTCCAGGTCCTCCAGGGCCTCGAGGATCTGGGAGGAAAGGCGGTCCCACGCCCCCAAAACCGCCCCCCCCGCTTGGGCGTAGGCCCGGGCGTTGGCGAGCTGGGCCCCGCCGTCCAGCTTAGGGGAAAGGGGGAAGAGGATGGCCGGGAGGCCGTGGAAGGCCGCCTCCGCCAGCGTCCCTGCCCCGGCCCGGGAAAGGAGGAGGTCGGCGGCGCTCATGGCCAGGGGGGTGTCCACGAAGCCCTCCACCCGGTAGCCCTCCCCCTCGAGGGGCCGGAAGCGTTCCACCCACCTTTCCCCCACCTGGTGGAGCACCTGGACGGGAAGGCCCCTGAGGACCGGGGGGAGGCGCTCGTTGAGCTCCAGGCTGCCTTGGCTTCCCCCGAGGACGAGGAGAAGGGGCCTTTGGGGGTCAAAGCCGAGCCTGCGCTTGGCCTCGTCCTTGGGGTAGCGCACCTCCCGCACGGGGTAGCCCACCACCCGGGCCTTCCGCGCCAGGGGTGCGGGGAGGGCCAGAGGGACGGAGAGAGCCAGGCCTTTGGCCAGGGGGGCCAGGGCCCGGTTGGCGAGGCCCATGCGGGCGTTCTGCTCGTGGAGGAGGAGGGGGATGCCGAGGAGGCTCGCCGCCATCCCCCCGGGGAAGCCGGCGTACCCCCCGGTGCTGAGCACCGCCTTGGGCCTGAGGCGCCGGAG
>NICF_comb_assmDRAFT_10000585_pt1 | contig 30721 bp, 20 predicted proteins | sample NewIslPassag4_SG_FD_11279 | JGI IMG/M metagenome (IMG submission 11279)
GGGCCGCCGTCGCCGCCGTCGACGAGCTGGAGACGATCCCGCCGGCAAAGGCGACGGCGTAAAAGCCGAGGTTTCCGGCGATTTGCTGCGCGATCCCGCCGATAATGGTGATGATAGCGAAATACAAGCCAAACGTTAGAGCGGAGCGCAGCGAAAAGGGCGACTGCAGCTTCAGCTCGGGCGGCGCCCCTTCCATCTTGCCCTTCTTGCGCAGCGCCATCGTGAGCGAGACCGCGATCATCATCCCCACCGGAACGAGCCCGGCCGGCAAGGCCTCTGGGGCAAAAAGGGCGAGGATGACTCCGTTTCGCAAAAAGGACGCTGTCCTGGCCCACATCAGGCCGCGGAAGGTAGTATCCTCAAGATCCGCGGGAGATTCCTTCATCGTACCGACGAGCTCGGCCGCAGTGGCGGTAGAGTTGACGAGCCCCCCGAGAAATCCCGTGTAGGTGATCCCCTTGGTCCCGTACAACTTGAGCAAGATGTAGTTGGCGAAACCGATGGCGCTGATGAGCACCACCATCCACCAGACGTCGCGCGGCGAAAACAACCCCCACGGGTCGAATGCGCCCACGGGCAGCACCGGCAGGATGACGAACGTCAAAAGGCCGAGGGTGATGGCCGCATGCACCTCGTTGCGCTGCAGGTGCATGGTGAACACCAGCATCTCCTCTTTCCAGCTGAGGAGGAGAAGCATGAAGACGACGATGGCGACCGCGAGGATGAGCGCTTCCTGGGCCACCAGCATGCCGACGAAGCAGATGAGGAAAAGACAGACCGACGTCGTCGCTTCGACGCCCGTCCCCTTGCGCAGGGCGCTGATGTTCACCACCACCACGATCACCGCGATGAACGCGAGCGTCGCGATGGTGTAAAGGTGACCCAGCTTCCACGAGAGAAAGCCAAGGAGCGAGGCGAGCGAAAACGTCCGCAAGCCCACTTCTTTTCCGGCCCGCTCGCGTTCGAGCCCGACGAGGAGCCCAAGCCCGAGGGCGATAGCGACGTGCCATACGGTTTCGGATGTCATTGCGATCTGCAAATGCGCCCGCCTCCTCACNGGTGGTAAAAAACTCCGCCCGCGACGGCGCACATCGCAGGCGGAGCGGGTCGCCTCTTCCAATGGGCTCAGCGCCTCATCCTACCGCCACGATGCCGGAGGACGAGGCGTTGACTCAAGGCCGGACGCTACCCAAGCTATCTCCTTGCTATTATTATAGCAGAGTTTCCGCGGCGTTTTGAGTCTGGATCTCTTCTTGCGGTTTTCAGTAGAATGATCGAAGCCTCTGGATACCCTACTGGGAAAGCGTGTCACAGCCGTCGCATCGGGTCTAGGAGGGACGTTGCATGCTCGCACCGCAGGAATGGGAGAAGGAACAAGCCCGGCTCGCGCGGACGCTCCAGGCCGTAAACCTTCGCCTTGCCGAAATCGAGGACATCGCCAAGCGGCATAAAAAGCGCGTCGTTGAGACGCGAAAGAGCATGTGGGACGAGCTCCCCCATGCGGTGGAGTCGCTCGACGAGGCGATCCTCATCATCCAGCAACAAAAGTACTTGAGCGAGTTTGAGCGGGACTACCTCATCTACCGGCGGCTCATTCCCATCCTCGAGCGCATGGCCTCTTCGCCCTACTTCGGCCGCATCGACTTCCGCGAAAAGAGCGAAAAGAAGGCGCGGGAGATCTACATCGGCATCTCTTCTCTCATCGAACCGGGCACGGGGGAGTACTTGATCTACGACTGGCGCGCCCCGATCTCCAGCATGTTTTACGACTATCAACCTGGTCCGGGAAGCTACGAGACGGACACGGCCGTGATCGAAGGCGAGATCCTGCTCAAGCGCCAGTACAAGATTTCCAAAGGGAAGCTCGAGTACGTCTTTGACACGGAGCTCACCATCGACGACGAGCTTCTCCAGGAGATCCTAAGCCGCAGCGCCGATCAAAGGATGCGCACCATCGTGCAGAGCATCCAGCGGGAGCAAAACCGGGCGATCCGCGACGAAAGCCACCCCCTCTTGATCGTGCAGGGACCGGCGGGAAGCGGAAAGACCTCCATCGCCCTCCACCGGGTGGCCTACCTCCTCTACCGGCACAGGAAAACCCTCAGCGCCCGGGACATCGTCGTCATCTCGCCCAACGAAGTCTTTAACGACTACATCTCCAGCGTCCTTCCCGACTTGGGCGAGGAAAACATGCAGCAGACCACCTTTTCGGAGCTGGTGCGCAAGTACCTCGGCGAGGAGTCTTCTGGTTCCCCAGGCGCTCTCGCGTCGAAGGACCATGACCCCGGCACCGGGCGCCATTGGGGCGCCGGCGACGAAGGCGGCGTCGAAACCGGCGAGGACGAACCCGTCGAACCTCCCGCAAAACCGGGCGTGCGCCCGCTGACCATCGAAGAGAGCAGTGCCCATCTCGAATACCTCTTCGCACACAGAGGAAAACCCGGCTACGACCAGCGGGTGAAGGAGATCCTGTACAAGAGCTCGCCCTCTTTTTTCCAAGCGGTGCGGCGGTACGTCGAGCGGCTCCTGCGGGGAGAGGGCATCGACTTTCGCGACATCGAGTATCGGGGGACCCGGGTGATCTCTCGAGACGAACTGCTCGAGCTGGTCACGGAAACGTACAGCTATCTTCCTTTCAGCAAACGGCTGGAGAAGGCGGGCCGCCGCGTCCTCTACCTCCTTGAGCCTATGAGAGAAGAGCGGCTGCGCGCGCTCAAGAAAGACATTGAAAACGACCCAAAGCACAGTGACCTCAATGCGCGAGAGGTTTCATTGCTCGCCCGCTCGCTGGTGAACGAAGAGTTTTACCCCATCGAGCGCGCCATCGCAGGATTCACGGCGGTCGACGTCCTCGACCATTACGCCAACCTCTTTCGCGACCCCAAGTGGCTCCTTGAGGCGGGAACGACCCCAAGCCTGGAAACCGCAGGGACGGCCAACGGCTCCCTGCGCCGGCGCGAGACGCCGAGCGAAGCAGAGCTCTCCGCCATCTGCGCCGCGACGCTCGCGCGGCTTTCAGAACGCCGAATCGCGTACGAGGACATCGCCCCGATCCTCTTTCTCAAGGCGGCGCTCGGCGAAATCCAGGGGGACCGGCGCGTCCGGCACGTCGTCATCGACGAAGCCCAAGATTACTCCCACTTTCACTATGAGGTCTTCCGCCGGCTCTACCCTTCGGCCACGTTCACGGTCCTGGGAGATCCGGCGCAGTCGATCCACCCGTATCTCGGGACGGCGGACCTGGCCTCGATCCAAAGCTCCATCGCTCCGGGACGGGCGAAGGTGATCCAGCTCTCCATCAGCTATCGCTCGACGCAGGAAATCATGAGTTTCGCCCGGGCCGTCGACCGCGCCCAAAGCGAGTCGCGCGCCATCGAGCGCAGCGGGCCCAAGCCGCGCATCGTGCGGGTCGAGCGCCCCGAGCTCCTGGCCGACGCCTGCCTCGCCGAGATCAGGAGGTTTCATGCGGAAGGGACCAAGCGGGTCGCCGTCATCTGCAAGACGGCGGCCGAGAGCGAGCAGGCCTTCGCCAAGCTGCGCCCGCAGCTTGCAATCCAATGGGTAAAGTCGGAAGACAACGCTCTTCCTCCCGGCGATCTCGTCATCCCTGCTTACCTTGCGAAGGGGCTCGAGTTTGACGGCGTCATCATCTACGACGCCGGCGCCGCAAGCTACGGCGACGAGAGCGAGCGCAAGCTGTTTTACACCGCCTGCACCCGGGCGTTGCACCGCCTCGCGCTGCTCTATACCGGCGAGTTGACGCCCTTCCTCTCCGGGGTGATCCCATCTCTCGCCGACCATGCGATCTTCGGCGGGCAAGCGTGATCCCGCGCCGACGGCCTTCTGACGCCTCTTGAGTACGGCGGACGGAGGATGCATCCGGGAGCGTCGCCCGGCCGCATCCTCCGTCCCCGACCCTTTAGCCGAAACCAAGGGAGCCGTCGTTCAGCGGCAGGTCTGCACTTCTTTCCTGCCTGCTCAATTTCGCCCGTGACCGTCACCGGATGTTTCCCCCGCTCTGCCCGTTGCCGGATGCTTTCCCCGTGCCGGACCTGCGCTGCCCCAGGTAGCCGGTCTGCAGCTTTTTAGGCCCAGTTCTCTGACAAAGAAGAAAGCTCCAGAATCATAGAAAGGAGTTGAGAGCGGTTTGGCGAAGGGGCGACCCGGCGAAGTTCTCCTTCGATGCGTGAGCGGGGTGAACCAGATGAGCGCTGGGAAACGTCTCGTCTACATCACCGGCGTGACCGGGAGCATCGGCCGCGCTCTCGCCCAAGGCCTTGCCGGCGAGTACCGGCTCAAAGGATGCAGCCGGCGCGGCGAGCCGGTGCCCGGCGTCGAGGTAGCCAAGGGCGACGTCCGGGACGTCGAGTTCTTGGGCCGGCAATTCGAAGGGGTCGACACCGTGATCCATCTCGCCGCGGACCCGTCGCCTTGGGCGTCGTGGGATTCGGTCCTTGAAAACAACATCGACGGCACGCAGAAGATGTTCGATGCAGCCCGCCTCGCCGGGGTCCGCCGCGTCATCTTCGCCAGCACCAACCACGTGACGGGGATTTTGACCGAACGCGTCGTGGAGATGGACGAAAGCGCCCCTTACCGGCCCGACAGCTACTACGGGGTCAGCAAGGTGGCGGGCGAGGCCCTCGGCCGGTTCTACTCGGATCGCTACGGCCTATCGGTCCTGAACTTTCGCATCGGCTGGTATATCGACGCCGCAAGCGAGCGCGAGGTCGTCGACTTCTTCAAAGAGCGCAAAGATGCCTATCCTCTCATGTGGCTGAGCGCAAGAGACTGCGTGCAGGCGCACCGATTGGGAATCGAGGCGCCCGACGACCTCAAGTTTGGCACCTACTACATCATGTCCAACAACAAGGACATGCTCTGGGACATGAGCAAGGCCCGGCGAGAGCTCGGATACCATCCCCAGGACGACCTATCGGTTCTCTTTGAGAAGTACGGTCTCAAGTATGACTTTCGCATCCCCCGGGACTCCCTGGGCGGATGAACCGGTGATCTTACCGACGGCGTGGCTTGGAGGAAGAAGAGAATGCAGATTGACTTGCGCGGCAAAGTGGCCATCGTCACCGGAGCGGGCCGGGGAATCGGCCGGGAGATCGCCTCGACGCTGGCTCAGGAGGGCGTGCGCACCGTCGTCACCGACATCGACGAGAGCCTGTTGGCTGACGTGGCAAACGAATTCGCCGAGCGCGGCTGGGAAGGAAAGCAGTTCCTTTGCGACGTGCGGCAAAAGCGCGAGGTGAAGAGGACCGTCGACGCCGTGGTCGAAGCATACGGGCGCATCGACATCCTCGTCAACAACGCGGGCGTCGCAGCAGGGGGCCTCATTGAAACCCTCGACGAAGAGACCTGGGACCTCAACCAAGAGGTGAACCTCAAGGGCACCTTTCTCATGTGTCAAGCCGTGATCCCGGTCATGAAGGCACAGCGCTGGGGCCGGATCATCAACGCCGCTTCCTTTGCCGCCATCATCCCCACCATCGGCGGCGCGGCGTATGCGGCGTCCAAAGCGGCGGTCGTTTCGTTTACACGGGTGCTGGCCGGTGAACTTGGGCCGTGGAACATCACGGTCAACGCCTACGCTCCCGGGATGATCCCCACGCAGCTCAACCGCTTTGCCGACGCCCCCCCGGAGGCGAAGGAGCGCCTCCTCGACACGCTCACCTTACGCCGCTGGGGCGAGGCCAAGGATGTCGCCAATCTCATCTGCTTCTTGGCCTCTGACCTGGCAAGCTACATTACGGGGACGTTGGTCGACGTAAGCGGCGGCAAGTTCGCGACACAAAATCCGCGCCTAGCCTACGAAGGAGGCCCCACCCCGGGCCGGTACGGATACTGATGACGCCCGAAATGGGGCCGATAGGCCAGTGTGGAGGCAACGCGGGGCCCGTCCACCGGGGGCCCGGACGCCCGCTGGGTCGCCCCACGCCGCGAGCTTGCCGCCGGCAGCCGTGCCGGGTTTCCAATCGACCGCAGGCTTCCGGGTTCTCGTGCGGGGATACGAGGTGCGCGATGCGAAGAGGACCGTGTGCGAAGGAGTGCCGTCCTTGAGCTGGCCGCAGAGTGTCGCCTGGTGGGAGATCGAGTTTGGCGTCGAAATCGAATGGGTGGGGGCGCCGCAAGGCGCCGTCCAGCTTCTTCCGGGATGGGAGATCGTCGCCGAAGACTCCCTCTTCTTTGACGACGGGCGAATGGTCGATCCCGCCAAAGCCGACGAGGTGATGGGCGGAGAGCTCACCTCGCCGCGCCTCGTCTGGGAACGGCGAGAGGAGATCGCCGTCATGTGCGCGCGGCTGAAAGCTCAAGGCGCGGCGGTCAACTGGTCGTGCGGCCTGCACGTCCACGCCGACGCCGCCCGGTGGGGCACGGCGCTCCTCCTCCCCGGCCTCGAACAGGCCCTAGCCAGCGAAGGGGCGCTCCGGGAGCTGGTCGATACGGCGCAGTGTCGCCTCGACTATGCTCCGCCCACGACCAGAGCGCTCCGGGACGCCGTGGCCGAGGTCGCCCCTTCCGGCGACCAGGAGGCGATCTTGCAGCGCCTCGTCTACGGTCAAAGGCCCCCGTCGCATCGCGGAGGCATCAACTTTCGCCCGCTCTTCGATACGGGTTCCGTCGAGTTTCGCCTGCCCAACGCAAGCCTGGAGCCCGAAGAAATCTACCGGACCGTCGAGCTTTGGCTGCGCTGGATCGCGGCGGTCGGCGAGGGAAGAGAGCTTCCCGGCTCCCCGGGCGAGCTTGCACGCGTTCTCGGTGCGCCCGCGACCGGCTATCCTCCGCGGCGAGAGGCGCCTTCGTGGTGGTGGCGCCGCAGGGCCCTCGACCGGGCTCTCTACCCCGTTCTCCTGCCCCATTGTCGCGAGTGGTTTCTCGAGCTTTTCCCGGAAACGAAAGAGGCTTGTGACATCGTCTGGATCGACGGCGGGCGAGACGAATCCGTCGTCGCGCTCGTGGAGAGCGGCGAGAAGAGGGTGTACTTGGTGTTTGGATCTCGTGATGGCGAGTGGTACAGGAACGAGGCCTCGACGGCTTGGCGGCCCGAGCTGCTCGCTCAGTCCGCTCTGCCGCCGAGCTCACGGTAGCGGAAGCAGTCGACTTCGTGGTCGTTGACCATCCCGACCGCCTGCATAAAGGCGTAGCAGATGGTGCTCCCCACGAAGGTAAACCCCCGCCTCTTGAGATCTTTGCTCAACCGGTCCGACTCGGGCGACGTCGCCGGCACCTCGCTCATGGAGCGCCAGGCATTGATCCGCGGTGCGCCGCCGACGAAGCTCCAGACGTATGCGTCGAAAGAGCCAAACTCCCGCTGCACCTCGAGGAACTTCCGCGCGTTTTGAATGGCGCTCGTCACCTTGAGGCGGTTGCGAATGATCCCCGGATTGCGGAGGAGCTCCTCCACTTTTTCCTCGCCGTAGCGGGCGACCTTATCCGGGTCAAAACCGTCGAAAGCGATGCGGTACGCCTCCCTGCGGGCGAGGATCGTATCCCAGCTCAGCCCTGCTTGCGCCCCCTCGAGGACGAGAAACTCGAAAAGCTTTTGATCGTCGTGGACGGGCTTTCCCCACTCTTCATCGTGGTAGCGAGTGAGCCGCTCGTTGCGGCACCATCCGCACCGCTTCACATGCACCGCCTCCTATCGAAGGTCGAAAGTCGTAGCTGAACTGACGCTGGACATGCCTTGAATCCCGCGCACGGTTTTCCGCACGCCGAGCTCTTACATCCTCCGGCCACCGACACTCTAAGCTCCGGCGCGCCCGCACGCTCAAAAAAACGCGGGAGTCCATCGCGCTGCGAAGGGAGTTGTGCACTGGCTGCGAAAGAACAACCTGAAGCCCTGACCAACCGGCTGAGGTGGTGGCGTCTTCGCACAAACTCTACGCAGGCTGTATTCAGGGTTCATCATTGGGTTTAGAGGTTCCACCGTTAGTACTAGCGCTCATTAGGGAGGATCCGTCACCATGGAGGCGCCAGAATTGCTACGGCGGCCTCGCGCCGTCTCCTTCACCAAAGTGCAGATCGACGACGCGTTTTGGTCGCCGCGCCTTGAAACCAACCGTACCCGCACCATCCTTCACGAATACGAGATGTGCAAACAGACCGGACGCATCGACGCCTTCCTCCTCGACTGGCGGCCGGGAAAGGAGCCCATGCCTCACTACTTTTGGGACTCCGACGTCGCCAAGTGGGTCGAAGCCGCGTCGTATTCGCTCGCGACGCATCCCGACCCCCAGTTGGAGGCGCTCGTCGACGAAGTCGTTCAAAAGATCGCCTCCGCCCAGCAGCCCGACGGCTATCTTAATATCTACTTCACCGTGGTGGCACCGGAGAAGCGGTGGAAAAATCTAGGCATGTGGCATGAGCTCTACTGCGCCGGCCACTTGATCGAAGCGGCAGTCGCCCACTACCAGGCGACGGGAAAGCGCACGCTCCTCGACGTCGCTTGCCGCTACGCCGATTACATCGACTCCGTTTTCGGCCCCGAGCCGGGCAAGCGTGGCGGCTGCCCAGGGCACCAGGAGATCGAATTGGCCCTGGTCAAGCTCTACCGGCTCACCGGTGAGCGGCGCTACCTCAACCTCGCCTTGTTCTTCCTCAACCAGCGGGGTCAAAAGCCATCCTTTTTCGTCAAAGAGATGGAGAGTCTCGACCCCGAGGACGCTAAGCTCAACCGGCACTTCTTCAAGAAGCAGGGAGATACGTACGACACCAGCTATGTCCAAGACCACCTGCCCGTGCGGGAGCAATCGGTGGTCGTCGGCCATGCGGTGCGGGCGATGTACATGTACTGCGGCATGGTCGACGTGGGCGTCGAATGCGGCGACCACGAGCTGCTCGCCGCTGCGAAGCGCCTGTGGGACAACCTCACGCTCCGGCGGATGTACGTCACCGGGGGCATCGGCTCCCAGCGGGCCAATGAGGGCTTTACCGACGATTATGACTTGCCCAACGAGTCGGCGTACGCCGAGACGTGCGCGGCGGTAGGGCTGATCTTTTGGGCGCACCGCATGCTCCATGCCGAACCCGACGGCCGCTACGCGGACATCCTCGAGCGGGTGCTCTACAACGGAGCGCTGAGCGGCGTCTCCCTTGACGGCGAGCGCTTTTTCTATGACAATCCTTTGGAGAGCAGGGGCAACCACCACCGCCAGGATTGGTTCGGCTGCTCGTGCTGCCCGCCCAACATCGCGCGCCTGTTGGCGTCGCTCGGCGGCTACATCTACTCGGAAGCGATCGACGCGATCTACGTGCACCTTTACATCAGCGGCAGCGCTCGCTTTAGCCTCGGGGCGACCGAAGTGACGCTGCGTCAGGAGAGCCGTTATCCTTGGGACGGCCGGATCCGGATCACCCTGGAGCCCGACCGGCAAGCCACCTTTGACCTGGCGCTCCGGATCCCCGGCTGGTGCCGCAAGGCCCGGCTCTTGGTCAACGGCGAAGAGGTCGACGATGCGCCCGTTCGCCGCGGCTACGTCTACGTCCGCAGGCATTGGCGCCGCGGCGACGTGATCGAACTTGAGCTTGACATGCCTGTCGAACGGGTGTACGCCCACCCGTCCGTCCGGCAGACGGCAGGTTGTGTCGCGCTTCAGAGAGGGCCTATCGTCTACTGTCTCGAAGGGGTCGATCATCCCTTCCCCCTGCACCGGGTCGTCCTCCCCGCGAGCGCCTCGTTGAAGACAGAGTACGAGCCCGATCTTCTGGGCGGCGTGGTCGCTATCTACGCGGACGCCCTCCTGGAAGACGATGCGGCTTGGCAAGGCGAGGGCGCCGAGCTTTACCGGACGGAACCCCCTGCGAGAAACCGCGTCCGGATCAAGGCGGTGCCGTATTACGCCTGGGACAACCGCGCTCCGGGCGAGATGCGGGTCTGGATCCGCGAGGAAGCGGATCTCTAAAAAGCCGATTCGAAGGCGACTTGAAGGCGGCTCGATGTCGCCTTCAAGTCGCCCTGACACCGGCGGGCGCCGGGCGCTCCGCTGACCCTTTAAGCCGCGCAAGACGCCGCGCTTTCTACCTCGAGATCCGCAGGAAACCGCTGGTCGTCTAGAGCGAGTCCTGAAAGCCTCCTGGCGCGGGTGAAGGATCTTTCAGGGACCCGTTTCCCGGGGCCTTGCCCGCGCCGGGCGCATGGCGCGCCAGGCTCTGAAATAGAGATCGGGTTAGGGATCGAGCCGATAGGCACACATCGGGAAGAAGAGTGAGGAGTCCAGCGATGGCCGTTTCTCTTGGAGACGCAAGACTGCTGCACCAACGACTCGCTGCCCTCAGGGAGGGCGCGATCGCTCCTGACCACGATCCGTGGGATCCGTACACGACGGTGGGCTTGGCCGCCAAGCCCCTCCTCACCAGCATCGAAGTGACCGTCACCAACCAGTGCAACCTGCGCTGCGAGCACTGCGCCGTCGGCGAGGTCCTCACCTATTTTGAGGAGCGATCGATCTCTCTGGATACGCTTCTCGCCCGCATCGACGAGGTCGACACCCTCGTCACCTTCAGCGTGACGGGAGGCGAACCGACCGCAAGCCAAAAGCTGGTGGACGAGGTGACGCGGCCTCTCTTGCAGTACGCCAAATCCCGGGGCCTACGCACACAGATCAACACCAACCTCACCCAGCCCCTGGAGCGGTACGAGTCCTTCGCCGAGTGGGTGGACGTGATCCATATCTCGTACAACTACCCCACGCCGTCCGAGTTTGCCCGGATCGCCTACACGTACGCCGAACACAAACCCAAGGACCCGGAGGCGCTCCTTCGGCGAATGGAGGCCAACATCGAAGCGCTGGCCAAAGCGGGCTGCTTCATCTCGGCCGAGACGCTCCTCACCCATGCCACCTTGCCGTACATCGACGAGATCCATGCCCGCATCGCGGAGCTAGGCTGCCTGCGACACGAGATTCACCCGCTCTATCCCAGCGACTTTGCCGCCCGCATGCGCCTTGCAAGCCTCGACGAGCTCGCCGCGGGCATCCGGCGACTTCTTGAAAAACGCGATCCCAACGTGTGGATCCTCTTTGGCACGTTTCCCTTTTTCCCGTGCAGTCCCGACCCGGAGCACCGGGAGCTTTGGCGGTACGTCCTCTCTCAGCCCAACACGACCATCCGCAACGACCCTGACGGGAGGAACCGCCTCAACGTGAGCAGCCTGACCGGTGACGTGCTGGTCGCGGACTTCGCCAGCCTCGGCCCCATCGGGAATATCACGCGGGAGAGTTTCGCGCACATTTGGGACCGCTGGCTTTCGTCGGACCTGGCCCGCCGCTACCACTGCCACTGCCCCGCTGCGCGCTGCCTCGGCCCGAACCTGCTGGTCGTCGAAAGCTACTACCAAGAGGTCGATTGGCAGGCCAGGAAAGCGCTGGTCTCGGCGCCATAAGGCGGCGTAGCCCGCCTGGGAGGGCGCCGTTCTCCCCGGCCGCGTCGGCCACACGCTTTCGCACCGCCTCCCGTCGGCGATGTAGCTCTTCGCATCGCTCCACGTCGGGATCACACGACTTCGATGTAGTCGACTCGCGCCCGACCGGTCGCGGGATCATCGCCGACGCAGGCCCGCACGCCAAACACGCGGCGGATCAGCTCCTCGGTCAGGACGTCCTGCGTGCGCCCGGCGGCGACGAGCTCGCCTTGGGACAACGCCGCCACCTCGTCGCAAAAGCGCAGCGCCAGCGTAAGATCGTGAATCGCGACGACGACCGTAAGCCCATCTGCCTCGTTGAGACGGCGGACGAGATGAAGGATCTCCAACTGGTAGCGGATATCCAGATTGGCGGTGGGCTCGTCGAGGATCAAGAGCCGGGGACTTTGGGCGAGCGCGCGGGCAAGAAAGACGCGCTGGCGCTCGCCTCCCGAAAGAGTGGTGAGCGAGCGTTCCTTCAAGTGCCAGACGCCTGCGACCTCCATCGCCCGGCGGATCACTTCGTGATCGTCTTTCCCAAGCGGCTCAAACCGACGGCGGTGCGGATACCGCCCCATGGCGACCACGTCAGCGACCTGAAAGCCAAAGCCCACCCCGGGGTTTTGGCTCATCAGCCCGATGTTTCGTCCCCGCTCCCGCTCGTCCAGGGCAAGAAGGGGTCGACCGTCGTAAATCACTTCGCCGCGAGAAGGCCTTATGATCCCTGCGGCCACCTTGATCAGGCTGGACTTTCCCGCGCCATTGGGGCCGATGAGTCCCAGCATCGTCCCGCGCCGGACGACGAGATTGATCCCGCGAAGGATGCGGGTTTCGTGCCGGACGAGTTCGATGCCCTTAAGCCTCAAAAGCTCTTCTCTCACTGCGATGCCTCTCTCACTGGGATGTTTGGAACATTGCGACGCCGCTCTCACTGCAGTACCGCTCTCGCTGCCGCACCGGTCCCGCCGCGGCGGCGAGGGTGCCGGCGCTATCACTCCGTCGCGCCGGTCGCCGGCGACACCGCTGACCGACCTCAATGCCACTCCACCATCTCCCGGCGCCGCGTTAGAAGATACAGGAAGAAGGGGACGCCGAAGATGGCCGTCACGATGCCCGTGCGCAACTCAATGGGGGCAAAGGCCGTCCTCGCGATGACGTCGCACAAGATGAGAAAGCTCGCCCCCAAAAGACCACTCGTCGGGATGAGCCATCGGTGATCTGGGCCGATTAAAAGCCGCAGCATGTGCGGGACGATCAGGCCGACGAAGCCGATCATGCCCGTGATCGAAATCGCAGCGCCCGTTGAAAGCGATACGAAGACCAGCGTCGCCCGCTTCACCCGCTCGACGGGAACGCCGAGAGCCCGCGCGTCCTCCTCACCGCTGGACATGATGTTGAGCTCCCGGGCAAGGAGCATCAAACCGATCGTTCCCACGAGGACGAAGGGGCTGGCGAGGGTGACGTGCTCCCAGCGCTTGCCCGCGAGGTTTCCCATCAGCCAGTAGACGATCTGGCGCAACACACCGTCGTCGACAAAATGGTAGAGGAGCGAGATGACGGCCCCAAACAAAGAGCTGATCGCCACGCCGGCGAGGAGCAATGTGGCGGTATCCGTCCGGCCGCCCCGCGTCGCGAGGGCATAGGCAAGCCACGACGCGAGCAGCGCTCCTGCAAAGGCAAAGCCAGGCACCCACCACCCGTGTCCGAGCTCAAGCTGCAAGAAGATGGCGATCACAGCGCCGAGGGAGCCTCCCGAAGAGACCCCCACGATCCCGGGATCAGCCAACGGGTTGCGAAAGAGACCCTGCATCGCTGCTCCGCTCGCCGCCAGCGAAAAGCCCACCAGCCCGGCGACGATCACCCGGGGCAGCCTTACCGACCAGATGATCGCGCTCCGGCTTGGGTCAAGTTCCACCGGCAAACGGAGGCTCTTGGCCACGATCACCCACAGGGTGTCAAAGAAGGGAAGCTGGACCACGCCCACGGCGGTGCCTAAGGTGACGCTGGCCACGAGCAAGAGCCCAAGCCACAGGGTGACGAAAGACGCCCTGAGAGGGTATGGGCGAGACAGATCGGGACGAGAAGGGGCCCGGCTCGCGTCCACCTAAAACGCCTCCGGGTGCAACAGCCGCGCAAGCTGCTCAATGGCGAGGATGAAGTGGTGATTGAGCGCTTCAGCATGATCGATCGCGTAGACCCGGCGGTTTTTGACGGCGGGCACGCTCTGTAGGACCGGATCGTTTAGGATCTGCTCGACGAAGCCGCCCTTCTCGTGCGTGATGATCACCTCGGGCGCCATGGCGATGATCGTCTCGGCGTCGACCACCTGCCAGCCGCGTATCCCGTGGGCGGCGGCGAGGTTTACTCCCCCCGCCATCTCGATGATGTCGTGCATCGAAGTCTCAAGCCCCGTCGTCGTCGACCAGCTGTCCCAGGAGAGCACCGTGGGGCGCTGGCGGCCTGCGATGCGGCGTTTGACCTCCTCGTACCGGCTCCAGAATTCAGCGATGAGAGCTCCAGCCTCCTCCTCGTATCCCGTGATCTCACCGATCCTGCGGATGTTGTCGAGAGCGTCCTCGACGGTGCTGAATCCCGTGAAGGTGTACACCTTTAAGCCGAGCGCCTCGATCTGGCGCACCTCGTCCTGATTGCTCCAAGAGGTGACGAGGACGATGTCGGGCTGACTGGCCACGACCAGTTCGGCGTTGAGGGCGTCGATCACGACCATGTGGTCAGCGAGTTTTTCCACCACGTACGAACCCGCAGGATCGGCCGCATAGCGAGTCACACCGATCACTCGCTCCGCAGGCACGATCGAAAGGAGGATGTTGTCGAGGGCGAGGGCGGTGGAAAAGATGCGCCGCGGCGGGGCCTCGAGCACGATCTCCTTGCCCGTGCCATCGACGACAACGCGGGGAAAGCCTTCGGCGCCTGCAGGCAGAAGGGATGATGCTCGCGAACTTTCGCCGGCCGCTTGAGCCCACACCTCGTTGGGAGCAATCGAGGAGACGGCCAAGGCCGCGGCGGCCATCAGAACGAGCACCGCGGTTGCGAAAACGGGACGCCGGCAGCTAAACTGGTAGGCCAGACGACGGGAATCGAAAACACGACGCGACTGCACCACGCGACGACCTGGCAGGAATGACCTCACGTCACTCAACCTCCTCGGGCCTTGAGACGTTTGGCGCGCCGCCGGGACAAAGGCATAAGGTAAAGGCCCTCAAAGAGGCGCAAGGCGAACAAAAAGCCTGCCCCAAGGGCAGGCTGAACTGGCGTAAACCCCGAAGGCGCGCCGGTCAAGGCGCCAGGATCGCCGCCGCACCCAACCTTTGACCCGAAGGCGAGCACGTCCTCTGACACAGGCAGGTCTCCTGGCTTCCGGCGGGTTTGTCTCCATGCCTTCCCACGTTCGCAGTGGCATGAACCCATTTCGATGCCGGTTACAGTGGCGGGACCGCTCGGGATTCTCACCCGATTCCCTATTAAGCCTTCTTCAGGCACCTGCGCCAGCTAGATTTTGCTAAGATTATACATCAACAAGGACGAGGTGGCAACAGAATGGCGGTTCGCGTCCGCACAGCGCGCCGCGGCTGATTCAATCATCGTTTTCCGCGGGCTCGACCACGAGCAGCAGGTCGCCGGCCTGGATCGAATCCCCCGCCTTGACCAGCAATTCCGTGACGGTGCCGGCCCGCGGCGCCTGGATCGTCTGCTCCACCTTCATCGCCTCGGTGACGACCAGGGCCTGCCCCTTGGCCACTTGCTCGCCTTGCGCGACCAGAACGGAGACGACGGTACCAGGCATCGTCGCCCCGATGTGGCTCGGGTTGCGCCGGTCGGCCTTGGGCCGCTCGACCCGCTTCACCTTGGCGCTCTCGTCTTGCACCCTCACCTCGCGAGGCTGCCCGTTGAGCTCGAAGTAGACGATGCGGGTGCCGTCCTCAAGCAGCTCGCCGACGGCCGTGAGCTTCACCACCAAGGTCTTTCCGGGCTCCATCTCGATGCGAGTCTCTTCGCCCACCCGCAGCCCATAGAAGAAGGTGGGCGTGTCGATCACCGACGTGTCGCTGTAGGTGATCCGGTGCTGCAGGAAGCTGCGGAAGACCTGCGGATAGAGCACGGCGCTCAGCACGTCCCTTTGGGAGACGCTCACGCCGAACTCCTCTTCGAGCTCCTTTCTCACCGCATCGAAGTCCACGGGATCCAAAAGCTCCCCCGGGCGGCAGGTGATGGGCTCGCGCCCTTTGAGCACCTTGCGCTGTAGCTCCTCAGGGAAGCCACCCATCGGCTGGCCCATGAGGCCCTGGAAGTACTGGACCACCGAGTCGGGGAACGAAAGCTCCTCCGCCCGCTCCATCAGCGTTTGCTCGTCCAGGTTGTTTTGCACCATGAAAAGGGCGAGGTCGCCGACGGCCTTGGACGACGGCGTCACTTTGACGATATCGCCCATGAGCTTGTTCGCGATGACGTAGGCCTGCTTGATCTCGTTCCAGCGATCCTCAAGCCCCACAGCCTTGGCCTGTTCGTAGAGGTTGGAGTACTGACCGCCGGGCATCTCGTGGATGTACACCTCGGCCGTCCCCGACTTGAGCCCCGCCTCAAAGGGGGCGTAGTACTTGCGCACCGCCTCCCAGTACTCATCAAGCCGCTGGAGCGCAGTACCGTCGAGCCCCGTTTCCCGCTCCGTCCGCTCGAGCGCCGCCACCAGAGCGCCGAGGCTGGGCTGGCTGGTGAGCCCCGACATCGAGCTGGTGGCGAGGTCGACGATGTCCACGCCGGCCTCCGCCGCCTTGAGCACCGTCGCGATGCTGTTGCCGCTGGTATCATGCGTGTGCAGGTGAATCGGAATGCCGATCTCTTCCTTTAAGGCACGAACCAGCTTCTCGGCGGCGTAAGGCTTGAGCAGGCCCGCCATGTCCTTGATGCCCAGGATGTGCGCGCCGTACGATTCCAGTTTCTTCGCGAGCTCGACGTAGTACTTCAGCGTGTACTTGGTGCGGCTGGGATCGAGGATGTCGCCGGTGTAGCAGATGGCCGCCTCGACCACCTTCCCCGCCTCGTTGACAGCGTCCATTGCCACCCGCATCCCTTCAGGCCAGTTGAGACTGTCGAAGATGCGGAAGATATCGACGCCGGCCGCCGCCGCTTCCTTGACGAACTCGCGGATGACGTTGTCGGGATAGTTCGCGTACCCTACGGCGTTGGCGCCGCGGAGCAGCATCTGAAAGCAGATGTTGGGAATCAACGCCCGCAGCCGCTCAAGCCGTTCCCACGGATCCTCGAGGTTGAAGCGCATCGCCGTATCAAACGTCGCCCCACCCCACATCTCCAGCGAAAAGAGCTGGGGGGCGAGCTTTGCCGTCGCCTCGGCGATCTGCAGCAGGTCATAGGTGCGCATGCGCGTCGCAAGCAGCGACTGGTGGGCGTCGCGAAACGTCGTGTCGGTGATGAGGAGCCTCTTTTGCTCCTTGATCCACTGGGCCAGCCCCTGCGGGCCGACGCGGTCCAGCAGGTTCTTGGTCCCCTCGGGGTACGGCACCTTGTATGAAAGCGCCGGAACCACTGGATCGCGAAACTCACGCTTGTCGACCTTCTTAAACGCCGGCGGGAGGTTGACCGTTCGATGAGCGATGAAGCTGAGGAGCTTGGTGCCCCGGTCCCGGCGCGTCCTAAACTCAAAGAGCTCCGGCGTCGTGTCGATAAAGGTGGTCGTGCAGTCCCCGCTCAAAAACTTGGGATGCTGCACCACATTCTCCAAGAAGGGGATATTGGTCTTGAGGCCGCGGATGCGAAACTCCCGCAGCGACCGCAGCATCTTGGAGGCCGCGCTCTCAAAGGTCAGCGCCCAGGTGCTCACCTTGACCAAGAGCGAATCGTAATACGGCGTGATGACGGCGCCGGTGTGCCCGTTTCCCGCATCCAGCCGCACGCCAAAGCCAGCGGCGCTGCGGTACGCGGTGATCCTTCCGCGGTCGGGCACGAAGTTGTTCGTGGGGTCCTCCGTGGTAATCCGGCACTGGATGGCGTACCCCCGGCGGGTAATGGCCTCCTGGCTCGGGATGCCGATCTGCGGATCCGAGAGGGCATACCCTTCGGCGATGCGGATCTGCGCCTGCACGATGTCGATGCCGGTGATGAGCTCCGTGATGGTGTGCTCCACCTGGATCCTCGGATTGACCTCGAGGAAGTAGAAGTTCCCGTCGGAGTCGTAGAGAAACTCGACGGTGGCCGCGTTCACGTAGTTTACATGCCGCATCAGGCGGAGCGCCGCCTCACAGATCTCTTGCCGCTTCTCCTCCGTCAGGGCCAGCGAAGGCGCGATCTCCACCACCTTTTGATGGCGGCGCTGGACCGAGCAGTCACGCTCGAAAAGGTGGACCATGTTGCCGTACTGGTCGGCGAGAATCTGCACTTCGATATGCTTGGGATTTTCAATGTAGCGCTCGATAAAGACCGCCGGATTGCCAAAGGCCTTGGCCGCCTCAGAACGCGCCCTCTCCAACGCCCCTTCGAGCTCCGAGCGGTTGCGCACGACGCGCATGCCGCGGCCGCCTCCGCCGGCGACCGCTTTGACGATCAGCGGATAACCATGGGCTTTGGCAAAGAGCAGCGCCTCTTCCAGCGTGGTGATGGGCTCCGGCGTCGCCGGGACCAGGGGCAGCCCTGCTTGCTCCGCCAGCGCCCGGGAAGCCACTTTGTCGCCGAACATGCGCAGGTGTTCGGAGGTCGGCCCGATGAAGACGATCCCTTCCTCTTCACACCGGCGCGCAAACTCGGGGTTTTCAGCGAGAAAACCGTAGCCCGGGTGAATGGCATCGACCTCTTTGCGCTTGGCGATCTCGATGATCCCCTCGATATCGAGGTAGGCTTCGACAGGGCCCTTCCCCCGGCCGACGAGGTACGCCTCATCCGCCTTGTACCGGTGAAGCGAAAGGCTGTCCTCCTCCGAATAGATGGCGACCGTCTGCTTGTGCAGCTCGGTGCACGCCCGAAAGACGCGAATCGCGATTTCGCTGCGATTGGCGGCCAACACTCTCTTGATCTCGCGCAAAGTTCCTCACCACTCGCCTTGGAATCGAGCACCCATTTGCCTTTCCTGCAGTTTGAGCGGGCAGTCAACCTCCTTCCGGCCTGATGATCCGGCCTTGCTCTCGTCGCGACCGCCCGCCCGTACCTCCGGCATCGGGTAAGCCTAAATTTTAGGAAATCCGGTCCACTTCGCGTGGCCCGGCCTAAAGGTCAACGTTTTAACTTCCTTACAAAGCCGCTCGACTCCTCTCGTCAGAATCGGCGGAAAACAAGGGCGGCGAGCGCCGGAAAGGTCGACCCCCCGGTGCTCCACTTTTCGTCATCCATCGCCATTTAGTATTCCGCGACCCGAGCCGGCGTGAACGAGGCCGCGAACGGGCCGGCCAGGAACGCGCCCTGACGCCGCAACGGGAACCGGCCCCCCGGCTGCGCCGGACACGCCCTGGCCGCTCGAGTTCTCTCAGGCATACCCATTCGGGTGCGAGCGGTGCCACTCCCAAGCGCTGCGCACGATCTCCTCGAGGCCGGGATAGCGCGGCGTCCAGCCCAACTCGCTTTTGGCCTTGGCCGATCCTGCCACCAGCACGGCGGGATCGCCGGCGCGCCGGGGTCCCTCTTTGACCGGGATCGGCCGCCCGACCACCTTTTCGGCAGCTTCGATCACCTGTCGCACGCTGAAACCGTTGCCGTTGCCCAGGTTGTACACGCCCGAAGGGGCACCTTGCGCCAGGGCCTCCAGCGCCCGGACATGGGCGTCGGCCAGATCCGTCACGTGGATGTAGTCGCGGATGCACGTGCCGTCAGGCGTGTCGTAATCCGTGCCGAAGATCGTGACGGCCTCCCGCTGTCCCAGCGCCGTCTGGAGCACGATGGGGATGAGATGGGTTTCGGGATTGTGATCTTCGCCGATCACGCCCGTGGGATCGGCGCCGGCGGCGTTAAAATATCGCAGCGCCGCATAGCGCAGGCCGTAGACCTTGCGGTAATCTTCCAGCATCTGTTCGAACATCAACTTGGTGCGACCGTAGACGCTGGTCGGCCGCAGCGGATGATCCTCAAGGATCGGCGTCGCTTCGGGCTCGCCGTAGACTGCCGCGGTCGACGAAAAGATGATGGTCTTTACGCCGTGGGCCCTGAGACACTCAAGGAGCGTCACCCCGCCGGCGACGTTGTTGTAGTAGTACTTGGCGGGATTCTCCATCGACTCACCCACGAGACTCTTCGCGGCAAAATGCATGACGGCGTCGACCTCGTGCGCTTTCAAAGCTCGCTCGAGGTCTGCGGGCCGGGCCACATCGCCGATGATGAGAGGGATGCTGGCCGAGATGCGCTCGACAGCCTCCTTGTGCCCGGTGCTTAGATCATCGAAGACTACAACCTCGTGCCCAGCGTCCATCAGGGCCTTCACCGTGTGGCTACCGATGTAGCCGGCCCCGCCTGTCACGAGCACTCTCATGCGCGCCCCTCGCTTTCGCTGGAAAGAGATTGCCAGGATGTTCCAACTGTCGTACTCCGCGCCTTCTCCTATGTCGCCTTCAATGGATCTGCCGCCCGCCGTGTTCCCGCACTGTGTCCCGCGCCGCGTTGGGTTCCCTGTTCGGCTTGATCCCATTCGCGTCGCACCTTTTGACATCGGGGACCCCCTGGGCGCCTTGCGGCTTGTCGCGCCCTACGGGTCGTCACACGGCCGGCACTGCGGCAAGGCCTGCGCCATCGACGGCGGTAAAGACGAAGATCTCGGGCTCGAGCCCGGTCTCCTGGGGATAGCGCTCGAGAATGGCACGGGAGACCGGCTCGACGTACTCTTTGTGCACCAGCGCCACGGCGCATCCGCCGAAGCCGGCTCCCGTCATCCGGGCTCCGTAGACGCCCTCCATCGCCCAAGCGATCTCGACGACCACATCCAGCTCCCTGCAGCTCACCTGGTAGTCGTCCCGCAGACTCCTGTGGGACTCATTCATCAGCTTGCCAAATGAGGCGAGGTCGCCGGCCTTCAGCGCCTCAACGCTCCTTAGCACCCGTTGGCATTCGCTGACCACGTGCCGGCAGCGACTGCGGATGGGTTCGGAAAGCTCGGCTTCGTACGCCCGGAACTGCTCCTCCGTCACGTCGCGCAGCGCCTTGACACCCGCAATCCGCTCGGCGAAAAAGGCCGCCCCCGCCTCACACTCGCGCCTTCTGGCGTTGTACTCAGAGTCCACCAGCCCGCGCTGCTTGTTGGTGTTGACCACCAGCACACGGGCGTCCTGCAGGTGCAGCGGCACGAGCTCGTACGCCAAGCTCCGGCAATCGAGGAAGAGGCCGTGATCCTCTTTACCTGCTGCGGAGATAAACTGGTCCATGATGCCGCAAGCGACGCCGACGAACTGGTTCTCGGCCCGCTGCCCAAGGACCGCCTTTTGGGGAGCGTCGATCTTCAGGGAGAAGAGGGCATCGATCAGCGTGATAGCCCCAACCTCGAGGGCCGCCGACGAGCTGAGGCCCGATCCCCGGGGCACGTCGCCGGTGATGACCGCTTCAAACCCGCCGAGCCGGTATCCCGCCTTTTGCAGGACGTCCACGACTCCCCGGACGTAATCGCTCCAGCGCGCCTTGGGATCGTGCTCGATCCGATCGATCTCAAAGGAGCTCTCCTCGGCGTAATCCAGCGAGTAGAGGCGGACGATACCGTCTGACCGCCGCCTTCCCACCAACACGACCTCCCGGTCGATGGCCATGGGAAAGACAAATCCGTCGTTGTAGTCGGTGTGCTCTCCGATCAAGTTCACCCTGCCGGGCGCCCGCGCCGCGACGAGATCACCGGGCTTTACTCCGGGATCGAGGCGCCTGCGAAAGGCGTCGACACAGCGGCTCACCTTTTCGGCTGTTTTCGCCTGGGACAATTCACCTTCACCTCGCCAGTCGGTCTTGCGGATGCTCTCGCCCTGTCACTCGCAGGCGTCCTTGCCGCGCTCTAGCGCCTCTCTCAGCCTTTGAGCTTGAGTCTCCGGGGCCATGTCGGTGATAAACGTCCCCGCCCCGCTTTCGCAACCTGCCAGGTACTTGAGCTTGTCCGCCGTGCGGTTCAGAGGATAAAACTCCACGTGGAAGTGGGCTCCCGGGTGCTCTTTGCCGTCTGTAGGCTTTTGGTGCATCACCATCATGTACGGCAGGGAAAATCCAAAGAGATGGTCGTACGCGACGCCGACGGTTTTGATCGCCCGTGCCAGGCTGACCCGGTGCGCTGCGCTCATCTCGGCCAGCGACGGGAGGTGCTCCCGCACCGCGATGTGCACCTCGTACGGGTAACGGGCAAAAAAGGGCACGTAAGCCGAGAAAAACTCGTCCCGCCAGATCTCCCGCGGCCCCTTGCTCTCCTCGTCGACGATGTCGCATAGCACGCACCGCCCGGTCTTGCGCCGGTGCTCGTCGGCCGCGTCCAGCTCCGCCTTGGGGATCGGCGGGATAAAGGGAAAGGCGTAGATCTGCCCGTGGGGATGGTGCAGCGTCACCCCGACGGCCTCCCCTTTGTTTTCGAAGATCAGGACGTACTCGATCTCCTCCCTCAAACCGAGCTCGATATAGCGGTCGGTCCACACTTCCACAAGCCGCTCGATGTGGCGGAGGGGCATCTCCCGCAGCGTCTTGTTGTGGTCCTGCGAGTAAAGCACCACTTCGCAGACGCCTTTGGCCGGCCGGACCGGATAAAGGCTCGTCCCCTCCACGTCGGGCGACGGCGGTTCGGGCCGAAACGAGGGAAACCGGTTTTCAAAGACGACGATCTCATACTCCGGAGCGGGTACCTCGGTGGGATATGCTCCGGGCGCCGTCGGGCAAAGCGGACAATACTCCTTCGGCGGCTTGTAGGTGCGATCTTGCCGGTGAGTGGCCGTCACCACCCATTGCCTGAGAAGCGGATGCCAGCGCATCTCCGACATCACGCGTCACCGCCTTTCGCCAAGTCTGCCGGCGAAGAACCGGCAACGTCCCCCGGGGTCGCAGCCGCCTCAGGACGCGCTCCATGGGTTTCGGGGCCCGTCCTCCCGCCCCCAGCGGCCTCTTGAGCTGCGCTCTCCCCTGTCACCTGGGGGAGCGGCCGGTCAAAGCCGTAGAAGATCAGGTACCGGCCGTCCTCCTTGCGGATCACTCGCTTTTCCACGTTCGCTCGCTCCTCATGGACACACGATGTCGGCGCCATCCCGATCGTTGTTGGAAAATTAACTTCAAAAACAGCTTCGATTCGCACGCAGGCAACTACAGCCAACCGGCTTCCCCTTCAATCTTTGGGCACCGGTTAAAGAAAACCTGCAGCAAGAGGCCGCAAGATCAGTTCATCGGGCAGAGGTTCGCCCCACCGTCGATCCGGAGGACCGAGCTCGTCATGTGACTTGCCGTGTCGGGGTAGAGAAAAAGGGAAGTCTCGCTCGCCGCTCTCCATCGCCATTGGCCGGTCGCTCGCCTGCGGCTCAATCGCTACCCCAAAGTGCTTCTCCGGCCCGTTGGGTCCCGTTCTGCGTGCAGTTGAGAACGGTTTGTGGTCGTCGAGCGGTCTGTCCAGCGCCGCCGAGCGCTCAAGGTCCGGTCTCTTCCCTGCCGATCGAAAAGCTTGACAGGGATGAGACGATAGGCTCTTCCTCGTAGAGATACTCGGTCTTGATAAGTCCGATTCCCGGGGCGTAATACTCGAGGCTCTCCACCCCTACATCAGGGACCACCCGCACCCGGAGCACGTTGCGAAACGTTCCGGCGGGCGTGACCAGCGTCTCGCCAACCGCTTCGACCCGGCGGGTCTCCCACACGTACCGCTCCGCTTTCGCGAGCTCCACGGGCTCCGCCATCTGCCTTGCGGCAGTCACACCGCTCGCCCCGCCGCCTTCCACTTCGCTCCTGACCCAGGTCGGCGTCCGCCACTCCGCGCCGACGGCCAAAGGCTCTTGCAGGATGACGCGGTGAAACTCGTCCCCGGCGTCTAGGTGATCGATCTTCTCGTCCTCGATCTCCGCCCAGATGCCCCGCAGGATGACCCGGTGCGGATCGATCTCATACACAAAGGCGACGGAAGCGCCGCTCGCGTGCACGATCTGGGCCCTGTCGCCGCGGCGGTGAGTAGCCGTCCGCCGATACGCTGCGAACTCGTTGCCCCATCCGTCATAAACCCAGCTCATTCCGGGCTCTGCGGGAAAGAAATCTTCCGCGCGGAGCCGGGCGACAGGCTGTGGCGTTTGGCCTGCGATCGATGCACCGTGCTCCGAAGAGCCTTCCTGCCCCGTGGACCCCTCGTCCAAGGTCCCGGGCGTTCCCTTCGCGGCGCAACCGGCAAAGACCGGCACGAGCAGCCACACGGCCACGAGGCAGCTGATCGCCGCCCACACCTTCGCCTTGTAATTTCTCTTCATCGGGTACGTCACGCCCTCACGCTTCTCATCATCGTCCCGCCTTAGTGCAAGTCGCAGGCCCCAAAGCGCGCAACAACGCGACGCCGCACTCGTTTCAACCTGCATCGTGGTGCATCGTGCAGCCTGCAATCGGCGACCTGCAGAACCATCACGACGTCTCTATCTGCGGGCTTGCGGCCGGACGCTACCTTTTGAGCCTCTTGAACCTGCGCAAAGCTCGATACTGGTCCTCGGGTACAACGCTACGAGCATGAGGCGCCGATCCCTGCGGCAAGAGCCTACTGCCCCGCATCGCCAACCGGTAGAGCACCACCGAGAACCGCACTGCCCTCTCCGACGATCTTGGATTCGGCCGCTAGCTTCGCCGCGGCATCGCCCGCGTCGTCTGCTGCGAGGCGCCTTGCGGCGCATCGACGCCCGCTGACCGGAGGCGGTACATGAGGCTGGCGCCCGGCCGCCGCAGCCCTCGGCGGCTTCACAGCAGCTTCAATGGAAACACCAGGATTCTTGGCCATCCATCATGAAAATTCATGTGCGAAGTTCCTCGTCGTCAAAATCGGGAAAGGTCATCGAACGACCGGAGGTGGCAAGAGGAGATGCACGTCGCGCTGATAGGGGCCGGCACCATGGGGAGCACCCATGCCCATGCCTATAAGTCGTTTCCCGGCCTCTCCCAAGTCAAAGTGGCTTGGGTGTTTGACAAGGCACACGAGCGAGCCGAGCGCTTAGCCCAGCTTCTTGGAGCCAGGGCCACCACCCGCCTCGAGGACGTCTTGGAGGACGAGCTCGTCCAGGCGGTCGACATCTGCCTGCCGACGGACCTGCATCGCCCGTTCACCGAACAAGCGGCGGCCGCCGGCAAGCACGTCTTTTGTGAAAAGCCGATCTCGATCACGCTCGAGGACGCCCGGGCGATGGTCGAGGCCTGCCGCAAGGCGGGAGTGACGCTCATGGTCGGCCACGTGCTCCGCTTCTTCGCCGAATACAAGGCGGCTCACGAACTGGTGCGGAGCGGCAGGATCGGCGAGGCCAAGGTGATCCGCGCCACCCGTGCCAGCGCCTTCCCCCGCTGGGCCAGCGACAACTGGTTCGCCGACGAAAGGCGAAGCGGCGGGCCCATCGTCGACCTGATCATCCACGACATCGACTGGATCCGCTGGACCTTGGGCGAGGTGAAGCGGGTCTACGCTAAGCGGAACGGCAACTATGCCCTCGTCACGCTGAGGCTTGAGTCGGGCGCCATTTGCCACGTCGAAGGCTCGTGGGCGCATCCCGAGGGCTCGCCATTTACGACGAAGCTTGAAATCGCGGCGACGGGCGGGCTGTTTGCCATGGACAATCAGTCGTCTACTCCTCTGCACGTGCAGCGCAACGTCGACGGCCAGTACGTCCACGAGAGGTTCAGCCCGGCGCCGGCCGATCCGTACGCCCTGGAGCTGGTCCACTTCTTCGAGTGCCTCAAGACCGGACAGACGCCCCTCACTCACGGCGAGGAGGCCATCCGCACGCTCGAGGTGGTCCTCGCCGCCAATGAATCCGCAAGGACCGGCAAGCCCGTCACGCTGGGAGGTGCGACGGCATGAAGTTTGGCATCATCAGCTTCGCTCACATGCACGCGTACAGCTACGCCCGCGCCTTACGCGAGATCCCAGGAGTCGCGTTAGCCGGCATCGCTGATGCCGACGCCGAGCGGGGCAAGGCGGCCGCCGCCCGGTTTCAGACGGAGTATTACCCCGACTACAACGAGCTTTTGGCGAAAGACATCGACGCGGTCATCATCTGCTCCGCCAACGCCGACCACAAAGAGCATGCGGTCGCCGCCGCGCGGGCCAAAAAGCACATCCTGTGCGAAAAGCCCATCTCCATCAGCGTCGCCGACGCCCAAGCGATGATCGACGCGGCGAGCGAAGCGGGCGTCGTCTTGCAGACTGCGTTTCCCGTACGGCACTGCGGACCGGTCCGCCAGTTAAAAGCGGTGGTCGAGCAAGGTAAACTCGGCGAGATCATCGCGATCAACGGGACGAACCACGGGAAGATGCCGCCGGGATGGTTCCTCGATCCGGCCAAAGCCGGCGGCGGCGCGGTGATGGATCACACCGTCCACGTGGCCGACCTCATCCGCTGGATCTGCAAGACCGAGTTTACGGAGGTGTACGCGGAGGTCGACACGCTCCTCCACGACGTGGGCATCGACGACTGCGGAATGCTCACGATGCAGCTCGCCTCCGGCGCCATTTGCTCGCTTGACCCCAGCTGGTCGCGACCTGACGCCTTCCCCACCTGGGGCGACGTGACGATGCAAGTGATCGGGACCAAGGGCGTGGCAAGCCTCGACGCCTTCCGACAGGTGGGCATGGTCTACGTCTCACCCGGCGGCTCGTCGGGCGGCAGCGTCTACGAATACGGCTGGGGCAACGACGCCGATAAAGAGATGGTCGAGGCCTTTATCAAGGCGGTGAAGGGCGAACCCAACGAGGGAGCGAGCGGTCTCGACGGCCTTAAGGCGATGGAGGTCGCGCTGGCAGCGTACGAATCGGCCAAGAGGACGGCGCCGGTCAAGCTGCCCCTCGGAGTTGCGTAACAAGAAGCGCTGAACGGCGGCACGGATCGTGCCGCCGTTCCTTATCTTACGGCAATCAGGACCATCACGGCGCCGGGACCGCAGGCTGCTTTTCCCAAAGCCTGGCTCCACAAGTTGCCTGATTAGTGTAAGATTTGTGCTGCCGCCCTCGCAAGGTCCATTAGCGCTCGACCCCGGCCAGCTGGTTCATCTCCCTCTGGGCCATCACCAGCCTGTAGTAGATGCCCTGCTTCTCCATGAGTTCGTCATGGGTGCCGATTTCCGCGATCCGCCCCTTGTCCAGGACCACAAGGCGGTCGGCGTTTCGCAGGGTGGAGAGGCGGTGGGCGATGGCAAAGGTGGTCCGGTCCTTGACCAGCCGGGCCAGGGCCTGCTGGATCTGGTACTCGGTCTCGGTATCCATCGACGCCGTCGCCTCATCGAGGATGAGGATGCGCGGGTCGTGGAGAATCGCCCGGGCGATGGCGATGCGCTGCCGTTCGCCGCCCGATAGCCGCTGGCCGCGCTCGCCCACCAGCGTGTCATAGCCGTCGTTGAAGCGGATGATAAAGTCGTGGGCGTTGGCGATCTTGGCCGCCCGGATCACTTCCTCGGGCGTCGCGTCAGGTTTGGAGTAAGCGATGTTGTCGTAAATGGTGCCCGAAAAGAGAAAAGTCTCTTGCAGCACCACGCCCACCTGCGAGCGGAAGCTCTCCTGCGCGATATCGCGGATGTCCACCCCGTCGACCAGGATCCTGCCTTCCTGCGGATCGTAGAAGCGGGCGATCAAGTTGATCAGCGTCGACTTCCCTGCGCCCGAGTGTCCCACGAGCCCGATGGTCTCGCCCGGCCGCACGGTGAGGTTGATCCCCTTCAACACCGGCTCGTGCTGCTTGTAGCCGAAGGTGACGTTGTCGATCACCACTTCGCCCTTGATCGTGTGCCGGCGCGCCTTAGGCCGGTCCTTTACCGCCGGGTCGACGTCGAGCACCTCGAAGATGCGCTCCGCCGCCGTCATCGCCTCGGTGAACCACCGCGGGAAAAAGCTGATGAACCGCAAAGGCCCATAGAGCATCCCCGCGTACTGGCTGAACTGGATGAGTTCGCCAAAGCTCATCCGCTCTCCCAACACCAGGTGGCCACCGTAGTAGAGGACGAGGAAATTGCCTATTCCCAGGAGATAGCCGATGAAGGGAAAAAGCGTGTTAAACGTCTTTTCATTGCGCGACGAGATCTCGGCGAACTCTCGGCTGATCTCGATGAAGCGCCGGGCTTCTCGCTCTTCCTGTCCGAAGGCCTTGACCACCCGGATGCCGCTCAGGACGTCTTGCAAAAGCGAGTACGCCCTGTCCTCGGTGCGCCACTGAGCCCGGTACATGTTCCGGATTTTTTTACGCACCGCGGTGACGATCGCCGCAACGAGCGGCGCCGGGATCAAGACTAGGGCCGCGAGCCTCCAGTTGTAAGCGAAGAGGATCACGGTGATGCCCAAGAACGTCAGGGCCTCGGTGACCGCCATCGCGACGTGGTGTTGGAAAAAGCCCTGCACCCGGTTGGTGTCGCTCGTGACGCGGTTCATCAGGTCGCCCGTCCGTCGCTGGCCGAATTCGAGAAGCGAAAAGGCCTGCAGCTTCTGATAGACCATGCTGCGCAGGTCTTTGGCCAGCCTTCCCGAGAGCGTGACACTGATTCGCCCGCGGGCTACCATCATGAGGTGCAAGAGCAACTGGCTTGCGCCAAGGAGGGCGACGTATCCGGCGAGCACCCCCGCATCCTGGACGCCGCTCTCAAACACTCTCTCAATCAGCAGCCGGTTGATGTGGGGGACGACGAGCCGCACCCCGGCGAGAGCCAAAAGGAGCACTACCGAACCGACGAGTAGCCAAAGGTGCGGCCGCACGACGCCGAAGAGGCGGGCAAGCACCCGCATCTTGTTCAGACAGCGCGGACACACCTTGGAGGCATCGGGATAGGGCCGGCCGCACCTGGGGCAGACGGCCCGCTCGGGCAGATCCAAGACGGCCTCTTCGCCCTTGATCACCTTGTTNAGGTAGGCGGCGGCCGCCGCGTACCGGGGCAAGAGGCTCGCGCTGAAGCGGGCGAGCAAGCGATCCTCACCCGCGATGCGCGCCTCTAAAAGGCCGCTTCCCACCATCTCGCGCACTTCAAAGGCCTCGACGGCAAAGAGCGCGACCTCTTCCACCACCCGCCCGTTCTCCCAGACCCGGACAGTCGATTCGGTGACGACGACCTCGCCCTCGCCGAAGCGGCCCTCCCGGGTGACGTCCGTCTCAAGCCGGACGAGTTCCCGCTCGGCCTCGGCGCTTTGCCCCTGCTTTGCCGCCACGCTCATGGCAGGCCCCTCATTTCCTCATGCGGAGTTTCGCTACATCAAATCTTCGATCATCTTGCGGCTCTTGGGGTCGAGCCGCTGGTAATCGGGGATCTCGTAGCGGTTCCCGTCGACGTCGATGATGAGCACGTGGTCGGGCGAGAGCATCACCACATTGTGGTGCATCTCCCGGACCGTAAACCGCCGGGGACCGGCATCCGTCTCCACGGTCCAATAGGCGTAGCCAAACTCTTCTTTGATGCTGTCGATCCGCCGGATCACCGGCGTAAAGTAGCGCCGCTCAAGCTCCCGCTCGATCAGGCGGACCGTCTCCTCGTCAAATTCTCGCAGGTCCCGGATCATGCCGATCTCCTTGCCCTCCATGTCCCGGACGGAGATGTAGCGATCCGGATAAGAGAAAGGAAAGGCCCGGTACAATGCGACCCGCGGGTAGATCTCACCGTCGCCGATGGCAAGCCGCACGAATCCGCCCGGGGTCTTGCTAAACCGGGCGGTCGCCGGATCGAGGTAGCGTATGTCGACGTAATCCGAAAGCCCCTGATCTTGCCGTCCATCCCTCATCGTAGCACCGCCTCGCCCCGATTCCCTTCCTCTGAAGCCGCTTCGTGCCGGCGTCTGACCCGTGTGTTCAAGACCCTGGAACGCCGGCCAGCACCTTTGAGAGGCAATGATGAGCCGCTAGCCAGCGCGCGGGGGCTTCTTCCCATGCCGGGCACGGATGTGACCCGCCGGATTCTCGCTTTCCCCCCTACAGGCCATCCACAGCGACGTTGTTATCCGGCGACCACTCCGCGGATGGCCAACGCCTCCTTTTGCTTTTCGCGCAGGCGGTAGTACACCCCTTGCAGCGCCTCGAGCTCCTCGTGGGTGCCCATCTCCACTACCTCGCCCTTTTCGATCACGATGAGCCGGTCGGCATCCCGGAGCGTCGAGAGCCGGTGGGCGATGGCGATCGTCGTCCGCCCGTGGATCAAGCGTTTCAGCGCCTCCTGGATCTGCCGCTCGGTCTCCGTGTCGAGCGACGCCGTCGCTTCGTCGAGGATGAGGATCCTCGGGTTGTGCAGGATCGCCCGGGCGATGGAGAGCCGCTGCTTTTCGCCGCCGGAGAGGTCCTGGCCTCGCACCCCGATCACCGTCTCGTATCCGTCGGGCAGCTTGACAATGAAATCGTGCGCATTGGCCGCTTTGGCCGCTCTGATGATCTCCTCGATGGTCGCGTCGGGCCGGCCGTAGGCGATGTTTTCGGCGATCGTGCCACGGAAGAGGAACGTCTCCTGGGGAACGATGCCGATTTGCGAGCGCAGGTCGCACATCGCGACATCGCGCACGTCGACCCCGTCGATCCGCACGGCGCCCTGCCGCACGTCGTAGAAGCGGCTGATGACGTTGGTAATGGTCGACTTGCCCGCGCCCGAATGGCCGACGAGACCGATCATCTCGCCGGGCTTTACGTGGAAGCTCACGTTTTTCAACACCGGCTTGTTGGGTTCGTACTCAAAGGTGACGCCGCTGAGCTCGATCTCGCCCCGCATCGGCAGGAGCCGGACGGGATTCGGTTTCTCCGCCACCTCAGGAGCCGTGTCGAGAATCTCAAAGATGCGCTGAGCCGAGTTGAGCGCCGACGTCCACCAGTCGACGATGTGGGTCATAAACTCGAGCGGCCCATAGAGCATCCCGAGGTAGTAGATGAAAGTCATCAAGGTGCCGAAGCTGATCTCGCCCTGGAGCACTTCCCAACCGCCGAATCCCCAGACGATCAGACCGCCGGCGTGCATCAAAAAGCCGAGAAAAGGAAAGAGCGTCGACGTGAAATAACCGGTCTGAAGCGAGACGCTGTAGACTGCCTCGTTTCGCCGGGAAAAGCGCTCGATCTCCTGCGCCTCTTTCCCAAAGGCCTTGACGACCCGGATGCCGGTCAGCGCATCGTTGACGACGGCGTTGAGCCCCCTAAGCGCCCGCCAGCGGCGGGTAAAGAGCCGCCACAGCCGGGGAAACGC
>NICF_comb_assmDRAFT_10000586_pt1 | contig 30700 bp, 26 predicted proteins | sample NewIslPassag4_SG_FD_11279 | JGI IMG/M metagenome (IMG submission 11279)
GTTGGCCGCTCGTCCCTGGGCGAATTAAACTGAGGTTTTTGGCACGGGGCCAGGCCTTTGCTGGACGGACGTAGTTTCCTCGGGAACCAGATTCGGGCACAAGGTTGAAGAGGTTGCGTGATTTGGCTGGAGGAGATTACCAGATCAATGTGGGCAGATTGCGGATGGCAGGGGCGTGATGGACGAATCGGGCCGCAGGCGCAGACATATGGTGCGGAACATGGGAGCTGCAACCACGGGTGCGCAACCCACGGGAACGGAGTGTGCGCGGTCGCTGCCAAAGTCGCTACCACTGGCATTTGGTCCCCACTCAGCCGGGGGGCTAACGAGGAGTGGCAACCGGTCGGTCCCAGCCAATGCCCTGAAGGAACCCGGCAGGTGTTAGATGCAACAGATCGAAAGCACCGGCAACGTCTTCCCGAAATTTTGGATCAGCGAAAAAGGTCGCGCCTTTTAACAGAATTTCGCCGAAATACTTGAAACAGGGACACAAATTGACGCGCAAGCCCTTTGCTGGACCGCCCTCCTGCAATGCCGATTCGGCCCAAAGAGCCCGATATTTTTCCGGAAAACTTGCTCGACGAGGGGCATTCGTCGGCCATGGAAGGTCGATGGTGGGCACTTTACACGAAGGCACGCCAGGAAAAGATCCTGATGCAACGCCTTCGTGAACTCCGAATTGCCCACTATTGCCCGTTGGTACCCAAGCGGACGAAGACCCCTAAAGGTCGCATCTTTACCTCGTATATCCCTCTTTTTTCGGGCTACGTGTTTCTTTGCGGACAGGACGAGGACCGTTATCGCGCTGTCACGACAAACTGCGTGTCGAAATGTATCGAAGTACCTGACAAAGAGACATTGGTCAACGAGCTGCGTTCCATTCAGCGGCTTATCGCCTCGGGACTTCCGCTCCTGCCCGAATCCCGAATTACCACGGGCACCCGCGTACGAATCAGGTCAGGTCCCCTTGCCGGCATCGAAGGCGTCGTCGTCTCACGCCATGGCGAAGAAAGGTTCATCGTCATGGTTTCCTTCATCCAGCAGGGGGCCTCGTTGTTGGCCGACCTTGTCGAACTGGAACCGATTGCCAATGAGTGCTGAGCGGTACGCGTTTCGTTCCGTTGGCCTTGTCCGAAAACTGGTTGCCAGAGAAACTCCGGCTTGGTTGTGATGCCGCCGGCCGAATGACTCTTCAACACTTCTGGTCCTGATTTCGCGAAACTTCGGCAGAAGCTCCTGTCTCAGGGACTCATGGACTGGGTAGTGGAAAAAAGGGATGATCGGTATGAAATAGTTGACTTGGTTGAGTCCACCATTTAAAGTGGTTGAGCGGAAAGTGAGCAGCTTGCGGAACAAAACGTTGGGGCAGAGGGACCCGGTATTCACGCGTCTTGGCCGCTGAAATTGCCGCAGCAGGGAGTTCTGCAACGATGAGCGTCTTGCCCCGGCGTGTGACTTCATTTCCCAATTCATATATTCTTGCTGACACTGAACCTGGTTCGGCATCTGAAGCCCCAACCCACCCGGAAGTCCCCGCTGTTCGTCCGTCTGCCTATTTTAAATGGCAACCGGGCATTGCCTGGTGCCTCGCGGTGTGCATAGTCCCGGTTGTATTGCCAATCACGGCGATTCTCGTTCTTCTCGTCCGCCTGACGAGTCCCGGGCCAGGCCTTTACCGACAACTACGGGTGGGAAAAAATGGCAAGCTCTTCTGGATCTACAAAATCCGCACAATGTACTGCGATGCAGAAAAGGAAACCGGACCGGTTTGGACGGCCGAAAACGATCCGCGGATCACCCCTGTCGGCCGGATCCTCCGCCGATTTCACCTGGATGAATTGCCTCAGCTTTTGAATGTGCTCAAAGGGGAAATGACGCTCATCGGACCGCGACCGGAACGGCCGGAATTCGCCCAGGTCCTTGCCAGAGCAATCCCAGGGTACCTACAGCGCTGCGCTGTGCTGCCGGGCATCACGGGGCTGGCACAAATCAATTTGCCACCGGACACCGATCTGGATTCCGTTCGGCGGAAGCTGGTTCTCGATCTGGAATACATCGAACGGGGAAATATCTGGCTGGACGCACGAATTTTCCTCTGTACCGCGCTTAAACTGGTGGGACTCCCGGGATTGAAAATCGCACGATGGCTTGGGTTGACCCGCACGCCGCGAATTCCCCATTGGATGCGAAGCGGGACTATGCCCGAGGCGAACATGCCGAAGACCTATACTGACGCCGTTTCACACTCACTTTCCAAGCCGCACAACGGGCATCGCCATGCATTTTCCACCCAATGGACACCCGTCCGAAAACCTCGTTGATGCTTTGTCGGTATGGCCGATGTCCTGAACATTCTTACGGTCGATGTCGAGGAGTTTTTCCAGGTATCCAATTTTGAAAACACGATTTCGCGCACTGAATGGGATTCTTTTGCGTCGCGGGTGGCTCTCCCCGTTCAGAAACTTCTCCAAATGTTTGCAGACCGCAAGGTCAAGGCGACCTTTTTCGTCCTGGGGTGGTTGGCGCGAAGGCAGCCCCGGTTGATTCGTGAGATTTCCAGGGCGGGACATCAAATCGGATCGCACAGTACCTGGCACAAGCTCATCTACGACCAATCCCCGCAGGAGTTTCGCAGTGACCTCAGCGAATCGATGAAGATCCTCAGCGACATCACTGGTACAGCAGTTGCCGCTTACCGCGCGCCGAGTTTTTCGATCACCGAAAAATCACTTTGGGCGTTTGAGATCTTGGCTGAAGAAGGGATTCTTTATGACTCCAGTGTATTCCCGATATTTCACGACCGTTATGGACTGCCTAGAGCTCCCATAGCTCCTTTCCAGATCCGAACCCAGGCCGGGCCGATTTGGGAAGTTCCGGCCAGTGTGGTGCGAATTTCAGGCGTCAATTTCCCGGTAGCTGGCGGAGGCTACTTCCGACTTTACCCCTACTGGCTGACACGAGCACTGTGCCGGAGAATTCATCGTGAAGGCCGACCGGTCGTGGTGTACATCCATCCGTGGGAGTTGGACCCCGAACAACCGCGGATGCGTCGCTTACGTTGGCCTGCACGGTTTCGCCATTATGTCAACCTTGCGAAAACGGAGCGCAAGCTATCCCGATTGCTCGACCATTTCAACTGGGGCACACTGGAAGCCGCTTTGAGCCACTGGCTGGCTCACCGCCCACAACCGAAGATGTTCACGCCCTGCCTCACCCCGGTCGAATGAATACCAGGAAAAGGCTGCTTTACCTTGTTCATCGTACTCCTTATCCTCCGAATCGGGGCCACAGGATTCGATCCTTTCACTGGCTGGACTACTTGGCTCAGCGATGTGATCTGGACGTTGCATTCCTGGCGGACGAGCCCCTGTCCACGGAGACAGAGGAGGCCCTCCGGGCACGCTGCCGCAACGTGGCGTGGTCGGTCATTCCACCCTGGCAGCGGCGGACTCAGGCGATTTTGTCCCTCTCAGTGGGCGCGACCGCAACCGAAGGGGCTTTTCGGTCGAGCAAGTTAGCGCGAGAAATCACCTTCTTGTGCCGCCGTTATCGCTATGACGTGATAATCATTTATTGCTCGAGTATGGTGCAGTATATACCCAGAAACTTTGGAAAAGATGGAATCATTGTCGATCTTGTGGATGTTGATAGTCAAAAATGGCTGGACTATTCACGAACAAGTTCGATGCCCCTCGGATGGCTATATCGCGTGGAGGGTGTGAGACTGCGCCGTGTGGAATGTCGCTTGGCTGCACTCGCGTCCTGGGTCACCTTGGCGACCGTTCCGGAACGTGACCTTTACAATTCCTTTTGTTCGCATGCGCGCACCGCGGTCGTGGAAAATGGCGTGGACACCGATTACTTTTCTCCGAACTTTGACAACCAGGAACCACCGGCCCAGCCTCGCTTGACGTTTGTGGGTGCGCTGGATTATCCGCCCAATCGTAATGGTGTCATCTGGTTCATAGACAAAGTATGGCCGATTTTGGCTCAATGTTTTTCCAACCTGGAGTTTTACATCGTTGGCGCGGGAGCTGACGGAAAACTCAAAGCTGCCGTCGCACGCGTCCCTCGCGTGTTCCTCACCGGCGACGTACCGGACGTTCGGCCGTTTCTGTCAGGAGCCGTTGCGATCGTTCCTTTGCAACTCGCCCGCGGGGTCCAGAACAAGGTTCTCGAAGCGATGGCGATGGGGTGCGCGACGATCGCAAGTTCCCCCGCTCTGGAAGGCATTTCCACTGTGCCGGGACGGCATGTCCTCAAAGCTGATTCACCCGAGGAATGGATAAACGCGGTTGCCGGCGTTATCGATGATCCGTCTTTGCGTACGGCGATCGGACATGCAGCCCGTCACTATATTGTGCGGCACCACACCTGGCCGGAAAAACTCAAGGTCCTAGACGAGTTATTACAATTGTAAGACAAGGAACACGTTTAATGGTGCATCGATCATAAATAATAGACGGAAACCACTCCGACGATGGACTGTAAGACTTTTTGTCCATGTTGTGGACGCGAGATTAGTCAGAACATACAGAATGACCGCCACTGGCTGTTATGGCAGGCGTTGGGCAGGCGTTTTGGTGTCTATGACGTTCCTTCTCATGTAAAACTCTCGGTTGTTGTCCCCGTCTACAATGAGGAAAATACCGTCGACGAGATACTCCGCCGGATTTGCCAGGTTCCGGTTACCAAAGAAATCATTGTCATAGACGATGGAAGTACTGATAATACTGCCCTGAAACTGAAACAATGGGAGGGAAACGACATCGTGCGGATTCTCCGGCACCCGCAGAATCGGGGCAAGGGTGCGGCTTTAAGAACCGGTTTTGCTCATGTGACCGGCGACATTGTGGTCATCCAGGATGCCGATCTGGAGTACGATCCGGCTGAGCACCTCCGTTTGATTCAACCGATCGTGGAGGGTGTTGCGGACGTGGTCTATGGCTCTCGATTTATTTCCGAGGGCCCGCATCGCGTCCTGTACTTTTGGCACTACGTTGCCAACCGGACAATTACAACACTTTCCAATATGTTTACCGATCTTAACCTCACCGATGTGGAAACCTGTCACAAAGCGTTTCGTCGCGAGGTTGTTGAGGCGATCAGGCCCACGCTCAAGGAAAATCGATTCGGAATTGAAATCGAAATCACGGCGAAAGTTGCTCGACGGGGGTATCGAATCTACGAGACGGGCGTCAGTTATTATGGGCGCACATATCAGCAGGGTAAAAAGATTGGTTTTCGCGATGCAATTCGGGCGATATGGTGCATATTCCGGTATTGGCTAAGAGATTGAGACTCCGGCGTATGCGTTGACAGTTCCTCTCCATCACAAATAGCGGTGACTGATGCGCGGACTGGTCTATGTTTACTTGCTAACGTATCTGGGGGCAGCGCTCTCGCTATTCTATCCATTGATCGGGTTATTCATATACATTCACTACGCTCTTTTAAAGCCCGAATCCCTGTGGTACTGGTCAGTGGGGGCGCGCGGCCCCGGACGCTACAGTTTTATCGTGGGCATCGGGATGCTTGTCGGCTGGGGCATTCGAGGATTCGGCGACTGGCGCCTGGGACGATCAAGTATCGTCGTTGGGATGTTGCTCGCGTTCGTCACCTGGGTTGGTGTGGGATACTTCTTCGCCCAGGAACCGATTCTTGTCAAAAACTTCCTGATATCCCTGCTTAAAATAGCTTTGCCGTTTCTGGTGGGGATTACATTGATGGAAAAGAGGGAGCACGTGCGGTGGCTGGCCTGGGTGATTGTCGCCAGTCAGGGATATTTGGCCTTGGATTTTAACCGCAGCTATTATCAGGGAGTAAACCGTATTGTCCTGGAAGCGTACGGCGGCTTCGATAATAATTGTATAGCGGCCGCCATGGTTGTCGGGGCACTTCTCGCCTTCTTCCTCGGGCTGGCCGAGAATCGGTGGCCTCTCAAGCTCATTGCCTTTGCGGTTTCCGCACTCATGGTCCACACGATTATGTTTTCGTTTTCGCGAGGAGGACTACTGGGACTCATTGCCGGGGGTATAGCGGCGTTTATACTTATTCCAAAAAGTTTTAAAACGACAGTAATTTCGATTCTCGCCGTACTGCTTGCGCTGCGTCTGGCAGGGCCGGAAGTTCGACAGCGCTTCATGACCACGTTTGTCGATCCGGAACAGCGCGATCGCTCAGCTCGTAGCCGGGTGGAACAGTGGACGGCGTGCCTTCGAAGCATCCGCGAAAACCCGTTTCTCGGGGTAGGTGCCAACCACTGGCCGTTGCGATCGCAGCAGATGGGACTTCCGCGTATGCACGCACATTCGCTCTGGCTGGAAACGGCGGCCGAGACGGGCGTTCCCGGATTGCTGCTTCTTGGCGGCTTCTATGGCCTGACTGTTTACAGGCTGAGGAAGTTGGTAAAGGAATGCCATAATCTCGACGTCTGGTCGCTGTACATGGCGNGGGGAGTGATCGNGTCACTTGTAGGTTTCGCCGTCGCTGTCAGTTTTATCAGCGTGGTGTGGCTGGAGATTCCCTACTATACTGTTCTGCTGGGCGCCGCATTGCTGCGTGTGCACACACGGGAGTGGGAGGATCGCCTCGAACCGGATACTGTTGATTTGCGCGAGCATGCGAATGAATATGCCAGTGTCTAACGAGAGGCCTTTCAATAAATCTGAGACTGCTGTAATTCACGACGGTCAGGAGCAGCTTCTCCATGATCCTCGAGATATTCGCAAACCGCTCGGTTCACCCCCTCAGAGTGTTGATAGAGGCGACCAGGTGTGGACATGGTCCGCGGACGAGCACCTGACCGGCTTTGCCGTATGGCGGGAAATGATCTGGGAAATTTACAGCTATCGCGAACTTCTCGGACAGCTCGTTCTGCGCGATATTCGAATTCGCTACAAGCAGGCCATCATGGGATTCGCCTGGGCATTATTGATGCCGCTGCTAATCGTAGCCGCGGGATGCCTGGTGAAAATCGCACTGGCTCATGCCTCCGGTGGCAGTGTCGATTTACCTCGCGTAGCAGGGATGTCTATCAAGGCACTGGGATGGGCGTTTTTCGCTGGCTCCATTGGCTTCGCGGCAAACAGCCTGGTATCAAATATGGCACTTGTGACGAAAGTGTATTTTCCCAGAGAATTGTTTCCATTCTCGGCGGTGATAACACAATGGATCGATGCCTGCGTCGGCGGCGGATTTTTGCTTGTTCTGCTCGCGTTTTTTGCCAATATATCGATTTCCGTTGAGTGGTTATGGGCTGTGCCCGTCGTGCTGCTCCTTGTAGCCATGACGACCGCGGTGGCGCTTCTGTTTAGCTGTGCTAACGTTTTTTTTCGAGATGTGAAGTATATTGTGCAGATTGTGCTTACATTCGGTATATTCTTCACGCCGGTTTTTTATGAACCAGAGCTGTTCGGGCCGCACGGCTCGTTCATTATGATGCTCAATCCCCTGTCTCCCATCCTGGAGGCCTTGCGTTTGGCAATTATAGAAAAGCATAATCTCNTGCTTCCNGTGNTTGCAGAAGGGCATGATGGGCTGCGGTTCACAACNTGGCACATCGGATTTTTGATCTATTCNGCTGTCATAAGCCTGGGANGCTTTTTATGGGCCTGGCGGTACTTTCATAAAATNGAATTCGTGTTCGCGGAATATGTTTAATGTGACGCAGTAATATAACNNCTCTTACGATTGAGTCCGAAGTAACGCGGGTTTCAGATATGGTATTCCCGGTGGTCGAAGTCGAACATCTCGGAAAAAAGTTCCGCCGCGGCGAATCATTTGATACGCTGCGCGACCTGATCCCCGGAACGCTGCGTCGCCTTCGGCAGTCTGATAGCCGGCGCGAGGACAGGTGGTTTTGGGCTCTCCGAGATGTGAGCTTCAGCGTCAATGCGGGAGAAGTTCTGGGAATCGTGGGAGCAAATGGGGCCGGAAAAAGCACTCTATTGAAGATTTTGGCCAGAATTTTGCGCCCGTCCACTGGCCGTTTGACGGTTCGCGGACGACTTCGCGCCCTGATCGAAATTGCCGCGGGTTTCCATCCGGATCTGACAGGAAGAGAAAACATCTACTTAAACGCGGCAATACTCGGAATGAAAATGAGTGAGGTTCGCAAGAGATTTGACGATATAGTTGAGTTCGCAGGCATTGGGCCGTTTCTGGATACACCTGTCAAGCGGTACAGTTCCGGCATGTTCGCTCGCCTCGGATTTGCGGTGGCGGCCCACCTTGAGCCAGACATTCTGGTGGTCGACGAGGTTCTGGCTGTTGGCGACGCAGCTTTTCAAGCCAAGTGTCTGGGGAAAATGCGCGACGTCGCCGGCCAGGGGAGAACGGTCATCTTTGTCAGTCACAACATGCGGGCCGTTCAGCAGTTATGTCATCGCGTTCTCCTTTTGGAGCAGGGCTCTATTGTCAGGGAAGGCCCGCCGACGGAAGTTATAGAGGCGTATCTGGCTCGAGCACTGTCGCATGGTGCTTCCGGGGAATGTAGCCTGTCAATGGATCCCGCAATGCCGATTGTGGTTTCGCGGGTAAGGGTACTCAGCGCAAATGGGGATATAACGACCCTCTTCCCGCGGAGCGAACGCGTGGTCCTCGAGATAGAAGGAACGGTCAATGAGGGTGGACGACGTTATATCGTTGCTCTCGATATCAGGACGATAGACGGCTTGTTGTTGTTTCGGACACACTCTTTCGAGCAACCAGAATCATATCGAATATTAGATAAAAAAGGCCCGTTCGTGCTGAGGTGCTATATTCCTTCTGAGTTTCTTTCCCCAGGACGTTATGAGGTGGGGATTGTTGTGGCGGAGCGTGGAGTCTGCGAATTCGAAAATCGCCACCGGATCATAGCGTTCGATGTCTTTCAGGATCATCCCCTGAGAGGTTCAGATATCATGACCACAGTCGGACTCGTAACACCGCACTGCGATTGGGAAAGGGTTCGCTGATGCCGACAAGTGAGCCGCGGACGCTCTCCATCGTGCACGACATCATCCTCCGCATCAAACCGTCCAGCGTGATAGATATTGGCGTGGGGCATGGCAAAACCGGCGTTCTTGTGCGGGAATACACCGATATCTGGAACGAGCGATATCACAAAGACTCGTGGACCACGCGGATCTATGGTATTGAAGCCTTCGAACAATACCGAAATACACTTTGGGAATACGCCTATGATCAGGTATATATCGGTGATGCGCTCTCTGTTCTGCCAAGCCTTCCGGATGTTGATCTGATTGTGGCGCTGGATGTTTGGGAGCATTTTACTCGCGAATATGCGGAGAAACTACTGAATATCAGTCTGAACAAGTCGCAGTTCGTGTTGCTATGCACGCCCATCACGGTCCGTGAACAAGGTGACGTATTGGGGAATTCCTTCGAAAGGCACGTCAGTCAGTGGTCTCCGACAGATTTTCAGAACGTCGCACACAGACTGGTGGCCACGACAGGCCGCGACTGGATTCTTTTGCTCTCCGCACGCGAAAGCATCCCTTATGATGTATGGCGATGGCACCGCCGATGGGAACATTTGATGCGAGGAGTAAGAGCGTTTCTCCTGTTGCTCAAGCATAGAAACTGGTGACCGGGATTCCCACAGGATAAGTCAGCATCATGCGAATTCTCTTTGTTGCGCCTGGCGGAAGCGTTCACACGGCCAGGTGGATGTCCCAACTGAGTGATGAACCATGGGAACTCTTTTTATTCCCTACGGAGCTGTACTATGTTCGTCCTGAAACCCCTCCTGTGACGATCCTAGACGTGGAAAACAGGTTTGTGATAAATAGACCGGAATATGTCACTCTCCGAGACCGTTTTTATTCCGCGTGGGGGTTCAATTGGCCGTTGAGCCGGGGCCTCTATCGCGCTGAAAAATGGGCACGCTTTCTTGTGCCGCAATTTGAGAATCAGGCGTGGCGATTGGCACGGGCAATCGATCGATTGCGGCCGGATATCGTGCACTCGCTTGGACTTCATTTGGGGGGGTATCTCACGCTTGCGGCCAAAGAGTTTTGCAAACGGCCGTTTCCCATCTGGATTGCTACGAATTGGGGAAGCGATCTATTTCTGTTTGGAAGGTTGGAACGTTATAAAGAGCGATTATCTAAAGTGCTAACGAGTATTGACTATTACTGGTGCGAATGTACGCGCGATGTGGAATTGGCCAAAGCGTGGGGCGTGCCACCCTCCAAGATTCTGCCTCCGGTGCCGGTCGCCGGCGGCTTTGATGTGGAAGAAGCAATACAACTCCGGCAATCGGGCCCTGTGTCGGCTCGAAAAATGATTCTGTTGAAAGGATATCAAGACTGGGCGGGCCGTGCACTTACGGGAATATATGCTTTGCGTCTTTGCCGGGAAGTATTACAGGGATATGAGGTAGTCATTTACACGGGTGGGCGCGATCCTGAGGCAGTGCAAATTGCCGGAGAATTACTTTCGCAGGACCTCGGGATAAACGTCACATTTATTCCGCCGCGTACTCCGCACAAGAAGATGCTGTGCTGGCACGGCCGGGCACGGCTGTCGATAGGACTGAGTATCAGTGACTCGATTGCCATATCGTTACTTGAAGCAATGCTAATGGGATCCTTCCCGATTCAGTCAAATACGGGTGCGGCTCATGAATGGATTCAGGATGGATATACGGGGTTCATTGTACCTCCGGAAGATCCCTACGCAGTAGCGGAGGCCGTGCGCCAGGCATTATGCCGGGACGACTTGGTCGACTCTGCTGCAACCATCAACCTGGAGACAATCAGGAACAGGTGCGATCGTCGCAGCATCGGTAAGGTAGTCAAAGAGGCGTACAAACATGTGGTCGGATTCGATTCGGTTGACCATATGCATGAGGATCGTGGCGCGTTGGTGTAAATTCTGTGTAGGATAGTAATGACTTGGCGCTTACATGAGTAGCGCAGAATGGATAGTCGCGATTGCTACGTGCGGGCGACAAACGCTCCTGCGTCGGACTGTCGAACATCTCGTTAAGGCTGGCATCCGTGAGGCTGGTGCGACGGTCGTCATTGCTGAAAACGGAGGCTCCACATGGGCTCGGCCGTTGGCCGCCGAATATAAGTCCCATTGCAAGATCGAGTACATTAGCCTTAAAAAGCGAGGCAAAACGCATGCTCTTAACGCAGTAGTAAATAACTATCGCACGTCGTTCATATGGTTCCTGGATGACGACGTCCGGGTCACGAAGGAGGCTGTGCTGGCGTATCGTCGGGTCTTTGAGGCAGGGTTGGTGGGGCGAGAATTTTACGGGGGACCTCTTGGGATCGACTATGAACAGCCCCCGGAGCATTGGTTGCGACAATACTTGCCGCGCTCGGCGACTGGCTGGAATAAGTACGAGGGAAACAACGCAACAAATGCATTTTTCCTTGGGGCGAATTGGGCAGCCTGGGCAGCGGACCTTTTAAAATGCGGAGGATTCGATGAGCACCTTGGACCAGGGCGGACTGGAGTTGGGGATGAGGAGGACGTTCAGCGCAAATTGATCGCTACGGGACTTAATCCCGTGTACTTAGAAAATGCAATGGTCTATCATTGGGTGCCGCGCGACCGCTGCTCGCCGCGATGGGTGTTGCGCCGCGCGTTCAACATGGGGCGCCTAGAAGGAAGTCGGATTGACTTCTCCTGCCCTCTCCTTTTCGGTCGACCTCGCTGGATGTTCCGGGAAGCGGCCGTTCGGCTAGGGCGGTGGCTTGCGACTCGATTCGACCGGGATCCGGAACAACGCTTTCGTACTGCATATGAGCTTGTGTTTTTCTTAGGCTGGATGTTAGAAGCGAAACAACGAAACAGATCACAGTCAAATGGTACGTCAGAAAGTAAATAGCGAGAAGTATTCGGCTTCGGTGGACCCTGTAGTGAGCGCGTATTTGGATTGGACCCACCGGCATCTCTGGAAGGATGATGGCGAACGCATGCGGAGGCCGGTCTTCATCATCGGAATTCATCGAAGATCGGGCACGAACTTTCTGGCCGATGCGATTTGCTTGACATCATGCTTTTCATTACCGGTGCCACTTTATGAGGATTATCTACTTCAGTATTCCAATATGCTCGTTGACTACGTGCAGTTAACAGCACATGAGCAATATGAAAAACGATTCACTGAAAAGCCAGAGGCTTATTCGGAATGCAGGCGGCTTATGCTGCGTTCTATCGGGGATGGTCTTCTTGCCTTTTTGCGGTCATATGTTGCGGACGGATGTCGGATTCTGACAAAGACTCCAGATCCATGGAACCTGGTTAATTTTTTTGCCCTCTTCCCCGATGCTCTTCTCATTATCATAGTCCGTGACGGGCGTGACTGCGTTGAATCGGCAAAATGGGCATTTCCGGGCAGGTCTTATATCTACTGGATGACAACTTGGGCAGCAAATGCCCGTACGATTTTAAACTTCCTCAACAGAGTTTCACCGCGCCACGAAGGGCAAATCATTGTCACACGCTATGAACAGTTACTGTCTGATGAGTCCGAGATGGAAAGGATCCTCGAATTTATCGGCTGTTGTCCGCGGGACTATCCATGGGATGCATTTCACGCTCTTCCGGTGCGGGGCTCCACATTTTTTAAAGGAGAAAAAGACACGTTACATTGGCAGCCGGTAAATAAAACGAACGATTTTCAACCGGTCGGAAGGTGGAAGAAGTGGTCCTGGTGGCTGCGGTGGAATTTCAAACGCGCTGCCGGTAGGGAATTGGCCGCTCTCGGGTACACGTGGTAGGTTTCCGCTGTTCCTAATCGCTCGTTGTATCTGTGGTATTGCCATAAAATCTGCAGAGAGTATCACACAACAGGAGTATGCAACCTCGCATCAGTGTTGTTATTCCCGTGTATAACGGCTCGAAATATCTGCCCGATGCGCTGGCGTCGGTGGTGAACCAAACGCTTAAACCCTATGAAATTATCGTGGTTGACGACGGATCAACGGATGGCTCGGCGGATATCGCCAAAGCATTCGGTGAGAAGATTATCGTCCTGTCGCAAGCGAATCGGGGTGAGTCTGCAGCTCGGAATGTGGGAATAAACGCGGCCTCGGGTGATTGGATAGCATTTCTTGATGCGGACGATGTGTGGCTTCCCGAGAAGTTGGAACGACAATCCGTCTATTGCGATGATGAAACGGACTGCATCCATACAAATTTCTTTTACTTCGGTACGTGCGAAGGAAAGGTAGATGTCTCGAACGTAGCACCAGAGGTGCGATATTCGGTACCTTACGTGGCTGCGCACAATCCTTTTAGAATATCGAGCATCATAATAAGAAAAGAGTTGCCAGTGCGATTTCCCGAATGGACGCAGGATGGGGAGGATCTTCTCTTCTTCCTCGATCTGTGCCTGAAGGCGCGAATTCGGTTGGCGGCCGAATTTCTCACGGGATATCGAGTTCATGAAGGAGGTCAGAGCAGAAAACCTGACATGCTCATTCGCCGCTTCGCCGCATTGGCCGAATATTTTAAACGGCGTCCCGAGATCGACGGCCGTGACGCGGAAGCCGCTCTGGCAGGTTTTGTCGATCAGATTGCACATCAGGCGGTTCTGGCCCGATACATGAGACGATGGGACGAATACAGATGTTTAAAGAGTTTTCTAAAAAGCTACGAGGGGGCGCTCAGCCAGCTGGCACGGCAGGTGCGAAAAGAGATTATCGCGCCGCGCGTCCTGTACAAGTTAAAGGATGTATTCACGAGGATATTTGAGAGTTAGCGTCAAGTGGTATTAGAATCGGAAATGAAAAATTGGGCGACGAACGATCGCCGACAGGGTAAGGTCTTGTTTGCGGCGCACTCAGGCCAGCCTGGCGGGGCTGAATACTGCTTGGACGTGCTTCTGAAAGGAATGGACCGCAGCATATGGGATGCCGAGGTGCTATTTGGTTGTGACGGGCCGCTGGTCGATACTCCCCAAGTGCTGGGCTTGCCAGCGAGTGTTGTGACGATGAGTTGGTGGATTGGCTTTGAACCTTCGGCTTGGTACTGGCGCAATCTGGTGCAATCCTCCTGGCGGATCGCGTGGCTTGCGCGCAAGTTGAAGGCTCAGAAGTTTGATCTCGTTTACACAAATACCGCGGCCATTTTCGAAGCCGCATTGGCGGCAAGACTTGCCGGCATTCCGCATGTGTGGCATGTACACGAGATGCTCACACCAACGTATTGGCGCAGCCTGGTGCCGCTGCGGGTGATTTGTCGGTGTATTCTACGATGGAGCGATGCGATCATTTTTGAGTCACGCGCTGCTCATCAAGCATTTCAGGACTATGTGGGCGAGTATCCGGCGAGCATCAGGAGAGAACAATCACGCGAAGTTTATGTGGTGCCGAATCCATTGCGAATGATTACCCCCCCTGTGACGTCCGAGGGCCGTTGTCGGGCAAGACAGACCTTGGGAATAGCGGAAGACGAATTTGTCATCCTCTGGGTTGGCCAATTTATTCCACGGAAAAATCCGAGGCTGATGCTCTCGGCTTACCGAAAATCGTGCATTTGCGACAAGTCGATTCTTTTCATGCTGGGTGATGGCCCGTTAAGGGCAGAGTTGATGCGGGATCTCGCCGAAGACGACTCCACAACTAAAAAAGTAATCCTGGATGGCTTTAAAGCGAAGATAGACGTATACTTCCAGGCCGCAGATGTGTTGGTGTTGACTTCCTCTGAAGAGTCCTTCGGATTAGTTCTTCTCGAGGCGGCTGCTTTTTCGTTACCGGTCATCGCCACTGACTCAGGTGGGCCACGCGATATAGTCGACCATGGGAAGACAGGCTTTATCGTGCCACCGAGAGACGATGTTGCAATTGCAAAATACTTGGCCGTCCTGGCTGCAGACCGCGTATTGCGAGAGCGAATGGGAGAGGCGGCGCGGCAGCGCGTGTTGAACGAATTTACTGCACAACGCTATGTCACAACAATTCAGGAAATCATGGTGAGAGCGACGCGGCGACGCGGCGATGTCTAAACCGCTTGTGAGCGTTGTTATTCCGGTCCACAATGGCGAACGCTATCTTGAGACGACCATTCAAGGCGTTCTGAACCAAACATATCCGCGTTTAGAAATCATTGTTGTCAACGATGGATCGACAGACGGTAGCCGCAGCGTGCTATGCAAGTATAAAGACAGCATCCAATTGTTCGAACAGCCACAATTGGGGGTAGGGGCAGCACGGAATCGAGGGGTCCTCGAGGCCCGTGGAGAACTGGTCGCATTTCTTGACCAGGATGACTGGTGGTTTCCAACCAAAATAGAAAAACAGGTCGAGGAACTATTCCGCAGCGACAGCGGCCTTGTTCACACCAACACCCTTTATTTCGATGATTCTACGCAGACATTTTGCGATCCGCTGGATCCGCTGGCCAAACCGGAGGAGTATGTCGGATGGTGCTATGACCGTTTACTCCTGGGCAATGCAATCTGTAATTCGAGCGTTGTTGTTCGACGAATACTGCTTGCTCAAGTGGGCCTTTGTGACTATCGCATCGAAGGAAATTCGGTTCAGGACTACGATCTTTGGCTGCGACTGGCGCAGGTCACGCCCTTTGCATTTGTGGAAGAACCCCTGACGGTGTTCAGGCTTCATCCGGGGCAGGGCACGAATAATCGGCGGTTGATGCTGCGCGAGCAGATTAAAATTCTTCAGTGGCGACTCCCAACGTCTGATCGGGAACGAAGACGCAAGTTGCGGAAACGGCTTGCGGAATTGGCTGACCTGCTCGGTCGCTTTGAGCTCGATTTCCAAGACCATGCAGCGGCAAGAAAGGCGTTTTGGATGGCACTCACGTTCAAGCCGAGTATCCGCGCCGTGGGCTTGTTGTCTATTACCTATTTGCCGCCCGGGTGTGTGACGTACATACGAAGTATTTACGAGAGATTAAAAAGCCGGCATTGAACGATCACGGCCATGGGCGTCGCAGATGATCGCATCAATGTGAATGTTGTGTGACCCCTAGGGGCGAACGAAGCGAACCCGAATAATGAGACGGCTGATCAAGCGCGCTGTTCAAATCATTTTTCTCGTACCGGCTGTCATTTTGGTGGTGCTCAGTGCGATCGCCAGACCGATTGTTGGGCGAATACGAGCTTTTGTCGGGCCGGCGCAGTTTGTCGCTCTGTTTCCTGGTATGGTGGGAGTCTATCTGCGCTGGGCGTACTATTTTATAACGCTGAAAAAATGCAGTTGGGATGTAACAATCGAGTTCGGAAGTTTTTTCTCGTGCCCAGATGCTGAGGTTGGGTGGTTTGTTTATATAGGGTCCTATTCAATACTGGGAAGAGTAAGAATTGGTGATCATGTTCGTATCGCATCGGGTGTTTCGATTCCCAGTGGTCGCTATCAGCACGCGGTGCGAAGGGATCGGCCTGAGATAGCGATGCATAACGGGATCGACACGGGGCGTTTTGAGACAATTGAGATTGGCTGTGAGACGTGGATTGGGGAGCGTGCGGTCATCATGGCGGATGTTGGGGCGAGATGTATTGTCGGGGCTGGTGCTGTCGTGTGCCAGCCTATACCGGATGGGACAGTGGCAGTAGGGGTTCCGGCAAAAGCTGTGCGGTCGCTCGATAGCGATACCAAGAAAAAGGGTTCATAATAGCTTGAGGGAGTGATGGGCGAAAATAATCAGCATAAATGGGGGCGTTTATAGACGTGAAAGTGAAAGAATATAAGGCGAATCTAATACTGAACATACCGCCCAGTTGTGTAGGTGAGTCACTTCGCATTCCTTTCCGCTGTGGTGTGCCGGTCCCCAAGGGACGTATTGCGGAACCGTTGACTGCTTCTGTTTCTGGAGAGGGTCTATGTGACTGCGGCTGTCATGTCGAGACGCTGGCGACGTGGCCGGATGGCTCGAGTCGTTGGGTTGCTGTCGAGGGAGTGTTGAGCCTATCGCGGGCGGAACAGACGAGGCAGGTGGTCAGTATTGCTTTAAGACCAACGCCTGAAAAGCGTCTCCGGGTTGGTGAACGAGCGCAGCTCTCACGCGAGAACGGTTCTATTATACAGGTAGATAGTGGACGTCTGCTTATAGGACGACCGCATTTGCGTGTAAGTGCGTCGATTTACATAAAAGATGCAACAACACGGCGGATTCCCTTGGAGATCACCGGCTGTGAACCAGGGAATAGTGGGGGCCCGGTTGAGAAAGTAGTCGTTCGCGGCCGATTTAAGACGAAGCGACATGTGACATTTATTGCACATATAGCCCACTATGTGCCAGCTCATGCGACGCTGATTGCGTTCACGCTCCGCAACAGTTGGCGGGCGCGGCATCGCGGGGGGCTTTGGGATTTGGGGGATCCTGGGTCGGTGCTGCTTGGAGAGTTCGGGCTCGACATTGAATTACCGGCAGTAATCCGCACATGGCGTTGGGCTGATGGTTCACATTGCTCATCTGTGGACTCGATACCCATCCAGGACTATGATAGTCACGATAGTGATGAATTCGGGGAACGGTGGTCCATATTTCAGGCATCGAGCGGTGGGGAAAACTGGCACAGTGTAAATCATATTGATGCCAGGGGACTGGTACGATTGCCGTTTCGGGGGTACGTTTTACGGTTCGGCAAAGAGGAAAAAAGAGGTGATCGCATTTTTCCGCTGTGTGTTGCTGAGACTGACCACGGACCAATAGCCCTGACAGTCCCTCGGTTTTGGGAGGAATTTCCCAAGCGAATAGCCGTCTCCAAAAGATCTATTCAAATAGGTCTTCTGGCCGGGTATGAGGGGCAGATCCATGAGCTGCAAGGAGGGGAACAGAAAACGTTTAAAGTATGGATTATTCAACCGGATGGTGAGTTAAGAGAGACAGGCGTACTGATACGGCAGTTAGCGGCAGTGTGCTTTTCGAGTGTTATATTCGAACAAATCCCGCCCGATGTGCCCGAAATACTGGCACCGCTTCCGCGAAGAGATGAATGGACGGGCAGTCGATTAGCGGAATTCGCGGAAAAAGCCGCATTTGGGCAGACGGGAATCCTGGCGAATCGGGAAAAGATCGATGAATATGGATGGCGGCATTTCGGAGATACGTATGCGGATCACGAAGAGACTTACTACCAGGGACGACTCCCGCTCGTGTCACATTACAATAACCAATTTGATTTGCTTTACGGATGTATTCTTCAGAGGCTGATCAGTGGCGATCCACGATGGGACGAGATCATCGTCCCGCTCGCGAATCACATCATTGATATTGATATCTATCATACCGATCAAGATCGTTCAACATTCAACCACGGCCTGTTCTGGATGACCGATCACTATCGGACTGCCTATACGGCGACACACCGCGCATTCTCACGGTACAATGCGCAAAGTAAGGGCTACGGAGGCGGTCCGTGTAACGAGCATAATTATACAAGTGGGCTTACGTTATATTATTTCCTGTGGGGTGATGACCGCGCAAAAGAAGCGGTGCTGGAATTGGCCAACTGGGTGATTGCCATGGAGGACGGATCGCAAACCCCTTATTGCATTCTGGATAACGGTCCCACAGGACTTGCTACGATGACGAGCTCGCACGATTATCACGGGCCAGGGCGCGGGGCGGCTAACTCAATCAATGCCCTGCTCGACGCCTGGCTGCTTACCGACGAAAAAAGGTATCTCGAGTTCGCGGAATTGCTTATCAAAAGAACGATCCACCCGGAGGATAACATCGAAGCCTTAGATCTTCTAAATGCCGAGTTACGATGGTCATATACAATGTATTTGGAGGTTCTTGCGAAATACTTACGGATTAAATGCTTGTTCGAGCAGAATGATCTCATGCGTGAGTATGTTAAGTATTCTTTGGTCAAGTACGCACAATGGATGCTGGCAAACGAGAAACCGTATCTGGCCCGGGCGGAAGAGTTACAGTATCCCACTGAGGCCTGGGCGGCACAGGATTTCCGTAAAGCGACGGTACTCCTGTGCGCCTGCCAACATGTTTCGCAGGAGGCTGCCGCCCGGTTTCGTGAAAAGGCGGTCTTGCTGGCCGAGGCCGCGTGGCGCGACCTGCTGCGATTTCCACGACCGTACAATGTGCGAGCCGCGGCCGTTATTCTAACGCAGGGGATTTGGCACTTGGCCCTCTCAAAATTGTGTTCGGAAACCTGCTCGCCCAGTGGGAATCACCACGACTGGCCTCTGTGGCCGCGCGAGAAGTTTATCCCGCAACGCGATCGGGTGGAAAGCAAACTGAAGACCCCGCAGGGCTGGCTGACGCTACTGGTGCGGATTTCCAATCCTCGCGTTTTGGCCCGTCTATTGCGCGTCCTGTGGCGATGGCGTAATTAGTCGACAGCTATTGTCTAGGAGGGGCTTTGATTTGATAGATTATTGTGATTGTCTAGTGCAGCGCAGGATATAGGACATACGATGCGGATGTGGTGGATACCAGACTATTACGTCAGGAGCGTGACCGATCTCGGACCAACATGCTTGCAAAGTCTGAATATCAAAGGATTGTGCATCGACGTTGATTGCACTTTGACGGACTATGTTTCACACAACCTTCCAGCGGAAGTTGCACAATGGTTAGATCAAATAAAGCACAGTGGAATAGATGTGTGCCTTTTATCCAACGGGGGAAAACGGCGAATAAAGCGGCTTGCTGACAGGATCGGCGTGCCCTACGTAGCTCGGGCGATGAAACCGCTTCCGTTCGGCTGCCACCGGGCGCTGCGCAAGCTGGGCCTTCCACGTTCGGAAGTGGCGCTTGTGGGCGATCAGCTTTTCGCCGACGTGTTGGCAGGCCGATGGGCAGGCGTGCGCACGATCCTTGTCGTGCCACGAGGGGCCGACAGGGAAGGATTGATAACGAAATGGAAGCGACCACTGGAGCGACTGCTTCTCAAATCGCTGACGCCGAGGTCGCTGGCCTCGTGTTCGCAAGAGGCAAATGCCGAAGACGGGGTTAAGAGAGGCGAGAGTTCATTGGGCGGCACTGCCTCCCCAGACGAACCACGCGTTTAGGAGCGCAATCGCGAGGATGGATGCACGCCGCTACGTTGTCAATGTCGTTCGGATGATCCGGCCAGACTACTGGCCAAAAAATTTATTCGTGCTTATTGGCTCGGCGCTGGCAGTATTCTACCTGAAAGAGTTATCACCCATTAACGGGACAATATCTTTCCTGGTATTCAGATCGTTTGTGGCAGTATTCATCGCTCTTCTGGCTGCTTCCGCAAATTATATCTTGAATGAATTGTGCGATGCCAAAACCGATATTCATCACCCGACCAAGCGCATGCGGGCAGTGGCTGCGGGAGAGATTTCTGCGACAGTAGCTCTGTGTCTTTGGGGTGTATTCGCCGCCGCTGGACTTGCAGTAGCAGCGCTTGTCAACAGGATGGTCGTCGTCACAACGCTGGTGTTCCTGGTCTCGGGCATCCTCTACAATGTAAAACCCCTTCGCTTGAAGGATATTCCCTATCTCGACATTATCGCCGAAGCTTTCAATAATCCAATTCGATTGTTTCTGGGATGGTTCGCCTTATTAGCCTCGCGCGTGCCACCCCTGTCGCTGATTTTTGCTTACTGGATGGGCGGGGCATTTTTGATGGCAGCAAAGCGACTGGTAGAGATCGAGCGTTTGAGGCCCTCTGGGCGCGCAGCACAGTACCGAAAGTCGCTTGCGTTTTACACAAAAGACTCTATTGTACTGCAAATGTTCTTCTACGCGACCATGACGGCTTTTCTTCTTGGAGTATTCATTGCCCGCTATCATGTTGAACTGGTGATTATAATTCCTCTGCTGGCAGCATGTTTTACAGGCTATGTGAAGGCCGCTATTTCGCCGGCAGTTGGAAACGAGCCGGAAGCTTTGTATAAGCACAAGGGGTTGGCGGTACTTCTTGGCTGCACCTTCGTCATAGGTGTTTTGCTTCTTTTTGTCAAATTGGATTTCCTGCGGCGCGTTCTGAACATCCAGGAACCCTCGCTCCCGCCACTTTGGCCAACCGCGGGAATGTGAATGATGTTTATGCGGTGCATTCTCGAGGTGCTGCACAGTCTCGAATACGGTGGGGCAGAAGTGCTGGCCGTACGATTGGCGCAGCGATTTTCGACAGCGTATCCCGTCGGCCTTGCCCTCATTGATAGCGGCGGGCCATTGGAGGGACATCTTGACCGCGAACGGATTCGGACGGCGGTGATCGGCCGCAGGCCAGGGCTGGACTGGGCATGCGTTTTCCGGTTGAGGCGTATATTGATGGAATGGACGCCGGCGGTGATTATCGCTCATCAGTATACACCGTTTTTCTATTCCGCACTCGCCAGAGGTTTGCGGAAAAAAGTTCCCATTGTTTATGTCGAGCACGGGCGGTTTTATCCAGACAAGAAGAAGTTACGCCGTTTCCTGTTTAATCGCTTTCTTCTCGGCCCGCACGATGCGATTGTTACCGTGGGGAAAGCGGTCAAACGCGCATTGGTTGAAAAGGAAGGATTTCCGGCCTCACGTATATCCGTTGTCTATAATGGGGTAGACATGCGGCGGTTTGATGGATGTGCTGAAAAAAGAAGCAGTTATCGGGATTGTCTTGGCGCGACGCCCCGTGATGTCGTGGTGGTTCATGTGGCGAGGTTCGATCCGCTGAAAGATCATCTCACCGCGCTGTATGCGTTTCAGTATCTACGCGACATTCCAATCAAACTGATCCTTGTGGGTGACGGACCAACGCGAAGCGAGATTGAAAGTACGATCCGTAATCTGAACCTGGAAGACTGCGTTCGCATCCTTGGGTATCGCGAGGATGTCCCGGAGATTTTGGCTGCGGGCGATATTTTTTTATTGACGAGCCTCAACGAAGGAATTCCGGTCACTATCATAGAGGCCATGATGGCCGGGCTGCCGGTTGTTGCCACGGAAGTGGGCGGCGTTCCGGAAATTGTTGCGAAAGATGAGACCGGCCTGTTGGTTTCGCCAGGAAATCCAGAGGAAACAGCGAAAGCCCTGCGCCGACTCGCCACGGATTGTGAACTGAGAACCAGGCTCGGACATGCGGGGCGACAGCGGGCGGCGGCGCTCTTTTCAGAGGATCGCATGTTTGCGGAGTATGATGCGATCGTAAAAAGGTGTATTTCTTCGAGCACGTGATAATCCTCGATCTGGATTGATCCCGGGACCCCGCCGAAAGGAACGAGATGGTGCCCCTTGGTCCACAAGGTTTTGGGAGCGAATGTGCGGCGACCGCGTATGAACGATAAACTACCGGAAGGATCGGAAGTCAAATCCGGCTCATTCATTGTGTTTGCCGATGATTGGGGAAGGCATCCCTCAAGCTGTCAGCATATTTTCTGGCACCTACTCGACGAATTTCCCGTGATGTGGGTCAATACAATCGGGATGCGTCCACCACGATTAAATGTATTCACTTTTCGACGGGGAATGGAAAAAATAGGGCAGTGGTTGAGCTTGCGGTATGCGACGACAAACACACCGATCGTGCGGAAGTCGTCTGTCCCGAATAAGACTCCCAGGGTTCTCAATCCGGTGATGTGGCCCCGAGTAACACGACGGTGGGAGCGATCGCTCAATCGCGCGCTGTTGAAGTGGCAGCTTGCAACGGCAGTTCAGCGACTTCCGAGGCCACGTGTCCTGGTGACAACAATACCGATCGTGGCGATTCTCGTGCGGATCTTGCAGGTCGAGCGATGGCTCTATTACTGCGTGGATGACTTTCACAACTGGCCTGAGATGGACAAGAGGGCGATTACGGAATTAGAGCACAATCTTATTGAAAATGCGGACGTTATCATTGCAGCAAATGAGCATTTAAAAAGGCATATAGAAGAATATGGAAGAACTGCCGTCGTCATCACGCATGGCATTGATTGGGAGATGTGGTCTTCTCCGGCGGTCGAAACAGACAGCGAGCCTATTTCCGAATGGTTGCGGCAGTATGAACGCCCGTGGATTATCTTTTGGGGGTCTATTAACTGGCAAATAGACACGGCTATTGTGGCAGCAATAAGTAAGCGAATTCCACGGGGGACCATCCTTCTGGTAGGACCGGTCAACACACACGATCCCGAGCTGGACAGAATCGCGCGGGTAAAAATGCCAGGATCCATTCCTCAATCCATGCTTCCGATTCTGGCACGGCACGCGGACGTTCTTATCATGCCCTATTGTCGGGGGCCCGGTGTCGATGAGTCGGAACCGTTGAAGCTGCGAGAGTATCTGGCAACAGACCGACCGGCAGTCGTTTGTGACATTCCGGCCACGCGGAGGTGGGCGGATGCCGTGGACATCGCGACTACACCAGAGGATTTCGCAGCACGGGTAGATTTTCGTCTAAGAGCGGGCATTAATCCGGAGCAACTCGCGGCGCGGCAACGCGTCTGCGGCGAGAGCTGGACGGAAAAGGCGAGGCAATTTGTGAAGGTGGCTTTCGATTCGCTGGGGGGTCAGCCGGTGCTTTTAGACCCTGGCCCGACGGACTGATTCATGATATAGATAATAATGAACTTCGCGCATGAGGGGGCGGTTGATATCGCGTATCGGTGGATACTGTGTGACAGCAGGTGATTTGGNTGGTGCGATTCACAAGAGAGGGTGATTGATTCNTCACGGACGTTGAGACGGCGATGCCGGCAAATCTCACACCGCAATACCTGAANGCTGAGGAGGAATATCGGCGGGCTTCAACTCCCGAGGAGGAGTTGAAGTGGCTCCAGNTAATGCTTCAGGAAATCCCCAAGCACAAGGGGACGGACAAGCTCCAGGCGGAGCTGAAGCGGAAAATCAGTGAAGTCAAAAAGCAGATCCAGACAGAGCGGAGCACGGGGCGTCGCACCCGGGGATTCCGCATTCCCCGCCAGGGGGCCGGAACGGTTGTCATTTTGGGTGGACCCAATGCGGGGAAAAGTGCCCTCCTGCGAGCGCTGACACGTGCCACGCCTGAGGTAGCCCCCTATCCGTTTACGACAAAGATGCCGCTGCCCGGGATGATGCCNTGGGAGGANGTNTTCGTCCAATTNATNGATACTCCGCCNATNACTGCNGACTTTATNGANCCNTGCATGCANGGGCTTATTCGGAGTGCTGATTTAGCACTGCTCATGGTCGATCTGGGAACTGATGAAGGAATCGTGCAGTGCCAGGAGGTTATTGAAAAACTCAACAAAACAAAAAGTCGTCTAAGTGCTACGTCTTACCTGGACGAGGAGGACGTGGGGCTATCTTATACTCGCGCATTTCTTGTTCCGAATAAAATCGATCTAGAAGAGGCGTCGGCCCGCCTGGAACTCCTTCACGAGCTTCTGCCGCTGGATTTTCCGGAATATGTGATTTCCGCCGAGAAAGGGATCGGTCTCGAGCCGCTGCGGGAAGCTATCTACAAGGCGTTGGATGTTGTCCGCGTGTATGCCAAGCCACCTTCTGCAAAAGAGCCGGATCTGGAACGGCCGTTTACATTTCGCCGTGGCAGCACCGTCGCTGACATGGCGGCGGAAATCCACAAGGATTTGGCGAAAAACCTGAAATTCGCGCGGGTATGGGGATCGGCGGTCCATCCTGGAACCGTGGTCAAAGGCGACTACGTGTTGCAGGATCGCGATATCGTTGAGCTTCATATGTAGCCAGATTCGCAGAGAACCATCGGAGCATAGACACCGGATATTGATCATCTGTTTTCTACTGGCATTCCAGGCGTGGATTTTTGTTTCTGAGATTTCTGGGAGTTGTCCTGGCTGTGACAAACGCGGAGATTGCGGCGGTTTTTGAGCAAATTGCCGATCTTTTAGAGTTTCAGGGAGCGAATCCGTTCCGGGTCCGGGCTTATCGGACAGCAGCGCGGACAATCAGCGAACTCACCGAGCCGGTCGCCGAGTTGGCCCAGGCAGGACCCGATGCTCTCACCGAATTGCCCGGTATTGGGGCCGATTTGGCCGAGAAGATCACCACCTTGGTCAAAACGGGCTCTCTGCCACTTCTGGAAGAGTTAAAAGCCCAGATTCCCGAGAGCGTGCTCACTCTCATGCGGGTTCCGGGGTTGGGCCCGAAACGAGTCGCCGCGATTTACAACAAGCTGAAGATTAAAACGCTGGAAGAATTACGCGAAGCGTGTCTTCAGCATAAAATCCGCGATTTAGAGGGATTTGGGGCGAAGACCGAGGAGAACATACTCAAGGGTATAGAAGCGGCCCTTCTCGCTACCCAGCGCATTCTGTGGTGTGATGCGGATCAGATTGTGCAGGAAATTCTCGCCCATCTTGAGGGAACCCAGGGATTACGCCGGCTGGCCCCGGCGGGAAGTTATCGCCGTGGCAAGGATACCGTTGGTGATCTCGATTTTCTGGCCGTTGCCAACGATCCCCATCCGGTCATGGATCGACTGGCCAAATATCGGGCGGTGAGAGAGGTCATTGCGCGCGGCGATACGAAGATGTCGGTCGTGCTGCAAACGGGGCTTCATGTGGACTTGCGGGTCGTGCCTGAAGAATCGTTTGGGGCAGCTCTTCAGTATTTCACAGGCTCAAAAGAGCACAATGTTATTTTGCGGGGCATGGCTAAAGATTTGGGCTTGAAGATCAACGAGTATGGGGTGTTTCGAGGGGATAAACGCATTGCTGGACGCGAAGAGGAAGAGGTGTACGGGGCGTTGGGACTGCCGTGGTTCCCGCCAGAGCTTCGAGAGGGGCGAAAGGAATTCGAGTGGGCAGCCGCCGGGTCGCTTCCCGCACTTATTACGCTGGACGACATCCGAGGCGATTTGCACATGCATAGCACGTGGTCGGACGGCCTGGCGACGATTGAGGAGATGGCCGAGGCGGCCAGGAAGAAGGGATACCAGTATATCGCGATCACCGACCACTCCCAGCGTGTCAGTGTGGCCAACGGCCTGAATCCCGAGCGGCTTCTTTCCCAGTGGAAGGCGATCGATCAGATGGCGGGTAAATGGCGAAACTTTCGGATTTTGAAGGGGGTTGAAGTGGACATCCTCGAAGACGGGCGTCTGGATCTCCCCGACGAGGTGTTGAATCAGGCGGATTGGGTGGTGGCCAGCGTGCATTTTGGCCAGAATCAATCTCGGGAGGAAATCACGCGACGGATGATCGGGGCACTGAAGCACCCTGCTGTATGTGCCATTGCTCATCCAACTGGTCGGTTACTTCTCGAGCGCCCGGCGTACCAGGTGGATCTCGACGCGGTGTTACGGGCGGCACGGGATTACAGCAAGATGATGGAGCTCAATGCGCATCCGCGGCGTTTGGACCTTGACGACGTGGCGTGTGCGGCCGCCAAAGCGTACGGTGTCCCTATTGCAATTTCAACAGATGCGCATAGCATAAATGGACTTGAGGCAATGCGGTACGGCGTCCTCCAGGCACGCCGGGGCGGATTGACGAAAGAAGACGTTGTCAACACCCTGCCCTGGGGAGAATTTAAAAAGCGGCTGCCCCGATACCGTCGCTGAATCCGGGCATTCGGGATTCGCACTCTGCCAGGCCGTCGGAAGGGGGCCTGTCGAGTTTGGAGGCCATTTTCCCCGACAGTGCGTGAGCTGTACACCGGCGATTTCTTGCGGGCCAAATTTTGTCAGTGACGACTTATGAAAATCCACGAGTATCAGGCCAAGGCGTTGTTTCGAGAGTTTGGGGTTCCTGTACCCGCTGGCAAAGTGGCGGAAACGCCCGAGGAGGCGGGCCGCCTGTTTGACGAGCTAGCGGTGCCACGAGCGGTGATCAAGGCCCAGATTCACGCCGGGGGAAGGGGAAAGGGAACGTTCCGCGAGTTCCCCGACCAGCACGGGGTGCAACTGGTCGCATCTTCGGAAGAGACCCAGCAGGCCGCCGCCCGAATGCTTGGGCACACATTGGTGACGGTCCAAACCGGCCCAGAGGGACGGGTGGTTCGCCGGGTCCTTATCGAGGAGGCGACCAACGTCACTCGCGAACTCTACCTGGGCATGGTGGTGGATCGGCAGCGGGAATGCCCAGTCATTCTGGCTTCTGCGGCCGGGGGAATGGATATCGAGACGGTGGCGGCTACCCAACCAGAAGCCATTTTTTATGAGCCGGTGGACGTGAGTTTGGGGATTCGCCCCTATCAGAGCCGCAAATTGAGCCAGAAGCTGGGCCTGGGACAGGGCGATCCTGCCCGACAGTTAGAAGTTGTCCTCCGGGGGATTTCAAGAATTTTTGTGGAAAAAGACTGTAGTCTGGTGGAAATCAATCCCCTGGGAGTGACCGCCGAAGGGCGACTCTTGGCCATGGACGCCAAAATCAATTTTGACGATAACGCCGCGTTCCGGCATCCGGAATGGAAAGAACTCCGAGATGTCCATGAAGAAGATCCCATTGAACTTCGAGCGAGCGAAGCTGGATTGAGCTACGTCAAGCTTGACGGGGATATTGGGTGCCTCGTGAACGGGGCGGGTTTGGCGATGAGTACGATGGACCTGATTATGCTCCACGGGGGGCGTCCGGCCAATTTCCTGGATGTGGGCGGAGGGGCGGACCTCCATCAGGTCATCGAGGCATTTCGGATTCTTCTCGCTGATACCAAAGTGAAAGCGGTGCTGGTCAACATTTTCGGGGGCATCATGCGGTGCAGCACGATTGCGCAGGCACTTGTAGAAGCGCATCGCACGGTAGGGATTACGGTTCCAGTGGTCGTTCGCTTGGAAGGAAATGAGGTGGAACAGGGGCGAAAGATCCTGGCAGAAAGTGGCTTGACGATTATTCCCGCGAGTGATCTGACGGACGCTGCCCAAAAGGTGGTCGCCGCAGCAGCGGGACGGTGATGGGTTTGCTTTCCGGGGAATGTCTGCTCTGGATATTGCGGAAAACGATTCCGTTTATAAGCAAAATCGTATCGTCGGAGAACGCGTTTTTCGTACATTTTCCACGCGGTTTTTTCTATGAGCATCTTGGTTAACAAAGGCACGCGGGTCATCTGTCAAGGGATCACGGGGAAGGCTGGGAGGTTCCACACTCAGCAGTGTCTGGCGTACGGCACGCAGGTGGTTGGAGGGGTCACGCCCGGCAAAGGAGGAACCACGGTTGACGGCGTCCCCGTATTTGACACTGTCGAGGAAGCTGTGCGCTCGACGGGGGCCGACGCGACGATGATATTCGTGCCCCCACCGTTTGCGGCCGATGCCATTCTGGAAGCCGTCGATGCGGGGATTAAACTGATCGTCACGATCACCGAGGGCATTCCTACGCTGGACATGATCCGCGTCATGCCGGTCGTCCGCCGGGCCGGCGCCCGCCTTATTGGGCCCAACTGTCCTGGAGTGATCACGCCCGGTGAGTGCAAAATTGGCATTATGCCGGGTTACATCCATCGGCCTGGACGCATCGGAGTGGTGAGCCGATCAGGAACTTTAACCTACGAGGCCGTATGGCAGTTAACGCAGCGGGGACTTGGCCAATCGACCTGTATAGGACTGGGGGGAGATCCCGTTGTTGGGACCAGCTTTGTTGATGTGCTCGAGTTGTTCGCTGCGGACCCCCAAACCGAAGGGGTTTTTCTCATCGGTGAAATTGGAGGCAATGCCGAGGAACTCGCCGCAGAGTATATTGCGAAACACTTCCGCAAGCCGGTAGCCGCGTTTATCGCGGGAAGAACGGCCCCACCGGGAAAACGGATGGGCCACGCAGGCGCCGTGATTACGGGGGGACGAGGAACCGCAGACGACAAGATTAAGGCCTTAAAAGCGGCCGGGATTGAAGTGGCCGAAAGCCCCGCCGAGATGGGTGAGGCCATGGAGCGCGCACTGAAAAAAGGGCGTTGATACCTTGTGACCGGGGGCAGCCAGTCGCAGAAAGAACCCGCTGGTTCCGCGATGGGGGGGGCGCACTTATTGGGGGTCACCTTCGAGGGCTCGGGCGAGTTTCTGGAGGGCCTCGGTCTCGATTTGGCGAACACGCTCTCGGGTGAGGCCGAGAATCTCTCCGATTTCTTTGAGCGTTTTTGGTTGCTTGTCGTCCAGTCCAAACCGCATGCGCAAAACGGCGGCCTCTCGGGGGTCCATGTGTTTCAATTTCTCCCGAATATGGTTCAGACTGTCGTGTGTGACGAGCTCTTCATCGGGAGGGCGAAATCGCTCGTCTTCCAGCATTTCGCCGAGTGACCACCCGTTGTCCGCCTGATCTGTTTGCGGCGTCAGATTGTAGATCCGAATCGCCTTCTTGATGATGCCCAGCTTTTTGCGGGGTATTCCCAGAACGCGGGCGACTTCTTCCGGTGTGGGCGTTCGCCCCAACTCTTCAGCAAGCCGGGTGCTGGCTCTCCGCCATTTGGAGAGCAATTCTACCATGTAAGCGGGAATCCGCACGGTCTTCCCGCAGTTGATGAGCGCCCGTTTGATGGACTGTTTGATCCAGTAACTGGCGTAGGTGGAAAACCGGGTGCCGATGGCAGGGTCATATCCTTCCACCGCGCGCAGCAAGCCCAGATTTCCCTCCTCGATGAGGTCCTGCAAGCTGAGTCCTTTTCCTACGTAATTCCGAGCAATATTGACGACCAGACGGAGATTGGCCCGTACCATACGGTCTCTCGCCACGGGATCGCCATTGCCGATGGCGATGGCAAGCTCCATTTCCTCCTCGGGAGTGAGAAGGGGAGTTTCATTGATCTCCCGGAGGTACGACTCCAATGGTGAATGCACATCATGATCCTCGGAGTACCGTCGTTTCGTCTTGGTCTTCTTCATAGGTGCTCAGTCAGCATTGGAACGACATTGAGACTCTCTGACCCAATGAACCTATCGACCCTTGGCCGAGGTTTCCTGCATGTCGTTGGAAAACTGACAAGCTAAGCCGACGCAACCGGATGCGCGGAATGTGATGAGCAGATCAGTTTTGGCCGGTTGCGTAGATCGTGCTCGGTGTAGGGGAGGACAGACACCACCAACCGACACAATCAGCGGGCCTGGCCCGCATCGCACGTCTTGCCATAACAGGGGAAACTGATAAACTGATGATAGATGGAGCCGGGCGGCCTATCCCCCGGTCGGGCGGTTGAGCCGAGTCTAACCAGAGACGACCGAGGTGTAGCGCTCCGCTCAAAAACACCACCGTACTGAGTTGGGGATGGCGGAGCGGAGTGACGCCGACGATGCAGGGATCGCCGGAGTCCTGAGGGGGCCGGCTTCCGATCATCCGAACAGACATTTCACTGGGATATAGATGTGCCCCACAACCGGGAATTGATCTCCGGTGGTGGGGTGGTATACGGAGAGGTGGCCGAGTGGTCTAAGGCGCGGGTTTGCTAAATCCGTAGGGGTGTTCAACCCCTCGCAGGTTCGAATCCTGTCCTCTCCGCTAAGTTGTGTATCGCAAGTTGAACGCCCGTCCGTTGGCGGATGTTGCCTAGCGGGTGGTGGGTAGGGCGCAAGAGGGTGCGGCGATGCTCTTGACACTGCTTGTTACATCGCGGCGTCTTACCCGAGGGTCTACCTGCACGCAGGCTAACATGTTTTTGGTGTCTTCTCGGACGGTGACCCGCCGTCAATTGGCCATCTGTCGGCTGGCAGTGAGCTTTGCATAGAGAGTTGACGCTGCCCAGGATATCTCATCCTACCGCGTCGACGCCCAAAACTTTTACTAACAAATATGGGCGAAAGCCACAAGCGACGGGCCGCCAGGAGGCCAGCGTCTAATTCGGCCTGATTGTGTGCCGACTAAGGTGATTTACCGCCTGAAAACGTTATTCACTAATTTTTGGCCTGTCAGGGCGAAGCCCGCCGTCC
>NICF_comb_assmDRAFT_10000591_pt1 | contig 30584 bp, 27 predicted proteins | sample NewIslPassag4_SG_FD_11279 | JGI IMG/M metagenome (IMG submission 11279)
GCGTGGAGAACGCCGCAGAAGAAGTGGAGAGCGCGGTGGACGACGCGCGGCAGTAGTGCGTCTTCCCGCTGCCTCGCGCTCGGTGCATGGGACGCGCCGCGCGAGTGTGCGCGGCGCGTCATGAACGCGTGTGACGTTATTCGGGTACCGTCTCGCCGGAGCCGCCTGCTTCCTTCGGCAGGTCCTTGAACTTCGGCAGTCCGTCCTTCATCGGCAGCACGGTTTCCGGATAGAAAACGTGCAGCGCCGGCTTGAACGGCAGGTCCGGGATCACCGCGGCGTAGACATCCGTCAGTCCCATGCCCGGATGCTCCGTGAGCAGGTGTCCGCCGCAGTTGCGGCACCATTTGCGATAGCTCTTCGGCGTCAGATTGAACGTGGCGACCTGATCCGCACCCTTGGTGATGCGCACCGCATCGGGCGGCCAGAGCGTGAAGGCATTGACGGGCCCTGCAGACCAGCTCCGGCACGAACTGCAGTGGCAGTAGCCCATCGCGGCCGGTTCTCCGCTGACCGTCAGCTCTACCTTGCCGCAGAAACAGCGGCCCGTGTAAGTCGGTGCGCTCGCCATGAGTCCCTCCCCAGAAGTTGCGGCTCTTCGCCGCGCATCGAACACGCATGCCCCCCGTCTCGTGACGGGGCATGCGCAGACCTCAGTTCAGACGATCTCGAGCTCGGTCTCCACTCCGCGTGTTTTCTTGTTCGTTTCGGGTGTCGTGACCGGCTGTGTGCGCTGCGGCGACGGCTGTGCAGCCTTGCGTTTCGCCTCGGCCTCGGCACGCCGGCGTGCAAGCTCCTCTTCCCTGCGCAGATGGAACCATTCCTCGTGGTAGCACATGGTCACTCTCCTCGAGCGGAACTTCCCTGTGACGCCGTACCGAGCATAGCACCGTCCCCGGAAGGGGGTCATACCCCCTTGCTGGCGGAGAGCAGATCACCGGATCGGCTGCTGCTGCGCCGCAGTCCGACGTACTGTGCCTCCGCGAGCCCCGCGACGACGACCGCCTGAGCGAGGACGAATGCGTAGCCGAGCGTCGTCGGTTCGACCCAGCCGGTGAAGAGCAGCAGCTCGCTGTCGAGCGCCCACAGCACGTTGACGACGATGACTGCCCCGACCATGCGGCGCGAGAGGGAATCGCGGGCAGCGATCCACGCCACCCATGCGGCGAACGGCAGCAGCACCAGTCCTGCGCCGCGCAGCAGCGCAGTGGGCAGTCCGAGCCAGACCTCGAGCGGGCTCGCCGCAAGCAGCAGCAGTACGCCCATCGCACCGCTCGCCGCGGCATCGAGAAGAAGTGCACGGCGGAGAAAAAGGGAACCGGATGTTGTGAATGAAGCGTTCATGACGGGCTCCTTCCATCGAGCAGGGGCTCCATCATCCGGGCCGCACGCGCCGCGAGTCGATTACGTCGGAGGTAATGGCCGCTCCGCCGCGGCTGCACTATCGTTCGCGCATGAACGCGAACACCATGGTCGGCGAGCTCCTGCGCGACTGGCGCCGCAAGCGGAGGCTCAGTCAGCTCGAGCTCGCCTGCGCGGCGGAGATCTCCACGCGCCATCTGAGCTTCCTCGAGACCGGTCGCTCGCGCCCCAGCCGCGAAATGATCCTGCGCCTCGCGGAGCGGCTCGCGATCCCGCTGCGCGGTCGCAATGCGCTGCTCGTCGCCGCAGGGTTCGCACCGGTGTATCCGGAGCGCAGGCTCGATGATCCAGCGCTCGAGCCGGCGCGGCGCGCGATCGATCTGGTGCTCGCCGGCCACGAGCCGTATCCCGCGCTCGCGGTCGACCGTCACTGGACGCTCGTGGCCGCGAACCGCGCCGTCGCGCCGCTGCTCGAAGGCGTGGCGACCGCGCTCGTGCAGCCGCCGGTCAACGTGCTGCGCCTGAGCCTTCATCCCGAAGGCCTGGCGCCACGCATCGCCAACCTGAGTGAATGGCGTGCCCACGTGCTCGAGCGCCTGCGTCAGCAGATCGAGGCGACCGCGGACGACGTGCTCGAAGCGCTGCATGCGGAGCTCGCCGCGCTGCCGGCGCCGGACGGATACCGGGAAGAAGCAGGCAAGGCGGCCGCGTACGCCGGCGTCGTCGTGCCGATGCGCCTGCGCACACCGGCCGGCGTGCTGTCCTTCTTCAGCACGACCACCGTGTTCGGCACGCCGGTCGACGTGACGCTGTCGGAGCTCGCGATCGAAGCCTTCTTCCCTGCCGACCGCGCGACCGCCGAAGCGCTGCGCGCTCTTGCGGATGCGGCGAACGCGCAGGCAGGCTCCACGTGACATGGCCGATCCTGCACGCTGGTCGCACGTCGTTGGCTTCGACGACGCGCCGTTTCATCCGGCGCATCGCGGCGACGTGCTCGTGGTCGGTGCGGTCTATGCAGGTGAGCGCCTCGACGGTGTGCTCTCCTGCCGTGTCCGGCGCGACGGCGCCAACTCGACTCGACGCGTCGCGCACGCCGTGCGCGAGTCACGCTTCCATCCTCAGCTCCACGCGGTGCTGCTCCAGGGCATCGCCTTCGCGGGCTTCAACGTCGTCGACATTCACGCATTGAGCGAAGCGATCGAACGGCCGGTGCTCGTCGTCGTGCGCCGCCGGCCCGATCTCGCAGCCATCCGCAGGGCGCTGCTGTCACGCGTGCCGGACGGTGCGCGCAAGTGGCATCTCATCGAGCGCGCAGGAGAGCCCGAGGAGATCTGCGGCCTCTTCGTCCAGCGGGTGAACATCACACGCGAAGCCGCCGCCGTTCTGCTGCGCCGGCACGCGCGGAACGGCGTGATGCCGGAGCCGCTGCGCACCGCGCATCTCATCGCCGGGGGCGTCACTCTCGGAGAGAGCTCCGGCCGGCCGTAAATCGCGCAGCAGCGGGTGAAGATGCGTCACGCCGCATGACTACAACAGGCTCGCGAACGAGAGCACGGCGAAGAGTCCATAGAAGAGCGCCATCAGCACCAGCGTCACCCGCCGCCACATCGAAGGCCTGAGCGCAGGAGGCAGCAGGCGCGTGTTGAGATAGAGCAGGTGGAGCGAGGCGACGATGAATACGACGCCGCCGACATTCGCGCTGATCTGGAGCAGCACGATCGGTTGCGCGAGACGCAGCGCAATGATGCCCCAGACGACCACGATCGCGAGCACGCCGTAGTACACGAGCCGCACGTCGCCGCCGCGCCATCTCCGTACGCGCCGGCTGCCGGTCCACAGGATGTCCGTTACCGTGCGCGTGATCGCCTCCACCGTGTCGAGCTGTGTCTTGAAGAGCAGCCAGCCGCCGAGGAAGGCGACCACGCCTGCGAGCACGGGACCCGCGACCGCACCGACGCCCTGCGCGAGCGCTGCACTGATGCCGAGGCCGACGATGTCGGTACCGCGAGGCAGAAACGTCACGTACAGCAGCGCGGGCAGTGCCATGCCGAGCAGCGCGCCGGTGAAGAACACTCCCCACTGATCCGCGCGCACGATGCGCCACCATCCGTGCCACCGGCGCAGACTCTCCGCGGACGGCTCGAATGCGAAACCATGGTGAGCCAGATTGATCCGGGTGCCGCCGACCGCTGCGGGGATGTAGCCGGCATGCTGCCCCATGCCGTAACCCTTGTCGCGCGCCCAGTTCGACAGCGTGATGTTGAGCACGCCGCCGCAGCCGGAGTAGGCGACGAGCGCACCGATCAGGAAGAAGTCCACGCCCTGCGGCATGAAGTCGAAGCGGCCGTTCGCCGCGTCGTAGCCCGCGAAGCCGGTGAGCGCGGCGAGCCACCTGTCGGCGGGCACGTAGATGAGCGCCAGCACGAGGAAGCTGCCGAGGATGCAGAGCACCAGCACCCAGTTGAGGAGCTCGAGCGTGCGCGCGATGCGTTTCCCGAGCACGAGTATGAAAACGCAGAGCAGGAAGGTGCCGACGCCGATCAGATAAACGGTCTCGGTGTCCTGGGGTCCGGCAAGACGGCCGACGAAGAGGAAGAACACCGCGCCTGCGGCCGTCGCGGCCCAGGCGGGCCAGCCGACCTGCAGGAAGTACAGCACGGCGTAGATCCACGCCCAGAACGTGGACGACGGTCTCGTGCGCATGAACCCGGTGAACACCGGCTCGCCGGTCGCCACCGTGTACCGCATCAGCTCGGTGTTGAACACCGTCTGGAAGAACACGGCGACCGCGGTGACCCACAGCAGCGAGAGACCGTGGCGGACGAACGCGGCCGGACCGAGCAGGAACTCCCCGCTGCCGATCGAGATGCCGAGAACGATGACGCCGGGTCCGACGACGCCGAGCCAGGCGAGACCTCTCGGCATCGGAGGAGGCGGGAGCTCCACGCGCACCCAGGGATCGAGTCCGGTGCGCGTCTCCGGCGCTGTGACGGCCTGATCGACAACCGAAGTCGACGTCGTGCTCACGCGGTCCCCCTCCCCGAAAGTCGCGTGATCGGCGCAAATGCCCGAGCCTCGTGCCGGAGCTCGAGCGTGAGCCGATAGTGCCGGGGTCTCCGCGGGATTGGAAGCAGGAGCACCAATGACAGCAGGTGGCGGCGGCGCGAAGGCAGCGCCTGTCTCAGCGACGAGATCGTGCCCGTCGGCCGCGTCGGGTTCTCGCGAGCCGCGCCGGATTCATGCCGGACGGTGCTGGATTCATGACACGTCGTTCTAATCCGCTGCACCCGGATGGTGCGATCCTAGGGGCGCTCGAAGGAATCGGATCGCGTGCCGCAGATGTCCGAAACGTCCGCTCGTACGACGATATCCGAAGACTGGGCTTCCGTCTGGCTCGGGCTTGCGATCTTCGTGCTGTCGCTCGGCGTGCTCGCCGGCGTGGATCTTCTCGGCTGGTCGGCGACGCCGCGCGTGTGGCTCGACCCGGCTGCATCGGTCGGAGCCGTCGCGAAGAGTTCTGGCGTGTTACCTTTCGCGGCACTCGCCTTCACGCTGATTTTCGTCCTCGCCGTCACGACGCTCGGTGCGCGGCTGCTCGGTGTCGGGCTGCGCCGCTTCCTTGCGTCTTTCACCGCGCTGCTCGCCATCGCGTATGTGTGCTGGATCGCCGGCCACTACGCCTACATCGCCGCCACGTCCGACAAGCTCGAGAGCCTCGGCATCGGCTGGTCGCTCAATCTGACGGGTGAGGCGGGTTACATCGTCGCGCTCGTCGTCGGCCTCGTCATCGGCAACTTCTTCAAGGGGGCAGCCGCTTGGTTCGCGCCGGCGCTGCGTCCCGAGTGGTACATCAAGACCGCCGTGGTGATCATGGGCGCCGCGCTCGGCGTGAAGTCGGCGGAAGCCTTCGGACTCGCCAATCACGTGATCCTGCGCGGCGTGTGCGCGGTGATCGAGGCGTATCTGATCTACTGGGCCATCATCTATTTCGTCGCGCGGCGCTGGTTCGGCTTCGGCCGCGAGTGGGCCGTGCCGCTCGCGTCCGGCATCTCGATCTGCGGCGTCTCGGCGGCTATCGCCACCGGTGCCGCGATCCGCGCCCGCCCGATCGTGCCCATCACGGTCTCGTCGCTCGTCGTGATCTTCGCGGTCGTGGAGCTCCTGCTGCTGCCCTTCCTCGCGCGGCAGTTCCTGTACGACGAGCCGATGGTAGCCGGCGCATGGATGGGACTCGCCGTGAAGACGGACGGCGCGGCGATCGCGAGCGGCGCGATCACCGAATCGCTGATCCGCAGCCGCGCGCTCGCGGAGGACGGGATCGCCTGGGCGGACGGCTGGATCCTGATGGCGACCACGACCACGAAGATCTTCATCGACATCTTCATCGGTGTGTGGGCCTTCATCCTGGCGCTCATCTGGGCCGCGAAGATCGAGCCGCGCGCGACCGACAGACCCCGCGCGGCGGAGATCTGGGCGCGGTTCCCCAAGTTCGTCATCGGCTATCTGCTGACGTTCCTCGTGATGCTGATCCTGGTGCGCGCGGACCCGGACGTCCTGCCGGCGGCGCGCGCGGCAACGGACGAGTCGAACGTCTACCGTCAGCTCTTCTTCGTGCTGACCTTCCTCTCGATCGGCATGGTGACCGACTTCGGGAGGCTGCGCCGTGAAGGCATGGGGCGCCTCGCGGTCGTCTACGGGCTCAGCCTCTTCGGCTTCATCATCTGGGTGGGGCTCGCCATCTCCTGGCTGTTCTTCGCGGGCGTGAAGCCGCCCGTCCTGACGGAGTAGGCATCATGGACGCACGGGTCGAAGATCGAACGCGCGGTGAGAGCCTCCTCGACGAGGCGGTGAGCTACGAGCCGCTGCTGCCCATCGAGAAGAAGCTCATCGGCTGGAGCATCGGGCTCGGCGTCGCGCTCCTCGCCGCGCTCGTGTGGGTCACGCGCGTGCTGCTGCCGCCGGGCGGATGACCGTGCTCACCGCAGTCCGAGTCTGCGGATGAGACGGTGAAAGTTGCCGCGGTCCACGCCGAGCGAGCGCGCGGCTGCGGACAGGTTCCCGCCATGCAGGCGCAGCCGCGCCTCGATGAGCTCGCGCTGAAAGCGCTCCATCGCCTCGCTCAGATGAACGTCCGCGCCGCTCGAGGAGACGGCGGCAACACTCGCCACGGACTCGCGTGGCGCGGCGTCGAGCTCCGCACCCAGATGCTGTGCGGTCAGCTCGAGCACGGCGTCGCGTGGCTGTCCCGCGCTCAACGCCTTGACCGTCGCGCGCAGAATCGCGTGCTCGAGCTCGCGCACGTTGCCGGGCCAGTGGTAGCTGCGCAGCCACTCGCGGGCGGCGCGTGACAGCCGGATGGCCCGCACGCCGAGCCTGCGCTGCGCGCGCTCGAGGAAGTATCCGGCGAGCAGCACGACGTCATCGCCGCGTTCGCGCAGGGGAGCGACCGTGAGCGGATACACGCTCAGCCGGTGATACAGATCCGCGCGGAAGCGCCGCGCGACGACTTCCTGCTGCAGATCGCGATTGGTGGCGGCGATGACGCGCACGTCGACGCGGTGGTGGCGATCGCTCCCGATGCGCTGGATCTCACCGTTCTGCAGCGCCCGGAGGAGCTTCGCCTGCAGTCCGAGCGGCAGCTCGCCCACTTCGTCGAGGAACAGCGTCCCTTCGTGCGCGAGCTCGAACTTCCCGATGCGATCCTCCGTCGCACCGGAGAAGGAGCCGCGCACGTGACCGAACAGCTCGCTCTCGGCGAGTGACTCGGGCAGCGCGGCGCAGTTGACGTGCACCATCGGCTCGTGCGCCCGCGACGAGCGGCGGTGAATGAGCCGTGCGACGAGCTCCTTACCCACGCCGGTCTCTCCCAGTATGAGCACCGGCAGGCCGGAAGCGGCTACCGCGTCGATTTCGCGCCGGAGCCGCTGCATGACGGGACTCTCGCCGATCAGCTCATCGGGTGCGCCTTCGGGCGTGCGCGACTGCTCGATGCGATGGTGACGCTCGAGGCGCTCTTCGAGACTGCGTATCAGATCCGCCGCGCGCACCGTGGCGGCTGCGACGGAGACGAACGCGGAGAAGATCGACTGGTCGATGGCATCGAATCGCCCCGGCATCAGGGCATCGAGCGTGACGACTCCCCAGCACTGTCCGTCGACGTAGAGCGCCGCGCCCAGGCAGTCGTGGACGCGCAGGTCCATGTGCGGCAGATCGATGAGGCCGTCGTATGGATCCGGAAGAGATGAGTCGGCGGGAAAACGCACCGGCTCGCGGCTTCCGAGGAGCTGCTCGAAGCGCGGATGCTCGGCGATCACGAACCGCCGGCCGAGCGTCTCGGGACTGAGGCCGCGCACGGCGCAGGGCACGAGCGTTCCGTTCTCGCGCTTGAGGAGCGCAATGGCATCGCACGGGAAGCTCCGCTGAAAGGCATCCAGCAGCCGCTCGAAGCGCTGCGCCTCAGGCATCGCGCGGCTGAGATCGGCCACGATCGCGGCCAGCTGATCGAAGACCTCGCGCGTGATCATGCGCACATCAGCGTTGTGCGGATGACGACGAGCGGCCGTTGTCACGCGCACAACGCGCGTCTGCAAGCCTTTGATCGACAAGGGGTGCGGGTCTGGCCCGGATCTTGGAATCCGGTCCGCGTCCGAACATCACCTGGAGCTCGCACTTCATGAGACACCCCCTTTCGCGTGCCGTGCTTCTGGCCGCCGCGTTCGTTTCCTGCGCCGCCTTCGCGTCCGGGAAGGCACGGACCGGCAGGACCGTCCCGGTCACGATGACCGTCAAGGAAGTCGACGTGGTCATCGACAACGCCGGCAACAGACAGCCGATGTGGACTTACGACGGCACGATCCCCGGTCCGCTCGTGCGCGTCACCGAAGGCGACGTCGTGGAGTTCACGCTGGTGAACGACCCGAACAACAAGCAGAGCCACTCGATGGACTTCCACGCGGCGCGAGCCGACGTGCTGGACGAGTTCGCGCCGATCAGGCCGGGCGAGAAGAAGAAGTTCACCTTCAAGGCCGAGTACCCGGGCGTCTTCATCTATCACTGCGGTGCCGACTCGATGGCCGAGCACATCTCCCGCGGCATGTACGGAGTAATCATCGTCGATCCGAAGGAAGGCTACGGTAAGGGATTCCCGAAACCCGACCGGGAGTACGTCCTGGTCCAGGGCGACCTGTTCGAGGCCGGCACCGCGGCTCAGGACATCCAGGCCGGAAAAGGCTGGAAGGCGATCCTCATCAACGGCAAGAAGTTCCACTACGACCCGGTGCACGACTCGAACGCCAGCATCACCCTGGAAGCGAAGCCGGGCGAGCGCACGCGAATCTATTTCGTCAACGCGATGATCAATGAGAGCGCCGCTTTCCACCCGATCGCAGGGATCTGGGAGCAGGTCTGGGACAACGGCAATCCGAAGAACGTGCGCCATGGGCTGCAGACCGTCGAGGTGCCGCCGGCGCACGGGATGATCTTCGACATCGTGAGCCCGGCGGATCGGCCCACGAACAACGCGCTGGTCGATCACCGGATGAAGCACGCCCTCAACGGCGCGATCACGGTCCTGATGAACCACAAGGATGCTGATCCGGCCAAGGGACGCGGCGACAGGCTGATCCTGCGCTGAAGCGTCTGCAGACGAAGGAGGCCCGGGATGAAGTCGTCCGCGAATCCGTTCTGGACGCTGCTCGCCGCGCTCTGCGTGCCGCTCGCGGCGCAAGCGGGCGCGGCGGAGCAGGCGCGCGAGCAATGCGCAGCGTGTCACGCACTCGATGCGCCGGAACCTGGCACGCGCAACATCGACGAGCGGCTCACGCGCAAGGCTCCGCCGCTCTACTACGCCGGCAACAAGTTCCGCCGCGAGTGGCTCGAGAGCTGGCTGCGCCAGCCGGCGCGGATCCGTCCGGCGGGAGTGTTTCCGCCGGCGCACGCAAAGAGCACGCCGCAGGGCGACGTGATCGACGAGAGCACGCTGCCCGCGCACGTCGCGCTGCCGGCCGACGAGGCGGCTGCGATGGCGGACTTTCTGATGCAGCTGCGGCCCTTCGACGACCGCCTCGCCGCCGTCAGGTATCAGCCGGGGACGATCTCCCTGCGCATGGGGCAGATGAACTTCTCCAAGTTCAAGGGCTGCGACGGTTGCCACCGCGACGCGCCGGACGTCGGCGGTGTCTCGGGGCCCGAGCTGCATTCCGCCTGGAAGCGGCTGCAGCCGCAGTTCATCGCCTCCTTCATCGCGGACCCGACGGCATGGGATCCGAACACGCTGATGCCGCGCATGGAACTCAACGACGCGGAGGTCGCCAGGCTCGCCGACTATCTCAAGGCACTGCAGGAGGACGGGTCATGAGACGAACGGCGCTGACACTGGTCCTCGCTCTCGCGTGCGCGTCCGCGTTCGCTGACGAGGGTGCACGGAATGGCGAGAAGCTCTATCGCGTGTACTGCACGCAGTGCCACGGTCTGCAGGGTAACGGCAAGGGAATCAACGCGGCGCATCTGTCGGTCCAGCCGCGCGATCACACCGATACCGCCGAGATGTCGGCCCGCACGGACGATGACCTGTTCAAGGCGATCAAGGAGGGCGGCAAGGCGGTGAACAAGTCGGTGCTGATGCCGAGCTGGAAAGCGAACCTCAGCGACGAGGACGTGCGGGCGCTGGTCGCGTATCTGCGCGAGCTGTGCTGCAGGAAGTAGGAGGTTGACGGTGCACACACGCATACGAGGCATTCTGCTCGCCCTCGCGCTCGGCGGGCTGGCAACGGCGGCGCACGCCGAGAAGCGTCACTTCGAGCTGACGATCGAGGAGGTGGACCTCGAGGTCGCTCCAGGCTTCACGGCGAAGGTCTGGGCCTTCAACGGTCAGGTGCCCGGACCGCTGATCCACGTCGTCGAGGGCGACGAGCTCGAGGTGGTCGTGCAGAACAACACCACCATGAGTCACACGATCCACTGGCACGGGGTGTATCAGACCAACAGCTGGCAGTCGGACGGCGTGCCGGACATCACGCAGAAGGCGATCGAGCCGGGCGAGCAGTACACCTACCGCTTCGTCGTCGATAAGCCGGGAAGCCTGTGGTACCACTGCCACGTCAACGTGTCCGAGCACATCGGGCTGCGCGGCATGTGGGGCCCGCTCGTCGTCGATCCGAAGAAGCCGACGAAGCTCGAGAGGGAGGTGACGAAGGACGCGATCGCCATGTTCTCCGGATGGAGCTCGGCGTCCGCCGGCACGTACGGCACCGGAGGACATCCCGGAGAAGTGCTCGATTACTTCTCGATCAACGGCAAGTCCTTCCCGATGAATCAGCCCCTGCGCGTCAGGAAGGGCGACGTGCTGAGGCTGCGGCTGTATGCGGCGACCATTCCCGTGTCCTTCCATCCGCATGGCCACGACGCACTGGTCACGCACAAGGACGGTCTGCCGCTCGAGAAACCGCTGCCCGTCGACGTGCTCGCGATGCAGCCGGGCGAGCGCTACGACGTCATCATCCGGATGAACAATCCCGGCATCTGGGTCACGCACGACCACATCGAGCATCACACCACCAACGCCGGCAAGGACCACGGCGGCTCGATGCTGGTCATCGAGTACGAGGAGATCGAGAAGCCCGACTGGTACGTGTGGAAGGACGTCGCCTACGAGCCGGACTTCTACATGAGCGAGTCGCTGAAGAAGCCGCATGGTCTGCACGAGATCGCGGCCTTCAAGGGCTTCGATCCTGCGGAGCTGCGGCGCAGACAGCGCAGCGGATCATCCGCATCGGGTCATTCATCTCGGGGCGGCCACTGAGAAGAGCGGCGCGGTCGTGAAGATCGTCCGACGTTGCGGGGTTCTGGCGGTCTCGGCGGCGGTGCTTCCGGCGGTGGCCTCTCCCTCACCGCCGGAGCCGCCGCCCGAGGAGATCGTCGTGAGCGCCTCGCGTACGGCGACTCCGCTCACGCGCGCGCCCCTGGCGCTCACGAAGCTCGACGGCGAGTGCATCCGCGCGCTCGAGGCGAGCTTCACCGGCGAGGTGCTGAACAGGGCGCCCGGCGTGTACATGAACGACATGGGCAACGAGCAGCATGCGATGAGCATCCGCATGCCGCTCTCGACCAACGCCTACTATCTCTACCTCGAGGACGGCATCCCGCTGCGGCCGCTCGGGCTCTTCAATCACAACGCGCTCTACGAGGTGAACCTGGACGGCGCAGGCGAGATCGAGGTCATCCGGGGGCCGGCTTCTTCACTTTATGGCAGCAACTCGATCGGGGGCACTGTAAACGTGCTGACCCGAGCGCCGGGCTTCGCGGGCGGCGGCGCGGAGCTTGCGGTCAGCGGTAGTGATCAGGGTTATGGCCGCAGCGATTTCGCGGTCGAGGGATCGATCGGCAATCTCGCGCTGCGCGCCTCGGGTTATGCCTCGATCCGCCGCGGCGGCTGGCAGGATCACGCAGCCGGAGAGAAACAGAGCGTGACGCTGCGGGGAGACTACCGGGTGAGTGATCGCGTCGAGTGGGTGCAGACACTCACGCACAGCCATCTGCGCACCGACATGCCCGGCACGCTCAGGGAGTCGGATTTCCGATCGCGGCCCGGATACAGCTATCACACCTTCACGTACCGTGAGGTGGACGCAAGCCGCTATCTCGGTCGCCTCGAGGGCAGGTGGAGCGACCGGAGCGTTTCCCGGTTCAGCCTTTTCCTGCGCCACAACAGCACCGAGCAGCTTCCCGATTATCTCGTCTTCGACACCGCCGATCCGACCCGATCCGCCGCGAGGCGCAACGACAGCGACTTCTCCTCGGTGGGCTTCGACGTGCATCACGTCCAGGATCTTCCCTGGGCGCAGGGGCGCATCGTCGGCGGCATCTATCTCGACTTCACGGACAATCGCTTCACGGAGGACAATCTCACCATCGTGCGCGATCCCGCGAGCCGGCGCTACCTCGCGTACACGGAAGCCGGTAACCGGCGCAACTACGACGTCGAGCTCCTCAATCCGGCCGCCTATGCGGAACTCGAGCTGACGCCATTCGCGAACGCACGCCTATCGCTCGGCGCGCGTTACGACGTGATGCGTTACGACTATCGGAACCGCAATGCGCCGGGGCCGACGAGCGGTGCGCCGAGCGAGACGCGCGAGTACCGGCATCTGAGCTTCAGGGCAGGCGTGGTCTACACGTCATCGCCGGCGACGAGCTTCTATGCGAGTGTGGGACAAGGCTTCGCACCGCCGGAAGTGAGCGCGCTCTATGGACGGCTCGAGACCCCGGATCTCGCGGAGGCGGTCTACACGAGCTTCGATCTGGGAATCCGCCGGCGTCTCTGGGGACAGCGCGTGTTCCTCGACGCGAACGTCTATCGTCTCGAGGGCGAAGACGAGGTGGTGAGCTACACGATCCGCCCCGGACTCTCGGAGCCGCGCAATGCGGGCCGCACCCGGCACGAAGGACTGGAGCTTGCCGTCGATGCGCAGCTCGGCGGCGGATGGTCGGCTTCAGCGGCCGCTGCGTACGCGCGGCACGAGTACCGCTTGAGCCCCACGGTGGATCACTCGGGTCGCGACATGCGCGCGGCGCCGCGCACGATCGCAAACGTCGAGCTTGCCTACTCGCCGCCGCGCCTTGCCGGTGCGCGCGTCGCGCTCGAGTGGGTGCACCTCGGCAGCTACTGGATGAACGATGCCAACAAACGATGCCAACACCGTGCGCTATGCGGGGCACGATCTCCTCAATCTGCGGGCAAGCTTCATCCGCGACGGCTGGACCTTCTGGGCGAAGCTCATGAACGTGACGGACGAACGCTACGCCGAGATGGCTTCGAGCAGCTTCGACGGCTTGAACGGAAACTACGACCCCGACGCACAGAATCTCTATCTGTCCGGCGCCCCGCGTACGCTGACAATCGGCGTGCGCTACTCTTTCGGCAGCCTGCGCGACTGAGCGGGAGCGCCCGAGGCGCTCCCACTCCACGTGCGCCGCCGTCCGGCGGAATGCGCGGCGGGGCTCTAGTCGGGAAGGAAGGGCGCCACGATCCTGATGGACTCCGGCACTCCGCGCTCCTTGAGCTCCGCCTTCCATGCGGCCTCGTCGAGATCCTTCTCGAGGCGTCCGGTTCTGGTCTCGAACACGAAGTAGCGGGCATCGGGCGAGCCCGGGAAAGCGATCTGACTCGGATAGGCGGCGCCTTCCGGCTTCCAGTCTGAGACGCATCCGACGACCAGATCGCCGTGGACCGCGTATGCGGCGATGGGACCCTTGAGCACGACCGAGCCGCCGCGCCTGACGAGCGCCGGCTGCTTCGCCTTGTCCCGCTGCAGGTAGTAGCCGTTCGGTAGTGCCACGACGGTCGGCGGCCGCTGCGTCGCGCAGGCCGGGAGCGCCACGCAGATCGCAAGGAGCAGGAACGCCAGCCAGCGGGCCAGCAGGGGCGTTCGACTCGGAAACTCACTGCGCGCGAGCGCAAGAGATGCAACGTATGCCGGCGATCGGACCACCGGAATTCGGATTTCCCGCATTCACGCCTCCCAGGTTCACTTCGTTCCGGGGGCGCTCTTTTCAGGCCCTGGCCGGGATTTTTCAAGACCCNGGGGCGGGGCACGTTGCCGCGTGCGGCAGGCGTGAGAGAATCGGCCCATGCAGGCGTCCCTTGCCACAGCCGATCCGAGACTCGTCGCAACGGCCTACACGCTGCTGCAGCAGGGGAGGCTCGGCGAAGCGGAGGCCGTCTGTCGCAATGCTCTCGCAGGCGCCCCGCGCGACGGCGCGGCCGTGCATCTTCTGGGGCTCATCCGCAAGGAGGCGGGCGATCTCGCCGGCGGCGAGCGGCTCATGCGCGAGAGCATCGCGCTCGCTCCGGACCGCGCGGAGTTCCGTGCCAATCTCGGCAATCTCCTGCGGCGGCTCGGGCGCCTGCAGGAAGCGGAGACCGTCTATCGCGAGGCGCTGGCGCGGGATGTGCGTCATCGTCCGTCGCGCTTCGGACTCGCTCTGACGCTGCACGACCTCGGGCGCCTCACCGAGGCTGAGGCCGAATGCAGCACGCTCGTGCGGGACAACCCGCGCGACGCGGCGTCGTGGACGGTGCTCGGCGGCGTGCTGCGCGACCAGCAGAGACTGCCTGAAGCCGAGACAGCCTACCGTCAGGCGCTCACGGCCGAGCCCGGCTATCTGCTCGCCCATCACAATCTCGGCGCGCTGCTCTCGCAGATGGAACGCGCGGAGGAAGCGCTCGCCGCGCTCGACCGCGCCGCTGCCGGCGGGCTGCGAGGACGGGAGCTCGCATTCAATCGCGGCCGTGCGCTCCTGCAGCTCTACCGGCTCGATGAAGCGGAAGCCGCATTCGCCGAGGCCGTCGCACTGGATCCGTCCGACTGCGAAGCGCAGCTCAATCTCGCGCGGTTGCGCTACATGCGCGGCGACCCGGCCTTCGCGCGCGACATCGTCGCCGCGGCTGCCGCCTCGCGCGACAACGCGCGTCTGCAGATGCTGCTCGCGGACGTGCTGCGGCGGGCGGGAGATCTGCAGTCTTCCGAAGCGCTGCTGCGCGACCTGATCGCGCGTTTCGGGCCCGCGCCGGAGTTCCGTTCGTCGCTCGCGAGCGTGCTGCACGAGAGCGGGCGGCTCAGGGAGGCGGAAACCGAGGCGCTCGAGGCCGCCGCCGCGCTGCCCGATCACCCGGAAGTGATCGAAGGGCTCGTCGTCATCCTTCTCGCGCGTGGGAAGGCAGAGGATGCGATGCCTTTCGTACGCAGGCAGCGGATGCGACAACCGAACGAGCAGCGCTGGATCGCCTACGAGGCGACTTCGGCGCGCCTGCTCGGACTCGATCTCTACCGCGAGCTCTATGACTACGACCGCCTGGTGCAGGTCTACGATCTCGAGCCGCCGCCGGGCTGGTCATCGATGGAGGAGCTGAACCGGGCGCTGCTGCGCACGCTCACCGAGCGCCACCGGTTCAACGTGCATCCGCTGGATCAGAGCCTGCGTTACGGCAGCCAGACCGCGCGCAGCCTGATCGCCGAGCCGGATCCGGTGATCCAGGCGTTGCTGCAGGCCTTCGCCGGACCGATCGCAACCTACATGGAGCGGGTCGGCACCGATCCCTCGCATCCGCTCAAGTCGCGCAATCGCGGCAAGGCCCGCTTCGTCGGCTGCTGGTCCGTGCAGCTCCGCCGCGAAGGCTTTCACGTGAATCACGTGCATCCGGAAGGGTGGATCAGCTCGGCGTACTACGTGTCCGTGCCGCAGGAAGTGCGCGACGACACGCTGCGCTCCGGCTGGATCAAGTTCGGCGAGACGCGCTTCCCGGTGCCGGGCGCGACACCCGAGCGCGTCGTACAGCCGCGTGCCGGGCGGCTCGTGATGTTCCCGTCGTACATGTGGCACGGCACCGTTCCGATCCATGGCCCGGAGCCGCGTACGACCGTGGCATTCGACGCGGTGCCGGACGACGAATGACGCGTCCGGTATCCGATCCCGCGATCGGCATTCGCGCATGCCGGCAGGGTCGGTGCGAGGATCGGATTCCGCCCGGCGCATCGTCGATCATCCGTGCCGGATCTCCTGCATTGCGAGCTGCGCGAGAGCGTTGCGCTCGAACGCCTGCACACCACCGATGGAACCGACGGCGAGCGTCGCGCTGACGATGCAGCTGGCCAGGAAAACGCAGACGGTGCGCTCGAGGACAGTGCGGGTGATCAGGTTCGTGAACATGGTCGTGCTCCTCTCGAATCCGGTGAAGGTGAATTCACTCGTGTGATCGCTCGAGAGGCAGATTGCAGGGCGCGTGCCAGCGGCCGCGCGCTTCCGGTCCACGCGATCTTCTCTTTGTGATTCAGTGGCTTACGCGTGTGGTGCGCTCGCTCGGATGAGCGAGTGCGCGGACGCGTCGGTGTCCGCTCGTGTCCGACTGTCCGCTCGGCACGTGTCCGCGCGGACACTCCGCCCGCCGGACAGATGGAATCGCGCGCGTGCGCGAGCAGCGCGGCGGAGTGTCAGAGGTGGATCAGCTTGAACGTCGTCTCCGGATCTCCGACGACCTCGATGTTGCAGGACTCATTCGCGCCTCCGACCCGGTATTCGATGTCGGGCTCGAACGGAAAGAGCAGGTATTTCGTCTCGCAGCGCAGTTTGATCTCCGCGACGCGGCCACTCTCGACCTGGATCGTGAAGCGGTTCCGGAAGAGAGTCCCATACCATGATGTGCCCTTCGTGATCCGCTCCGTCTGGAAGACGGGCTGATTGCTCTCGCGCAGCGCGATGACCTGGTCCATGAGAGGCTGCCACTGCTCGATAACCTTCTCGGCGCCCAGCTTCTGCAGGTGCTCCCACATCTCGAGCGCCCTGCCGTATCGCGATGCTTTCAGCTCGTAGCCCATCGCAGCGGAGTACGCGTCGATGAAAGTCTTCCTGTCCAGGTACGTCGGGCCGGTTTCGTGCGCGATTGCCGCCAGCAGCGCATCGCGCTGCTCCTCCTCCGTGCCCCACTTGCGGTAGTAGGCGTACCGCGCGAAGTTCCTGAAAGCTGCTTCGTAGAGGGTGAACGGCTCCAGCTTCGCCAACCACTCATCCGCCCGCTGGCGATCGCCGGCTTCCACCGCCTTCAACATCCGGCGATACGCCGTCGAGAATTCGCGGCGCGCTCCGCGCTGGCCGGAAACCTCGAACCTGAATTTGACGGCGTAAGCCGAATGGATCGGTTTCCCGTCGAAGGTTGCCGGCTCCCATCTGGTCCTTTCTATCGCTTCGAGAGCCACCTTCTCGTACTCTTCGCTTCCGCTCGAATCGACGATCGCGATCTCGTAGGGCCTGCCGTCGGGGTCGATCATCATGTTGAACTGCACCCATCCCTCCCGGCCCCGAATGATTTCCCTGAATGGGATATCCATCGCGCGGTGGAGTTTGATGGCCTTCGGTGGCGTGTAGACGCCTGCTGGAACCTGTACCTCGGTCTCAGACTGCGGTGCGCCGGTTCTTTCCGCGGCTTCAGCAGCACCGCCGGCTGTTGCGATGCACAGCATGGTCATCACGGAGAGGAGAGGCAGCGTTCGCATTCTTCTGCACCTCCTGGCTGAAGGACGGCAGATCCCGCATCCGGGAGCGGCCTCTCGAGTAATTCTAGCGCCGTGCGCGCAGACGCCAGACATGCCGGGGCCCGGGAGCCGGGCCCCGCGTCTTCTCGGGCGGGATTCTTACGGTTTTCGCTCAGGCAACCGCGGCTTCGTCCGCGAACGGCACAGTGGTGACGTTGTGCGCCTGGAGCCTGGGCAGAACCTCGCGTCCGATGCGGCGGATCTGGTTGACGAACATGTCCTTCGGCATGTCGCCGCGGTTGCACACGAGCAGAACGTTGTTGGCTCCCGCCTCGTTGCACTCCGCGATGATCCGCTCGACCACCTCGTCGGCCGTGCCGATGGGCATGTTCTCGGCCGCCGCGCGCACCGTCTCCATGGTCCACTTGTTGAAGACGGTCGCGTCCTCGGCGAGCGTTCCTTTCATGCCCTGGCGCAGGTGCTGGAAGGCCGTCGGGCTGTAGTAACCCTTCTTGTGCACCTCGTTCTGCGTCACCTGGTCATAGGCGAGCAGGGTGTTGAAGAGGTACATCAGATAGGGCCCGTACTCCTTGACGGCCTGCTCCTTCGAGTCCGCCACGTAGCACTCGATCATCACGCTCAGGCGATCGGGCGTGATCTTCCGCCCGTGACGCGCCAGGCACTGCGAGTAGTAGCGGATCGTGTCCTCACGCATCGGACCGGGGAACACGCCCGGAGTGATGGCGGCGTCGTTCGCGGCCGCCCACTCGATGGTTTCGCGCGAGCCGGTCGCCGGTACCCACACGGGCGGGTACGGCTGCTGCACGGGCCGCGGCCAGATCGACACGTCCTGATACGAGTAGTACCGGCCTTCGAACGAGAAGCTGTCCTCCGTCCACGCCCGGCGCATCACTTCGAAGCATTCCTCGAAGCGGCCGCGGGACTCGGACATGGGGATGTTGAAGATCCTGTACTCGCGCGGCGCACCGCGGGCGACGCCACAGATCAGACGCCCGTTCGACAGGCAGTCGAGCATCGCGATCTCTTCGGCGAGCCGCAGCGGCTCGTGAAGCGGCAGCAGGTTGGCGTAGATCAGGATCTTCAGCTTCTGCGTGATCTGCGAGATCGCGGCCGCGACCAGGTTCGGCGAGTTGCCGAGCCCGAACGGCGTGCCGTGATGCTCGTTGATGGCGATGCCGTCGAAGCCCTCGCGCTCGAGCTCCGTCCATGCCTGGAGATGGTTCGCGTACGTATCGACCGCGGCCTGCGGATTGAAGTGCTTCCTGCCGAGGCGCGGCATCTCGCCGTTCACACGGAACTTGTCGACGTTCTCGGAGTAGGCGAGCCAGTCGAAGACGAATACCTTCATGTCGTGGGCTCCGGCTAGCGGTCCTTATCTGGAGGAAGGGGCCGCGCCGGGTCCTGTCGGCTGCAGCGCGGCGGTGCGAATCGCGATTTCCTCGACGCGAACGAGGCGCACGTGTCCGTCCTTCTGCCACGGGTCCTGGCTGAGACGCTGACGGATCTCGTCCTCACTCTCCGCCTCGAAGATGAACAGGACGTCGCCGCTCTTCGGCATGAGACCGGCGAAGACGATGAATCCTTCAGCCTCGAGGCTGCCCATGTACTTCGCGTGCTGGTCGAAGCCGGACTGCTCCTGCGGCGGCTTGCCCGGTTCCCAGCTCGACGAGCGCTCGACGAGCGCGGCGAATGTGCGTTTCATGTCGATGCAGCCTCAGTCGAAGATCGCTACCGTGCGCAGCTCGAAGCTCTCGCGCGGCGGCGATCCGGGCCGCGACGTCGGATCCTCGAACGCAGTGTGCGCGGTCATGTGCCATTCCGGATCGCCGGTATCGAACAGCCTGAACACGAGAATCTCGTCCGGCTGCATGTTCGGGTAGTAATACCAGCGGTGCTTCGGATTGAACGCGACGTTGAGGCCGCCGGCGGTTTCCGCGAGCGACGCCGTCTGGCCGCCCTCTCCGAAGCGCACGGTCATGAAATCACTCTTGTCCACGCTGCGTGCGTCGCACACCGCGAGCGGGTAGTTCTCGACGGGACGCAGCGGGCGCCACAGATTGATGTTGACGAGGCGCTTCCTGAGCAGAGTCTCCGCGCGGTCCGGCGCGAGCCGCGCAACCCAGCCGCGCAGCGCGGCCTCGTTGAAGTCGACGTGTGCGCTCAGTGCAGGCCCGCCGCCGGCGTTCGACTCGCCGCCACGGCGGATGCCGAGAAAGGCGAACACTTCCGACGCACCCGTCAACTCCTTCACGATCCGGCACGCTTCGGGGTAGTAGCGGCGCTCGATGTCGGCCGGGTCGTCGAAGTTGGCCTCCGTCCTGTGTTTCACCAGGGTGAATCCGTGCGTCGCGAAGTCGATCTTCTCGAGCCGCGCGTTGCGCACGATCGCCGGGTGATCCTCCATGCTGAACGAGTAATCGCCGTTGGCCCTGATGAATCCTCCTTCCGCATCCCGGCCGGAATAGCGGATGAAGGAATTCACGTGAGTGAGCTCTGAGCTCTTCTCTGCCGCTGCGCTCGTCACCCTGTGCCTCCCGTCCTCGCCCTGGCGTTGTCTCCGGATCGATTCTGGGTCACGGACCCGCGGCGAAAATAGTGGCCAGAATTGAGGGCTTTCCCTTACAGGCGGCGGCGGGCGGGAGCCGCGCCCCGGGTGTTCCTCCGAGGGGCGCTTTTTTTTCGCTCCGCAGTTGGGGTATAGAAGCGGTGTGGACGCGGCGGAACGTATCTACATAACCTCCGCGAGTGAAGGGGAGACGGCATCGCGGCTCGCTGAGGAGCTGGCGCGCCGTATTGAGGACGACATCGCCGCGCGCAATCTTCCTCCCGGCGGCTCCCTCGGCTCCGTTCGCGAGCTGTGTCAGCGTTATCGCGTGGGCCGGTCGGTCGCACGGGAAGCACTCGGCCTTCTGGAGAGGCGCGGACTCGGGAGACTGAGACCGGGTCCGTGCGGGGGCTTCGTGCTCACGAGGCCGAGGCCGGAAACGATCGGCAGGCAGCTCGCGGATTACTTCCGCGCCGCCGGCCTCAGACTCCATCAACTCCTCGATGCCCGCGAGGCGGTCGATCTCATGGCCGCACGGCTCGCGGCGGCAAATCGCGTCGACACCGCCGCCCTGCGTCTCGAGGCCGCGGGCAGAGCGGGCGATCTGGCCGGCATGCTCGCGGTGCGCACGGAAATCGCCAGGCTCGCCGCCGAGCCCGTGCTGCAGCTCTTCGTCGAATGTCTCAACGATCTCACGCTCGATTTCGCGCGTTCGGATCCGGCGCAGCCATCGGGCGCTTTCCCGCGGGCTTCGGTCGAGAGCGCGATGGTCGAAGCGCTCCGCAGGGGCGATGCCGATGCGGCAGTCGCCGCCGCAGCGCAGGCGCACCGCGAGCTCGCCGAGCATCTCGTCGAGCGGCCGCCGTCGGTTCCGGTGGCGATCGCCGCGTCGCGCCTGCAGGCCGCGGGCGAAACGCTCGCCGCATCGATTGCGCGCACGCTCGCGGCCGAGATCGCGAGCAGCGGCAGGGCAGGCATGCGACTCGGATCGGAGTGGGAACTCTGCGAGCGCTTCCGCGTCAGCCGGCTGACGCTGCGACAGGCCGTGCGTCTGCTCCAGGACAGCGGGCTCGTGGAATGCCGCCGCGGCCGCGGGAACGGGCTCATCGTTCGAGGCCTGCGTGCCTCAGGCGCCATCCGGCTGATGCTCGCCTATCTCATCGCGGAAAAGATGGATCCCTGGACGGCGGGCACCATCCTTTTCCAGATCAACTGCTTCGTCCCGGCGCTCGCGGTCATCCGTGCGGACGCCGACGAGCGGCGGGCGCTCGAGGCCGCGCTCGCGCGCGTGGAGTCACGCGATCCGTTCGACCGCTACGATCTCCTGAGTCTCGTGCAGTGTGTGTCCCGCGCGGCCAACAGCCCGATCATCGATCTCTTCTCGCGATGCCTCGTGGCATACGAGGCGCGGTTCCGTCAGTCGCTCGCGCTGACGCTGCCGGCGAGCGCGCAGGAGAGCTACTTCAGGCTCATCCGCCGGCTGCTCGATCGGGTGCCCGTGGGCGATGCTTCGGCGCTCGAGTGGGCCAAGGCGGAGTCCTCCGCGCTCATGCTGGAGATGAGCCTCCGCCGGCCCATCTGATCCCGCCTGCGCGACTCTCTCCCTCGACTCACGCTCCCTGAGTGGCAGGAGGGGCGGACGGTACGAACAGGTGCTGTCTCAGCGTCCGTGCCGCCAGCACATAGTGAGCCGCCGCCCATACGAAGAAGACCTGCACGGCAATCAGGGCGTGCCGCAGACCTTCCGTCGACGCGGCACGACACGCGCCATCCAGCGCTTCTCCGGCTCCCGGCGGCGCGCGCCCTCCCGGACAGCTCGCGATGAAGTCGCCGAGCTCGAACGCCCGCGTGGCGAACCAGTCGCTCGCGATCCCGAGCAGCGTCGGGCCGAGTCCCGCACCGAAGATGCCGGCCACGACGGCCGTCAGCGCGGCCGTCGTGGCGCGCATTCTCGGGCCGACGATGTTCTGCATCGTCGCCGCAGTGGGCGCGAAGTAGGAGATGAGCACGAGATTCGCGAACCAGATGAAAGCCATGGAGGTCCAGGGATTCCGGGTCGCGAAGGCGCCACAGTAGAGCGGCACCGCAAGGACGAGCATGACCGCGGGTCCCCAGAGTGACCAGCGCGGATCGCGCCGCGAGAGCCGGTCGAAGCCGAAGCCTCCCAGCAGCATGCCGATGCCGTTCGACGTGAAGGCCACCATGCCGAACAGCGCACCCACGAGCGCGATCGACAGCCCGAAGCCCCGCAGATAGAAGGGCAGGACGAAATGGGCGACAGCATTGAGCGCGAAGCCGGCGATCGTGGAACCGAACAGGAGATGTCGGAAGGTCTGCATCGACCACAGGTGCCGGATGACCTCGAGCAGGCGCGGCGGCTTCGCCTTGCTGACGGAACCTTCGGCGAGCCCTCGGGGAGGCTCACGCAGTGTGAACCAGACGATCGCCGCAGCGATGATGCCGGGCACTCCGAGCGCGTAGAACGCGACCCGCCAGTTCCATTCCGCCGCGACCCATCCGCCCACCGACTGACCGAGAAGGAAACCGATCGGCGATCCGAGCATCACGATCGCGAGCACGGAGGCGCGGCGGTTCGCCTTGAAGTGGTCGGCGAGCAGTGACGCGCTCGCAGGCTGGAATCCCGCTTCACCGATTCCCACGCCGACACGGGCCAGCAGCAATGTGATGAAGCTGGTGGCCATGCCGCAGGCCGCCGTCATGAACGACCAGGCGGCGAAGCATGCGGCGATCAGCCCCTTGCGGCTGATGCGCTCTGCGAGCCAGCCGAGGGGAACGCCCAGGATCGAGTACAGGATCGCGAATCCCACGCCCTGGAGCATTCCGAGGTGTGTGTCCGTGAGCCCCAGGTCTTCCTTGATGGGCTGGGCCAGCACGGAGACGATCGCGCGGTCCGCGAAGTTGAAGGTGCTGGCGACGAGCAGTACGAAGACGAGCCAGGTCTTGTAGCGGCGCGAGAGCAGCGGATGGTCGTCGACCGAAGGGGTGGCTGCCGCGCCGGCATCGGCGGTCTGCCCGATGACGAGCCTCTGCTCGGTGCTCATCCGAAATCCGGTACCGCTGGGGCAGGACGATGCATTCGCGGACTCTAACGGCAGAGGCGCGGGCGAATATAGTACAAGCATTTCCAGGGGACGTACCCCGTCGGACCGGCGCGCATCTACGACACTATTTTGTCCGGACGCCGCCCCACATACTTCCCGGCAGTCATCACATCCGGAGACGGGTTTGCCAGTCAGCGGAGAGGTCTACAGGCACATCGGACGGTCCGCAGCCGGCGCGGTTTCCATCGTCACGGCGTTCGACGGTGCGAGCGACAGGGTGGTGGGCCTCACGGTTTCGTCGTTCGTCACCCTGTCCTTCGATCCGCCGCTGGTGATGTTCGCCATCCAGCACGATGCCAGCTGCTATCCGGCGCTCACCACGAGCGAGGCGTTCGGCGTGAGTCTCCTCACCGTCCACCAGACGGAAATCGCGCGACGATTCGCCACGAAGGGCGTGGACAAGAACGCGAACACGCGATTCGATCGGGGCCAGGTGCTGCGCGTGCCGCTCATCGCGGATGCGCTCGTGCAGGTCGAGTGCCGGACCCACGAGATCTTCGCCAGCGGCGACCACGCCATCGTGGTCGGTCTGGTGGAAGCGGCGCGTCCCCGCGAGGGCGAACCTCTGCTCTACTTTGCGCGGAAGTTCGGTTCCTTCGTGCCGCTGCCGGAGAGCTGAGCGGCGGAGCTTCCGCCCCGCACGTATCTCAGGCCGTCGGCGCCGATGATGCGCAGGAACTCGTCGTTCTGCTGGATGAAGCCGAAGGTGCGCGCGCGGAAGAACTCGAACTGAATCGCCGTGTCGATGCACGCCGCCGGCGCCCAGTTGTCGATCTCGCGGCACTCGCTTTTCGGTGAACCAGCCGACCTCGAGCGATTCCGGAGGCGACGCGCGGGCCGGTACCACCGCCGGCAGACGTGCGATGAATCCCTGATGGATCTGGTTCAGCTCCGGCAGGCTGATCGCCGCGCACGGAATGAGTTGACTGGGCTCGAGGCTGACGCGCGCTTCCTCCCACACTTCACGGATCGCCGCCGCTTCCAGAGATTCTCCGCGTTCCACGAAGCCCCCTGGCGGCGCCCACTGACCCTGATAGGGCGGCAGCCCGCGCCGGTGCAGAAGAATGCGGTCCTCGGCGAACACGGCGACGAGAACGAGCACCGCGGGCCCGTCGTAGAACCGTGACCGGGCGACGGCGGTGCCGCAGCTCGCGCATCGGACGACACCGTCCGCGCGGCCTCCGGATGACTCTCCGGCGAGAGAGCTTCCGCAGTAGGCGCAGTATCGGATTCGATCGCTCACCGGAAGTCTCGCGGGATCAGAGAACGGAACGCGCCAAGCATGCCCCGCCGGCGTGGCAGTCGCAATTCGCACGCGGAATTCGCTGCACTATTTTCACCGTTGCGATGGGGTCAGACTGCCCCGATCCCTCTGATAACGCCCGAAAACGGAGATAAGGAATGACGCGAAAGCGCGGAACGATCGTGATCGTACACGGCGCCTGGGTGGGCGGAGCGCGCTGGCGACGCGTGGCGAACTATCTGATCGAACGGGGTCACGAGGTGTTCACGCCGACGCTGACCGGACTCGGAGAACGCGCGCACCTTTCGAGCCCTGCCGTCAATCTCTCCATGCACGCGCAGGATGTGGCCAATCTCATCAAGTACGAGCGGCTGAAGAACGTCCTGCTCGTCGGCCATTCCTACGGCGGCATGCCCATCTCCGTGGCGCCCGAGCTGCTGCCCGACGGCGTCATCCAGTCGATCATGTTCATGGATGCGTTCTATCCCGAGGACGGGGAGGCGCTGAACGATCTCGTTCCCGAGCCGCACAAGCCTTCGGAGCCGGACGGCTACCTCGTGCCTCCGCCGCGCGCCACGGCCGTGGGATTCAATGCGCATCTGAGCCCCGAGGAGCGTGAGGCCTACGAAGCCATGCGGCTGCCGCAGTCGGTCTACTGCTTCACGGAGAAGGCGCGTCTGACGGGCGCGCGCGAGCGCATCCCGAAGAAGACCTACGTGCTCGCCACGGGCTACGACAACGTCGTATTCACGAAGTTTGCGGAGAAGCTGCGCAAGCGGCCCGGCTGGCGCGTCGAGGAGATGCCGTACACGCACGATCTCCAGTACGTCGCGCCGAAGGAAGTCGCCGACATGATCGAGTCGGCGCTGCCCTGATTTCCAATCAACCACCTGAATTCCGCCGCGCCTGCAGCGGCGGACACTGAAGAACCGCCGCCGGCGTATCCCGCCTGAACCGTCAGACGGGTGCGCCGGCGGCGCGCATTTCGAGAATGCGTTCCCGGTAGGGTTTCACACCGTACCAGTAGAGCAGCGCGGCTGCCGGGAACAGCACGGCTCCGGAGGTCGCGAAGGTGTAGTTGAGCAGCGCCTCGTCGCCCCACAGGTGCTGTGTCAGCAGGGCGAAGAAGGTCGGCCCGAAACCGCCGCCCACCGCGAACATCACGAACATGTAGAGCGCCGTCATCTGCCCCCGCATCCGATTCGGTGTGACGATCTGCAGCGCCGCATTGAGCGAGGGAGCCGCGAGCAGCATGAGCGCCGAGCCGATTCCGCTCATCGCCAGGGCCAGCCAGGGAGACGGCATCAGGGGCCCCAGGATCATGAACGGTGCGGCGGCGCTGAAGCCGATCGCGAGCACGCGCATGTTCGTGTCCGCGTGGCCGCGCTTGTGGAACAGGTCGTTGACCCAGACCGCCGCCGCGAGCGACGGGAGCGCCAGAGCGAGATTGAGCAGCCCGGAGTAGAGGCCGATGGTCGCGGGATTCCAGCCGTACGTGCGGCTGAAGAACGCGCCGCTCCAGGCCGCGACGCCGAACATGTGCATCGAGGTCAGCGACAGTCCGAGGAAGATCGGACCGTACACCCGCCAGTTCCGCACGAGGTAGGCGAGCACGTCGATCAGGTTCGGACCGCCCGAGGTCGTCATCGCGGGACCCAGGCCGCGGCGCCTGGGCTCCGCGATGCCCGCAACGAGCATGAGAATCGGCAGACCCAGCAGCCCCGTGAGGATGAACACGATCTGCCAGTCACGGAGCTCTCCGAGCAGCGGCACCTCGATCGTGGGCAGACTGCTGAAGACGTAGATCATCAGCGCGCCCAGCAGAAGCGAGAGCGCGGTTCCGCCCTGGAACCCCACGTTGTAGATCGCGATCCCGCGCGGCAGCTTCGAAGGAGGGAAGTAGTCGGCGAGCATCGAGTAGGCGAGAGGCCCACTGATCGACTCGCCGACACCGATCCCGACGCGCGCGGCGAAGAACTGCCAGTAGCTGTGCGCCAGACCGCACGCGGAAGTGGCTGCGCTCCATACTCCGACGGAGATGGTCATCAGCCACTTCCGGTTATAGCGGTCTACGAGTATCGCACCCGGAACTCCGACGAGGACGTGGAACAGCGCGACCGAGAACCCCAGCAGATAGCTCATCTGCAGGTCCGTGAGGGCGAGGTCGCGCTTCACGGGCTCCACCAGGAGCGTCATCACGCCGTTGTTGAACTGGGCGCACATCTGCACGATGGCGAGCACCCAGGCGGCGCGATACGCCTGGCGGAGCGGCGGCCACGGTTCCTCGTTGATCTGCGACTGAACCCGGGATCCCGCCGCTGCCGTGTCCAGCATCAGAACCTCTTGCTGAGCTGGACCTGGATGACCCGACCGAGCGGACTGCCGTACGTCGGGTCGAAGCGCGTGGAGCTGCCCGCGAGACCCGCCTGGTTGACGACCAGCGGCGGATCCTCGTCGAACACGTTCTGCACGCTCAGGGTGAGCGAAGTGTTATTCATGAGCCACGAGCCGAAGGCGTCTTCCGTATCGTACGAGAGCGTCAGATCGGCCGTCGTGTAGGAGTCGATCTTCCTGTACGCCGGATCCACGCCGACCGGCAGCTGCTGCGGATCGATCTCGTACGAGTTCCTGTAGTTCACGAAGACGTTGGCCGCCAGACGGCCGAAGGCGTAGTTGCGCTGCCAGCCGACGCGGCCGCGCGCCTGGAACGTCAGGGGGAAGCTGAACTCGTTGACCTCCTCGACGAGCGGCGCACCGACGATCGGCGACACCTTCCAGCTGATCGTGTAGCTCCCGACCGCATCGAGGTGCCACACGCCGAGACCGTTCTCGAAGCGGTAGCCGACGTTGAAGTCGATGCCCTTGCCGACTGTCTTGCCCGCGTTGATGCGGCGTCCGCTCACCAGCGCGAGCACCCGCTCCGGAGGCGTGGGCGGGCCGAAGAGGCCGCCGGTTTCTCCGCCGGTGTTGTAGCAGGTGATCATCGCGTCGAAGAGCTCCTGCGTCGTCACCCGCTGCCCGCGGACCGCCGCGCACGACGGATTGTTCCAGTTGATCGTCGGGAAGTCGCCGAAGAACGCGACCGGGTTGTTCGCGGCGAGCTCCGGGAAGAGCGCCGGGTTGTAGATGATCTGCGAGTTGTAGAGCTGCTGGTTGATCGCCGGGACGGTGCCGACATTGAACGCTGGCGCGGCGACCTGGCCCTCGTAGCTGATCCACCAGTACTTGGCCGAGAGGAGCAGGCCGGGCGCAGAGTCGGGCGTCCAGTCGAAGCCGAAGGCGTACGTGTCAGCAGTCTCGGGCTTGAGATCGCGGTTCGCGCCGCCGATGGCCTGGTAGATCGCCGCGGTCGCCAGGCTCGGATCCTGGCAGGCGGGGCAGATCGTGGGCGAGATCTGCGCTCCGGACACCGAGCCGGGGATGACGCCGGTCTGCGAGAACGGATCGTTGTCCGCCATGCCCGGGGCGCGGAACGAGGTGCCCCAGCTGCCGAAGATCTTGAGGTCCGACGTCGGCCACCAGTTCACGCCGATGCGCGGATTGTCCGTGGTGCCGGCATCGCTGTAGTCGTCGTAGCGGCCGGAAATGTTCAGCTCCAGCTCGTAGATGCCCTTGATGTCCGACGCCGGGCTCACGACCGGAATCAGGAGCTCGCCGTAGACCGAGGACACCTTACGGTGGTTGAGGTTATTGCCGCCGAAGTTGTTCTGGTTGAGGAGCGACCCTTCGTACCGCTCGAAGCCCACGGCCAGCTTCACTTCGCCGGCGGGCAGCGAGAAGAGACCGCCGCTCAGGTTCACCGAGTAGACGTCCATGTCGTAGCGCGTGCGGTTGAACAGCGAGTTTCCGCGCGCGAGGATCTCGGCTGTCGTCTCGGGATCGGTGCACTGGAACGACGTCGGATCGCAGAAGAAGTTGAAGGTTGCGAAATCCGGAGCCGGCGCACCGCCGGTCTGCGTGGTGATGGACGGTGCGTCGTGCGTTCCGGTATGAGCCGACAGCGTCAGCGTCCAGTCGCGCGGCAGCGCCACATCGAAGCCGCCGCCGAAGGTCCACGTCTTGCTCGTGCCGTACCGCATCGGAGGACCGATGTCGTAGACGCTGCTGTACGCCACGGTGAGCCCGCCGCTCTCGCACGCAGCGACCAGCTCGGCCGGCCCCGTCCCCACTCCGTCCGGGTAGTGGCTCGGGTTGCACGGGCTGTACGGATTCGTGTTCGGAATGACGGGCATCATCCCGAAGTTCAGGACGCGATTGCTCGTCGACGAGTTCGGGCCCCGGATCACGAAGTCCCGGTTGACGTAGAGCCCGTCGGCGAAGAGCCGCACGCGCTCGCCGAGCTTCTGGCTGAAGTTGAGCGCAAACCGGTCGGCATCGACCTTCGGGATGACCTCGATGCCCGTCCACGTGTTGAGGAGGTTGGGCGTCGTGCCGAGGTCGGACAGGGTGATGCGCGTGCCGTCCTGTCCCCGCGGAATGGAGTAGTAGACCCCGTTGACGACGACGTTGCCGGGCGCGGCGAAGAGCGACGGCCCGGGTCCGCCGAACGGCGTCAGATCGTCGTTATAGAGGTCGGGACGCGCGGACGCCTCGAAGGCGTCCTGGTACGAATACTGATACGAAGCGATGAACCCGCCCTCGGAGCTGCTGCCTTCTCCCCACTTCAGGCCGGCGATGGCCGTGACGTAGTGGCCATCCTGCCCGTCATTGGTCCGCCAGCCGCTGTGGATCTCGAACGTATCCTCCGGGGCCCGGAGCACGTAGTTGACCGTGCCCGCGATCGCGTCGGCGCCGTAGATCGACGATCCGCCGTCCTGCACGACGTCGATGCGCTGGATCATCTGGGTCGGGTAGTTGTCGCCGTCGAAGGCGTTCATGTTTCCGCCTTCGTAGGGAACCCGATGCCCGTTGACGAGGCTCAGCGTCGCCCCGACACCGAGGCCACGGATGTTCGGAGACTTGCCGTAAGTGAAGGACGTGAGCGTGTTGCCCTGCTGCGCCTGGCCACCGGCATAGTTGTCGCCGCTGCCGAGGCGCAGGATCGACGGCACGGAGTTGAGAATATCCGCCGTGCTCGTGAGACCGGTCATCGCGATCTCGGCCTGACCGAGCTGCACGAGCGCGGCTCCGACCGGTGCGGCTCCGCCGATGCGCGTACCCGTGACGGTGATCTCGGCAAGCTGCAGAGCGTCGTCGCCCTGCTGATCCGGGGTATTCACCGTGCCGTCCTGCGCATGAACGGTTTGCGCAAGACCCAGTGCCCCGAAGACGGTGATCAGCGCCGGCAGCGTCTTGCCGGACCGGTTACGGGTGCTGCACTCAAGGCCCCTCGTCATCTTTCCCCCCTCCCCCTGGCGGACAATGCGGCCATTGTTCACGGTAGAGTGCGTCACGTGGGCGGCGCGAAAATAGTCGTCTCAATTGCCGGGGCGGCGGCGGCAATTGAGAGCACTATTTCCTCCGTTGCCCCTGCTCCAGAGTTGGGCGGCGCTGACGGTCGACACCGTCGGAAGAGGCTCGAGGCACCAGAGGCACGACCATGCAGATCAATCAGCTTCATCCGCTGTTCGTCGGGGAAATCATCGGTCTGGACACATCGGCGCCCGTTACCCCGGAAACGGTGCAAGCCGTGGAAGACGCGATGGCGAAGTACGCCGTCTGCGTCGTCCGCAACGCGAGTCTCAACGACCAGGATCTCATCCGTTTCGCCCGGGCATTCGGTCCGCTGGAGCTGCCGGCCGGCGGCGGCAAGCGTATCGCGCCTGAGCTGTACGACATCAGCAACCTCGACGCGAACGGGGAGATCAGGAAGCCGGTGCCCGGTGCGCCCGATCCCGCGGACTTCGAGCGCTTCCATACCGACAGCCCGTTCAACTCTCTGCCGACCAAGTGGTCGTTCCTGCTCGCGTTCGTCGTGCCGCCGGAGGGCGGAAACACGGACTACGTCGACACGCGTGCGGTCTACGAGGATCTGCCGCAGTCGATGAAGGACCGCATCGAGAACCTCTCGGCGGATCACGACATGTTCCGTGCGCTCGAGCTCAGGGGCGTGAAGTTCGGCGACGAGAAGCTGAGGAAGATGTACCCCCGCATGTCGCATCCGCTCGTGCGCACGTCCGCGAGCGGCCGCAAGGCGCTCTACTTCGGCTGGCATGCGGTGAGCATCACGGGGTGGACGGAGGAGGAAAGCCGGCCGCTGCTCGACGAGCTCTACGAGTTCGCGACGCAGAGCAAGTACGTCTACTCGCACAAGTGGAACCCCGGCG
>NICF_comb_assmDRAFT_10000593_pt1 | contig 30460 bp, 23 predicted proteins | sample NewIslPassag4_SG_FD_11279 | JGI IMG/M metagenome (IMG submission 11279)
CCGCGAAGCCCTGCCGTCCGGTGTAGAGGAGATCGCGCGCCGCGCCTGGGCCGATCAGCCTCGGCAGGCGGACGACGCCTCCCGCGCCGGGGAAGACGCCAATCTTGACCTCCGGGTAGCCGAACACGGCATCCTCGCCCGCGACGCGCAGATCGCACGCGATCGCGAGCTCAGCCCCGCCGGCCAGCGCATAGCCCCGCACCGCGGCGATGACCGGGACCGGGAACTCGGCCAGTGCATCGGCCACGGCATTGATCGCCAGCGTATGTGCGGTCAATTCCCGCGCTGTCAGCGATTGGCGCTCGATCAGGTCGGCGCCGGCGCAGAAGGCGCGGTCGCCAGCGCCGGTGACGATCAGGGCGCGGAGGCTGTCGTCAGCGGCGAGGTCGGAGAGCGCGACGCTCAGCGCGTAGAGCAGGGAGCGGTTGAGCGCGTTGCGAGCGTGCGGCCGGTTGAGCGTGATCGTTGCCACCGCGCCAGCGCGCTCGATCAGGATCTCCCCGGAATTCACCCTCGTCCTCTCACGGCTGTTGCGCGAATCTGCCTGAGCTTGTGCCACGTGGATGGTAGCACCCGCTGCCTTGTCGGGAGGTCATGGGAAGCGAGTCATGCAAAATAATCGTGCTCACTATCGCATTGTGTTGGCCAATATCTGGCATACAATGACGATGGATGAAGGGATATAGGAGGGAGGCCATGGGGCAAATAGGCATTGGAGCGCGGTGGGAACGCGTGATGCTCATTGCGCTCGCGCTGCTACTGGCCACGATGGCGGCGTTCGCATTTGGGGCGACGGCCCAGGAAACGTCAACGACGCCCGTGGGCACTGGCACATCGGCGTCGCCGGAAGCAACGCCCGTTGGTGAGGAACTCATCGTCAATGGCGGGTTCGAAGATGGCGAGGACGGCTGGTATGTCGAAGGCGGCGCTGGCACCGTCACGCAGAATGCGCACAGCGGCACCAGGGCGCTCCGTTTGCCCGCGAGCGGAGGTTTCGCCGATCAGCAAATTACGTTTGAGCCCGGTACGACCTACGAGCTGAGCGCCTGGGGCCGACTCAGCGCCAGCGGCGACGTCGCTCAAGTTGGCGTCACCTACCGGAACGAGGACGGCGAGCGGCTCACGGATCAGGAGCCACAGCCGCTCGAGTTTACCGAGACGACCTATCAGCAGCAGACGCTCGTCTTCCAGCCTGGGCCGGAGGTCGCCAGCGTCAGTGTCTACGCGTTCAAGCAATCGGGCCCAGCAGAGTTCTATGTCGATGACTTCGAGGTCGAGCCGAGTCTGACCGGCGCGCCGGCCCCAACGGCAGAGGGAACGCCTTCCCTGCGCGAGGAGCCGACTGAGACGGCGACGTCAACAGCGACCGCGACGGGCACGGCGACGGATACCCCGACGTCTACTCCCACTGAGACGGCAACGCCAACGGTGACCGCCACCGAGACGGCAACCCCGGCGGAGGAGCCGACTGAGACGCCGACGAGCACACCGACTGAGACCGCGACGGCAACGCCGGAGCCGACTGAAACGCCATCCCCGACGGCAACACCGACCGAGGAGCCGACGGAAACGCCTGAGCCAACCGAGACACCGACTGAGACCCCGGAGCCGACGGAGACTCCAACGGCAACGCCGGAGCCGACTGAGACGCCAACCGAGACTCCGACGGCGACACCAGAGCCGACGGCTACTCCGACTGAGACGCCGGAGCCAACCGCGACGGCAACGCCCGAGCCATCGCCGACGGCGACATCGGCGCCGACGAGCACCCCGACTCGGACGCCGACGCGGGTGCCGACGAGCACGCCGACGCCACAGCCGACTGCTACCGCAACCGCAACGGCGACGACGGCACCTACCGCGACGGCTCCGGCGACCGCGACCGCTACAGCCGCGCCAACGGCGACGCCGGGACCGACCGTCTCGCCGGAGGCGGCCGATGTTCCGATGTACCGCGGGCGCGCATCGCGTCCTGGCACGGCGCCAGGCCCCGGCCCGGAGCAGCCTGAGTTCCGCTGGTGCGTGCCGGTTCAGGACGGCGTCACGTCCTCGCCCGCCGTCGTTGGCGATCGCGTCTACGTCGGCGGATTGAACGGCCAGTTCTACGCCTTCGACTTCGAGACCGGCGAGGTCGTCTGGTCTGTGGAAACGGAAGAAAGCATCGTCTCCTCGCCGGCGGTTGTGGACGGCCGAGTCTACGTCGGAGGCGTCGAGGGCACGTTCTGGGCCTTGGATGCCGACACCGGCGAAGTGGTGTGGCAGACGGATCTCGGGCCGATCACTGCCTCTCCCGCGGTGACCAACGGGCGGGTCTATATCGCGAACTCGCTCGGCATCGTGTATGCGCTCGACGCGGAAAGCGGCGAAGAGCTGTGGCGCTACGAGGCCGGAGCGGCCGTTGGCGCCTCGCCGGCGGCGGCGCGCGGCATCGTCTACGTCGGCGACAGCGACGGCGTCCTCCATGCGATCTCCGCGCGCGACGGCACGGAGCGTTGGCGCGTTATGGTTGGCCGGATTCAGGTGACGCCGGCCGTGGTCGGCCGCACGATCTACCTCGGCACCGCGGAGGGCCGCTTCTATGCGCTTGATGCGGAGACGGGCGCCGAGAAGTGGTATCTGCAGACGAAGGCCCTGATCGACTCTTCTGCCGCGGTTGCTGACGGCCGCGTCGTCTTTGCCAACGCCGACGGCATCGTCTATGGGCTGTCCGCGAAGAGCGGCCGGCGTCTGTGGCGCGTGGACTTGGAGACGGAGATCATCGCCTCGCCGGTCATCGCGGGCGATACCGTCTATATCGGCGATCGTGACGGCCGGCTCCACGCGCTCGATGTTGAGACTGGAGAGGCGCGATGGCAGGCGAACCTCGGCGGCGAGATTCTCGGCTCGCCGGCGGTCGTGCGTGGCGCGGCCTTCATTGGCACGACGGCCGGTCAGTTCTGTGCCATCGGTGCCGCCGAGATCGTGGAGCCTGGGGAGGCCTAGCGTGTCCGGTGTGACCGTGGACGCGCGGGACCGCTCAGGGCTGGCCTCGCGGCGAGGGGGCGTCTTGGTTGCGAACCCGTAGCCCGTTAGAGATGTCCCTCGTGCGGTCTGCCGCGCGACTCATCGCTCTCGCGCTGATCTCGACCCTCTTTCTCGCCATGTCGCTGCCGGTCGCGGCACAGGAGCCGGAGACCGGCAGCGACGCCTCTGCGCGCGCGCAGGAGCTGGTCGACACATACGCGCCGATCCTAGTACTGCGGGAGCAGCGCCATCCCTGTGACCGGGAAGGGGAGCCCTATATCGCTGCCCCGGTCGAGATCGTCTTGGGTGATCCTGACATTCTGCTCCGCCAGGACGTGCCTGGCCAGCCGGTGATCATGAACGGCCCGACGGCCACCGATCTCGCCGGGCTCGACAGCTCGTACTACCTCGACATGCCCGGCGATCCGCTCGAGCCCGGTTGCGTCTACGAAGAGAAAAGCCGGGAGCGGATGGAGGGATTGGAGCCGACGGCGCTCGCTCACATCGCGAAGGAAGAGGGGCGCAGCGGCCTCGTCATCCAGTACTGGCTCTTCTACTACTTCAACGACTTCAACAACACGCACGAAGGCGACTGGGAGATGGTCCAAGTCGTCTTCGACGTCGACACGGTGGAGGAGGCGCTGCGCACCGAGCCGGTGGCCGTGGGATACGCCCAGCACGGGGGCGGCGAGAAAGCCAGTTGGGACGATCCCAAGCTCGAGCGGGACGGCACGCACCCGATCGTCTACGCCTCGCGGGGTTCCCATGCGAGCCACTACGACCAGGCGGTCCACCTGGGTTGGGGCGAGAATGGCACCGGCTTCGGCTGTGATATCACGCTCGGTCCGTCGGTAAGTGTCCCACTGAAGGCGCGGCTGGTGGCGGATAGCTCGAGCGATCCGGTTTGGGCCGAGGAGTGGCTCGATTTCGAGGGGCGCTGGGGCCAACGCCTTTTCTGGGAGTTCAATGGGCCGCGAGATCCGAGCGTCCACTATAAGTGGCACAATCCGATCTCTTGGCAGGAAAACCTGCGGGACGCGAGCCTGGCGGTGCCGCTGTCCGGTGCGCTCGGCCCCACACCCACGGACGTCTTCTGCCGCGTGACCTCGACGAGCGCCGTCTTCTTCCGCTTTGGCTCCGAGCATCCGTGGCTGGCCGGGATCATCGTGGTTACTGCCCTCGGCGTCGTCGCTACCGTGTTCGGGATGTCGAGGCGGCAAATCGTGGCGTCGTTCCGGCTCTACATCCGTCACTTCCCCGCCTTCTTGCCGGCTGCTGGCGCCGTGGTCGCCGTGGGACTCGTCACCGGCCTTGTGCGCCACGCGGGCACCGCTATAGCGAGAACCGGGTTGTTTTCCGACGTCCCGGCCTTGTGGAGCACGCTCGGCTTCGCGCTCGGCATCACACAGCAGCTTTCGGGCTTGCTCTTCGTCGCGCCGGCGGCCATCTACGCGACTGCCGCCGCTCGCGCTGGACGGACGCCGAGCCCGGAAGCCGTGCTGCAGAAGGAGCGGCAAGAGCTCCGCGCGATCGCGCGGGCAGCGGTTGGCCCGCTGGTAATTCTGGGGATTCTCCAGTTTCTGCCTCTTGGTTACCTCTTGGCTGTCGTTCTCGGAGTCCGCTGGCTCTTCGTCCCACAAGCGACGCTCTTGGATAACGCCACCCCAGCCCGAGCGCGCGCCCTCAGCGCGTCGGTGGTGCGGGGCATCGCGCCGCGGACGGTGGCGCTGATCGTGACGCTGGTCGCGCTCGTCCTCGCCCTAGGCCCGGTGGTCGGCCTCTTCCTGCTGATCTACGCCGGCAAGTCGGTTACGATCATCAACCTCGTCAGCAGCGTGGTCTATGCGCTGGTCTATCCGCTGTTGTACGTTGCGACGACGCTGGTGTACCTCGATCGGCGCGAATCTCTGGGGAAGGCCGCGCCTGAGCCGGAGCCTCCAGCTGGGGCCGCCACTGCCTAGGGCGAGGGCCTGATCGGCCGGGAACGATGACGCGCGGACGGCTGCGGAACGGGGCCGTCCGCGCTCTCAGGTGTATGAGAAGCTTTGCGCAACTCGCCCCGATGTGACGGGCCGGCGGCTCTGGCACAATACTGCCGACCTTCGACGGAGCATGCTGCCGGAACGCTGAGGCCCGGCGAGGTCCTGGCGCGGGAGGCAGAGCCGCGCCGCCACGGGAGGAGATGGCATGACGATGAGCGCACCATCCGCGCGACCTCTGAGCGGGATTCGCGTCCTGGCGTTGGAGCAAGCGGTTGCCGGGCCACTCTGCACGCGGCACCTTGCCGACCTGGGCGCGGATGTCATCAAGATCGAGCGCCCCGATGGCGGCGACTTCGCGCGGAGGTACGACACGGCCGTCAAGGGGCTCTCCTCCTACTTCGTCTGGCTAAATCGCGGCAAGCGCTCGCTGACCCTCAACCTGAAGCATCCTGCTGGGCGGGAGATCCTGACCAAGCTGGTCGAGCGCGCCGACGTGCTCGTGCAGAACTATGGGCCGGGAGCGATCGAGCGGCTTGGACTGGCTCCCCGGACGCTGCGGGAGAACTATCCGGCGCTGATCGTCTGCTCGATCTCCGGGTACGGCAATGGCGGCCCATACGAGCGACGCAAGGCGTTTGATCTCCTCCTCCAAGGCGAGACGGGAGTCATCGCGACGACCGGCACGGGAGACCAGTACGCCAAGGTCGGTATCTCGGTGGGAGACATTGGCGCGGGGGTCTACGGCGCGATGGCGGTCCTTGCCGCGCTCTACGACCGGCAGCGGACGGGCCAAGGGCAGATCGTCGAGACCTCCCTCTTCGATGCGCTAGCCGAATGGATGGGCTATCCCGCGTACTACACCCTCTACGGCGGGACGCCCCCTGCTCGGGCCGGCGTGCGGCATGCGACCGTCGTGCCGTACGGGTCGTACCGGTGTGGGGATGGACAGGCGGTACTTCTGGCTGTCCAGACGGAAGCGCAGTGGGCGGCGTTTTGCCGGATTGTCTGCGAGCATCCGGAGTGGGAGTGTGACCCGCGCTTTGCCGATTCTCCCAGCCGGCGCGAGAACCGGGCAATCCTCGAGGCGATGATCGAGGAGGCATTCTCGGCGCACCCGCGTGAGGAGATCACCCGTCGTCTGGAGGCCGCCGACATTCCGTATGCCGACCTGAACGAAGTCAATCAGTTCTTGGAGCATCCGCAGCTGACCGCGCGCGATCGTTGGCGGGAGGTGCAATCGCCGGTCGGACCGCTGCGGGCGATTCTGCCGCCGATGCAGTTCGAGCACTTCGAGCCGGCGATGGGCGCGATCCCGGAGGTCGGTCAGCACAGCGCCGAGATTCTGCAAGAGCTCGGCTACGACGATGATCGCATTGCCGAGCTGCGGTCCATGGGCGTGACGTAGATCACGTTGCGCCCCGCCCTTGGCCCCAGTAGTTAGCGGCTGTCATCCCCTACAGCCGCATTTTGTGTTGGCAAGCCACTTGCGGCGCCTCGCTCATGGCGCTGCTGAAGCCCCATTTCTGCCGCCAAATACAAGATGGGCAGAGCTACGTCGTGTCGCCCTGCCCATCCGCATTGGTCATCACTTGCTCGGCGCGGAGCGCTCTACATTGGGTTACCCTGGTTACCCCCGCCCGTCGAATCCTGAATGAAACCTGCTGTCTACCGGACGGAGGCGGCGGAACTCACCTCCCCTTCTCAGAAGGGGGTAATTCTGCCTATTGCGCATTTCTGCCTGTGGCGATCTCCGATCAGGCCGGCACCGGATTGCGGCGCGGTCGGCCACGGCGGCGGCGCTGCGGCTGAGCGCCCTGCTCGTCCACCATGCCGTTCGACGAGGCGCCGTTCGCGCTCGGCCGCTCCTCGGCGATCTCGGGCAGGACCCACTCGGTGATCGGCTTGAGGATCCTTGGCATGATGAAGGTTTCCGTAGAACGGACGCCCGGAATCGCCGCGAGCCGCTGTGCAAAATCCACGAGTGCGTCTTGCGAGCGGACGATGATTTGCAGAACGATGTCGTAGCTGCCGGTCAGCAAACCGGCGAAGGCAACCTCCGGCATACCTCGCAGCGCCTCGGTGATCTGATCGAGCTGCGAGAGGTCGACCCGGAGGCCAACGAAAGCGCGCAGATCGTAGCCGAGCTTGCTGGGCTCAGCGAGCATCGCAAACTCGATGATGCCTCGCTGATGAAGCCGCTCCATGCGGCGCCGCACTGTCGATTCGGGAATGCCGGTGGCTCGGCTGAGCTCTGCGTAAGAGATGCGAGCATTCCGTTGCAATAACCGAATGATCGTGCGGTCTGTGGCAGTAACTGCGCGTGCCATAGCTGTAATCTTCCCCCTTCGCTACCAGGCGTTCCTACCCGAAGCGCGGACGAGCGCTCTGGCCAGACAGCGTCATACCAAAAAGTGGCGGAACTCGCCATAGGCAAGAATAGCAAATTCCGTGGGTTGCGCGAAAGCCCGTACGACCGTCCCTAGTGCTACATCTGGCGTAGGAAATGTGGCAGAAATGCCACGTGCTCGCTTCCTAGTGCCGAGAAGCGCCGATTGCTTCTTTGGGCACGAAAATGGCACAAAGCAAAATGGCTCCGGCCCGAAGCGGCAGGAATCTGGCTTGGGCCTGAGGGCCCGGCCTATGAATGCGAAAGCGGGGATCTGTGCGTCCGTTCGCGGTAGGGGAGGTGCCATTCCGGACAAAATGTGGTAACGTGCACCTATGCCCGTTGCCTGCGGGTCACGGATCCTACGGTTTCGGAACCCGAGGATCTAGGCGGCGCTCTACGGGGATCCCGGCTCGGAGGCTGACCATGAGAATGCGCCAGACTGGTGTGCGGCCAGCGGTGGCATTCTTGGGCGCGGGACCGGGGAAGTCGGGAGGAAAAGGGGACATGTGTCGAGTGCGAGCCGTATCGCTGGTGTCCGCGCTGGTCGTGGCGCTGATTGGCGGTGCGCTGGTACCAACGCGGGGCGCGGCGGCGGAGACGCGCGCGATTCATGCGTGGATCGAATTGAGCGGAACGCGCCCCGCCGTTGGGTGCGTGATCAATGCCAGTGTCGAGATTCGGGAGAAGGGCAACCCGGTCGTTGGCACTGAGGTTCTGCTCGCCATCCACCTCGATGACGAAGTGATGAGCGTCGATCGCGCAGTCACCAACAGCGACGGTGTCGCGTACGTAACGCTCGACACAAGCGCGATGTGGGATGGGGCCAACGGTTGGCTCGACATCAATATCGCGGACAAGTACGTGACTGGGCAGTCCATCATCCCGAACAACAGCAACGATTGCTCGGCCGGCGCGAAGCTGATCGAAGTGGAAGACGAGGTGCCGGCGGTCACGGTCGCGGCAGACGGGGGGAGCTCGAGCGGCCCGATGGTGTCGTTCTGGGTTCCGGCCTACTTGCAGCAGCGCAACTTGAGCTGCGAGTACGCGGCGCTCTACATCGCCACGGCGCGGTGGGGCAATGGCATCTCCGAATATGCGTTCGATGAGGTCGTCGGCTGGTCGGAGAACCCGCACTGGGGTTACCGCGGCAACATCCACGGCTGGTGGGGGAACACCGACGACTACGGCGTGTATGCCGCGCCACTTGCTCGGGCGCTCTCGCAGTTCGGCTTCGTCGGTGACGCTTTCTACGCGGTCGGGGACCGGAGCGAGCTGACGTGGCGGCTCGATGCCGGCATTCCGGTGGTGGTCTGGCTGAGCATGTGGCAGGATCCCGGCTACTACGCCTGGACGGCGGACGGCGTTCGCTACAAGCTGGTCCCCGGGATGCACGTCATGGTCGCGTACGGCTATGACAACGAGAGCGTCTACCTGGCCGATCCCGGGACCGGCGGCTACCGCAGCTATCCGTGGGATCAGTTCATGGCGATGTGGAACATCCTGGATGGCATGGGGCTCGGGGTTACGCCGGCCTAGTACCTGACCACACTTACGAAGTATCGAATCGGGGCCGCTGGTCGATCAGCTAGCGGCTCCGTCGTTTTTCTGTTTCCTCAGCCGCGTCGATCACCTTGGCGAAGGGGCGTTGGGCAGAGGGGGCGGGACGGGCGTACGTGCCAGGGGACGGTGTCTTTCGCCCTTCGGGCGATGGGCGGAACCTGTGTCCGCCCCTACGAGGGCTTGGTGGCGGCGAGCGTCAGTTCAACAATCGGGCAAACACAGAGCGTTCACGAGTCTTGATCCAGCGAAACGGGGCGAGAGCACCCCACCGTGTGTCCAAGACGCGGCGCGGCCACTGTGGTTGGGAACCGCGCCGCGTCGTGTTTCGCCGACCTTAGGGGCGAGCCTCTTCGGGTAGCGGCGCGTCACCGTACTTGGCGACGGCGTCCGGATTGATCGTGATGCCGAGTCCAGGACCGGACGGGATGGTGAGCATCCCATCGTCGTCCAATTGCCAGCCGCCGACGACTAGCTCATCCACGTAGGGCGAGCCGTGGATGTACTCGACGAGGTCGGTGTCCGGGAAGGCGGAGGCCAGATGCAGATCGGCGGCCAAGCCGATGGCGGTGTTCCAGCCGTGCGGAATGAAGCGGATGCCGCGTTCTTGTGCCATCCAGCCGATGCGGCGCTCTTCGCTGATGCCGCCGACCTTGGTGACGTCTGGCTGGATGATGTCCACCGCACCGGCGTCGAGCCAGGGGCGGAACGACTGGCGGCGTGTCAGCACCTCGCCGCCGGAGATCGGCACGGGGGAGGCGCGGCGCAGCGCGACGTAGTCTTCGAGCGCGTCCGGCGCGAGCGGCTCCTCGAACCACGTCACGTTGTACTGGGCGAGCATGTGCGCGGTGCGCAGTGCCCACTTGTAGCCGTTGGACCAGAATGCGTCGCTGCCGCCGGCATCGACCATCAGCAGCGAGTCGGCGCCGACGGTGCTGCGGGCAGTCTTGACGATCGACTCATCGAGCTCGGCACTGGACCGGCCGAACGGCCCCCAGCCGATCTTGAACGCGCGGAATCCCATGTCCTTCGCGCGCAGGAGTCGCTCGGCCATCGGCCAAGGATCGTCCATGAGGAGCGAGGCGTAGGGGCGGACGCGCTCTCGGTAGCGCCCTCCCAGCAACCGGCCGACCGGCTGGCCCGTGACTTTGCCGAGAATGTCCCAGAGGGCGATATCAACGCCGCTGATCGCGTGGGTCAGCGAGCCGCCGCGACCGAGCCAGAAGGTGTTCTGGTGCAGCTTCTCGGCGACGCGTTCGGGTTCCAGCGCGTTCTCGCCCTTCCAGAGCGGCTCCATGACGCGGAGCGCGGCGCGGACGAGATCGGCATTCGTGAAGACGCTGCCGAATCCGGTCACGCCCTCGTCGGTGAGGACGACGACGAGGGTGTGGACGCTGTCCTCCGGCTGCAGCTCGTTCGACCAGCCTCCTTCTGGCGTCGCGCCGGAGAGACCGATTGCCTGGATATCGCGGATCTTCACGCCTGATTCTCCTCCTCGTTTCCGGAAGTCGCGCACCTGGACGCGGTCCGGCGGTATCAAATCACTGGTTGGGGCATTATCGCTGTATATGGATGGCTACGGGGATGCAGGGGGTGGAATTCCGATCCCATCCGATTCAGGAGGTAGAGTGGCGCGTTTGAAACAGCGGTGCTGCTATTCTCCGATACAGCGGTATTCAGGTGAACTGGACGATCGCAGACAGACCGTTGGCGGAGGAATTGTCACCTTCAGCGCAAGAATTGGGGGAGTATCAAGCAAGAATGGTACAAGGAAATATTGAACCTCTTACGTCCTTACATCATCGAAGGTGCGGCGGTTGGTTGGTGAGGTTAGTGTTGATTTCGTGACTTGGTATCTTGTGTAGCAAGGCCACATTCTGGTTAGAGACGCCTTTGCGCCTCGGCGTGAAGAAGTGCTCAAACGTAAATCCACGAGAGGAAGAATGGCCTTGTCCTGATGTCGAGCTTCGCGGCTGATGGTGATCGCCGACACAAGAAAAAAGAGGAGGGGCAAGACAGTGCTCGCCCTTCCTCTTTCTTGTTGGGCGTGCGCGTTGTTGTGCTGACGCCGCGCGCCTATCGGGTTAACCGGTCGGCGTTGCGATGTCAGGCGCGGCGAAGATGGCGATGATGCCGTCGAGCAGCCAGCGGCCCTCATGCTCCTCGAAGAGGAAGAAGACAGATCCGCCTGGCGCGTCGAGGATGGCGCCGACTCGGCCATCAGGCAGCATGCGCGCATCGCGCATTCGCCCGATCTCGATGCGCTGCTCGTCCGGCACCGGCACCGGCGATGCCTCGAGGAAATCCCGCGTCTGCTCCAGCGTCGTACCCATCTCCGGGCCGAACTGGAGCAAGTAGTCATCGGTGAAGAGCGCGAAGGCGCGCCCGTAGTCCCCATCGTCGAAGCAGGCGAAGATCTCTTGCAACGTCGCGTTGATGGCGTCCTCAATCTCCGGATCGACTGGATCACCTTGCGGCAATTCCGCTTCAGACGTGACCGGGGGCTCGGGCTCTGGAGTTGCGACCGGTGTCCCTTCTGGGCTGAACCACGTGCCAAGCATCTCATCAATGGGTCGGGGTTCAACGGTGCATGCTACCGTGCCGGTCGTGGAGTCAGGTGTGGCCTCTTGTGCCGCGGCTCGACCGACTCCTATGGCAAGGAGTGAGCATGCAAACAAGAGGATCCCAATTCTGCGCATCGTACCCTCCCTCATGGTGCGCAACGGGTCCAACGGAACGATTACTTCTGCGCCGCCATCGACGCAGATGGCCAATGGCCGAGTAAGGCGTTGCAAGACCATTGCCACGGAAGCAGGGGTTGGGGGAGTTAGGGGTAGGGGGCAGGGGTGATCAGGGAGCGCCGGGTGACGTTGCGCGTATATCGGCCAGGGCGCGGGTGATGGCTTCATCGAGCGTCATCGCCTGACCTTCCTGCCAGGCGGCCGCGAAATCCGACGCTGGAAGCATGGAGCGCGCGGTGGCGAGGGTGCGCTCGTAGGGGGCCTGGTTGATGATCGGGCGAGGCATGCCGAGCGTTTCGCGCAGCGCCGTGGCGGCGCCGAAGAGTCGCGCCGCGTCCGTGGGGCGATGCCGGGCGGCGGCGATCGCCGCCGCGCCCTCCAAGCAGCCGACCATCCCCCATTGCTCTTGCATCGCGCGGAAGAGCGGCAACGCGCGAGCGAGCAGGTCTGCCTCGCGCTCGACCTCTCCGCTGTCCTGGGCAACCTCGGCCAAGGCGAGTAGCGTGACCGCGATGGCGAGGGGATTGCCTATGGCGCGGGCTCTCGCGAGGGTTGGCTCCAGCATCTCCCTGGCGCGCTGGAGATCGTCGTGGAAACGGGCAATGCGTGCGAGGCCCCAGACCGAGGCCCCGGCTCCCCACTCATCGCCCGCGGCGAGCGCGGCCTGCAGCCCCTCCTGGAACACGGCCTCAGCGCGATCGGAAGCGCGGCTGAGCAGGGTGAATCCGAGAGCCCAAAGCGCGCGACCGAGCCCTTTCTGGTCGCCGATCTCGCGCCATGCGGCCACCGCTGACTCGTGCGTCTCGACCGCTCGGTCATAGTGCCCCTGCTTGTGGAGGAGCGCCCCAAGTCCGGTCATCGCGCCCGCCCAGGCAACCGGATGCGCGCGGGCATCGGTCGAGTTGAGCAAGGGTTCCAGGTGAGATCGTCCCTCCGAGTAATGGCCGTGCAGCCACCAGAATCGGGACATCGCCGCGGCGAGGGGCAGCGCCTCGGCGTACGCGCCGCGCTCGCGCAGCCAACCGAGCGCGATGCGGACGTTGGCGTGCTCGCGCTCGATCCGGTTCAGCCACCAGATCTGGTCTGGGCCGTCGAGCTCCGCGTCTGCTTGGAGCAAGAGTGACAGGCACCAGGCAGCATGTCGCTGGCGCGCGTCCTCCGCTTCGCCGGCGAGCTGAAGTTGCTCCATGCCGTAGTCGCGGATCGTTTCGAGCATCCGGAACCGCGGCGTCGCGTCCTCGTCGTCATCGCGTTGAATCAGGCTGTTGGCGACGAGCGCGGATAGGCCGTCGAGGACGGAGGGGGAGCGGCCTTCAGCTCCCTTCTCTTCCGGCTGCCCGGCCACGGCCTCAGCGGCTTCTAAGGTGAATCCGCCGGCGAAGACGGACAAGCGGCGGAAGAGGGCCTGCTCCTCGGGAGTCAGGAGATCGTAGCTCCAGGCGATCGTCAGCCGGATCATCCGCAGGCGGTCTGGCTGGTCGCGCGCGCCGCCGGTCAGGAGCGTCAGGCGGTCGCTGAGTCGGGCCAGGAGCGCTTGGGGAGAGAGGACGCCGATTCGAGCCGCCGCCAATTCAAGGGCCAGCGGGAGACCGTCGAGCTTGGCGCAGATCTGAGCGATCACCGGCGCGTTTGCCTCGGTCAGTGGCAGACCGGGATCAACGGCACGGGCTCGGGCGAGGAAGAGCTGGACGGCGGGAGAGGCGGCCACCTGATCCGGTCGCCGCGCGTGCCGCGGGTCAGGGACGCCGAGGGGGGCGATCCGGAGGAGGTGCTCACCGGTGACGCCGAGCCGCGCCCGGCTCGTCACCAGCGCCTTCACGCGTGGGCTGGCGGCCAGGAGCTCGACGACGACCGGCGCTGCCGGCAGGAGATGCTCGAAGTTATCGAGCACGAGGAGCAGCTCCCGGTCGCGCAGGTGGAGCTTCAGAAGCTCGACCATCAAGAGTCCGCCGCCTTCTTGCAGGCCGAGTGCGTGGCCGATGACCGAGGCGACAAGGCGCCAATCGCGCAGGGCGTCGAGAGGGATACAAAGGAAACCGTCCGCGAATGCGGTCTCGGCGCGGGTGGCGATCTCGAGGGCGAGACGGGTCTTGCCGACGCCACCAGGGCCGGTCAGCGTCAGGAGTCGAACGGCTTCATCGAACAGCAGGCGCTCAGCCTGACCGATATCCGCATCCCTGCCGATCAGGGGCGTCAGCGGGACCGGCGCTTGGCCGGTGACAGGCGTCGCGGGAGGGTACGCGACCGAGAGGGTGCTGCGGCGCGCGGCGGCCAGCAGCGCGGTTCGCTCGCTCTCCGTCGCATTCAGCGCGTCGGCGAGCGCTCGCACGGTGTGCGGGTACGGCCGGCGGCGAACCCCGCGCTCGAGGGCGCTGATGCCGTGCGCGGTGAGCCCGGCGCGCTCGGCCAGCTCCTCCTGGGTCAGGCCCGCGCGCTCGCGGAGGCGGCGCAGCAGGTCGCCAAATGTCGACTCCCGCTGCTCCAACGCGACAGCGGGAGCGGCGTTGCGGACCATGATGTTGCCTCCAGTGTTCCGTCGCGCTCGGCGAGCGGAACAGGATGAAGCGGCGCAGGGATTCTACTCCAGGCGACGTCGGATCGCTCCCCGCGCAACTGTCCGAGTCACTGTGCGGGGAGTGTCTGTGGTGTTGGCGGGCCCGACTCGCCACACTCGATGGTAGCCGAGCACCAGGCCGGCGAGCGGCGATGCCGGAGCAGCGCGACATAACGACCGCCTATTGCGCTGCTGGGGGAACCGATCGGGGCGCCCGTGACGTAAACGAAACCATCGGACGTACCGAGTAGGTTCAGCAGTCGTTCGAGTGCGCGGGTGGCCGCTGTGTTGCGCTCGGCTGGCCGACTGGAGGTTTCGATGGAGACGGAGGGGATCATGACCGCCGTGCAAGCCGAACGCGTTGCCAGTGGCTACGAGGGCGCATACATCGCCCACCTCTGGGAGCATCCCAACCTCTGCGTCGCGATCTTCGGGGTGCAGTACCTGACGCCGAAGGGGCAGCAGCTTTTTGCCGAGTCGGGGATTCCGGAGGAGATGTTCCCCGCGCTGGAAGCGGCCAAGGCCGAAGGGCACCTACTCACGAGGCGAGTCTTGGAAGAAGGGGGCGCACTGCTCCTCCAGTATTGGCGTTCCTATGAGGACATGGATCGCTGGGCGCGCAAGGTGCCGCACATGAAATGGTGGCGCTGGCTGCTCCAGCACGCTGGCCCGGACCTTTCCTTCTACCACGAGATCTATCAGGTAAAGACGGCGGAGGCGATCTACGAGAAAGGTTGCATACCGGTCGGTCCGGCTGCCTTTTCGACGACTTCGCCGGTGGCGCCGGGCGAGGGACAGTCCAAGGAGCGGCAGCAGCGATTCGCGGATGTCGCAGCGCAGACTTCCCGATCCGGGTAAGCCACGGGTCAGGCTCGGCGGGACACGCGATGCTCGCGTGTTCCCGGCGCTGCTGCCCGTTCGTTAGGGAGCGGTCGGTGTCGGCGAGCTGGCAGGGCGGGGTGATTCGATCTCCGCCGCCACGTCGTCGAGCGTCGTTCCGGACCAGAGCGGCGAGATGCCGGTCGTCGCGACGAAGTGGATCTCGCCCGCCTTGGTCACCTCGGCGAGCGTCCGCTCCGGGCAGGCGATGCGGGGAACATCGCCGTAGGCGAAGATCACGTAGGTGTTGCTGATCTCGAGTATCGGCTCCTGCCGACCGTCCTAGAGCAGGAGGTATTCCGTGTACTCGAAGCGCGGCCGGATGATGCGAGACACGGCCAACTCCTGCCAGACGTAGCCGTGCGGATCGCCCTGCTGGCGTGCCACGGTACCGATGAAGATCGCCTGGCTCCCGATCACGACGTCGTAGAGCGACCCGCACAAGGGCGGTGGCGGCTGGGCGGGACCGGGCTCGACGGCGACGACGAAGCTGAGCGCGCTATCGCCAGCGCGGGCGTCGATCTGCCAGCAGCCGTCGGTCGGGAACGAGAGCGCGCTGACCTGCAGGTTCCAGGGATAGCCTTCGGGGATGTCGACGCCCAGTGGTGGCGCGTCGGCGTCCAGCCGCCGCCCGCTTACCTCTAGCTGAAGTCCGGGCGGCCGGTACCAGATGACCTTGTTGCTGCCGGTTTGCCACCCGGTATTGGCGCTGACCAAGAGTTGCCCATCGGCGCTCATGTACCACTCGTCGGTCGCTCCCGGAGTGTAGGCGTCTGAGGCGCTAGGCGTGGGGACGGGGGCAACAGTCGGCTCGGTTACCGAGCACTCCTCTCCGGCACCGCTGGGTGTGGCCGCCTGAGCCAAGACACTTGTTGGTAGGAGAACGATAGTGCTCAGGAGCACGAACGCGTGCTTCACGGCGGACGACGTATTCATGGCGCCCTCCTTATTGATGTCATCGCCGCCCTCGGCTCTTCATATTTGCTACCGATAGAAGGCCGCGACTCCTGGCGTTGACGGAGCTGGCCGCGGGGTGACTCGCGCTACCCGGGCCAGCGGGCAGAGACGTCGAATTCGAGCAGCGCCTGCTTCGAGTTGCGCTTGCGGATGGGGCGGTAGCTGACGTCGGTGAAGCCGAGGGCGGCGAGCATCTCCGCGTAGAGCCGCTCGGTGGGCAAGAGAACGCCGTAGAAGGTCGAGTTGCCGATGATGTAGTGGACCGTCGCGCCGGGCGCGAGGAGAGCGGGCAGGGCCCGGAAGTGCTGCCACATGTCGTCGGCATACCGGCCGACGTAGGCGGCGAGGAGGTGACTGCTCTTGTGCCCACGGGTGGCGATTTGGTCGAGGACGTCATCGAGCCAGGCGGGGCGGAAGCTCTCGGCGGGGCGTTGCCACTGGCCGAGGCGACTGGTAGCGATTCCCCACGTGCCGCCAATCGCGGCCCAATCGAGCTCTCCGGCGTCGCGGCCAGTTTTCAGGAAGCCGAGCCAATACATGTAGGGCCGCAACTCGCGGATGTAAGACATGCGGTTCGCGTAGGGCGGGGAGGTGATGACCCGGTCGAACAGGCCGGTGACAGAGGCGGCCGGATGCCGCGCATCGCCGAGGAGCACGGCCGCGCGACCGGGCGGGTTTTCGGCCGCGCCATCGAGGACGAAGCGGAGGTCGGCGGCGAAGATCGCGCCGAAGTCGGGGTCGGGCGGCGGCGACCCCGCGTCTTTGAACGACAGCGATTGATGGTTGAAGGCCGCGCTGGAGAGCGCGATCAGCGTGCGGCAGAAGGCGACGAGCAGGAGATCGCGCTCAGGGGATCTGGGCGGCGTGACCGTGTCGATCGCCGCGCGGAGTCGGCAAAGGAAGGCGAGCGCGGGCGGCGTCCACCAGCGGCCGACATTGTGCAGCGGCGGAGCGGGAGCTGGCGCGACCGCCTCACGTTCCGCGAGCGCGCGGGCTTGCCGGCCAGCATCCTTCGCCGCCGCGAGTGTTTCGACGGAGTAATGAGCCGTCTTGGCTCGACCGAGCCAAACAAGGAACGGGTTGATATCGAGCGTGACCGCCTCGTGACCGTGCGCGGCGGCGCTGAGCGCGGTCGTGGCGGTGCCGCAGAAAGGATCGAAGACGCGCAGCGGACGGTCCTCGCGGGCGATGAGATCAGTGACGATCCTGACCGAGTAGGCGGGTGTCAGCCGCAGCCAGCCGTGGCGACCGGCGCGAAGGTTGGGCTTGTGGGTCAAGTCTGCGCGCTGGCTGAGCGCCGCGCGCACCGCGGCGCTCACGCTGATCCCAGGCGCGTGACGCAACCCTGCGACATGGCCAAGGATCGTCTCTCCCTGCTCCGATTGCGGAGGCATCCGTGTCGCTCCCGCGCCGTCTACGACAACTCGAGTGTTGGCCGTACCCCTACGCGGTCACATTGCGCCGGAAGATGAGCGGTTCCGGCGTGAAGGTCGTGTCCGGCTCCATCGGATACATCGGGCGGCGGCAACGAGTATGACCCAGTGTCGGGAGGTTGGCGCTGGTGGAGCCGGGCGCGTCGACGCCGATCAGCTTGGCAGCCCAAGCCGCGAAGAACTCGTACCGGCAGTGCGGCGACTTCTGGACAACGAGATCGAAGCGCCGCGGATCCTGACCATGCGCGAAGAAGAGGGAGCGGTCGTAGAGGCTGACCGCTCGGCTGGTCGCGACGACGGTATGCCGACCGACCTCGAGAACGGCGGTATCGCCCGCGTACCACTCGGTGCCGTGCGACTCGTTGATGAAGCGGCCGTCGGACAGCATCCGCACCTTCGCCTCGACGCCGAGTGGCATGAATCGGCCGGGATCGATCGTGCCGCCGAGGGTGGTCCGGATCGTCTTGCCGACGCCAGCTTCGAAGGCAGCGCGCACCGCCGGCGCATCGACGATCGGGATCAGGGCGCGGCCGGGATAGTCATGGTCGAGCAGCGCCCGCAGGATGACATTGCTGTCGCCCGAGGCGCCGGAGCTGGGAGCGTCCGCGGCATCAACGAGGACGACGGTGCCCTCTCGGATCGCCGCTGCCTGGCGGACCGCCTCATCGACGCTGACGAGCTGCGCTTGCATGCGGGCGCGGTCTGCCCAGAAGCGCTCGGCCAAGGCGATAGCCTCTCGCCGCGCCCACTCCTCATCGTCATCCGTGACGACGAGGCTGTTGGAGCAGAGGTCCGGCACGTCAGTGAAGGGGTTGCCCCAGAACATGTTGGCGGACAGCCCGCCGGGTTGCGCCTCGATCGCCTGGCACTCGCGGATGCGATTGCCGATCAGTCCTGTCTCGGTGATCAGCTCATCTCCGCGGACGAGCGCCGGGATGCGGACCATCGCGGTGACGGGCCGGACTTCGCGACGAGCGAGGCGGAGGAGGAGGCGCGCGCCGCGGACGCCGGTCTCGAAAAAGTCGTTGTGCGGATAGGTGTGATAGGCGGCAACGGCGTCGGTGTGGCGGAGCATGCGGTCGGTCACGATGCCGTGGAGGTCGAGGGTGGTGACGATCGGGATTTGCTCGCCGAGGATGGCGCGCGCCTCTTGGAGCAGATAGCCCTCGGGATCGATCTCGTTCTCGGCGCACATCGCGCCGTGCATGGAGAAGAAGACGGCGTCGAACGGCCCGGACTCGCTGAGCGCCTGCCGGATCGCGGCGAGGAATTCCCCGGAGATGCGGTTCCACGCGTCGGCAGCGAGTGTCCCAGCCGAGGTGATCGCGCGGGCGCTGTAGGCGCCGACCGTCTCGACCCCGGCCTCGCGGAAGACCGTCAGCGCTCCACCGACCTCGCTCCTGATCCCATCGTGGTACGCCAACACCTCAGTGCCGTGGGAGATGGTGAAATCGTCGTATCCGCTAGGCTGCGGGTTGAAGGTTGAGACCTCTTGCTTGCACTCGGCGATTAGGACGCGCATCGGACCTCCCTGAGCTCGATAGCTTCGTGCCCCGCTCCCGCTTAGAATCGGCGAGCGCTGGCGCTCGGCCCCTGGTCACACACCGGCCCGCGAGCGTTCGACGGGCGGTTGTCCACGCTGGCATCGCCCGTGCAAGGGCAGACCGCGGACGCGGCACCCTCCGGGCCTGTCATTTTGCGAGGGTGACGGTCGCCTTGCTACGCTGTATTCAATAGCATGTGAGAGCATCTCGCCACAGCACATTTGCGCCAGCGCCGTTCGTGGGACGGCAGCGAAGGGGAGAAGGCAAGCGTGGCAAAGCAGGATAAGACGTCGGACGACCGGCACACGGCTGCCCTGGTCAGCGGCTTTGTGCTGGGGGGGCTGGCCGGCGCCGCGATCGCGCTCTGGAAGGCTCCGCGGTCCGGCGCGCAGCTGCGAGCCAAAATCGTCGAGCAAGTAGAGGACGTGCTGTTCAAGGTGACCGGGATGGATGAGTGGCAGCCGCGGGAGCCGATCTCGGTCGGCCCGACTCGCTCAACCGCGGCTGACGCGGCGACGGAGCCGGTTCCCACCATGTCCTCTGCTGGGTCGACCGCATCATCATCGGGCGATTCTGGAGAGGCTGCAACGCTCCCGCCTACGTTTCGCGGTGAGCCACTGGTGGAAGGGGCCAAGGGGCAAGATTCAAGAGGAGGAGACGAGACGTGATCGAACGCACGCGGACGGCGCTGAAATTCTTCACCTATGGCCTGATCGTCGGGCTCCTCTTCGCGCCGCGGAGCGGCAAGGAGACGCGGGCGCGGATGATGACGTGGGCGGGGGACACCATCAAGGCGATCTTCGGCGGCTAACTTCCCATTGGCAGTCCGGAGCGGGGGGTGGGGGAGGTGAGGCGTGTTTCCAATCGGCGATGAAAATCGGGGACAGCGGCTGACGCCGTTCGTCAACTACTCGCTGATTGCGATCAACGTCCTCGTCTTCCTCTACGAGCTCGCGCTCTCCGACCGCGAGCTCTTCAACTTCATTATGCGCTGGGGCGCGATCCCCATTGAGATCTCGAACGGGCAGGATTACCTCACGGTCCTCACCTCGATGTTTCTCCACGCCGGTTGGCTGCACATCGGCGGGAATATGCTCTTCTTATGGGTATTTGGCGATAATGTCGAAGACACAATGGGCCATTTGGGATATCTCCTCTTCTATCTCATTTGCGGCGTCGCCGCGGCGTTGGCCCAGGTCTACATCGATCCGGACAGCAGGGTACCGATGGTCGGGGCGAGCGGCGCGATCTCGGGCGTGCTGGCCGCCTACCTCGCGCTCTTCCCGAACGGGCTGATCCGGACCCTCGTGCTCTTTGGCTGGATACCGATCATTTTTCTCGTGCCGGCCTGGATCATGATCGGCTATTGGGCGTTCCTTCAGTTCATCAACGGGCTGCTCTCCCTCGGGCCAGAGACGATCGAGGGAGAAGGGGTCGCCTACTTCGCCCACATCGGCGGCTTCGTGGCCGGGCTGGTGCTGGTCTGGCTGTTCAAGGACGACGACGCGCACCAGCGACAGCTGGCCGCTCGCCGGGGGCACCGCGCCTTCCAGCGGTTGAGCTCATCGGGCCGCTTCTGAGCCGAATATCCCCGGCGGGCGAGGTCAGCGAGCCTCGCCGCCAGTCTGCTCGTAGAACTCGATAAGGGCTTGCCCGACGGCGTCGGCGATGGCCGTGAGATAGGCTTGGCCGCGCGCGCGGTCGGCGAGATCCGGAGAATCGGTGAAGCCTTCGATGTTCTGCCAGGCGCCGTACCGCTCCAGGCGGTAGGTGGTGGCCGGGGCCAGCGTCACGCTGGAGTCGTCCCGGTGTGGGAGCGGATTGCTCGCTAGCTCGGGGCGCAAGGCGAGGGCCAGTGAGGTCTCGAAGGCGCCCGCGTGGCCTGGGAATCGGCCGTAAAGGTGCGCATCGAGCCGAGTGAGAGCCTCAGAGGCAATCCGCCAGTAGGATGCCGCGGCGAGAGAGACCGGGCGCTCGAGCGCGAGGTCACGAGCGACGAGCTGGATCAGCTCATCGTTGCCGCCGTGGCCATTGATGATGAAGATGCGCCGGAAGCCGCTCTGGATCAGCGACTCGGCGAGATCGCGGATGACGCGGTAGTACGTTTCCGTGCTGAACGACATGGTGCCGCCGAACGGCAGGTGATGGTGAGAGGAGCCGAAGGGGAGCGTCGGCGTGACGACGACGGGGATGCGCTCCCCGGCGCGACGTGCCGCTTCCCGCGCGATGCATTCGACGGCAAACGTATCGGTGCCGACCGGGAGATGGGGCCCGTGCTGCTCGGTGGCGCCGGTAGGCAGAAGAGCGACAGCGTCGGCGGCAAGCTCGCGCGCCGCGGTCCGGGTGATCTCGTGCAGCAGATAAAAGGGCATCGGATTCGACCCTACGTTTCGTGAATTCTGTGCTCGCCGTTAGCCAAGGGGAGGCCGCAACCTTCCCGCTGCATTGTAGAGGAGAGCGACGGTCACGGGGCCAGGAAGCGGGACAAGACGTTCGCGGTGATGCGGGAGACGTGCTGGTCCGGGAAGAGGCATGAGACCCAGGTGATCGAGCCGACCGAGAAGACGGCGCCGCCGCTTTCCGTCTCGTAGATGACCATCTCCGCGCCGCCATCGTCGGGGTTCATCCCCTTCGCGAGGAGGAGCGTGCCCGGCGGGGAGGATGGGCTCATCTTGTCCGTCTCGTGCCCGGATGCGCCGCCGGGGACGCGCTCGTGCAGGCTCTCCGTGCCGAAGATGTCACCTCCCTTCAGCCCGGTGCCGGCGAAGACCCAGTGCTCGGGCCGGATGACGCGGTAGGGAGCTGCGGTCATGATGCCGCGCTCGTCGTAGACGACGCCCAGGAGATGGGCTTCGCTTTCGTGGGTGAAGTCGAACCGGGACTCATAGGGGCGGCCGGTCGCGGGGTTGATGAGACCTGGCCGCATCGCCGGATCGTGCGTCTTGAAGCGCAGCGTCGCCTCGTCGAGGAATTCGACCTCGCAATTGATGCCGTTCCCGCCGAGGTACATCAGACGGCCGCCGCGCTCGAAGACCCACTCCTTTAGCCGCTCATACATGCGGCGCGACCAGTATTCCGGGTGAACGCTGAGGATGACGACGCGATAGGCGTCGAGATCGAGCGTGCCGTCGTGCAACTGCGCCTCGGCGTAATAGTCGTACTCGAAGCCCTCGCGCTCGAGCCAACCGAGCAGGCGCCATTCGCCGGGGGCCTGACCGCAGGTCAGGCGACCTTCGATCGGATCGGTGATTTCGGCGTGCTCCGGGACGACGTTGCCAAGCTCGGGGCGCTCGAAGGAGAGCGGCGGATAGGCATCGTTCGGCGGTCCCCAGACCTGGTGCACGTTGGCGTGCGCGTAGCGCGGGAGATCGAGCCGGGCGTTGACGGTGGGAGTCGGCGGGAGCCCATCTGGATTGATGTAATTCGACCGCCCGCCGAAGTTGTTGTAGGCGCACCAGGTGTTGGTCGAGGCGAGGACCGCGATCTGGGCGGTCGGCTGCGCCGGCGCGACGACCCAGGGGAAGGAGAAGAAGCGGCTGCCGGATTCGGTCTTCGCGTGCAGGTAGTAGAGACCGGAGCGCTCCGGCGCGGTGACGAACTGGGTGTGCTGAGGGCTCCCGTAGCCGTGCTTGTTCCAGTTGACGCCGGTCTGGGTGTAGTCGCCGTCCGGGGTGATTTGCATCGTTGCGAGCGGTCCATGCTCGTCAAACCAGCCGAGGAGCCGGACGAGTTCCTTTTTCAGCCCATAGCGCCACAGCGATAGGCGGTACGGCTCGACGGAGTGAACGCGAAACTCCGAGCGCTCGCCGGAGCGAACCCATTTCGGCCAAACGTAGCCAAGGAGACCGTTGGAGAGCAGCCGAAACTGGTAGGGATTGGCCGGATCGGCGTTAATTTCGACACTCTTCGAGCCGAAGCCATCTTTGACGAGGGTAACGCGGTACGGACCGGGGGAGATATCGGCGTAGATCGCGCCGCGTGGCGTGGATCGGACAACGGCGCAACTTTGGCCATCGCGCTCGAATTCGACGAGGACATCGGCCAGCGCGATGTATCGCTCGTCGCTGACGTACCCGACCAGCATCGATCCCCCTTGCCGACGATCATCCCCCGGTCCATCCCCCGACCTGAGAAAGGAGGCGAGCGTAGCTGAGTGGCGCGGCCATGTAAGGACGCTCAGCCCGCCGGCAACTTTTTTCCGCTAGCGAGGGAGCCCGGGGTGAGGGCCGCCACCACTTTTTGTTCGCATTCCGGACACTTGCGGCTCTGGTGTTCCTCCAGGGAACACGATAGAATGGCCCCACTAGCACGTCAAGAGATCTCCGGATCGAGCAGGGCCATAGGCGCGGCTGATCTGGCATCTCCGACGCTGCTGACCGATGGAGATCGGCGGACGCGCTCGGGGAATGCCACAAGCGAAGGAGGCAGAAGCGATGGCAACGATGGCTCAGCATGACACCTCCGTCTCTTTGCTCAACGACGTGCTGCGGGGACGAGTCACGCGCCGCGGCCTGCTGGCTCGAGCGACGGCGCTGGGATTGGGCACGGCAGCGATCGGAACGCTGGTTCGGCTACACGATACGGCCGCCCGCGCTCAGAGCGGGGGTACGCCGACTGGGTCCGTGACGTGGGCTTTGCCATCGGACCCGGCCAACCTGATCCCGTTCGGGGGCGTCTCGACCTCGAATATGTGGGGCAAGGAGTTCATGTATGACTCGCTCCTTGCCTGGGACCGGGATCTGAACATCGTTCCCGCGCTGGCCGAGTCCTGGGAAGCCGCCCCGGACGCGACGAGCTACACGTTCAAGCTTCGCCAGGGCGTCACCTTCCACAACGGGAAGACGCTCACGGCGGCAGACGTCAAGTACTCCTTCGAGACGGCGCTCAATCCGCCGGAGCCGGGGATCAAGGTCGCCTTCCTCGAGAATGTCGCGAGCATCGAGGTGGTGGACGACCTAACCGTCACCATCAACATGTCGAAGCCCGATCCGACACTGCCAGGGGTGATTGCTTGGCAGCGCTACACGCCGATCGTGCCGGAAGGGAGCGGCGACGAGATCAACTGGCTCAGCGAGGGAATCGGGACCGGGCCGTTCCGCCTGGTCGAGTACATCTCCAATGACCGGGTCGTCTACACCGCGTTCGAGGAGTATTGGGACCCGGCCTCCGCGCCCTGTATCCAAGAGCTGACGCTGAAGATCCTGAACGACGAGCAGGCGACCGTGGCGGCGCTGCGGGCCGGGGAGATTGATGGCGGCACGTTCTCGGCTGACGTGGCGCGCACGCTGGAGAACAATGACGAGATCGAAGTGCTGCGCGGTCTGTTCGCCGCGCCGCGCGTCATCCACTTCAACACCGTCAACGATGTTCCGTGGCGCGACGTCCGGGTGCGGCAGGCGATCAACAAGGTGGTCGACCGCCAGGAGATCATCGACAAGGTCTATGGCGGGGAAGCCGAGCTGACCGGCGCCATTCCGCCAGGTTACGGCGATTGGCCACTGAGCGCCGATGAGCTGGCCCAGCTCTACGCGACGGATGTCGAAGCCGCGCAGGCGCTTATGGCCGAGGCGGGGTATGCCGATGGCTTCAGCGTGACGCTGCAGGCGATCGCCGCTCCCCGTGAATACACCCAGATTGCCGAGGTCGTTCGGGAGCAGCTCAAGCAGATCAACATTGATGTGACGGTCGAGCCGCTGGAGATCGGAACCTTCGCCAAGAACATTGGCGAGGGCTCCTTCGAGTGGGCTTCGACGGGGCGCGGCATGCGCGGCGATCCGAGCGGTTTCGTCGTCGACTTCCGCTCCGGCACCACGCTCCACGTGGCGTGGTTCGGAGACGGCTGGAAGAATGACGAAATCGACGCCGCCTATGACGAGGCGCTGGCGACGACCGACGTGGCGCGCCGGCACGAGCTCTACCGCCGGATTCAGCAGATCATCGCTGAGGACGCCGTCAACCTCTACACGGTTCAGCCCTACAAGTTCCAAGCAGTCCGCCGCCGGCTATCGGGGATGTACGTCGCATACACCGATTTCAACCCCGGGCTGCGCACGGCGTGCGTCACGGAGGAGTGATCTGTCCCGGCGCCCGCGAGGATGACCGCTCTTGGACAGAAGGGACGAGTAGCCGCCGGCTCGATCGAGCGTGGCGGTCAGCACGGGGAGGAGCGTGGTGATGGAGCAGGGTGACGGGCTGCAATTCTTGAAAGATCTCGCCCGCGGGCGCCTCTCGCGGCGCGAGTTGCTCGCGCGAGCCGGGGCGCTCGGGGTGGGCGCGACCGCGCTGAGCGGGGTTGTTCGCCTGCCAGGCGCCGTCCTTGCGCAGGACGGGGGGCAGGCCGTTGGTGAGGTGACGTGGGCTCTGGAGTCGGCGGTGCCGAACGTCATCCCCTTCGGCGCGATCGCGCTGGCGCAGTGGTGGGGCAAGGAGTTCATGTACGACTCCTTGATGGAGTTCGATCAGGACATGAACATCCAGCCGGCGCTGGCCGAATCGTTCGAAACGCCTGACGAGCTGACGTATATCTTCCATCTCCGCCAGGGCGTGAAGTTCCACGACGGCACGGAGATGACCGCGAAGGACGTCAAGTACTCGCTCGACAATGCGATTTCGCCGCCGGAGCCGGGAGCGCCAGTTCCCTATTTCGGCAATATCGCGTCGGTGGACATCGTTGACGACTACACGGTCAAAATCACGATGAAGACGGTGGATCCGACGCTCCCTGGCGTCTTCGCCTGGGCCGGCTATTCCCCGATCGTTCCAGAGGGGATCTACGACCGGATCAACGTGCTGAGCGAAGGCATCGGTACCGGCCCGTTCCGCCTGGTCGAGTACGTCCAGGATGACCGCATCGTCTATGAAGCGTTCCCGGATTACTGGAAGCCCGGCGTGCCGTGCATCCAGAAGCTGACGCTGAAGGCGCTGACAGACGAGCAGGCACGAGTCGCGGCGTTGCGAGCCGGGGAGATTGATGGCGGCACCTTCTCCGCGGATGTCATTCGCACGCTGGAGCGCGATGAGGAGATCGAGATCCAGCGGGGCCTGACATCGGCGCCGCGCGTCATCCACTTCAACACGGTCAACGATGTTCCGTGGCGCGACGTCCGGGTGCGGCAGGCGATTAACCTTGTCGTGAATCGGCAGGAGATCATCGACAAGGTCTACGGTGGCGAGGCGGTCATGACCGGGCCGATTCCGCCGGGCTATGGCGATTGGTTCATCCCGGAGGAAGAGCTGGCCTCGACCTTCTACGCGCAAGATGTCGAGCGGGCCAAGCAACTGATGGCCGAGGCGGGGTATGCCGATGGCTTCAGCGTGACGCTGCAGGCGATCGCCGCGCCGCGTGACCACACGCAGATCGCGGAGATCGTCCAGCAGGCGGTCAAGCAGCTGAACATTGAGGTGACGGTCGAGCCGCTGGAGATCGGCACCTTCGCCAAGAACATCGGCGAGGGCGCGTTCGAGTGGGCCGCGACCGCGCGCGGGATGCGCGGTGACCCGAGCGGCTACGTCGTGGACTTCCGCTCTGGCACCGCGCTCCACGTGGCGTGGTTCGGAGATGGCTGGAAGAACGACGAGCTCGACGCGCTGTACGACGAGGCGCTGGCGACGCTCGACGTGGCGCGCCGGCACGAGCTCTACCGCCGGATCCAGGAGATCGTGCTGACCGAAGTCGCCAACCTGTACACGGTCCAGCCGTACAAGTTCCAGGCGGCCCGGAAGCGCGTGACGGGGTGGTTCGTCTGGTACGCCGGGACGAACACCTCGCTGCGCGAGGCGTGCGTCGCGGCAGAGTAGGCCAGGAGCTACGGCAGGAGTCCGGAGTCGGGAGTCGAGCGATGGGGGGCAGGAGTCGGGACGCGATGCAGCGAGTCTCGGCTCCTGACCTCGACTCCGACTCCTAACCCGCTGGAGAGGTAACGAGTGGGGCTGTTCATCCTGCGCCGGCTGCTGATGCTCATTCCGACGCTGCTCGGGATGAGTGTCCTCATCTTCCTCATGTTGCGACTGCTCCCCGGCGATATCGTCGACATCATCGTCGGGGCCGATCCGCAGGCAGATTCGGCCGCGCGGCAGCGCCTGCGGGAGGCGATGGGGCTCGATGACCCGATCCCGGTCCAGTACGTCCGCTGGCTCGGCGACCTGCTGAGGGGCGATCCGGGGGTGTCGCTGCGGTCCGGCAAGCCGGTCGGCCAGATCCTCTGGCAGAGCCTGCCGATCACGGTCGAGCTGGCGGTGCTGGCGGTGCTGATGGCGACCGTGGTGGCGATCCCGCTCGGCGTGATCTCGGCGGTCAAGCGCGACACTGGGATGGACTTCGGGGCGCGTGTCGCGGGGCTGATCGGACTCTCGTTGCCGAACTTCTGGATCGCGACGCTGCTGCTCCTCTTCACCTCGACACAATTCGGCTGGGTGCCGAAGACGCGGTACATCTCGCTCTTCGATGACCCACTGGGGAACCTCAAGCAGATGTGGCTGCCCGCCGCCGCGATCGCTGTCCAGCTGATGGCGATCGAGATGCGGATGACGCGGACCACGATGCTCGAGGTGCTCAACCAGGACTACATCCGGACAGCGCGGGCGAAAGGGTTGCGGGACCAGGTGGTCGTCTACCGCCACGCGCTGCGGAACGCGCTGATCCCGGTGATCACGGTGATCGGCTTCCAGCTCGGCGCGCTGATGGGGTCATCGGCGATCATCGAGGTCATTTTCGGCTTGAATGGCGTTGGGTATACACTCCTGCAAGCGATCTTCAACCGTGACTATCCCCTGGTTCAGGCGGCTGTCCTGTATCTTGCCATCGTGTTCGTGTTGATCAATTTGGTCGTAGACGTGCTCTACGCGGTGCTCGACCCGCGGATCAAACAGGCATAGGCGCATGAGTCAGGTTACGGAAGCAATGACGCTGGGCCGGGTTGGGCGGCAGGTCCGGCCCTGGTGGGCGTTGCCGAAACGCTGGCGCAACCCGATCGGGATCGTCGGGGCCATCATCGTGCTACTGACGGTCGTGACAGCGGTCTTCGCGCCAGTGATCGCGCCGTATGACCCGGATGCGCAGGACCATGACCGGCTGCTGCCGCCGAGTTGGTCGAACCTGATGGGGACCGACGAGCTGGGGCGCGACACCTTCTCCCGCATCGTCTTCGGAGCGCGTGTATCGCTGCAAGTTGGGGTGATCGCGGTCGTGATCGCGCTGGTCGTCGGCGCGGCGCTCGGTGTCGCCGCCGGATTCTTCGGCGGGCGGCTCGATGCCTGGCTGATGCGCGTCGTGGACATCTTGTTCGCGTTCCCCGGTCTGGTGCTGGCAATCGTGATCGCCGGGTTGCTGGGAGCCAGCCGGACGAATGCGATGATCGCGATCGGCGTCGTCTACGCGCCGGCGTTCGCCCGGGTGGTCCGTGGGTCGGTGCTCTCGGTGATGAGCGAGCCGTACGTCGAGGCGGGACGCGTCGTCGGGGCGAGCAACGCCAGGCTGATTGCGCAGCATGTCTTGCCAAACATCGTTGCCCCGCTGATCGTGATGACGACGGTCTATCTCTCTAGCGCGATCTTGGCCGAGGCCGGCCTGAGCTTCCTGGGGCTCGGCACGCAGCCGCCGGAGCCGAGCTGGGGCGGAATGCTGAACCTGGCGCGGACCTACATGGAGATCTCGCCGTGGATGGCGATCTTCCCCGGCCTGGCGATCATGATCGTCGTGCTCGGCTTCAACTTCCTGGGCGATGGACTCCGGGATGTGCTCGATCCGCGACTGAAGATGAACTAGTGTCGCTACCCGGCCCTCTCACCTCAGAAGCTTCAAGCGTGAAAGGGTGAGGATGAAGATCACGGATATCGAGGCGCTGCCGATCTCGGTTGGGCCAGGCTATCCCTATGCCGTCATCGTCGTGCTGGTGCGGACCGATGAGGGGCTGACCGGGATTGGCGAGGCGAGCCTGGCCGGGCGCGGGCGCGGAGTGCTCGGGGTGCTCGACCATTTCCGGGAGCTGTTGATCGGCAAGGACGCCGGGCAGATCGAGCACCTCTGGGGCGAAATGGTTCACGGCACGTTCTGGTCCACCGGGCAAGTGGTGATGAGCGCGGTGGCCGGGATCGACCTGGCGCTGTGGGATTTGAAGGGAAAGCGGCTCGGCGTGCCGGTGTACGAGCTGCTGGGCGGGCCAACCCGCGAGCGCGTGCGCGTCTATCGCCACCTGCGCGGAGAGACGATTGACGAGCTGATTGCCGATGCGCGGCGGTGGATATCGCTCGGGTTTACGGCGTTGCGGTTTGCGCCGCTGAAGGCATTCGATGAGCGCTCGATGCGCGAGTGGGATCCGTCGCGGTCCATCAACGCGACGATCGAGGCGACGGCGGCGCTCCGCGAGGCGCTGGGCGACGACGTGGACCTGCTCATCGACGCGCACACCATGTACAGCCCGGCCGAGACGATCACGCTGGCGCGAGCGCTGGAGCCGTATCGCCTCTTCTTCTACGAGGATCCGGTGCGGCCGTTCAACGCGCAGGCGCTGCGGCTGGNGCGGCAGAAGACGGGGCTGCCGCTGGCGACCGGCGAGCAGTTCGCGCACAAGTGGGAATTCCAGACGCTGATTGAAGAAGAGCTTGTGGATTACCTGCGAATCGACGTGGTGCACGCGGGCGGGATCACCGAGGCAAAGAAGATTCTCGCTGCCGCGGAGATGCATGGGCAGCGGTCGGCGCTGCATCACGCTAGCTCACCGATCAACGGCGCGACCTGCCTGCACCTCGCCTGCGCGATTCCCAACTTCGGCATTCAAGAGTGGATGGAGTTCGATGCCCTGGACGAGATCTTCCCGGATGCGCCGCGGGCACGAGACGGCTACGTCGAGCCGCCGCGTGGGCCGGGGCTGGGGCTGACGTTCAATGAGGACGCCGCGCGGGAGCGGCTCTCGCGGGACGCGGAGCTGCCGCATCGCTACTGGCCGGATGGCGCGGTCGCGGATTTCTGATCCGGTTGCGCAGGGGGCGCGTTGAAGGCGCGCCGAGGGAAGGAGCGGGAGCGAATGGCTGCAACGGTCTTCCGAGCGGGCGTGGGACGAGTGGATATCACTCCTCCGTTGACGGCGCCGCATGCCAATTGGGGCGCGCAGGTGCACGTCCTGCCGGACGGCGTCGAAGCCGAGCTGTGGGCCACCGCGCTGGCGGTGGACGATGGGACGACGCTGGCCGTTTGGGTCGACCTCGATCTCGTGATCATCACCCGAGAAGAGAGCGACGCCATCCGCGCCCGCGTCGCCGAGTCGCTTGGCATCAGCCGGGAGCAGGTGCGCGTGACGGTCACGCACAACCATGCCGGTCCGCCGCCGAGCGGGTGGAACTGGGCGAGGCTGGGGCAAGCCGCGCTGGATGGCTACTACGCGATGCTGCCGGAGTACGCGGCGAGCGCGGCGCGGCTGGCGGTGG
>NICF_comb_assmDRAFT_10000594_pt1 | contig 30454 bp, 25 predicted proteins | sample NewIslPassag4_SG_FD_11279 | JGI IMG/M metagenome (IMG submission 11279)
GGCCGCCGGCGGCAGACCGCCCGGCGTGCCGAGCGTCGTGCGTCCCGACGGGTCCGTCAGCGAATGCGCTTTCAGCGCCGGCCATTTGCCGGGATTAAGCAGCGCCCGTTCATCCAGCAAAAACACGAGGGCGGCGGCCGGCCCCCGGCCCGGTTCCGCCAGCGGTTTGACGAACCGGATGAACGTCTCGCCGCCGGATTCGTGCGCTTCCAGCCGCGCGGCGCCGCCGGCGGCCGATCCGCTGGCGTAAAGCGCCGACCGGTCGCTGCAGACGGTCAGGCCGGCCGCCTCGGCCGAAAGGCAGACGCCGGTCACCGGCAGCCGTTCCGAAAGCAACCCGGCGAACAGCGCCTGCATGATGTCCAGCGAATCCGGATCCGCCGCCGGCACCGCGGCCCCGCCGGACCCGCCGCCTTCGGCCAGCGTCCGGACCGCCGGGTCGGCGGCCATGCGCCCGGCCGCGTCGTCGAGACGCTCCACCGCCAGTTCCAGCGCCTGCACCATCATCCCGTGGAGCGCCGCCAAGTGGCGTTCGGTTTCCCGGGCGGCCTCCCGGCCGGCCAGGTGCCCCGCCAGCGCGAGCCCGGCGACGACGGGCAGCATGCCGGCCAGAAGGAGCGCTGCCGCCACGCCCAGCTTGAGGGACGGAAAAGGCGCGTCCCGAAACCGGTCTTCCTTCCGCATCATGGCCTCCTCGGTTGCTCCGTCACCATGGCCCCAAAAATTCGGCCGCGGGATTTTTGCCGGGCCGTTCTTCTCTTTTCTTCGACAAATTTTCCGGAAAATCCTGTAACCCGTTCCGCTTCGCAAGGCAAACCCGCAAAAACATCCGGACATGAAAAAACAACCCGGATCCGGGTTGTTTCGCGTTTCTCGTTCCGATTCGCCGGCGCGCCGGATGGCCGCCGGTCACTGGTCCGCCGGCTCCTGGGGCGCAAGCGACACCGCGCGCGCCGGCGTGAACGTGGAAATGGCGTGCTTGTAGATCATTTGCTGCCGTCCGTCGCTGTCGATCACGATCGTGAAATTGTCGAAGGCGCGCACCTGCCCGCGGATCTGGAACCCGTTGGTCAGATACACCGTCACCGGAACGTTGTCTTTCCGCAGCTGGTTCAGAAACGTATCCTGTATGTTGATCGATTTGGACATCAACGCTACCCCCGTTACTTGTCATTGTTCTAAACTATATTCGCCGGCGCTGCAAAACTTTCCTGCTATTATAGCATTGATTGTTTGCATTTGCTCGGATTTTTTTCCCGGGTCCGTCACGTCCACCCAGACGACGTCCTTCATCCGCCTGAACCAGGAAAGCTGCCGCTTGGCAAACCGGCGGGTGTTCCGCTTCAGGATGGCCGTCGCTTCCTCGAGGGTCGTTTCGCCGCGCAGGTGGGCGGCGATTTCCTTGTACCCGAGTCCCTGCATGGCCGTCATCGAGTCGTCGAAGCCGCGCGCAAGCAGCCCGGCGACTTCATCGACAAGCCCGCGGCGGATCATGTCGTCCACCCGCTCCTCGATCCGCTCGTACAGTTTTTTCCGCTCCATCGTCAGGCCGATCATGCAGAGCCGGTACGGGCTTTCGCGGGTTTGGGCGGCCAGCTGTTCGGTCAGGGTCACGCCGGTCTGCCGGTACACTTCCAGGGCGCGGATCACGCGGCGCACGTCGTTGGGATGCAGCCGCGCCGCCGTCTGCGGGTCGACCGCCGCCAGCCTGCGGTGCAGCGCCTCGTTGCCGTGCTCCCGGGCATACGCCCGCATCCGTTCGCGGAACGCTTCATCCGGTCCGCCTTCATGAAATGCATAATTGTAGCAGACGGCCTGGATGTACAGGCCGGTGCCGCCGACGAGAAATGGCAGCCTGCCGCGGGCGGTGATGTCGCGGATGGCTCTGGCGGCTTCCCGCTGATAGTCGCTGACGGAAAACGGTTCATCGGGGTCGCGGATGTCGATCAGATGGTGCGGGACCCGCCTGCGCTCCTCCGGCGAGGCCTTGGCGGTGCCGATGTCCATGCCGCGGTACACCTGCATGGAATCGCCGCTGACGATTTCGCAGCCGAACGTCTCGGCGATGTCGAGGCTGAACGCCGTCTTGCCGACCGCCGTCGGGCCGACCAGCACGAGAAGGCGCGGTTTTTCTTCCGGGCTCACGGTTCGATCACCCCGTACGCGATGCCGGAATTGGACGGCCGGACGGTTTCGAAGCCGAGCCTCGCCCACTCGCCGCTGTCCCGCTTTTCCTTCATGATCACGGCGCGGCGGGCCACGCGGCGCGCTTCGCGGATCGCCTCGGGGCTGACGGGCGCGTTGTTGACGAAACCGCGCACACGGTCGAGGGGGCCGCCGCTAGTGCCGACGCGGAACATCGGATCGAAATAGACGATGTCCGCGGATTTGTCGGGCAGATGCCGCAGATAGGCCAGATGGTCGGTCCACACCGGCCGGATCCGGCGCATCGCGGCCACCAGTTCCGGCGGTTCGCCTTCGTATGTCATGAGCCCTTCCCGGACGAGCACGTAGAGCACCTGCTCGCTTTCGAGGGCGGTGACGCTGCCCGTTTCGCCCGCGGCCCAGGACAGGATGATCGCGTCCGCCGCCATGCCCATCGTGCAGTCGATGATCACGTCGCCCCGCTTCGCGCCGGACACGGCGACCAGAGGATCGTCGTGTCCGGCCAGCAGCCTCAACAGGCGCAGATAGGCCATGCCGGGATGGAAAAACACGGGCCGGCCGGAAAGCGGCACGAGCTTCGCGTCCGTTTCGGACACGACCAGAATCAGGTCATCCCGCTCCCGCCGCATCAGCTGCGCCAGCGATCGGTTGCCCCGCCGGACCAGTCTGGCGGAAAGTTCGCGGGCCAGGCGCTCCGCCCGCGCAAGCGCGGCGGGAGATGGCGAGATCGCGGTGGTTGCCAGCATCACATCACCCGTTTGAACATTTTTTCCAGCTCGTATTTCGTGAACCGGACGATGATCGGGCGGCCGTGGGGACAGGTGAACGGATTTTGGCACGCGGACAGGCGGTCGATCAGCGCCTTCATTTCACGGAGGGACAGCGGGTCGTTCGCCTTCCGAGAATGGCGGCAGGCGCAAAGAATGGCGGATTTTTCGCGCAGTTTGGCGATGTCCACCGACTCCTGCTCCGCCAGCAGCCAGGCCGCCATTTCCTCAATGATTTGCCGCTCTTCCCCTTTCGGGAACCAGTGCGGACAGGAACGGACGATGAAGGACGAGCCGCCGAACGGTTCCATCCGCACGCCCGCCTGGGCGAGAACGGACAGCCGCCGCTCGATGATTTTCGCTTCCGCGGGCGTGAATTCCAGCGTCAGCGGAACGAGAAGCTCCTGTCCGATCTCGCCGGGATTTCCGAACAGGCCGAGATACCGTTCGTAATTGATCCGCTCATGGGCGGCATGCTGGTCGATCAGGTACAGGCCCTCCTCGTTTTGCGCCACGATGTAGGTGCCGTGGGCCTGGCCGATCGGATGAAGCTCCGGAAACACCGGCGCCGCGGCAGCCGGATCGGTGCCGGCCGGCGGCTCGTACAGCCGGACCGCCTGCCCGCCGGGCGCCGGCGTCCGGGCGGCGGGCGCTTTTCCCGTTCGGCCGGGTTTGCCGGCAAACGCCCCGCCGGACGGCGCCGGATGCCGGACGCTGCCGGACGGCGCCGTTTCTTCTCCCGGCAAAGGGGCCCGATCCGCGCCGGGAGCGTCCCGATCTTGCGGGAACCGGACGGACGGGCTCTCCGCCGGCCGGCCGGGCCGGATGGCGGCGTCCCGCGGGTCCGACGGTTCCGCCGCGTCTGTCCGGTCCGGACGGTCCGCTTCGCGGTCGTCCGTCCGCGGCACCCCCGCCCCGTCCCGGGCCCCGGCGTCTCCGCCAACCGGACCGTACAGCGGCATCCGCTCCTGCACCACCCGTTCGCGCACGACCGCCCGCTGGCCCGTCCGCTGCTCCGGAATGAGCGTCTGCTCCCGGAGCGCCTTCCGGAGAGCTTCTTCCACGAATTCGAGCAGTTCCCGCTCCTTGCTGAAGCGCACTTCCAGCTTGGCCGGGTGCACGTTGACGTCCACCAGGGTCGGATCCATGCGGATGTGCAGCACGCAAAGCGGATAGCGGTTGACCGGCAAAAGCGTGTGGTACGCCTGCTGGATCGCCCTCGACAATCCGGCGTTGCGGATGTACCGGCCGTTGACGACCACCGTCATCGCCTGGCGTCCGGAGCGGGCCAGCTCCGGGCGGCCGATCCAGCCGTCCAGCGCGTAATCGGGATTTTCCGCCGCAACGCGCACCATCTGGCGGGCGCTCGTTCGTCCGTAGATGGCGGCGATGACCTGCAACAGGTCGCCGTTTCCCGTCGTCTTGAGGAGCACGTGGCCGTTGTGCCGGAGCGAGAAGGCGATGTCGGGCCGCGACAGCGCCAGCCGGTACATGTAGTCGGAAACGTGGCCCATTTCCGTCTGGACGGTTTTCATGTATTTCAGCCGGGCCGGCGTGTTGTAGAACAGATCGCGGACCACCAGATCCGTTCCCCGCGGGGCGGCCGTTTCCCCGAAGGCCGTCTCGGCGCCCCCTTCGATCGCGATCCGCCATCCGAGGCCGTCTTCCCGGTCGGTCGACACGCACGTGACCCGGGAGACGGCGGCGATGCTGGCCAGCGCTTCGCCCCGGAAGCCCAGGGTGCGGATCCGGAACAGGTCCCGGTCCGTCCGGATTTTGCTCGTGGCATGCCGGGCGAAGGCGAGACGCAAATCGTCGCGGTCCATGCCGCAGCCGTTGTCGGTCACCCGGATGCTCGCAAGCCCCCCTTCCTCCGCCGTGACGTCCACCCGCGAGGCGCCGGCGTCCACGGCGTTTTCCACCAGCTCCTTCACGACGGACGCGGGCCGTTCCACCACTTCGCCCGCCGCGATCAGATCGGCGACGTGGCCGTCCAGCACGCGAATGACGCCCACCTTACTCCCCTCCGTCCTCCACCAGCGTCACGATGCCGTCCCGGTCGGCCCAGGCGAAGGGCGAAAAGCGGGCCTGGAACCGGTTCAGTTCGATGAAGCTCACGCCGTCTTTCAGCAGCACGCCCTCCGAATCGACCGGGTAGGCGGCCTCCGCCCGCGGCGAACGAATGACGACCGCGCGCGAGGCGGCGTCCCATTCCGCCGATCCTTCCACCACGGCGGCCAGCACCCGGGAAGGCACAAAAACCTTGCCGTTGTCCCGGATGACGGGGAAGCGGTCGAGCACGGGCACGCCGTTGACCGTCATCCGTTCGGCGCCGAGCTCGATTTTCACGTTGAGGTCCCCGGCCAGCTGCAGGGCGGTGATGAGCTGCGGCGCGTCCCCGTAGACGGGCACGTCCGGCTCGAGCCCGACATGGTTGACCGGCCGTTTGAGGGGCGTCAAATACTCCTGCACGGTCAGTTTCAGCACGCTGCCGTCCGACAGCTGGAACGTCCATTGCACGCTGCCCTTGCCGTACGTTTTCTGGCCGACCAGGCGGGCGATCCCGTAATCCTGCAGGGCGCCCGCCAGCACTTCGGAAGCGCTGGCGCTGTATTCGTTGACCAGGAGGATGACCGGCACATCCAGCGGATGGTCGCTGCCGATCGGGTACGGTTCCTCCAGACCGGTCCTGTTCCGGGTGTAAATCAGCACTCCGTCCTTCACGAACCGGGAAGCCATGTTGGCGGCGGTTTCGAGCAGGCCGCCGGGATTGTTGCGCAAATCGAGCACGAGCGCCCGCATGCCCTCCTTCAGCAGACGGTCCGTTTCGGCTTCGAACAGCTCGTCCGCGTCGCTGGTGAAACCGTTCAGCCGCACGTATCCGATGCCCGGTTCGATGAGCCGGGCCGTCAGGGCCGGGTAATGGATGTCGCGGCGCTCCATGGTCAAGTCGATTTTGCCGCCTTCCCGCTCCACCGTCACGGTGACGTTCGTGCCGGCGGGCCCGGTGATGCGGGCGACCAGTTCGTCCGACGAAAGGCCGGCCGTCTCTTCCCCGTCGACGGCCACGATATGGTCGCCTTCCCGCATGCCGGCTTCGCCGGCCGGCGAACCTTCAAACACTTCCACCACGAAAAATCCGCGGTCGTTCCATCCGAAACGGATGCCGATGCCGACATAATGGTTTTCCAGCGAGTCCAGAAACGACCGCCACTCGTCCGGCGTCATGAATTCCGTGTAAGGATCGTTCAGGGATTCGATCACCGACTCGATGCTTTCCGTGTCCAGGTCTTCCGGCTGGACGCCGCTGACATGGTGGGCGGTGATCAGGTTGATGACTTCCTGCTTCAGCGAGTCCGTCTCCGCGCTTTCGGCCATGGCCGGCATGCCGAGCAGCATGGCGGCGAGAAGCGCCGTCAGGGCGGTTTTGCAGAAACGGAACATGAGCTTGCGAATCGGGCGATTGTTGTCGGTCACGGGAAGCGCCATCCTTTCCATGGGTAGATTGTTACGGCCTGGCCGGGGCCCGGGTCAACAGCTGCTTCAATTCATACAGGAACTGCATGGCCTGCAGGGGCGTCATGTTGAGCAGGTCGGCGTTCTTCAGCCGCTCGCCGGCTTCCGCCAGCGCCGGATCGGGCCGGGCGTCCTGCGGTTTTGTGTCCGGGTCCGGAAGCGGTTCATCCCCGAACAGGCTGAGCTGCACGACGGCGGACGACCGTCTGCGGCGCTGCTCCGCCTTCGCCTCCAAGAGTTGCAGCAGCTCATAGGAACGGCTCACGATGGAATCGGGCAACCCGGCAATTTTGGCGCAATAGATGCCGTAGCTCGTATCCGCCGCCCCCGGCGTCAGCTTGCGCAGGAACGTGACGGTGCCGCCTTCCTCCTTCACCGCCATCCGCCCGTTTCTCAGGCCGGAAAGGGATTCCTCGAGACGGGCCAGCTCGTGGAAATGGGTGGACACCAATGTCTTGCAGCCGATCCGGTCGTGGAGATATTCGATCACCGCCTGGGCGATGGCCATCCCTTCGTTGGTGGAGGTGCCGCGTCCCAGTTCATCGATGATGACGAGGCTTCTTTTCGTCGCTTTCTCCGTCATGACGCGGATGTCCATCATCTCCACCATGAAGGTGCTCTGGCCGCCGATCAGGTCGTCGGCGGCGCCGATCCGCGTGAAGATCCGGTCGACGATCGGAATTTCGGCGGACCGGGCCGGCACGAAACAGCCGATTTGCGCCATGATGACGATCAGGGCCACCTGGCGCATGTACGTGCTTTTGCCGGCCATGTTCGGTCCCGTGATGAGCAGCATCGAACCCCGCTCTTCCGACAGTTCGGTGTCGTTGGCGACAAACCGTTCGTCCTCGAGCACCGCCTCCACCACCGGATGGCGGCCCGCCGCGATGCGGAGCCGGTAGCCTTCCGTGATGACCGGCTTGCAATAACCGCGGGATGCGCTCACCTCCGCGAGCGACTGCAGCGCGTCCACGCGGGCCAGCACGTCGGCCAGCCGCTGCAGCCGCACGATCTCGCCGGCGATCCGGTCCCGCAGTTCGCAAAACAGCTCGTATTCCAGCGACACCGTCCGTTCTTCCGCTTCAAGAATCAGCGCTTCCTTTTCCTTCAGTTCCGGCGTGACGAACCGTTCCGCGTTGGCCAGCGTCTGCTTCCGTTCGTACCGTCCCTCCGGCACCAGATGCAGGTTCGGTTTCGTTACCTCTATATAATAACCAAATACTTTGTTGTATCCCAGCTTCAGGGACTTGATGCCGGTGGCCTCCCGCTCTTTCAGCTCCAGTTCGGCCATCCACCGTTTGCCGCTCGATCCCGCTTCGCGGAACTTGTCCAACTGCTCGTTGTAGCCCGGCTTGATCATGCCGCCTTCGCGGATGGTGGCCGGCGCGTTCTCGTCGATCGCTTCGTCGATCCAGGCGCGGATGTCGCCGCAGTCATCGAGCCCGTCCGCCAGCGCGGCCAGCGTTTTCGAACCGCTGCGGGAAAGCAGGCCGCAGATGGCCGGAACCGCCGACAGGGAAGCGGCAAGCGCCAGCAGATCGCGGGCGTTGGCGGTGCCGTAGGCGATCCGGCCGGCAAGCCGTTCCAGGTCGTAGATCCGTTTCAGCTGGTCGCGCAGTTCGCCCCGAAGGATGAATTCGTCCGCCAGGCACTCCACCGCTTCCAGGCGCGCGTTGATTTCCGACGCGTCCATCAGCGGCTTTTCGATCCAGCGCCGCAGCATGCGGGCGCCGATGGCCGTCACGGTCCTGTCGAGCAGCCAAAGCAGCGAACCGGTCCTGGAGCGGTCCCGCACCGTTTCGGTCAGTTCCAGGTTGCGGCGGGTGAACGGATCGAGGATCAGATAGCGTTTCGGTTCGTACAGGTTCAGCCGGCGGATGTGGGACAGGGAGCGCTTCTGGGTCGCAAACAGGAACTGGAGCACCATCGCCACCGCCTTCTCCGCCGCCGGATGAAGCCCGTCCGCCCCGCTTCCGAATTGGCGGGCGACAAGCGCGGCGTCGGCTTCGGCGACCGCTTCCGTCCTCCTCGGGCGGACCGCCGGCGGCAGCCGCCGCACCGTCTCGTCGATCAAGTGCGGTTCCCCGATCATTTCGGCGGGCTTGTACACGTAAATTTCGTCCGCCAGCAGGTCGCCGGACGGCTCGACGGCGGTTGCGTGCAGTTCCCCCGTGGACAGGTCGCAGGCGGCAAGGCCGTAGCGGCCGCCGGCGCCGGCGACGGAGACGATGAAATTGTTGCCCGCTTCCGCCAGCGCCTTGCCGTCCATCACCGTGCCCGGCGTGACGATCCGGACGATTTCCCGCCGGACGACCCCCTTCGCCGCGGCGGGATCTTCCATCTGTTCGCAAATCGCCACTTTGTAGCCTTTTTCCACGAGCCGGTTGATGTAGGCGTCCGCGGAATGGTACGGCACGCCGCACATCGGGATCCGTTCTTCCGCGCCCCCGTCCCGCCCGGTCAGCGTGATTTCCAGTTCCCGCGACGCCAGGACGGCGTCCTCGAAAAACATTTCGTAGAAATCCCCGAGCCGGAACATCAGGATGGCGTCACCGGCTTCCCGCTTGATGGCCAGATACTGTTCGATCATCGGCGTGTATTTGCTCATCCGGGTTCCTCCAGCGCGCTCGCGTTCTCTCACGGTTCAACCTATTATAGCAAAAAATATCGGCCGGCGTCGCGGCGGGGCGAAACGCGGACGGCCCGCGCCCTTCCGGCGCCCGGCGCCGCCCCTCAGGCGATCGGAATTTTCCACGCCTTGCGGAAATCCGCGTCGCTCCGCCACGATTTGCCGGCCCGGATCCACTCGCCGAGAGGATCGAGAAACCGCGCGTATCCGGCGTAGCCGTCCAATTCCTCGACCTTTGTCCACAACCGGCGCGCCGCGGGAATCAGACGCGCCTTGTCGCCCGACACGAAAGCCTCCAGGAGACCGGGATCGTCCAGCGGCCGTTCCGGAAGCCGTTCGTAATGCTCCGCGATCAGCTTGGCCAGCGCCACGGCTCCCTTCGTGACGCGGGGCGACACGATCACGCTCGGCAGGGTGCGGTATTCGAAACCGCCGTGACGCTTCGTCCGGACGTCGCCGGGCCTGCCGTACCGCTTGCGCCGCCGGGCCGCCGTTTCGTCCTCGAGCAGGGAAAGGGGCAGCGCCAGATAGTTGTCCAGGGCGCGCACGAGGGCGCCGTTCAGGCGGACGCCGCTGAAATGGATGTGCCCGCCGAGCGCGAGCCCCCGCACCGGCATGCCGCCGGCCAGCCACCGGAGACCCGGCTCCCCGATGCGCGAAGCGGCCGCCAGCATCGTCCGGCGCAGATGGCGGATCAGCTGCGCGGGCTCCCCGCTCGGGGCGGGCCGAAGCTCCGCCAGCGGATGCACGCCGCTTCTTCCCGGCGCCGTGGCGTCGTCGCAGCCGACCGGGCCTTTGCCGGCGAAAAAACGGCTGGCCGGCACGACTTTGCCGGCTTCGTTCACGAGCACAAATTCCGCATCCATGCCGAGAATCGCCCGCCGGGGCTCCCGCCCGCCCCGGGAACTTTCGGCGGCAAGGGCCGCCAGGGCGTCCTGCCACGACGGCCACTCGTCGTCGGGAATGCGGGGCGCCGGATCGATTTTTTCCAGAACGGCCGTTCGCGATCCTTCCAGACGGACGACGGCCACGCCGAAATCGAGGCCCGCCCCGTAGACGGCGCGCGCGGCGAAGCGGGCGATCCGCGAAAGGCGGCGCGGATCCGCCTGCCGGACGCCCGCCTCCCCGGGCGTTCCCCCGCTTCGCCCGGCGGCGCCGGCGTCCGGCAGGCGGCGGAAGACGACCGCCGCCATGTCGAACACGCCGACCGCCCACCTTTCCCGGCCGCCGACGGCAAGCAGCGGCCGCGGCCGCCGGGGGCTTCCGGCAGCGTCCGGCGGTTCGTACCGCACGCCGAAAAGCGCCAGCTTGCGGCGCAAAACCGCATCGTCCCGCAGGGATGCCACGTATTCGGGATCATTGAGGACGCGTCGGATGCCGCCGGGGGCGCCTTGAATCCCCGCATCGTCCCCCCGCCAATTGACGAGAACGTCCGGCGCGCCGGCCGGCGGACATGCGCCTCCGCCGATCCCGCGCCCGGCCAGCCGCCGCCGCCAGCTTCCGCTTCCGTCATGCCAGACGTAGACGCTCATCCCGCCCGCCGCCCGGTCGAACCGCCCGGCCGTTCCCGCGCGGGGACGGACGCCCGATCGCCCCGGCGCAAGCCGCATAGACTAATGAAAGAAGGACGACGGATCATCCGGAATACGTTTCCTCCCCGTCGTCCAGCAAGTCGGGATCCAGGTCTTCGAAATCGTCCGCATCCGTGTCCACGTCCAGCGGGAAATCGAAGTCCTTCGCGCCTTCTTCGCACCCGCCGGGGCAGACCACCACGCACACTTTCGTCTCCGCGACAAGTTCCACCTGGAATTCCCGCTCCACCCTGACGATCACCCCGCCGCCGCTGGTCACGCTGGCCTCCAGGCAGTGCGGTTCCTGCGTCGCCACCGCCGATACCTCCGCCGTATTGCGGCGGTAGTTGGGATCCAGATAGGTCATCGGCACCGACTCCACGTAGGAGACCGTTTCCTTGGCCACGTCCGTCTTCGTGTTCCGGCTGTGGGAATACCAGACGTTGATGTCATAGGTGCCCGCGATTTCGACGCCGTCTTCCGTTTTCACCGCTTCATAGTGGTGGTTTATGATCCAAGCCCCCAGTATATTGGTCGGTTGGTGAGGCGGATTTACGGTGTGGGTGACCCGGGAGAACTTGCGGCCCTTGCCGCAAACCGCCTTGGTCACGATTTCGCGGCAGGCCAGTTCCTTGTCTGCGATCGTCATCCTTTCAACCTCCTCCTTGCGATCATTCACTAAAGTGTATGCAGGGCATTCGTCTAGGGTGACAACGGCGGCGGACGCGCGGAACCGGGCGGGGACGGTGCCGGCGGGACAAATGCCTTGATAGCTCATCATATGCGGGAAACCGGTCCGGGTGCATGAACGGGCGGCATAAAAAACGCCCGCCGGACAAGCCGTCCGGCGGGCGGATGGCGGCGGATGCCGAAAACCGGCGGTTTCCGGCGCGCCGGCCCGTTCATCCGAATTTCGCCTTCAAATGTTCGATCAGATGGCGCGGGTTGAGCGGCTCGCCCGTCGCTTCGCGGATGAGTTCGTCCGGCGTGCGGGACTTGCCGTACCGGTGGATGCGGTCCGTCAGCCACCGGCGGATCGGGGCGAGTTCCCCCCGTTCGATCCGCCCGTCGACGTCCGGCATGTCCCGCCGGAGCGCGTGCATCAGCTGGGCGGCGTACATGTTGCCGAGGGTGTAGGTCGGAAAATAGCCGAAGGAACCGCCCGCCCAGTGCACGTCCTGCAGCACGCCTTCACCGTCATGGGCCGGCACGACGCCGAGATACGCCCCGTACTTGGCGTTCCACAATGCGGGCAGCTCGCCCACGCCGATTTCGCCGGCCACCAGCGCCTTCTCGAGTTCGTACCGGATGATGATGTGAAGGTTGTACGTCAGTTCGTCGGCCTCGATGCGGATGAGGGACGGGCGGGACCGGTTGATCGCCCGGTAAAACCCTTCGGCGTCCACGCCGGCCAGCTGCCGCGGGAACAGCCGCGCCAGCTCGGGGAAATACCGCCGCCAGAACGGGAGGCTCGACCCGACGAAAATTTCCCAGAACCGCGACTGGGATTCGTGCATGCCCATGGACGCGCCGTCGTACAGCAGGGTGCCGGCCAGCTCCGGCGCCAGATTCTGTTCGTACAGGGCGTGCCCGCCTTCATGGATCGTGCTGGAGAGGGCGAACCAGACGTCGTTTTCCTTGTACCGGGTCGTCACCCGCGCATCGCCGGGCCCGAGCGTGATCATGAACGGATGCTCCGTCTCGTCCAGACGGCCCGCTTCGAAGTCGTAGCCCATCTCCCGCAGCATGAACAGGCTGAACTCGCGCTGCTTGTCCGCCGGGTATTCCAATTCCAGAAAATCCGCGCGCACCTGCCGGCTCCGTTCGGCGGCCCGCTGCACGAGCGGCACCGTCTCCGCCTTCAGCTCCCCGAACACGCGATCCAGCACGTCCACGGTCATGCCCGGCTCGTACTGGTCCAGAAGCGTGTTGTACGGATGCCCTTCGTGGCCCCACAGGCCGATAAATTCCCGGGTCATCGCCACGATGCGTTCCAGATACGGTGCCAGCAGTCCGAAATCCGCCTTCCGCTTCGCTTCTTCCCACACCGTTTCCGCCTTGCTGGTCAGCGTCACGAACTCCCGGTGCTTCTCCGGCGGAATCCTGACGCTCCGGTCGTGCTCCCGGCGGGCTTCCTTCACCTGCCGCCGGTCCAGTTCGCCGAGCTTTTCCCAGACGGACGGCTCCTCCAGTTCCGCCAGAAGCGTTCCCATCTCCGCGGACGCGATCAGTTTGAACCGTTCGGAAGACAGAAAGCCGATCGTCTCGGCCCGGGCTTCCGCGCCCTTGCGCGGCGCGCCGGTGCGCAAGTCCCAGTACAGGACCGCCTCGGCGTCGGCGAACGCCCGGATTTTCCGGACCAATTCGCGAAAACGCTGCAGCGGCTTCTCCATGTGTTTCCCTTCTTTCTTCCCATGAAGTTGATGCAATCCCCGATGCAAAAAAGGATACCCGATCGCGCCCGCTTCATCAACTTGCCGATGGCCAAAGCGGTATGATACACTGGATGCCAAAATGCCGGGAGATCGTGCGGATCGGATGGACGCCGGCGGCCCGCGCCTGGCATGCGGCGCAAGGCGCCGACCCGCGGCCGCTGAAACTGGTCTATGAGCCGAAGGACGCGGCTGCGTCGTGGACGGCGTCGTCCGCCTGTTTGAGGGTTCGCCGTGCGGCGCCCGGCGACGGCACGGCCTGCGAGCCGCCGGCGGTCATCCCGTACGACCGCGCCACGCCGTCTTGTTCGGGAACCGGCTCGTCCCGGACGTACAGGAAGCGACCGGCCGCCTCGTGCCGAAAAGCGACGGCCGGATTGGCGCGCGGGACCCTGCCGTCGATGGCGGAACGGGACAAGCCGGTCCGGAAAAAACGCTCCGGCATGAAACCGAAAGCGAAGGAGGTCCGCCGTGGAAACCCGACTGGACGAAATCCTGCGGCACAACGAACGCTTCGTCAAAAACGGCGAATACGAACCATACCGCACCGACCGTTTTCCCGACAAAAAAATGGCCGTCCTCACCTGCATGGACACCCGGCTCATCGACCTTTTGCCGCGGGCGATGAACCTGAAAAACGGCGACGCGAAAATCATCCGCAACGCCGGCGCCATCGTCTACCAGCCCTTCGGCAACGTCATGCGCAGCCTGATGGTGGCCGTCTATGAACTCGGCGCCGAAGAAATTTTCGTCGTCGGCCATCATGACTGCGGCATGACCGGCCTCGATGCCGAACGCCTGTTCAGGCGGATGAAGGAACGGGGCGTCGCCCCCGGCGTGTTCGACACCCTGAAACATGCCGGCATCGACCTTGGCCGCTGGCTGACGGGTTTCGACTCGGTCCGTGAAGGCGTGGAACGGAGCGTTTCGCTCATCCGCAACCATCCGCTCCTGCCGCCGGGGCTGCCGGTGCACGGGCTCATCATCGACCCGGTGACCGGCAGGCTGGAAGTCGTCACCGAAGGCTACGGAAAAACCGCCTGACGGCCGCCTCGCCGCAAACGGCCGGCATCGCGCCGGCGCATCCGGCGCCGGACGCCCCGCGCGGCTCCGGTTGCGGCGCGCCCGCCGCCGTGTCGGCACACGAACGGGGCCTCCTACGGCCCCCGGCGGTCCGTCTGTTTTCTTGCTTCAAGCGCGGCGCGGCGCGCTTCCACCACGTCCGTCCGGTCGCGCAGCTTGTGGCGGTGCAGGATGCCGGGCGGAAGCGACCGGCTGTCCGCCGCCGGCTGCGCAAACTTCGCGAGGAAGGCGTCGGCGAGGGGAATGTCCAGATCCCGGTACTCCGCCGCCGGGTCTATCTCCAGCTTGCGGATCCGCTCGTGCACGAGGGAAAGAAGCTTCTTCCCGTCAATGCCGAGAACCGCCAAGTCGCCGCCGGAAAGATGGCGGAACGCCCCCCGCAGCATTTTCAGCGCGCCCCGCACGTTGCCCCTCCGATGATGATACATCCCGACGGCGAGCTGGATGAGACCGACCCACAGGCCGCCGCGCGGATCGCCCGGATGCTTTTTCCAATGTTCCTCGAGAAGTTCGTGGCATTCGAAGAAGTCCCGCGTTTTGTGGAATTGTTCCAGGTATTTCAGATAGGCGTCCGGATAGTCTCGCGTATCGTGCACCCGCCCGTTCCTCCGTCCCGTCGTCCGTTTTTCCCGCTGCCACCACTTCGACGTTTCCCCGCGGTTTTCCTACTTGATCCGCACTTCAAATGGCTTCGAGACGTAGGCCGGATAATCGTAAAGCGGGAACGTCAGCGGATCGGCGTAATCGCCATGCGCCGGGATGCGGACGTACCGGGTCAGCACTTTCGATTCCCGGCCGTGCACGCAAGTTGCCGCGATGTGCCCCTTTTCTGAATCATCGTGAAAAAAAGTGCATCGGGGCGGCGCGCTGCACGTCCGGAAACAATTCGAAAGCGAATGCCGTCATTGACCGGAAGGCACGCCGGCCGGGCGGGAACTCCCGCGCCGCCCGCCTTCAGCCGATGTCCACGTCCACCGGTCCGCCGATCGTGATTTCCGCATCGGTCACGCGGGAATCGTACGCGAGAATTTTGACGCCCCGCCGGGCCGCGTTCCGCAGGGCGCCGGCGAAGGCGCCGTCCATCGCCTCGTGCGGCCTGAACAGCCGGCACCCCTGCATCTGGACCAGGAAAAACACAACGCCGGGACACCCCGCTTCCGCCGCCGCCGCCAGCTCCAGGAGATGCTTCGTTCCCCTGGCGGTCGGCGCGTCCGGAAACAGGGCCACCCCGTCCGAAACGAGCGTGACGCCCTTGACCTCCATGTACCCGGTCCGGCCTTCGCTTTCAAATTGAAAGTCGAAGCGGGAATTTCCCCGGACCGCTTCCCGGCGCCACCCGTCGAGCCGGCCGAGCTCCGCGACGGCGCCGGCGGCGAGCGCTTCCGCCAGCACCGCATTCGGCGCCTGGGAATCGACGTTCACCCACCGCCCGTCCTTCCGGACGGCCACGAGCGAATGGCGGGTTTTCCGTCCGGGATGTTCCGCGACCGCCAGGCTGACTTCCGCTCCCGGCACGAGCAGTTCCTTCAGCCGCCCCGTATTTTTCACGTGCACCGTTTCCGCCCGTCCGCCGATGACGGCCTCCGCGACAAACCGGTTCAATCGGCGCGCGAAGATGCCGCGGACGACGCGTTCGTATCGCATCGGCCAAAACCCCCCGTCTCCCGGAAACCTCCTCCTCTCGCCGCCGCGGGCCGGCATCATCCGTCAGTCGAAAAACGCGAAATACCCGATCACCAGAAGGCCGAGGGCGATCCGGTACCAGCCGAACGCCTTGAAGTCGTTCGTCTGGATGTACCGCATCAGGAACCGGATCGCCAGCACCGACACGACGAACGCCACGATCATGCCGACGAGCAGAAGGACCAGTTCCCTTCCGGTGAACGAAAAGCCGAACTTGGCCAGTTTCAGGGCGCTGGCGCCGAACATGACCGGAATGGACAGGAAAAAGGAAAATTCCGCGGCGATGGCCCGGCTCGAGCCGAGCAGGATGCCGCCGAGGATCGTCGCCCCGGAGCGCGACGTGCCCGGTATGAGCGACAGCACCTGGAACAGGCCGATCAGGAAAGCCGTCCGGTACGACAGGTCGGCAAAGCGCACGATCTTCGGTTTCCGGTGTTTGTTGCGATTTTCGATGACGATGAACAAAATCCCGTACAGGATGAGCGTGACGGCAACCGTCCGGTAGTTGTAGAAATGGTCGTTCAGCCAGTCATCGAAAAGGAACCCGATCACCGCCGCGGGCACGACGCCCGCGATCACCTTGTACCAGATCGCCATCGTTTCTTTCTTCTCTTCGGCCGTCTTGGCCGGCGAGAGCGGGTTCAGCTTGTGGAAATACAGCATGACGACGGCCATGATGGCGCCCAGCTGGATGACGACGAAAAACATTTCCTTGAACGCGGCGGATGCGTCAAGCCGGATGAACTCTTCCACGAGAATCATGTGGCCGGTGCTGCTTATGGGCAGCCATTCCGTAATGCCTTCCACAAGGCCCAGAAAAATGACCTTCAACAGTTCGATGAATGACAACGGGTTCCCCTCCACGGACCATGGTTGGCGCTTTAACTATATCAACACGTTTCGGACGAACTTGCAAGGGGATTTTTTGTCGAACTTGCGCCGCGGGACCGGTGAAACCGGAGCGGACCGGCACAAAAAAAAGCCCGGTTTCCCCGCTCCGGCGGGGAAAACCGGGCCCTCCGGCCCGCACCCGGCCGCATCCCGCAAGACGCCGGACCGCCGCGCACCCGCTGCCCTCCCGGCCCCGGCCGCAAAGCGGCCGGCGGCGCGGCCTCAATCCGCCACTTTCGTCGTGCCGGTCACGTTGCCGTCGATCGAAGCCGACGCTTTCGCTTCTTCGCTGGCGAACGTGAGATTGCCGTCGATTTCCGCCGTCTCGTGCAGATTGAACCCTTTCGCCTCCACGTGCACGTCACCCTTGACCGTGCCGCCCTGGATGCGGAAATTTTCGCTCCTGACGACGAGGCGGGGAACGGTGAGCGTGTAGCGGGCGGTGATGTTGCGGTTTTCGTCCTGGGCGTACAGGGCCAGCTTCCGGTACACCTCATTGGCCGGATCGCCCTTGTCATGGAACGTGCCGGCGACGACCGCCTCCCTGCCCACCGTCAGATCGTTCAGGATGGCGATGATCCAGGTGCCGTTTTCGCCGATCGCCTGCAGAAACCCTTCTTCATCGTTGACCAGGGAAGCCGTCGTGACGGCATCCGGCTCTTCCGGCGTCCGGCCGTTTTCCGGTCCGGCGCCTCCGCCGTCTGCCTGTCCGCCTCCGCCGTTTTCGGCCCCGTTTGCGCAACCCGAAAGGAGAAAAAGGGCCAACAGCATGATGGCCGATCGCCTGATCCCGTTCAATGCCTGTTCCCTCCCGAAAAGAAAAATTCCGCCGCTTCCGTCCGTTTGTAGTGTAAACCCGGCCCGCATTTCTATGCGCGGCGGCCGGCGCGCGCCCGGGGAGACGGCGGATGTCCCCCGGCGCCCGGACGCCGCCGGCGCCGCCCGGACGGCCGCGGAATTCGTCGCCCGGCGGCTCCCCCGTTTGAAGCCGGGCGGGCCGTTCCGGTACAATGGATTGACGGACAGGCTCTGCCCAAACATCAACGTACCGGGAGGTTGGACATCATGAACGCCGTCATTCAATCGCTGCTGGCCCACCGGTCCGTCCGCGCCTACAAGGACGCGCCGGTGGAGGAAGACCGGCTGGAACTCGTCCTGCGCGCCGCCCAGGCCGCCCCGAACTGGATCAACGGCCAGCAGGTCAGCATCGTCGTGGTCAGGGACCCCGCGCGCAAGGCGAAACTGGCCGACCTGTGCAACCGCCAGAAACACATTGACGAGGCGCCCGTTTTCCTCGTGTTCTGCATCGACTTCCACCGTCTCCGGCTGGCCGGGGAACTGGAGCAATTGGCGCCCGGCGCCCTGGAAGAAGATCTCGATCCGCTGATCGTCGGCGCCACGGACGTCGGCATCGCCCTCGGCACCGCGGTGGCGGCGGCGGAATCCCTCGGACTCGGCACCGTGCCCATCGGCAGCATCCGGCGGCATGCGCTGGAGGTGATCCGGGAACTCCGGCTGCCCGAATACGTGTTTCCGGTCTGCGGCCTGTGCATCGGGCATCCCGCCGAAGATCCCGGCCTGAAGCCGCGCCTGCCGCTCGAATCGTTCCGCCACGCCGAAACGTACAAGCCGGACCAGCGGCCGCTGATGGAGCGTTACAACGCGGTCTACGCCGAATACCTCAAACGGCGGGGCGAAGCGTCGCCGGCTCCGAACGCCTGGACGCGCCGGATCGCCTCCTTTTACCACAAACCCTACTACGAGGGCATCATCGGGGCGCTGGCACACCAGAAGCTTTTGCCCCGCGCGTTCCGCCGCTAGCGCGGCGAATTCTCACCGGATTCTCATAAAAGCGCTGCAATTCCCAGCCCGCAAGGCATTCCCGGCTGTCAGGAAAATTCTGCACGGAAAATGATTTGCTATACTGGCTTTGTGACGTCAGCCCGTCCAACGGCAGCCATATGCGCCCAAAAGGAGGAATGCCAGATGAAGCGGACAAGCCAAGCGGGCAAACTGACGCTGACTTTCGCGCTGTTTTTCTCGCTGTTTGCCGGCCTCGCGCTGGCCGTTCCGAACGAGGCCGATGCCGCCTGGTCGGAAGCGAAGGCGGACGCGATTCTCAAAACCGCCAGGTCGCAGCTCGGCAAACCGTACAAATTCGGCGCTTCCACCAGCACGACCCGGTATTTTGACTGTTCTTCGTTCACCAAATACGTGTTCGGCAAGCACGGCATCAACCTGCCGCGCACTTCCAGGGATCAGGCCAGACAGGGGGTGTTCGTCGCCCGCAGCAACCTGAAAAAGGGCGATCTCGTGTTCTTCGACGTTTCGGCCAAACGGCCGGGCATCGACCACGTCGCCATCTATGCGGGAAACGGCCAGATCATCCATACTTATCAATCCGGGGTCGGCGTCACGTACACGAAACTGAGCAAAAAATACTGGAGCGACCGGTATGTGACGGCCCGCCGGGTCATCCGCTGACGGAGACCGGCGCGGCATCGGGGCGGACGAATCTGCCCCCTTTTTTTGCCCCTTTCAGGGCTTCCGCCTTTCCTGCCCGGCGGAAAACCGGTATCCGAACCCCCGCACCGTATGGAACAGCTTCGTGCCGTGCTTCCTGTCGATCTTCAGGCGCAGATAGCGGACGTAGACATCGACCAGATTCGTTTTCCCCGAAAACGTGTACCCCCAGACGTTTTCCATGATCTGTTCCCGTGTGAGCGGCTTTCCTTCGTTCCGCGCGAAAAACGCCAACAGATCGAACTCCGTGGGCGTCAGCTCGAGCGGCTGTCCGGCAAAGGCCGCCGTCCGGTTTTGGGGATCGAGGACGAGATTGCCGGCGCGAATCGGCCCGTCGTCCGCCTTTCCGGCCAGTTTGAGCAAATTCCACACCCTCGCGGCGAATTCGTCGGGCAGAAACGGCTTCACCAGCACGTCGTTGGCGCCCATCCGGTAATAGCGGATGCGGCGGCGGGCGTCGCCCGAAGAGGCCAAAAGCATGACCGGCAGGCCGGCGCTTCGTTCCCGCAGTCCGGCCAGCAGGGTTTCCGCATCCAGATCGGGCAGGTCATCGCCGGCCGCCGCAAGATCGAACGCGCCGTCCCGGGCCAGCTCCATGCCCTCCCGGCCGCCGGCGGCGACCGTTTCGATCCCCTCCCGGGCCAGCCGGGCTTCAAGCCGCCGGACAAGCGCCGCGTCCGCTTCCATCAGCAACACCCTGGGCACGCTTTCGCCCCTCTCTTCCGCTTCTTCCCTCCTATTGTGGCCTGCCGTCCGTCCGCCATGCGCCCGGCGCGGCCGGATTCCGTCCGGCCTGATTGCCGGCCGGGATGCGGAAAAATGGTGAAGGCGGTCGCCTTGTGGTAAAATAATCGGGAATTCAGCGAAAACGGGAGACATGCCGACATGCTGTTCATCGCCAGAGACTGGGAAGAATACGAATGCCTCGACGCCGGTAACGGGGAAAAACTGGAACGTTGGGGGACGGTCATCCTGCGCCGCCCGGACCCGCAGGTCATCTGGCCGGTCCGGAGCGCGCGGCTGTGGGAGAAGGCTGACGCCCATTACCACCGCAGCTCGTCGGGCGGCGGCCGCTGGGAGTTCCGCAGGCCGCTGCCGGACCGCTGGCAAATCCGCTATCGGGCGCTTTCCTTTCACGTCCGGCCGACCAATTTCAAGCATACCGGCCTGTTTCCCGAACAGGCCGTCAACTGGACGTGGATCATGGACAAAATCAAAGCGGCGGGCCGCCCCGTGAACGTGCTGAATCTGTTCGCCTACACCGGCGGCGCGACCCTTGCCGCCGCGGCGGCGGGCGCATCGGTCTGCCACGTCGACGCGGCCAAAGGCATGGTGCAGTGGGCGAAGGAAAACGCCGCGCTGTCCGGCCTGGCGGACCGGCCGATCCGCTACATCACCGATGACGTGTGCAAATTCGTGCAGCGGGAGATTCGCCGCGGAAACAAATACGACGCGATCATCATGGATCCGCCGAGCTACGGGCGGGGCCCGTCCGGGGAAACGTGGAAGCTGGAGACGAGCCTGTTCCCCCTTGTGGAAGCCTGCCTGTCCGTTTTGTCCGACGAACCGGTCTTTTTCCTGATCAATTCGTACACGACCGGCCTGTCCGCGACGGTGCTCGCCAACCTGCTGGAAATGACGGTGAAAGCCCGCTACGGCGGCGTCGTCCGCGCCGGCGACGTCGGCCTGCCGGTCAGCGGCACAAGCCTCGTGCTGCCCGCGGGCGCCGCCGGGCGCTGGGAGGCCCGGCCGTGAGCGGCGCGGCGAAGCGGCCGGGCGCGCCCGCATCTGGCGCGCGCCGGCCGGCGGTTCGACCCGCGCTTTGTGCCCTTTTCGCCCTGCTTGTCTTCTTTGCCGCTGCCGCGTCCGGTTGCGCCGCCTCCGGCGGACCGGCTTCTCCGGATGCGGGCGGCCGGGCGGACCATCGCCCGGCGGCGGATGGCGGCGGGCGGGTGCCGGAAGACGGCGGCGCCGGAGAATCCGGCGGGAAAGCGGCCGAGCCCCCCGCCGGCCAACCGGCGCCCGTCGTCGCCGAAGCGCGGCTTGTCGCCGTCGGCGACATCATGATGCATTTGCCGCAAACCCGCTCCGGGTACGATCCCGGCACCGGCACGTATTCGTTCCATCATTTTTTTGAAGAAGTCAAACCGCTTCTGTCCGCAGGCGACTGGGTCATCGGCAACCTGGAAACGCCGCTTGCGGACGGCGACAGGCGGGGCTACACCGGCTATCCGGAATTCAACGCGCCGCCGGAGCTGGCCGACGCGCTGAAGGAAGCCGGTTTCAACATCCTGACGACGGCCAACAACCACGCCCTCGACCGGCGGGAGACGGGCGTGCTCCGCACGCTCGAAAACCTGCGGGAACGCGGACTCGTCGCCGTCGGCACCCACGCGTCGCCCGAGGAAGCCGAAATGGTGACCATCGTGGAAAAAAACGGCATCACGCTCGCCCTTCTCGCCTACACGTACGGCACGAACGGCATCCCGATCCCCGAAGGGAAGCCGTATCTGGTCAACCTGATCGACGAGGAGAAGATGGCGGCGGACATCGGGAAAGCCCGCGCCGCGGGCGCCGACGTCATTGCGGTGGCGCTCCATTTCGGCAATGAATACGAAACGATGCCGAACGCGGAGCAAAAAAGGCTGGCGCGAAGCCTGCTGGAAAAAGGCGCCGACATCATCCTCGGCAGCCATCCCCACGTGCTGCAGCCTTACGAGATCGCGGACGTCGGGCGGGAGGACGGCTCCCGCGGGCAGGGCATCATCCTCTATTCCATGGGCAACTTCATCTCGAACCAGGACCGCCACAGCCATGACGGCAAACCGACGGACATCGGCGCCATTTTTGAAATCGGCATCCAAAAGCAAATGCCCGGCGGGCCGGTGTCGTTCACCGGCGTCCGGGCAACGCCCACGTACGTCCACAAATATTCGGAAAACGGCGTCACGAAACATCGCGTCCTGCCGCTGGAAGCCGTCCTCTTGGAACGGCATGACGCCCTTTTGACCGACAAGGATTACGCCCGTCTGGAAGGCGATCTGGCGGAAACGAACGCCCACCTGGCCGCCTTTTTGCCGGAGTCCCCCGCTCTTGCCGGCGCTTCCGCCGCTCCCTGACCCGCCGCCTTTCCGGCGGACGGGCCGCGCGGGGACAGCCGCGCCCTGCGGCCCGTCCGGACTTTCGCCGGTTCCGGCGCCGCGCCCCGCCGGCGGCCGTCTCCTCACAGGCCGGACACTTTGCCCAGCAGGTACACGAGCAGCTGCTGGTTGTGGGAGGAAATCCGGCTCAGGTACTGCTCGAAAAACCGTTTGCGGATTTCGAGGCCCCGCTTGCCCTCGGCCAGCCCCTTCGGCGTCAGCTTCAGTCGGACGATGCGGCGGTCCTTCTCGTCCCGCTCGCGGACGATCAGGCCGTTTTTCTCCATCCGGTCCATCAGCGTCGTGATGGCGGCCGGCGTGGTGGCCACATAATCGATCAGATCGGAAGGCTTGACCTGATCGTGGTTCATGATGTATTCCAGCACGTTCAGCTGGCTTTCCGTCAGCGTCGGGGCCAGGTGGGCTTCCATGTAGGTCCGCATGTCGCGCGACACTTTGAACCAGACCCGGGCAAAATCGTCGGCATACATCCGATCAACCCCTTTGCCGAAAGCCGCGCCGCGGCGGCTCGTCCAATGGTGTCCCGTAAGCATTATACCATCCGGAGCGCCGCTTGAATAGGTTAATAGAATTAATAATTTATGACACGAATCAACAAAAACCGCCCGGCCGCTGCTGCCGGGCGGTTCGTACTTTGCGGAAATTACGGTAACCGGATCGGATGGACGGCGACGATGTCGCGGATCGTGTCGCCTGCCCTCGGCTGCGCGAGCGGCCGGCCCGGCGAGCGCCGTTCTTCGATGGGGATGGCTTCCGTGTTCACGGTCGCGCCGCCTCCCTGCACAAACACGAAGCGCAGGTCATACGGCTCCCGGACGTAGAAGGCGCGGATCAGGCGGGTGCCGTTCGGCTTCGTCCGTTTGCCTTCCCGGAATTCGAACGTCTGCACCCCTTTGCCGCCGCGGCCCTGGAGCGGATAGTCGGCGAGAAGCGACCGCTTGCCGTAGCCGAGATCCGTCACGGTGATCACTTCCCCTTCGTCGCCGAACACGCCGAGGGCCGCCACGACCCGGTCGTTTTCCTTCAGCTGGATGCCCCGCACGCCCGCCGTCACCCGGCCCATCGCGCACACTTCCTCCTGCCGGAACCGGATGGACTGGCCGCCTTCCGTCACCAGCAGCCATTCGCCGCTGCCGTCGGCGAGTTTCACGTCCACCACTTCGTCGCCGTCCGCCAGCTTGACGGCCGCCACGGCGGTGGATCGGGTGGTCTGGTATTCCGCCAGATCGGTCCGCTTCACCTGGCCGTCGCGCGTGAAGAACCAGACCGACAGGTTCGGGGCGGCAAAATCCTTGACGGGAATGAGGCTGACGATCCGGTCGTCCTTCGGCAGGGAAACGACGTTGACAATGGCGGTGCCGGTGTCTTTCCACTTGTGTTCGGGAATCTGGTGCACGGGCAGCAAATAGTACTGGCCCTTGCGCGTGAAAAGCAGCAGGCTGTCCAGCGTGTTGACTTCAAGCAGCGCCTGCAGGTAATCGCCGTCCTTCAGCCCGCTCGCCTCGACTTCGCCCCCCGATCGCGCGAAGCTCAGCTTGCTCGTGCGCTTGATGTAGCCGTCGCCGCTGAAGGCGACGAGCACTTCTTCCGACGGCACCACCACTTCCAGATTGACTTTGAGGTCCTCGATGTCCCGCTCGATGACCGATCGACGCGGGACGGCGAACGTTTTTTTGATTTCGGCCAGTTCCGCCTTGATGACGCCGGTCAGCTTGCGCTCGCTGGACAGGATGAGCCGCCATTCGTGGATCTTCTTCCGCAAATCGTCCAGCTCTTTCGCCAGCGCCGTGATTTCGAGATTGGTCAGGCGGTACAGCTGCAGCTGCAAAATCGCGTCCGCCTGCCGTTCGGTGAACGCGAAGGTTTCCACCAGATTGCGCTGGGCGTCCTGCCGGTTTTTCGACGCCTTGATGACGGCGATGACATCGTCCAGCACGTCGAGCGCCTTGATCAGCCCCTCCAGCACGTGGGCGCGGTCCTCCGCCCGGGCCAGATCGTACCGGGTGCGGTTTTTGACGACGTCCTTCTGGTGGGCGACATAGGCTTCCAGAAGCGCCTTCAGGCCGAGCTGGCGGGGCGCCTTGTTGACGATGGCCACCATGTTGAAATTGTAGGTGACCTGCAGGTCCGTTTTCTTCAGCAAATAGTTCAGGATGCCCCGGGCGTCGGCGTCTTTCTTCAGTTCCACCACGATGCGCAGGCCGTCCCGCCCGCTTTCGTCGCGGACGTCCGCCAGCCCTTCGATTTTCTTCTCCAGCCGGAGCGCTTCGATGGCCGCCACCAGCTTCGACTTGACGACCTGGAACGGAATTTCCCGGATGACGATCTGCTGCCGGCCGCCCTTGAGGTCCTCGATCTCCGCGCGGGCGCGGATGACGATTTTGCCCCGGCCGGTCGCATACGCTTCCCGGATGCCCTCTTCGCCCATGATGATGCCGCCCGTGGGGAAGTCCGGCCCGGGCACGATGCGCATCAGTTCGTCGAGGGACAGGTCCGGGTTGTCGATGAGGGCGATGCACGCATCGATCACTTCGCCCAGGTTGTGCGGCGGGATTTCCGTGGCGAAACCGGCGGAAATCCCGCTGGCGCCGTTGACCAGCAAATTGGGAAAGCGGGACGGCAGCACCACCGGCTCTTTCGCCGTGTTGTCGAAGTTGTCCTTGAAAGGCACCGTTTCCTTCTCGATGTCCTGCAGCATCAGCTCCGCGATCGGCGACAGCCGTGCTTCCGTGTAGCGCATGGCCGCCGGCGGGTCGTCGTCGGGGGACCCCCAGTTGCCGTGGCCGTCGATGAGCACGTGGCTCATTTTCCACGGCTGGGCCATGCGCACCATGCCGTCGTAGATGGAGGCGTCGCCGTGGGGATGGTAGTTGCCCATCACGTCGCCGACGGTTTTGGCGGATTTGCGGTACGGCCTTGCGCTCGTGTTGCCGGCTTCGTACATGGCGTACAGGATGCGGCGCTGCACCGGCTTCAGCCCGTCCCGCACGTCGGGAATCGCCCGGTCCTGGATGATGTATTTGGAATAGCGGCCGAACCGGTCGCCCACCAGGTCTTCGAGCACCGCCGGCAGCCATTGTTCGTTCGCGCTCATTCAACGCATCCTCCTACACGTCGATTTCCGTGAAGTCCACGTTTTCGACGATCCACCGCTTGCGGGGATCCACCTTCTCGCCCATCAGGACGGAAATGCGCCGTTCCGCCTTGGCCGCGTCCTCGATGCGGACCTGGTACAGCGTGCGCCGGGCGGGATCCATCGTCGTTTCCCACAGCTGCTCCGGGTTCATTTCGCCGAGTCCCTTGAACCGCTGGATCTCCGCCTTCTGGCCGAAGCGTTTCAGCGCCGCTTCCAGTTCTTCGTCCGTATAGGCATAGGCCGCCTTTTCCTGTTTGCCCGATCTGACCGTGATCTTGTAGAGCGGCGGCTGGGCGATGAAGATGCGCCCTTCGTCGATCAGCGGCTTCATGTAGCGATAGAAAAAGGTGAGCAAAAGGCACTGGATGTGGGCCCCATCCATGTCGGCGTCGGTCATGATGATGACTTTGGCGTAGTTGCTTTCCGCCGGATCGAATTCGCTGCCGACGCCGGCGCCGATGGCGTGGATGATCGAGCGGTACTCCTCGTTTTTCAGAATGTCGGCCAGCCTCGCCTTTTCCGGATTCAGCGGCTTGCCCCGCAAGGGGAGGATCGCCTGGTAGCGGGCGTCCCGTCCCTGCTTGGCCGATCCGCCCGCCGAATCGCCCTCCACGATGAACAGCTCGTTCCGGGTGAAATCCTTCGACTGGGCCGGCGTCAGTTTGCCGCCGAGGCTGGTGGACAGGTTTTTCCCCTTCTTGCCGCTTCTCACTTCCTCCCGGGCCTTGCGCGCCGCCTCCCGCGCGCGGGCCGCCTGGATCGCCTTGCGGACGAGCATCTGGGCCGTTTCCGGATTTTCCTCGAGGTACGCCGCCAGCTTCTCCGTCACGATGGCGTCCACCGCCGTCCGGGCTTCCGCGCTGCCGAGCTGGTCCTTCGTCTGCCCGACGAATTCCACGTCGCCCATTTTGATGTTGACGACGGCCATCATGCCCTCCCTGAGGTCGGCGCCTTCGAGGTTTTTGTCCTTTTCTTTCAGCAGGCCCGTCTTGCGCGCGTAATCGTTCATGACGCGGGTAAACGCGCTTTTGAAGCCGGTTTCGTGGGTGCCGCCGCCGCGGGTCGGGATGGAGTTGACGAAGGAGACGATCGTTTCGGAATAGCCGTCGTTGAACTGGAAGGCGATCTCCACTTCGATGTCGTCCCGCTCGCCGGCGAAATGGATCACGTCGTGGAGCACCGTCTTGTCCTCGTTCAGAAAGCGCACGAACTGGGCCGCGCCGCCGTCGTACCGGAACGTCTCGTGCTGCCCGCTTCGTTCGTCGGTGAGCGTGATCGTCAGGCCGGCGTTGAGGAAAGCGATTTCCTGCAGCCGCTCGGCCAGCGTGTCGAAGCTGATCGCGTCGGCGTTCGGAAACACGCGCCGGTCCGGCTTGAACGTCACTTTCGTGCCGGTTTTGGTCGTCCGCCCCACCACTTCGAGGCCGGTCACCGGCTCGCCGACGTGCTCTTTCCCCTTTTCGTCCACCCAGTATTCAAACCGCTGCCGGTGGATTTTTCCGTCCCGGTAGATTTCCACCTCGAGCCACTCCGACAGCGCGTTCGTCACCGACGCGCCGACGCCGTGCAGCCCCCCGGATTTCCGGTAGCCGCTGCCGCCGAACTTGCCGCCGGCGTGCAGGACGGTGAACACCACCTGCGGCGTGGGAATGCCGATTTTGTGCATGCCGGTGGGAATTCCCCGGCCGTTGTCGAGCACGGTGACCGAACCGTCCCGGTGGATCGTCACGTCGATCCGGCTGCACGCCTTGGCCAGATGTTCGTCCACCGCATTGTCGATGATTTCCCAGATGATGTGATGCAGTCCCGCAACGGAGGTGCTGCCGATGTACATGCCCGGCCGCTTCCGGACGGCTTCGAGGCCTTCCAGCACCTGGATGTCGTCCGCGTCGTAACCGGATGCGCCGGTCGCGAACAGATCGAGTTGTTCCGCCATCGATGAGCCCCTTCCCGCTGCCGGCGGACGAGCACGATCCGCCGGCCGTGAATTGGTCCGTTTCCGCGAATGCCGATCCGTCCCGGATCCGCGGCAGCCCGCAGATCCGCCGAAAACAGATCCGGGACAAATCTGGTCCGTTCTGCATTATAACATGGCTCAGTTGAAGATGTCCTGTTTCGAAAACACAATGAAACTGATGGCGAGGGCTGCGAGCGACCAAAGTCCCAGGACCGCCATGGAAAACGGCAGCGTCATGCCTTCCACCGGGGGCAGCGCGCCGGACAGGTAGCGCGGCAGATCCAGATTGAGGATGAACAGGTACTTCGAACTTTTCCAGGCGTCGGCCATGTTCATCAGGATCATGCCGGCGATGACCGACGCCATCATGATGACGATGCTGGCCGCGGTGCTGCGCACGAGGACGGACACGAAGAAGGCCAGGCAGGCGACGCTCATGGCGGCGTACCAGACGAGTCCCGCCTGCATCCAGACGTAGACGCCCTGGCTGACCGCGTGCACCCGCGACAGATCCACGTCGGCGCCGCTTGCGGCAAATCCGGTGAACACCGGCATGTCCCACCCGCCGTAGCCGAACACGGCGCCGGCGATCAAATAGGACAGCGCCACCGACGCCAGCACGATCAGCGAGACGAACAGGGCGAGGGCGATCAGTTTGGCCACCAGGATCCGGCTGCGGGATACCGGACGGACGAGCAGCAGTTTGATCGTGCCGAGGCTGCGCTCCCCGCTCACCAGATCGGAGGCGACGGCCAGCACGAGCAGCGGAATGAACATGGAGGCGGACTCGGACAGAAACTGGCGGGTGAAGGTGACGCCGCTCGGGCTGGCCGGGTTCACGTCATGATCGAGATAATATTGCAGTTTTTGGATTTGCACCCGGTAGGCGCGTTTCCACTCCTCGGGCACCCGGGCGCTGCCCAGCCGGTTGGTCAGATCGTAGATTTGCTGCTGCACGGCGACGCGCCAGTCGTCGGTGCCGAACTGCTTTTCCCGCTCCCGGACGGTTTTGAACTGGGCGTAGACGAACACGGGAATCAGGACGACCAGCACGAGCAGGATGACGAGGAACCGTTTTTTCAGCAGGATCTTCAGCGTTTCGTTTTTCACGAGGGGCAAAAAACCGACCGTGTCTTCACGCAACGGGCCCGCCCCCCGTCAGGGCGAGAAACAGATCTTCCAGCGTCGCCCTGCGCCGTTCGACCGCATACACGCCGATGCCCCGGGACGAAAGAAGGCGGACGACATCCGGCACGCCGTCCTCCCGCACGCGGACCAAAAGCGTTCCCCGCGCCGCCCCTTTGCCGGCATCCGCGCCGTCTCCGGAAATGGCCGGTTCCTCCGCCGCCGTCCGGTCCCCGCGTTCGGCCGCAACCCCCGCCTCCCGAAGGACGCGCGCCGCCGCCGGAGCATCGTCCACCGCGACGAGCACGCCGCCGGCGGCCCGCCCCGCCAGTTCCCGGACGCTGCCGACGGCGATCGTCTCGCCCCGGTCGATGATCGCCACGCGGTCGCACATCAGCTCGATTTCGGACAAAAGATGGCTGGAAACCAAAAGGCCGATGCCCCGGTCCGCCAGCTGCCGGAGCAACCGGCGCAGTTCCCGGATGCCCTGCGGGTCCAGCCCGTTGGTCGGTTCGTCGAGGACGAGAAGGCGCGGATCGGACAGAAGCGCCTGGGCGATGCCGAGCCGCTGGCGCATGCCGAGGGAATACGTTTTCACTTTGTCGTCGATGCGGCGCTCCAGCCCGACCAGGGCGACCGCTTCGCCGATCCGCCGTTCGTCGGCTCCGGGAGACATGCGGGCGAAATGCCGCAAATTTTCCCGGCCGGACATAAACGGGTACATCTCCGGGTTTTCCACGATGAAACCGGCCCGGGCCAGCGCCTTGTTCCGTTCCTTCGCCAGGTCGTGGGAACAGATGGTCACCGATCCTTCCGTCGGCCGGACGAGATCCGCCAGCATGCGGATCGTGGTCGTTTTGCCGGAGCCGTTGGGCCCGAGAAATCCGAAAATTTCGCCGGCGCGGACGTCGAAGGAAATGCCCCTGATGATCCACCGGCCGCCGGCTTTCTTCTTCAGGTTTCGCACGGACAGCACGACGTCCCGGTCCGCCTCCTGCCGTTCGCCCACGCGAATCCCTCCTTGCCGCACGGCAACGGGCGCCATCGGCGCCGGTCATTCCAGCGCCCGAAACACCCGTTCCGCGATGCGTTCATACCCTTGCGCATTCGGATGAAAGTGGTCGGTGTACAAATACCGTCCGGGATGCCGTTCGAACAGGTCGGCCACGGGAACCATCAGCACGTTCGGATGCCGGTTTGCCAGCCGGCCGGCGATGGCGTTCCATTCGGCGACGGCGGCGGACGTTTCCCCCGTTTCATCCAGATCGGCAAACGGATTGTACAGACCGACGTACACGATCAGCGCCTCCGGCCGGATGGCGGCCAGCCGTTCGAAAATTCGCCCGAGCCGCTCCGCCGGCTCCGGAATGGCCTTCTTCAGGCCGTCCCCCGGCATCGTTTCCGGCCGCGCGTCCATCCCGGCGCGAAAGGATTGAAACAGGTCGTTGCCGCCGATGGTGAAAAGGATGAGATCGGCGTTCCGGACGGAGGCGGCGACGGAAGGCTTGTCCAGGTCGGCCAGCAGCTGGTCCGTCCGGTAACCGTTCACGGCCAGGTTGTTGAGCAGCCGCACCGGTCCGTAGCCGGCCTCCGTCAGCCGGTTTCTCACCCGGCCGACGTATCCGAGGCCGGTTTGGTCGCCCATGCCCGCGGTCAGGGAATCGCCGAGGGCGACGATGTCCAGATGCCCGTCCGGATCCGTTTCTTTCTCGTCCCGTGAGCCGGAATGCCCGCCGGCCGGGCGGTCCATGCCGTCCGCCGGCGGGTTCAGGACATCGCCTACGGCATGGACCAGACCCGCCAACAGCACGAGC